>Ga0068855_100012372_pt1 | contig 10308 bp, 7 predicted proteins | sample KBSCornC52_FD_66592 | JGI IMG/M metagenome (GOLD analysis project Ga0068855, IMG submission 66592) | Corn rhizosphere microbial communities from Kellogg Biological Station, Michigan, USA - KBS Corn C5-2 | ecosystem: Host-associated > Plants > Roots > Rhizosphere > Soil ... | reverse complement strand
CCCGATGGGACCGTGGGGTACGAAGCGTGGTGCCATGGGAGGCTGGGTCTTGAGTGACCTGACCGCCGGCAAAACACAGCTTGAAACCAGAGTGAAGACTTACGGCCCAAACCAATAGGCGGCGGCCGATTGCGACATTCTTCCAGGACAGCCGAAGCACCCGCTTCGGCTTTTGTCTTAGGGGTTAGCGGATCTCGAACACCACGGTGACGTTCGCGGTCACGCCCTGCTCGCCGGCTGATGTCGGCGTCGAGGGCGCGGCCTCGGCTTTCATCATCATGACGCCCGCCATGGGATGCGGCGCCTCGACCGAGACTTCGGTGATCGACACCACGCCGCCCAGCGTCACGCCGGCCGCCTTGGCATAGACCTCGGCCCGTGTTCGCGCGTTGACGATCGCCTGTTCCTGGGCCTTCGCCTCGAGCGCGTCCGCGTCATGGATCGAATAACTGACCGAGTTGATCTGGTTCGCACCGGCGTTCACCAGCGCATCGAGCGCCGGCCCCAGTTTCCTGGTGTCATCCAGCGTGACATTCACCTGGTTGGTGATCTGGTAGCCGACGATCTTCTGAAGTCCGCGGTCGTTCGCGTTGTACGGGGGATACTGTGGCGACACCGAGAAATTCGATGTCTGGATCGCGCGCTCGGGAATGCCCAGCCGCTTCAGCGTGTCGAACACGGTGGTCATGGTTCGTGCATTGCCGGCCAGCGCCGCTGCGGCGGTTGGCGCGACGGTCGTCACGCCGGCCGATAATTGTGCCTGGTCCGGCGCGCCGCGCGCCTCGCCGCTGCCGGAGACCGTGATGGTGTGCGCCGTATCGGCATAGGCGCCGGCCGGCATGGCTGCGGCAGCGAGAAGGCCCGTCAAAACGACGGCAGGAGCAGTGAAACGCATGACAGCACCTCATATATTGTGGCGAGAGGTTTCCGGGAGCGCCGGGCGAAACCGTGGCGGCGCTGTGGCGGATCATAGGCCGCTCTACACAACCGCGCGAGCTTCCTGCTATGGACGGCGTGGGAGGGCCTGTAGCTCAGGTGGTTAGAGCTGACCGCTCATAACGGTCTGGTCCCAGGTTCGAGTCCTGGCGGGCCCACCAAAGTCGTTCGCGAGCCGGGCCGGGCTTCGAGACACCTCCACACTTGAGCCGAGGTTCGGCACTTCGCCGGCGGTTTGGCGTGACGGTTGGTTCGCGAGCAGTCAGGCGGACCAGTAGACCGCGACGGGCGTGTCATGTTGTTGCAGAACGGCGCGAACGGGCCCTGACAGTACATCGTGCCCGGTCACGGCTAGCTCATATGCCCGCAATTTCGCCTCGCCGCGGATCAGCAGCACGATCCAACGCGCGTCGAGGATGGCGCGCAGGGTGAGTGTCATCCGCTCACCCATGTTCGCCAGTTCCGGCGGATGGATTGCGCGCACCAGGGCAGGGCTGCCACGGTCGAGTGCGCGTTCCAGCCCGGTCGAGCCTGGGATCAGCGAAGCGGTGTGCAGGTCGGTGCCCATCCCGAGCAAAACCACGTCGAACGGGCGCGCCATGCGGGCAAGTGCGGTATCGACTTCGGCTTCGGCTTCATCGGCGTGCGCCGCCTTTGTCTTGAACGGCACGAGCTGCGCTGCTGACGCCTTGCGCCGCAGCAGGCGGGTGCGAGCCAAGTGCTCGTTGCTGAGTGGCGATGTTGGTTCGGTCCAGCGCTCGTCGGAGAGCGACACCGACACCTTGGTCCAGGGTGCGTCCTGGTCCGACAGAACATCGTACAGATCGCCTGGCGTGGTCCCGCCGGAAACGATGAGACTCGCGCGACCGTTGCGCGCGACGCCTGTGGAGAGCCGCGTTGCGATCTCCGCCGCAAGTACGCGATTCATCTCATCGACGGTGGCAAAGCGGTGAACGGCCGTCCCAGTCATGGCGGCGCCTTGCTCATTCATTCCAGGAATGTCCATTTCGTTCGATGAGAGCGATGGCGGCAGAGGGGCCCCAGCTTCCGGCTGCGTATGCTGCGGGCGCTGCATTCTGCTTCGTCCATCCGGAGACGATAGCGTCGATCCAGCGCCATGCCGCTTCCGCCTCGTCGCGCCGGACAAACAGCGTACTCTTGCCGTTGAGCGCTTCGAGCAGCAAGCGCTCGTAGGCGATGCGGCGGCGCGCCTTCTTGAACGAGTCGCTCAGACTGAGGTTGAGTTCGAGGGGCCGCAGCGTCATCTGTTCAAGATCTGGCGCCTTGTTCATCAGAGTCAGTGCGATTTCTTCTTCCGGCTGCAACGTGATGGTCAGCCGGTTGGCGAGCAGATGGTTGCCGGCGAAAACGGAGTGCGGCACTTCGCGGAACTGGATCACGATCTCCGATCGGCGGATCGGCAAGCGCTTTCCCGTCCGCAAGTAGAACGGCACGCCGGCCCAGCGCCAGTTGTCGACGTTGGCCTGGATCGCGATGAATGTTTCGGTGTCGCTCACATGTCCGCCGGGCTCCGTCGCGTAGCCAGGCACGGTGTGCCCCTCGGCATAGCCCGCCGTGTATTGACCACGCACGGTCTTCTTGGCGACCTCGGTGAGAGGGCGCAATGACAGCAGGACCTTCACCTTCTCGTTGCGGACCGAGTCCGGATCGAGATTGGCCGGAGGTTCCATGGCGACGAGGCAAAGCAATTGGAGCAGGTGGTTCTGCACCATGTCGCGGATCGCGCCGTATTCATCGTAGTAGCCCCAGCGATCCTCCACGCCGACGGTTTCGGCGACCGTGATCTGGACCTGCTCAATCGAGACTTTGTTCCAGAGCGGTTCGAACAGTGTATTGGCGAACCGCAGTGCCAGCAGGTTCTGCACCGCCTCCTTCCCGAGATAGTGGTCGATTCGGAAAGTGTTCTCTTCCTCAAACGTCACCGCCAGCGAGTTGTTGATATCCTGGCAGCTCTTCAGATCGCGTCCGATCGGTTTCTCGACGACGACACGGCTCCGGGGTCCGGCGATTCCGGCAGCTTTCAGACTGGCGCAGATGGCACCGTAGTGGCTGGGTGAGGTCGAAAGATAGAAGAGCGCATCCTCGACGCCGCCGAGTGCGGCCTTGAGATTGGCGAAGGAGGCGGGATCGTTGGCATCAACCGCCGTATGCCGGATGCGGCCGCGCAGGTCCGACCACTTCGCCTCGGTGAAGTGCGCGCCGGAGCGCGCTCGCACCCACTCGCCAACCTTTGCGGCGAAGGCTTCGTCACCCATCGCGCTGCGCGAGCATCCAACGATCAGCAAATCGCGCGGCAACAGCCCGTCGGCATCAAGATTGTATAGCGAAGGAAACAGCATCCGCTGCGCGAGGTCACCGGTCCCACCGAAGATCACAAGGGCGCGGCTTGGCTTGGTCATGCTGGTTTGCCGTCTATCCAGACATCCGACACGACAAGTGCGTCGTCGCCAATTACGAAATTGGCCCGCTGTCCGGGACTGATTGTACCCATCGCATCGCTCAGGCCGAGGAAGGCCGCAGGATTGCGGCTCGCCATATTCACCGCTTCGCCCAGATTAACGTGCATCAGGTTCATCGCGTTGCGCACGGCGGACGCCATGTCCAAGTGGCAACCGGCCAGAGTTCCGTCCGGCGCAAGGCACACGCCATCCTTCACCGTGATTGTCCGGCCCTGAAGCAGGAAGGTCTTGGTCGCGGCGCCGACGCTTGGCATGGCATCGGTGACGAGCATCAGTTTCTCCGAGCCCTTCGCGGCCAGTGCGATGCGAAGCGCCACGGGATCAACATGGTGACCGTCTGCGATGATTCCGCACCAACTCTTGCGGTCATCGAGCGCTGCACCAACCACACCGGGCGCGCGCGAGCGCAACGGCGACATCGCGTTGAACAGATGTGTGAAGCCGCTGAGGCCGTGATCCAGCGCTGCGCGGGTCTCGGCATAGGTGGCATCGGTGTGGCCGGCGGAGACAATCACGCCCCCGCCTGCGAGTTTTGCAATCATCCCCGGGGTTGTCTGTTCCGGCGCCAGCGTCAGTAGTGTCTTGCCGCGCTTGAAAGACGTTATGATGTCAAAGGCTTCGGCATCCAGCGCGCGGAAGCTTGCCTCATTGTGGATGCCTTTCCGCGCGGGGTTGAGAAAAGGACCTTCGATGTGAATGCCCAGGATGCCGGGTACGCGGGCCTCCATCGCGGCTTCTACTGCGGCGATCGCCGTTCCGATCAGCTTGAGATCGCCGCTGATCAGGGTTGGCAGGAACCCCGTGGTGCCGAAGCGGGCGTGCGTCTGCGAGATGGTGCGCAAGGTCTCGACAGTGGGACTGTCGCCAAACAGGACGCCGCCGCCACCATTAACCTGGCTGTCGATAAAGCCCGGTAGCACCAGTTTGCCGCCAAGATCGTATTTTTCGGCGTTAGCCGGAACCTGGGCGCGGCGAACGACATCGACGATCTGTGGTCCTTCGACAAGCACTGCGCAGTCTTCGATTGCGCCGCGGCTCGTCATCACCCGGCCATTGATCAGGGCGGTCTGCATGTCAGCGCGTCTCGGTGATCTTGTTCAGGTTTGGCGGCCGGTCGGGATCGAAGCCGCGCGCCAATGCCAGCGAATCGACCATGCGATAGAAGCTCTGCGTCATCAGGATCGGCTCGAGCACCGGGTGGGCCGCCACAACGGGAAGCGACAGCGCGCCGGCCTGCACGAAGCCGGCGATCATCACGTCGGATCCTGTGGCCACCAGCTTCGCGGCGAGATCTTGCAATCCCGGACGCGTCTCGTCCCGCTGCGACAGGAGCACGGCGGGAAAGCCCTTCTTCACCAGTGCCATCGGACCGTGTCGAACCTCGGCGGAACTGAAGGCCTCCGCGTGCAAGCCGCAGGTTTCCTTGAATTTGAGTGCCATTTCCTGCGCCGCGCCAAAACCAAGGCCGCGGCCGATCGTGTAAAGATCGCGGGCCGGCGTCAGCCGTGTGGCTGCCTCGCTCCAGTCACAGTCCCACGCCGCACGCATGAGATCGGGCAGTTCCTGCAATGCGGCTGCCAGTGCATGGTCTTCGGTCCATTCGGCGACGAGGTCCGCGATGGCACAGACCGACGCGAGATACGTCTTCGTCGCGGCAACGCTGCTCTCCGCCATCGCCAGCAGCGGCAACACGTCGTCGGCGAGCGCCGCCAGCGGACTTGCTGAATCGTTGACCACCGCGACGACGTAGGCCCCGCCGGCCTTGGCGCTCTGCACCGTGGCAAGAAGGTCGGGACTCTTCCCCGATTGTGAGATCGCCAGGAACAGCACGTCGTCGAGCTTCGGCTGCGTCGCATACACCGACGCGACCGAAAGGCCGGTTGATGACGTAATGATGCCTGTCTTCGTCTCGATGAGGTACTTGGCGTAGGTTGCCGCGTTGTCGGAGCTGCCGCGCGCTCCGGTGACCACCGCGCGCGGCTTCATCTTGCGCAGGCGTGCGCCAATGGTTTTTGCCTGCGCGTTGTTCGAGGAAAGCTGCCGCGCCACGACGTCCGGCGCCTCGGCGGCCTCCAGGAACATCTGTGTAAGGTGAGCAGCTGGCGCAGCCACCATCACCTCTCCAACTCCGACGCGTTCAGCTCCGCCACGAAGTCATAGATATCGCCGCGATAAAACGATTGCGAGAACTCCATGGCGCGGCCGTCGGGCAAGAAGCCACGACGTTCGACCAGCAATCCCGCATCACCGGGCTTGGCCCGCAGCAACTCGGCCTGTTCTTCGGTGAACAGCACGGCGCGCAGGCGTTGCAGCGCGCGCGTCGGGCGATAGCCGGCCTTTGCCAGCGCCTCATACAGAGACGACTCGACCGCGTCGATCGACGGCAGGCAGAATGCCGGAACGGAGCAGTACTCGATCGACATCGGCGCGCTGTCCGCGAACCGAATGCGGTGAAAGCGATAAACCGGCGTGCCGGGCGACAGGCCCATGGTCAACGATTCCTCCGGAGTCACCGTGCCCTGCGATTTGCGCAGCCACTGGCTCGTCGGGACGCGTCCGCGCGCGATCATGTCCTCGGTGAACGATGTGAGCTTGGAGAAATTCTTTTCGACGCGGCCCGCAACGAAGGTGCCGGACCCTTGCTTGCGCGTCAGGAGACCCTCCGCAACGAGGCCGTCGATCGCCTTGCGCACCGTAATGCGCGAAACCGAGAATTCTTCCGCGAGGTCGCGCTCGGGCGGAAGCGCATCGTCCGGCGCGAGCAACTTGCTTTCGATGGCGGAGCGCAGGCCGCGCTGAAGCTGTTGGTAAAGCGGCAGGCTGGCAGCTTCATCCAACTGTCCGATGACCTTGAGCAGCCCCACGTCGCTCTCCTGAGCTTTCCGCGCAACACCCGCGCGGAATTCGTCTTCTCTATATAACCAATCTAGTACCACATGTACGGGCGTTCACGTCAACTACGCAAATGCTATAAATTTTCGGCTTGACTTACACGTGCCAGTCACGAAATGGTTCTACATTGGACTTGGATTGGTGTTCCTACCTGGTTGAAAACCGCAGCCCAATCGAGTCACGGGGATAGTAGCTCGAAGGAGGAATTCGCATGACGTTTCGGGGGGCTTTGGCCGGATCCGTGAGCCTGGCAGCGCTGGTGGCAGCTGCGCCGGCTTTTGCAGCGGACGCGCCGGAAATCGTAATTGTTACAGGTATTCGCGCATCGATGGATCGCGCGATCGACATCAAGCGCGACTCGATCGGTCTGGTCGACGCCGTGTCGGCCGAAGACATCGGCAAGTTTTCCGACAAGAACGTCGCCGACGCGCTTCAGCGCATCCCCGGCGTCAACACCGTATCGGCGGCAAGCGGCGAGGGCGGCTTCGACGAGAACGACCGCGTCTCGATCCGTGGCACCAACGCGTCGCTGACTCAGACGCTTGTCGACGGTCACTCGGTCGCCACCGGCGACTGGTTCATCCTCGACCAGTACCAGACCATCGGCCGGAGCGTGAGCTACACGCTGCTCCCGTCCGAAATCGTCGACACCGCCAAGGTCTACAAGAGCCAGCAGGCCGACCTGGTCGAAGGCGGCGTCGCCGGCGTGGTCGATATCCTGACCCGCAGCCCGCTCAATTCGTTCCGGGACAACATGACGATCGAGGGCTCGGCCGGCATCGCCTACACGACCCTGCGCGGCGCGACCACGCCGCAGGTCAATGGCCTGTTCAACTGGAAGAACGACGCCGGCACCTTCGGCATCATGATCCAGGGCTTCTACGAGGCGCGCAACATCCGCCGCGACGGTCAGGAATTCCTCGGCTATTCCGCCGTGGCTCCGACCGACGCCGCCGCGATCGCTCATCCGTCCCTTGCCGGCGCGCTGTATCCGACGTTGATCGGTTCCGCGCTATTCCTCCAGCAGCGCGTGCGCGAAGGCGGCAACGTCACGCTCGAATACTCGCCGAATGACTCGTTCGACATCCGGGTGCAGGGCTTCTACTCGCACCTGTCCGCCAGCAACGTGAACAACAACTACATGTTCTGGGGCACGCAGGAGTTCTCGACCGGCCAGAACGTTCCGACGGCCTGGACGATCAAGGACAACATCATCACCTCGGCGGCGTTCCCGGCGAAGGCGGGCGTGGCCCCGATGGTCACCGACTTCATCCAGCGTCCGGGCGGCGGCGCGGAGACCTGGTTCCTCAACGCCGAGGGTGACTGGAAGCCGAGCAACGACCTGACCGTCGGCTTCAAGGCCGGCTACAGCCACGGCGTGGGCAAGACCAATCCGCAAGTTGCGTGGGAAGGCGAGATCGCGCCGGGCACGGGTGCCGCGGCGAGCTACGATTTCACCAAGGGCGTGGCGGTCGTGAGCGTTCCGGGCGTCGACCTGTCGAAGGCCTCGAACCTCGTCAATGACTGGGCCTGGACGGCGGTCAGCACCGCGGTCGATACCGAATGGTATGGTCAGCTCGATGCCGAGCAGGTGGTCAGCCTTGGCCCGATCAACTCGGTCAAGGGTGGCGTGCGTTACGCCGAGCACAGCCGCAGGAACGACCTGTACAACGGCGGTGTTTCCTACGGCGGGTCGATCGGCAGCGATGTCTCGACGCAGAACTATCCGTCCGACTTCGCGGACGACTTCAAGATCCCGGGCATGCTGACCAACGTCCCGATGGGCAACACGGCCCTGATCGAGAAGCTGCTGTTCAACAACACCAGCTGGCGCCCGTATCCGCAGACGCCCGCGGCAATTTCGAACCCGGCCAATGGCCGCTTCGACTGGCCGGCCAGCATGAACATGACCGAGCAGGACTTCGCGGGCTACGCGATGGCCAATATTGGCGGCGACCACTGGAAGGGCAATTTCGGTGTGCGCGTCGTCAACACGCACGAGGGCATCAACCAGTACATCAACCAGGTCGGCGGCATTTACAGCGACTTTGGTCCGTACGGGATCAACAAGATCTCGCACAGCTACTGGGACATCCTGCCGAGCGCGAACATCAGCATCGATCTGAACGACGCGATGGTTCTGCGCTTCGCGGCGGCAGAGGTGATGTCGCGTCCGGACTACAGCGCGCTGGGCGGCGCGGTGCAGCTGGTCGACACCAACCTCACCGGCTCGGGCGGCAATCCCAACCTGAAGCCGGTCAAGGCCGCGAACTACAACGTCAGCTGGGAATGGTACTACGACCAGCAGTCGCTGCTTTCCGTCAGCCTGTTCTACATGGACCTGTCGTCCTACGTGTCCTACGGCACGACGAATGCCAGCTATGTGAACATGACGCTGACCGGCAAGGGTCCGGCCGTGTTCTCTACCTACGCGATCACCTCGCCGTTCAACTCCAGCGGCCATGACGAGGGTATCGAGTTCTCGTGGCAACAACCGCTCTGGAACGGCTTCGGCGTCCAGACCAACTACACCTACGCCAACGGCGTCGATAATTCGGGTGGGCCGCTGGTCGGCGACTCGAAGAACACGGCGAACATTGTCGGCTACTACGAGAACAACTGGCTCAGCGCGCGCCTGTCCTACAACTACCGCTCCCGGATGCTGGTCGGCCTTGATCGCAGCTCGGCGGAGTACCAGGGGTCGTACAACACGCTGGACGCTTCGGTGGGCATCAACGTCACGGACTACGCGTCGATCAACTTCGACGCTCTGAACCTGACGAACCAGACGCTCAAGTACTTCGGCAACACGACGACGGCGCCGCGCGCGCTGTACTCAAACGGCACGCAGCTCTACGCCACGCTGCGGGTGAAGTTCTAAGAGGGGAATGCGGACCGGGTGTACTCCCCAGGAGCCCGGTCCGTGGTTCAGGCAGATGCGTCCTGTCCGTCGCACTGCTAACGTGAATGGGCGGAGAGCCGGACTCTCCGCCCATCTTTTTTTGGCAAGTACAGGCATGCGCGTGATCCGTCTCTTGTCGAAGGCACTGGCGGTTGTTGCGGTCCTGTTCGCCACTGCGAGTGCGGCTGCGCCTTCGCTGGTGCCGATACCGGCGCAGGTCACGCCGCAACCCGGCCAATTCGTCCTGAGCTCGGCAACACCGCTGGTGTTCGACAGGCGCGATGCATTCACCGCGGGCTATCTGCGCGATCTGCTCAGGCGAATGCGCGGCACTGTCCTGAACCGGCATCGCGGTGCCGGTGCCATCACGCTGCGGCGCGATCCGAGTGTGACCGGAAAGGAAGCGTATCGGCTGGAGGTCACACCCGCCGGCGTCACGATCCGCGCCGGCGACAGCGCCGGCATGTTCTATGGCGCCATTACGTTCTGGCAGCTGGCAACACAACAAGCACCCCGCGAAGCGGATCGCGTCACGATCCAGGCGGTGAGCATCGTCGACGCGCCGCGGTTTGCCTGGCGCGGGCTGCTGCTGGATTCGGTGCGGCATTTCCAGTCGGTCGGCTTCATCAAGTCGTTTCTCGATGCGATGGCGCGCGAGAAGCTGAACGTCCTGCAATGGCACCTGACCGATGACCAGGGCTGGCGGCTGGAGATCAAGAAGTATCCGCGTCTGACCTCTGTCGCCGCATGGCGCGTGCCCGCCGGCGAGGCAGCGCAGCACGACATCGATCCCGCGACCGGCAAGCCGCGCCTTTACGGCGGCTTCTACAGCCAGGCGCAGGTGCGCGAGATCGTGGCGTACGCCGCGGCCCGCCACATCGCGATCGTTCCCGAGATCGAGATGCCGGGTCACGCGCAGGCCGCGATCGCAGCCTATCCATGGCTCGGCTCGGTGCCGAACTCACCGGCACAGGTGTCCAGCGACTGGGGTGTGTTCCCCTCCCTCTACAATCCCGACGGCCGCACCTTTCGCTTCCTGGAAGACGTGCTGACCGAGACCATGGCGCTGTTCCCCGGCGCGTACATCCACGTTGGCGG
>Ga0068855_100012370_pt1 | contig 10308 bp, 9 predicted proteins | sample KBSCornC52_FD_66592 | JGI IMG/M metagenome (GOLD analysis project Ga0068855, IMG submission 66592) | Corn rhizosphere microbial communities from Kellogg Biological Station, Michigan, USA - KBS Corn C5-2 | ecosystem: Host-associated > Plants > Roots > Rhizosphere > Soil ... | reverse complement strand
TGTCGATAAAGCCGTGCTGTCACTCACCAGCCTGAAGGCGCTGGAAGAGAAATTGCCTTCGAAACGTTTCCTGCGTATCCATCGTTCGTTTATTGTTGCACTGGATAAGATCACCTCAATGACCAAAAACTCGGTACAAATAGGCAAAATGATGATCACCGTAGGCGATCAGTATAAGGAGGCCTTCAGCCAATTTGTAGGGAAGTGGATTTAAGGTTAGTCCGGAAGCCGGTAAGACCGGAAGTCCGAAAGAATGTAAGTTTAATCGAATAAAATCATCGTTACCGTTACATCATACAAATCATAGTTCAGACAAATGAAAAGGTTGTCCTTAGGCATTGCTCTGCTATTCATAGCAAGCTCATTATTTGCGCAAAATAAACGAGGTTACCATATCAGTCAAACCTTTCACATCAAAAGCAGCGGCAGCTACGATTATATTACTGTTGACAGTGCCTCCAACAATTTATATGTGCCGCATGGCTCGCAGGTGAACGTGGTCAATAAAATTACCGGCGATTCTATTGGCGTGGTTAAAACCACAAAGGATGTACATGGCATTGCTTTGGTCCATGCTTTAGGCAAAGGTTATATTTCAAACGGAAGCCTTGACAGCGTGCTCGTTTTCGATCTAAAGACAAATAATGTACTGGGTTATGTGCCAACGGGCAAATTTGCCGATGGTATTTTCTACGATGATTTTTCAAAAAAGGTGATCTCCTGTAACGGGCGGAGTAAGAATATGACCGTGATCGATCCTGTTACCGACAAGGCAGTTGCTACCATACAGCTGACCGGTTGGCCCGAAACGGCAACTAGCGATGGCAAAGGGAAGATATATGTGAACAATGCCGAAAAAAGCGAGATCGATGTGATCGATGCGACAACTTATAAGATCATAAACACTTGGCCGATAGCGCCCGCCAAAGGCCCTTCTGGTTTGGCAATAGACAGGAGCTCCATGCGTTTATTCGCCGGCTGCGAGAATAAGCTATTGGCCGTTATTGATGCCCGCAGCGGCAAAGTAGTGACCACAGTGCCTATTGGCGAAGGCTGCGACGCCGTTGGCTTCGATATTAAATTGAAGACTATTTACTCATCGAACGGCGAAAGCGGCACATTGACAGTGATCAGGGAAGTAACTCCCAATAAATTCGTCGCTGAAACAGCGAAAACAGAACAGGGCGCAAGGACACTTGCCGTGGATCAAAAAACGCATAAGGTTTATTTACCTACCGCACAATTTAAACCAAAGGCAAAGGGAGATTTCAGGCCGGGTACAATACCCGGAACATTTAAGGTGCTGGTTGTTTCCAAATAAGGCAATGAGACTATGGAGTTCACATGAGTTCCATAAGTTCCTCATAACGTGCCCGCTTTCTCCACAAAATGGGCAATTGAATTTGCCGTTGGGGAAATTTCTCTAAGCTATTAGCTCCCATCTAAGCTAAATGAATATGGCTTGGATTTTGCCTTAATCAAAGCAAATCAAATTGCCATGATTTATTTTGCCTTATTCATCGTTCTTGTAGCTTTAATAGCTATTGTAACTCACCGGTTAAATGCCAAAACCCCTTGCGATCACACCTGGGAAAAGCACGACCATTCTGTGAAATGCAGCAAGTGCGGCCGGAATATCCCGGATTATGTTTCGGTAAGCGACGACTCGTTCACCGAAGCGGCTTAAATACGTACGCTCCGAAAAACTGCAAAAAAGCAGCCGCTGCCTCGCGCAACGGCTGATTATCCACTAAACTAAACTAACTATTAACCATCAACCCTGTTTACCTTTTTAAAAGGCCGCCTGGGCAGGCGCAGGTATATGATGATATTGAGAGGTTAATAAATTCATCTTCAATATATGATGGCAGTAAGGCCGTTGCTCTCGCAACGGCCACTGCCACACAAGCAGGATTTTTAGACCCTAACTATTATCCTGTTGCGTTTTCATAGCAGCATTACACTGAACATGTTTTCCTGCTATAATATCATCCGCTACTCAACTTGTAGAGTACCTCGGCACAGGTATAATTTAAATTTACAACTGACCGTATAGCTCTTTTGCGAAACGCAGCAATGACTATCATATTTATTTTACTTACTGATACCAAAGATGAGAAATGCTCAAAACAATAGCAGGAGTGCCATTACGGGACTTGCGTACGTAGTTTTACGCAATTTACACAGAGTGTTTTGTGCAGGCAAAAACCAATAGTCCGCTGCGAAACAACGGGTTAAGAAAGCCGGGTGAACTAAGCACTTATCGGTGGCACGGCGACAGCAGTTGCTTAGGCAGTATGGATTCGTCAATATTTGCGTTCATTTCGTTGTCGTCCCACCCTTTAACATCGCCGCAGTTCGCACCGTTCCATTTATGGTTTTTTGTTCCGTCTTTCTTGGTCCAGTTAACGTGATTGCCGTGTACCTCATCAAATGAGCACGCTGCATTAGCCTGCGCCCACACATACACCCCAACATTTGTAAAGTCCTGCCGTTTTGAATATATGGTATTGTCGATGACGCGGATATGATCGCCGCCGGCTATAGCCATGCCATACTGGCCGACATTAACGAGAATATTGTCCTTTGCTACGATATATGATCCGCCGTTATCGCCCAGCATTATACCGCCGCCGCTTTTGCTTGGGCCACCACCCCTGATCTTATTACCACTAATCAAAATTGGGTCGTTGGGGGCGCCATTGCTTTTATAAATATTTATGGCGTCTTCCGGGTTACTTTGGCCCAATATGTTCTCGAACCGGTTATCACTTATCCTGCACCGTGGACCGCTCACATTATTGAATTGCACGAACTGCCCGCGCGGGAATGGTCCTACCATGTTCTTCCCCTCGCAATTGGTAACGCTGATAGCATAACTACCCACAGCATATACGCCCGACGCCACGTTAGTAACATAGCAATTATCGACCCGGATATTGGCGCAGTTATACAAATAAACCCCTACGTGAGTTGAATTACCGAACCAGCAATTGGTTATACGTATATCATGACAGTTCCTGAGATCGAGGCATATCTGGTCGCCGCCATTGATACTGTCCCCTTTGATAGTGATATTATGCGCATTGTCCATACGGATGGGCGCAACGGATTTATGCGGATGGCAAAAATCCTGGGCATTTGCATAAGAAATGCCAGCGCATGCAAATAGGAAAAACAGTTTTTTCATCGGGGGTTTTAAATACAAATCTAACACTTAAACGCTTATTTAAGGATTTTGCTTATCCGGGGGCGGAAAATAATTTTGGCTATTGTGTTGCTTTGACGCAATGATTGCTTATATTTCAGAACTCATTCCTAAAAAATCTAGTTTATGAACAGAAGAAATTTCCTTATAGGAGCTGGTGCGGCGGCCGCCGGCACTATGATATTACCCAAAATGGCATCGGCGTTTTTCTCAGCGCCGAAAGGTCATGCCGTTGGCGTACAGCTTTACACGTTTTTTGGTGTCATCGAAACAGATGTACCAGGCACGCTGAAAAAGATAGCCGATATAGGCTACACCGAGGTTGAATCGGCATTCAGTAAATTGCCGAATTACTATGGCACCGATCCAAAAGGCTTTGCCGCCATGTGTAAAGATGCCGGTCTGTCGTGGAAATCACACCATGTGCTCGGCGCACCGTTCAAAATGCCAAAGGGCTTTAAAATGCCTAATGGGCCTGATGGCAAACCGATGGCCCTGCCGGCGCATATGGCAAACCTGAGGGACGACATGCAAAAACTGGTTGACCAGGCCGCTGAAGGCGGCATACCCTACCTGGTTTGCGCCAACATCCCAACCGGCACGCTGGACGAGATCAAGAAATCGAACGAAATACTAAACAAAACAGGCGAGGCCTGCAAAAAGGCTAAGATCCAGTTGTGCTACCATAACCACGATATGGAGTTTAAGGAAATAGAAGGCAAAATTCCATATACACTGATGCTGGAGGGTACCGATAAAAACCTGGTTAAAATGGAGCTCGACCTGTGCTGGGTAACGAAAGCCGGCGTAAACCCTGTAGACCTGTTCAAAGCTAACCCGGGGCGCTTCCCGCTATTGCATGTGAAAGATTTGGACAAAGAACGCAAAGGTCCGGTAGCGGTTGGCGAAGGTGTGGTTGATTTTAAAGACGCATTTGCTAATGCTAAAGTCGCAGGCGTTAAGCACTATTTTGTAGAACACGATATGCCTAAGGATGCTTTTGCCAGCATCACCACCAGCTATAAGAACTTAAGAGCAATGGGGATTTGATTGATGTTTTTTTGATTTGAAAGGGCAGCTCAAAAGGCTGCCCTTCTCATTAAGCGCCATCTTAATTTTTATACTGCTGCATCTCCCCTGATAAGTCCCAGTATAAATGCAATAACGGCTATTACCAGCAGAGCATAAATAAGTCCGCCCGCGGAATAAGCAAAAACCCCTATCGCCCACCCGATCACGAGGATGACAGCGATGATATACAGTAATGATCTCATAAGTTGATGTATTGATTTCTTCAGCTATTGAAAAAACCTTGCCAATCACATTCACACCTATAGCGCGTTCCAAAAATGTGTGCTAAAACGGGGACATAGTGTTCTACTGGCGATCTTTTTTTAAAAGTTTGATAAGGGGCTCCTTTTTCCAGACATCCGTTATCGGCGCGGCCGAGACATCGTCAGTAGATGGTAAGCCATACATCGCTTCGATGGTGTGCAAAATAACATAGTGAGTGATATGTTCGTTATACTCGCCCTTCTTTAATTTATCGCCGTAAAAGATCGTCGCTATTTTATTATAGTTCTGGCCGTCGTAATCATCTTCGTCGAAGGTAACGATGAGCAGGCTGTTATTGGATTTGGCCCATTCGGCGTAATCTCTGAGGTTTTCTTTTAACCACTTATCCCCCCGCCTGATCGCGGCAGCGTTGCCGGGCAAACCGATATTGTGCATATCATGGTCCATGTCCGGCACCACAAAAGCAACCGTCGGTAATTTATCAAAGCTTTTGGGAAAGGCCGTCATGGGCTGGCTGTCGGCCGCCGGGATGGAATTTTCGCCTGTGCCGATCCAGTTGACCCAGGGGGCATGTTTGCGGGCATAAAGGTTACCTACCGTAAGATTATGAAATCCCATCGTGCAGCCTAAAAACCCTTCTTTGGGCATAGTTTGAGCGTACCCGGCAAAAGTGAGCTTCCTGGCGATCAAAGCCGCACCCAGGTTGGGCGTTTTGAAAGGCGTATGGCCGGCAAGGCAGCCGTCACCGGTAACGCCTTGTGTGCTCCCCGAAAAAAGCGCCAGGTAATTCGGCTGACTTGGATGGCTTACACCATGAGAATCTGTAAACAAGGCTCCGTTCTTGGCCAGTTCATTGATATATGGCGCATTGGGAGAACCAATAACCTGGTGAAAGGCATGGTTCTCCTCCACCACGATGATCACATGGCTGTAGGCCGGTACCGGGTTGTCGGCAGGTGGCGGCTGACTGAAAAGGAACAAAAGGCTAATAAATACTCCGGCTATTTTCATATAAGCGATCATAATACAAGGTAAACATAATAACCGTGCGACAGTTTTGCAAAGATTCCCCGACCCCGCAGGGTATCTCAACGAGTACCCTGCGGCACACAAACACCCATCCCCCGCATCATCCAAAAATCATTTTCGTTCCCATACGGTAATACAGCCTGTTATACCTTATTTTTACCAGTAACATTCATTCACGTTTGACATCCAATCAGCGTCATTAGCATAAATATTCGTGAAAACCATTCTCAACGTCTCTAATCTCGGCAAAACATACCAAAGCGCGGGTAAAACATTAACCGTGCTCGATCATATCACCTTTTCTGTCGATGCAGGCTCAACCAACGCCATTGTCGGGCCTTCGGGGAGCGGCAAAACCACGCTGCTGGGCCTGTGCGCCGGCCTCGACCGGTCGTCGGCGGGAACCGTACAGTTGAACGGCATCTACCTGGATGACCTGAACGAAGACAAGCGCGCGCAGGTGCGCAACCAGTATGTAGGTTTTATCTTTCAGAATTTCCAGTTGCTGCCCACGCTAACCGCTTTGGAAAACGTCATGGTTCCGCTTGAGCTGCGCGGCGAGAAGAATATCCGGGCAAGGGCATTGGATCTTTTAGATAAAGTTGGCCTGAGCGACCGCGGGCACCACTACCCTGCCCAGCTTTCGGGCGGCGAGCAGCAGCGCGTGTCGCTGGCAAGGGCGTTCAGCAATCAGCCAAAAATATTATTCGCCGACGAACCCACCGGTAACCTGGACGCGGAAACCGCCGAAAAAGTGGTGAAACTGATATTCGACCTGAATAAAGAAGCCGGAACCACGCTGGTACTGGTTACCCACGACCTGGAGCTGGCCGGCAAAACGCAGCGCATTTTGCGCATCAAGGGCGGCCATTTGATAAGTGACAACCCGGTTAACATTAACGCTGAATAACGGCCATGGATAACCCGGTAAATTATAAGCGCAAGCTCAATATTCCCTGGCTGTTCACGATGGCCTGGCGCGACAGCCGCAAAAGCCGCTCGCGCCTGTTCCTGTTCGTGTCGTCCATCATATTCGGTATCGCGGCGCTGGTGGCCATTTATACCTTCGGCTTCAACCTCAAAAAAGATATCGATGCGCAGGCCGCGACACTGATCGGCGCGGACCTGACCGTCCATTCCGGCAGGTTACCCGACGCCACAACGCAAAAGTTCCTGGATTCGCTGGGCGACCGCCGTTCACAGGAGCGCAGCTTTGTCTCCATGGTCTATTTTCCGAAAAGTCAAAATACCAGGCTGGCGCAGGTAAGGGCGCTGCAAGGCGAATTCCCTTATTACGGCAAACTGGAAACTATACCTGAAAGTGCCGGCATCGATTTCCGCGGCGGCAAAAATGCCCTGGTCGACCAAACTTTGATGCTGCAATACAATGCCAAAGTCGGCGACTCGATCAAGGTAGGCTATGTGACCTTTCTCATCAAGGGCACGCTCACCAAAGCGCCGGGGCAAGCCGGTATCGCTTCGGGCATCGCGCCTATCGTCTACATCCCGATGCAGTACCTGGCCCAAACCAGGCTGATGCAAAAGGGCAGCCGCATCAACTACAGTTTCCATTATAAATACGACCACCCGGTGGATATGGTGAAACTCACCAAAAGCCTCGACCCGAAAATGGAAAAGCTGGAGCTGGGGTATGAGACTATAGAAACACGCAAGCAAAATACCGGCCGTGCTTTTGCCAACCTCACCGATTTCCTGGCGCTCGTAGGTTTCATCGCGCTGTTGCTTGGCTGCGTGGGTGTGGCCAGCGCTATACATATTTACGTGCGCGAAAAGATATCCTCAATTGCCATCATGCGCTGTTTAGGGGTGAAGGCTTATGAAGCGTTCCTCATCTATTTGATACAGATCATCGGCATCGGGTTCATCGGGTCCATCCTTGGCGCGCTGCTGGGTACTTTCGTTCAGCATTTGCTCCCTGTCGTTTTTAAGGATTTTTTGCCCATCTCAGTTACTACCGATATCTCATGGGCAGCCGTATGGCAGGGGGTGGTTTTGGGTGTGACGATATCTATCCTGTTCGCCCTGCTGCCGCTCATCGCCATCCGCCGGATATCGCCGCTGAACACGCTGCGCATGTCCTACGAGCACATCAACCTGCTGCGCGACCCGTTTCGCTGGCTGGTGTATGCGGTCATACTGGCGTTCATCGCCATATTCACCCATAGCCAGATCGATGGCTGGAAGGCCTGCACCTTCTTTACTATAGGTATCGTCGTGGCGTACTACATCCTGGTGGGCATCGCCCGGCTGCTGATGTATGTTACCCGTATTTTCATTAAAAGCAGTTGGAGCTACGTTTGGCGGCAGGGCTTTGCCAACCTATACCGGCCCAACAATCAAACCATCGTCCTCATCGTCTCTATTGGCCTCAGCACCGCTTTCATCTGTACGCTATTCTTTATCCAGGGCATACTGATCAAAGAAGTTTCGTTATCCGCGAGCGCCAACCAGGCCAACATGATCTTGTTCGACATCCAGGTGAAACAAAAAGACGCGCTGGCCGAGCTAACCAAAAAGGAACATCTTCCCCTGATACAACAGGTGCCGGTGATATCTGTACGCATCGACAGGTTCAAAGGGAAAACCGAGGCGCAAACCAAAAGGGACAGTGCGATGAAACACAATATGTGGGTCTTCAGCAACGAGTTCCGCGTCACCTACCGCGACACGCTCAGCCCAACCGAAAAGATCGCAAGCGGCGACTGGATCGGCAAGGCACCCACTGAAGGCGACGTACCTATCTCGATAGATGATCGCTTTGCCAAAGGAATGAACCTGAAGATCGGTGATAAGATCCTTTTCAATGTACAGGGCATCCCGGTCAACGCGCGCGTTGCCAGCACGCGTGATGTGAGCTGGAACCGCATGCAAACCAATTTCATTTTCGTGTTCCCGAAAGGAGTTTTGGACGACGCGCCGCAGTTTTATGCTTTCGCGACGCATGTGCCCAACAAACAAATATCGGCCCGGTACCAGCAGCACGTGGTAAAGGCCTTCCCGAACGTTTCGATGATCGACCTCGGTTTTATATTGAGCGTTTTGGAGGACCTGATGGACAAAGTAGGCAGCATTATCCGCTTTATGGCCATGTTCAGCATTGTGACGGCTGTAGTGGTGCTGATCGCGTCCGTCCGCATCAGCAAATACCAGCGCATACAGGAGAGCGTGCTGCTGCGCACTATGGGCGCCAGCCGCCGGCAGATACTATCGATCACAACGATCGAATATTTCTTCCTGGCTTCGCTGTCAGCATTTACGGGCATATTGATAGCCCTTGTGGCAAGCTGGCTATTGGCCAAATACAATTTCCAGGTACCATTCACGGTAAACCCGATTCCGCCGCTGCTGTTATTTCTGACCATCGCCATACTAACTATCGTGATCGGCCTGCTAAATAGCCGGGGCACATTGAACAAGCCGCCATTGGAGATATTGAGGAGGGATGTTTAACCCCCTGCCCCCTGAAGGGGGAGTTTTGTATCTTTGATAAAGTTAATTAATAACCTATGTCATTTCTAACGAGGAACGAGGAGAAATCTTATAAAACAGGTAAAGCGAACTACGCAAGTCGTTTAAGATTTCTCGCTATCGCTCGAAATGACATGGCGTTTTATTGCATTTTACTGGTAATGCTGCTTTCCTCATGCGGCAACAAACCGGCATCCACCGATACGCAATCTGCATCCACAACCGAAACCGCTTCGGTATCCTCCGGTAAAAAGAACATCCTCATCTTCGGCGACAGCCTGACCGCGGGTTATGGCCTGGACGACCCCACTGATGACGCCTACCCTGCTGTGATCCAGCATAAGATCGATTCGCTGAAATTGCCTTATAATGTGATCAACGCGGGTGTGAGCGGCGAAACCACCGCCGGCGGACTTGGCCGCATCGACTGGGCGCTGAAACAAAAAGTTGCCGTTTTTATTTTGGAGCTTGGCGCGAACGATGGTCTGCGCGGCATCCCCGTAGAGGAAAGCCGCAGGAACCTGCAAGCGATAATCGATAAGGTAAAAGCCAAATACCCGGATGCGAAAATTATCCTCGCCGGTATGCAGGTGCCACCCAGCATGGGTGCCGACTATGCCAATAGCTTTAAGACCTTGTTTCCCCAACTGGCCAAAAGGAATAAACTGGCGCTTATCCCCTTCCTGCTGGATAACGTAGCCGGCATACCCGCACTCAATCAAAAGGACGGCATACACCCTACCGTAGCGGGCGCTAAGATCGTGGCGAATAATGTGTGGGGGGTGCTGAAGGGAGATTTGTAAACCGTCCTTAAATTACTTTTAGCTAAATTACCCTCATAACGAGTCCCATGCGATCAAACCTTCAGCAAACTTTTGGCAACATTGATATTTACCTGTTCGATCAATTATTGAAGGGCACCTATGACCATTGCCATAAGGTTTTGGATGCCGGCTGCGGCGGCGGACGCAACCTTGTTTATTTGCTTCAAAACGGGTTCGAGGTTTATGGAATCGATCCCGACGCGGAAGCTGTTGAGGCTGTAAAGACATTATCCCAAATGCTGTCGCCAGGTAATCCCCCGGGTAACTTTAAAGTCGCTTTTGCTGAAGACTTGCCGTTTGACGATTCCTATTTTGATTTGGTGATCTGCAACACCGTACTTCATTTTGCCAATGATCCCGTCCATTTCGACCTTATGATGCGTTCCATGTGGCGGGTACTGAAACCAGGCGGTTACTTTTTTGCCCGGCTGGCTTCAGATATTGGGATCGAAGCACTGGTGC
>Ga0068855_100012369_pt1 | contig 10309 bp, 8 predicted proteins | sample KBSCornC52_FD_66592 | JGI IMG/M metagenome (GOLD analysis project Ga0068855, IMG submission 66592) | Corn rhizosphere microbial communities from Kellogg Biological Station, Michigan, USA - KBS Corn C5-2 | ecosystem: Host-associated > Plants > Roots > Rhizosphere > Soil ... | reverse complement strand
ATGTTACGGAGTATTAATCCCTCTTTCGAGGGGCTATTCTCCAGTTAAAGGAAGGTTGCGTACGTGTTCCGCACCCGTTTGCCGGTCGCCAGCATGTATTGCTACACCTGCTGCCCCACGACTTGCATGTATTAAGCCTGCCGCTAGCGTTCATCCTGAGCCAGGATCAAACTCTCCATTGTAAATGTTGTTTGATCTGACTATAAATTTTCTCATCGAAAATCAACGTCAAAATTCTAATTTGTTACGCTAAACTTTACCTTGTAGAATTTAAAAAATTCTGTGCTGTTACTTCCAAACTTTCAAAGATCTTTTGGCCTTTTTTTGACCACCCATTTTTATTTGGGAGTGCAAAAGTAAGAGCCTTTATTTTACCCACCAAATCTTTCTGTAAAAAATTAGAAATATATTGATGATTGATGGTATTTTTTAGAGAAGAACTTTTGCCTTTTTTCAAAAGCGGACGGCAAAGATAGTATGCGATATTGTTTGCTGCAAAATTATTTTAAAGAAATTCTGTTACCATCAATAAAACATAGTAACGACAGCAGTTGCAGCAATAATTTTTTTTCAACTTGCTTCAATAAAAAGGCGAAAGACTAATGAATTGAAACAAAAAAACTAAAACCACGGATACTTTACCGCTACTAAAAAAAGTGCATACGAAGCAACAGAAAAATCTGCATCATTCATATTGTGGCTTTCTACGATTGCAATAAATTCCTTCAGGGAGATTTTTCCGGGGCAGTTTTAAGCATTGTACCAACCAGCTTTGATTTGCAGCAAGCGTACCTGTGTCACCGCATACTAACTATAACTTAATTTAACCATTCCTTTCATCCGGCAAAAGTCTGCTGCACTGCTATATGGCTCACATCTAACTATCTTTCTTTAAGATTCCACTGAAAACCAGCATTATTCAGCAATGTAAATTTATCTTCCGGCATTTTATTTTCACGGTAATTTTTACGTTGCATAAAACACCATGTATATAAACCCGGATAAGATTTATCTTTATTTGATACTGTGCTGCATCTATATTCCTGCCGGTATTTTTCAAATTCACGGAGCATTTTGTCCCAGGAATCTTCCATAGGCAACCAGTTTATTCCGAGCCTGTTCAACAGCATAATTTTATCCTCTGTTAATCTCTTATTTTTATAATCAGCTCTCTGCTTACTTACCCAGCTAAATAGCCCAGCATTTTTGGTGCAAAGGCCATCCCATCCATGCCGCTGTATATGTATTTTAAGCCGGTCGTGGTTTGTATGCCAGGAGTTGTCAAGCACGTCACATATAAAGCCCAGAGCTTCCAGCCTTTTTATTTTTTCATGAGATACCTTTCCATTTTTATACGCTTTCCTTACACTGATGCACCAGGAACCAAGTGATTTTGTTTCAGTTTTTTTTGTATTCACCCGGGCGTGCTATACTTTTTATAGTATTCTGTAAGCAAGGCAAATTTTTCTTCCCAAAGCTCCTCCTGAACCTCCCACTTAAAGTCTAATACATTTAATTTTTCTATTCTTTCGGCCGAGAGGTTTCCTTTTTGGTAATATATCCGCTGCCCTGCGCACCAAGCCGACAGGGCTTTATTTCCTTCTCTTGGTGGCGTGGTAGTTCCTGTGTTATTTCTAAGGTCAATAAGCTGTTCATACTTGTCATTCCAGCTGTTTTCGCTTTTATTCTTTTTGTGGTGCCAGTCAACACCTGCTGCTTCCATTCTTGCTACAACATAGTCCGTTAAAGCCTTTTGCTTATATAGCTTTCTTTGAATTTTAAGCTAGTTATTTAGCCTATCGGCCTGTAGCTGTGCATGGCCCGGTGCGTTTTTTAAGAACACCACAACTGCATGAACATTTGCCGTTACTTCAAAAAATCATCCATATACTTTAGTATTGTTTCGGTGTCCATCATCAGGCTCACATGCCCTTTCGAAGGAACAATAGCTAATTGCGATTTTGGCATTGGTTGAAGGTCCGCAGAAACGCCACCTCCCAATAATTTATATGTTTTCGCCAACTCGATTTTATCGAGTCCGTCATTGTCACCGGATATAATTAATACAGGCGCAGAAATTTTTGCAATATTGGAGTCACCCACATTAAATGGTTCCTTAGCGAAAGCACACATTTGCTCTAAAAACTTTCTCCATTTTGTTTTATCTGGTGCTGCTGCATCGTATGCGGCGTGTAAAGGTGTGTTATCAAAAAATTCAGGTTTAAAATTTTTGAACGCACCGTTTACTACCGGTAGCCAACCATTCGTTTTATAGGTTGAAGAAATGATCACTAATTTTCTTAACCGTTTTGGGTTTTGTACAGCAAACTGGTAAGCCACAGAGCCGCCCATACTATATCCTGCTACATCAGCACTATCAATTTTCAGGTAATCCATTACTCTTTCCACATCACTTGCTAAAGTAGTAATCGACAATTTTCTGTCTGAATATGGCGTATGCCCGTGTCCCTGAAATTCAAGAGCAATTACTTTCCGGGATTTTGACAGTTCAGGGATCAATTGACTCCAGTTCATATCAATTGTATAAAAAGCGCCATGCAGTAAAACTATGGGCGTACCCTTCCCATATACTTCATAATAAACTTTGATTCCGTTAACAGGTGCGTAACCACTGTCATAAGGTTTGATTTGTTGTCCGTTTGATCGGGAAGCGGCAAACACAATGATTGCAATTAGTAATACCGATCTAAAAGGGTTACGTGTTTTGAATAGATTTTTCATAACGCTGTTTAAATTTGATTTTATTGATAATGCAAAGATGGAATTCAATCCGGATTTGATGTGGTGTAAATACGACAAGTTTAGGGGCTCAATGCGGCAACGATTAGAGAGTTATGAACCAAACAAACCTAAACTCACATTTCTTTTTAGTATAAATGTTCTGTAATAATTAGAAATTTTGTTCCCGCTAAGATGAGTTTTTGGTGATTGCCAAGCTACTAGACCATCAGCACAGCCTGCCACGCCTTTATGCCGGGAACATATAACGACGACGGCGTATGGCTGTGCATGGCTCGATGCCTCTCTCCTGGCGGGCGTCCTTTAGATTTGCATTTGGGTTTAAGGACACATGCCAGGAAGTGGGGACTAAATAAAAACTGCAATAAATTATTTCATTTCAACTATTTTTTTACAACACACTCACTTTGTCATATCCTTCATTTCTTTTGCGGTTATGCTACTTCCATCGTGGCTGTAGCCCGGAGGTCCAAAAATATATTTGAGCTTAAGCCTGAAAGGTAGATCTCGTTTTGTATCTCTTATAATAGATCGGTATTCCTTAAAGATGATATCCGCATAATTTTTATACTCAATGTCCTTTACCGTTCCAAATTCAACGGGTTCATTGGGATCTTCAGGAACAAAGGTTCCGAAAATTTTATCCCAGATAATGAGAAACATTCCGTAATTCTTATCGAGATACTTTACATTTCTTCCGTGATGAACACGATGATGCGACGGAGTGGTAAATATATACTCGAGGGGTCCGAGCTTATTGATAGTGCGTGTATGAACAAATGTGCCCCATCCCTGTGCAAAAACGTATACAAGCACAATATCGAGTGGCCTGAATCCCACGTAGGCCAGCGGGATAAAGAAGAAAAATTTTTCAACAGGTTCAAAGACGGCAGAACGCAGGCCAACCGAAAAATTAAATTCTTTGGATGAATGATGATGGATGTGTCCTGCCCATAAAAAACGAACCTTGTGATCCATCATATGCATAAACCAATAGGTGAAATCTTCGGCAAGCACCAACACAATCCAATACAGAACCAGGTGGCCCCCAAATGCATCTCTTATATGCCACCCATGTATATAAAAAACAGCGAGTAGAAAAAGCCCTGCTGCCCTGCTAAGCGTATCGGTCAGTACATAACAAAATCCCAGGAACAGGTTAGCTTTTGTGTCTTTTGAATTGTAATAATGTTTATGATAACGTACGCTGACGTAAATTTCAAGGAACACCAGTATAAGTGTAACCGGGGTGTTGAAGAGCATCGCGAGCTGGTCAGTGAATGCACCTGTCATAGTATATCGCAGGGTTGACTATCTCTGTGAATAATTAAAAGTTCTCACAAAATAAAATCAAATCGTTGAAATAATTTGTAATAAATAGTGAAAGTGACGCCGGGGTTACATGAAGGGAACTAAGGCTATCGTTTCCTAATTATTGTTATGTCCGTCACCATGCTTTCCTTTGCCTTCATTTCCACGTGTTTGAGGCTGTGAAGGAGGAACATGCGTACGCTGTTGCCGGTGTTGGTTCGCTTGCGCTTGCCTTCTTTGATCTTGTGCATTCATTTGTTGTTGCCTTTGCTGCTGCTGTTGGTTCGCTTGCGCCTGTCTTCTTTGATTTTCTGCGTTCACTTGTTGTTGACTTTGTTGCTGTTGATTAACGTGTACCTGTCTTTGATTGGCTGCGTTTATTTGTTGTTGCCTTTGCTGCTGTTGTTGGTTCGCTTGCGCCTGTCTTCTTTGATTTTCTGCATTCATTTGTTGTTGCCTTTGTTGCTGTTGATTAACGTGTACCTTTCTTTGATTGGCTGCGTTTATTTGCTGTTGCCCTTGCTGCTGCTGTTGGTTTGCTTGCGCCTGTCTTCTTTGATTTTCTGCATTCACTTGTTGCTGCCTTTGTTGCTGTTGATTAACCTGTACCTGTCTTTGATCTGCCGGATTTATTTGCTTTTGCCTTTGCTGCTGCTGGTTAGCTTGTTCCTGTCTTCCTTGCTTAGCAGCATTTACTTGTGGCTGCTGCTGGTTAACCTGCACCTGCCTTCTTTCGTTTTGGGCATTTACCTGCTGTTGCCGATCAGCCCTTACCTGGTTTTGCTGGGCAGCATGCTCATTTTGTATAGTCGACTGCGCCAATATAGCAGGACGACCATGATTTACTGAAGCAAACTGGTTCTTGTTAGCACGGGCGTTGTAGATGTGTGTTAGTTGTGCCTGGGTCGCCTGCACATGATTTTCCCGCGCCACCCTTTGTTGTTGCGGGGTCGGCGTTGCTGTTATTCCCCCGGGACCACTATAACTTCGCCTGGTGTTTTCGCTGCGCCCATGTGAAACATTACTATTATAAACGTAAGCATTATTGATCTCGCTGTTGTTTATGTGGTTTACCGCCCTGTTATACATAAACCTGTTTCCTTCCCACCTGCCGCCGTAATATCCATCTCCTGTATAACCATAACCGTAATCTATACCTCCATAGTATCCCACATTCTGCGACCAATATCCCGGTTGCCACCGGTAGTATCCATGATCAAAATACCAATATCCCGGAGTCCATAATAATCCATACTCAGGAGGTAGCACCCATGCGCCGGGAACCCAATAATAACCGTCTGCATCCTCGTCGTATGACCAATAGCCCGGCATCCATATATAGCCTTCCCCGGGGCAATAGGGCTGCGAGTATTGAGGAAGCTCCGGCGGGGCCGTCCGGATCGAAATGTTAATGCTTACCTGTGCATCTGAATGCATTACCGTGCCTGTGAGCAGCATTAAAGCGATAAAATATTTTATGAGATGTTTCATGTTAATGTATTTAGAATCATTCAATTAAATGCCCGTAGCAAATCTTAATCATAAAAAATAACGGCATTTGCTTACGATAACGAAATAATCAAGTATCGTGCCCCGCCGTAAATTCCCCCTCCTTTTTATGATAACACTTACGTATTGGTCTATGCAATTCCATATAAGTGTAGAACAAGTACCATACTTCACTGTTGTCCTTTTTTTGAAACACGGGACTTACGAAGATTGAATCCGATTGCCCCGGTTCATGTGCTCACCAGGCGGAATTATGAAAGTGCTTCATTAAGACATGAACCACGGTTACGCAGAAATTGTAACCGGTTTGAAAATATTCCTTCAGAATCCTGCCCAGAAGCAAAGTTTAAAATTGCAGGTAGATTAATGCCACCGCAGCCCCTGTCATTAAAATTAAAGTGATAATGCCCAGAGCATTTGACAGTTTACTGTTTGTATGCTCCTTCATTATTTTTTTATTATTGGCTATATGCAATACAATAGCAATAAGAACAGGTGACGTAAGGCCATATAATATTGCAGTATATAATAGGGCCTTAATAGGGCTTAGCCCAATAAGGTTAATAAGCAAGCTTACTAAAAGTGAAATGATGATAACTATATAAAATGGCTTTGCCTGGTAAAACTTTTTATCAAGCGTTCCCTTCCACCCAAAAGTTTCGGAGACGATATATGATAACGAGCCACTTAAAACAGGAATGGCCAGCAAGCCGGTTCCAATAACGCCAATTGCAAAAAGAAAATAAGATGCTTTACCTGCTACAGGCTGCAGTGCCTTTGCTGCCTGCTCTACAGTATCAATTTGCGTTATGCCATGAGAAAATAATGCGGTGCCGGTAGCAAGAATAATAAAAAACATTACCATGTTTGATAACAGCATTCCAAAGTTTACATCCAGCTGCATTTTTTTTATCAGCAGGTTAATAAGGCCTCTTTCTTTATGTTTGGTTGTTACTTTATCTTCCTTTTGACGCACAATTCTTCTGCGTGCTAATACTAATATTTTTGATGATTTTACATCTTCGGCTTCCATGGTTACCTGCCAGAAAAACAAGTATGGCGAAATGGTTGTGCCTAAAATAGCTACCACTATTTCAATAAAATCTTTGTTGAATTTTATGGTGGGAACAAATGTTGATTTCAAAACCCGTAACCAATCAGGATGAGTAAAAAATGGAACAGCGATATATAGCAGCAATGAAAGACACAAATATTTTAAAATAGCAACTATCTTATTATATGGTAGGTAGATAATAAGAAACATCAATACAATGGTAAAGGCGACACTGAAAACCATTGGCTTTATTGATGGGATTAATAAATTGGCCACGGCACCCATACCCGCAATATCAGCGCCTATATTTAAGATGATAGCCGGAACACTAAAAACCATCATCGAATATAAAAGCGGTTTAGGATAATAGGTCTTAAGAGTTGTTGTAAGGCCGTTAGAGGTTATCAACCCAATTCTTGCACACATTTCCTGTATGGAAGCCATTAAAGGAAAAGTAATTAAAGCAGTCCATAAGGTTGCAAAACCAAATTTTGCACCGGACTGGGAATAGGTTGCAATGCCCGACGGATCGTCATCGCTTGCTCCCGTTATTAAACCGGGCCCTAAAACACTGAAGAATTTTTTAATTTTTGTCGAAAAGCTTCTTTGTTGTTCCACGTAGTTTTAAATACTTTTCCTATTTATAATCATGCCAAATAAAAGGCTTGTGATACTTTGCTTCAAGCCCTGGAGAAGAGATAGGGCCTGAAATGAAATCATTACTTTTTCAGTGGAAAACCCACGTAAACTGACCGCCTTTGGCCAAATGATTGATGACTCTTTCGCTACCGGAATATTCAAAAGATGTTGACATGATTATTTCTAAGATAATAGAAATTCAGGAATGTCGGGGGAAGGACACCCGCCAGGAAGGGGGAGTTTAAGTCATAGAAATCATGGGGTGGCCATCTCATAGTTCGGACCAAAATCAAAACAATATTCTGAAAATCTGGCGAGATTGCCACAGCGTTAGAGAGTTCCCTCATTGCTTCGCAAACAAAATTTAAGTCGTGGCTAAGTTCTCAAAGATGCCTGAACAGCGGATTTCAATTCTTATTGTGTTTGAGTATAGAAATCTCAAACTTTTTTAAGAAATACAAAATATTTCGAAATTTTGTAACGCCATTTTGAATTTTATCTAATATACATCTTCAGGTTAAATAGATAAAAATGAATTAAAAAGCTTAATATTTAGAAAAGATTCAGGAATAGAAGGCAGTAATTTTACGGTCTTGCATTATTCGAAAATCCGCTCTATGTTTGTTCCTGAATTAGAAACCTTAACTATTTCATACTTTCTTTTTCACCAGATCTCCAAATCTTGTAGAATTACCAATCGCTTCCAATTCTTTTGAGATTCCTAATCGTATTTATGCAGTACCCCCTGTTAAATGCAATTAAACCTCAAAACCAAAGAAAATGAATAGAAATTCTACATTAGTAGGGTTGTGCATGCTGATTTTACTTACAAGCTTCGCAACAAATTCCCTAAAAGCTCAGAATAATGCTCTTCCTCAGTTATTTGCCGGCACGGTGAGCTTTAGAGTTGTATTAAACAATAATATAGTTAATTTATATTGGACAGCAGATGCTGAAACAAACAACAAATATTTTGAAGTAGAAAGAAGTTTTGATCAGGCCAACTTCTCCACGGTGGGCTTGGTTGTGGGTCCCCAGGTAGATAGTAACGGAAAAAACCAATACAGTTTTAAGGATAATGATAATGAGATGTTGAAACATAATGTAATTTATTACAGGCTAAAGCAGGTGGACCTTAATAATAATTATACCCTCAGTATTGTGCAAATGATACGCCTTAACAACATAAATAAGGAAGGCCTGGTAATGAGGGCAATGCCAAATCCTTATATGGATAAACTGAGCGTAGATTTTGACAGCAAAAATGATGGTAATGCGGAAATTAGAATGATCAGCATATCCGGAACTATTGTTAAAAGAAAAGAAACTAGCATTAATAAAGGCATTAATACTGTTCAATTACAGGATTTGTCTTCCCAACTTCCGGGAATGTATTTAATAAACATTGTAGTGAATGGCGTATCAATTGGCAGCACGGAAATAATAAAAACTTAATACGCACAGATTTTCAGATATTAACTACCCCGCACTCCCCCTAACGTTTTTGAATTGATGCTTATCCTTTGAATTCCCGTAGTACGCTACCAGTATAATCCTCTCTTATTTGTTTTATCCGGTTCCTTTTGAATTTCGCAACGCCGGTTTTTAACTATTAGCGTTAATTCTTTATAAATATTATTTGCCCCAATCCTAAGTAATTACCACTCATTTTTTAAAATTTTAAACACCACGAAAATGAAAAAATTTTTACTTATTACGCTCGCGCTTGTTATATCATTTACGGCGCTGTCTCAAACGGACTGTCCAACCAATTTTACGAGAAATAATGGCGATAACGGCGGCTGCGCGTCTCATATCAGGTTGTATTTTCCTTCATGTCCTTCTTTCACTCCAATACTGGATTCTATTAAAATAGATGGTGTATTACAGCCGGAAACCTTCACTATATTCGCAACGGTATGTAGCGGAAGCAGTACTTATATTGACTACTGTGTAAGTGATAACAATCTTATACCAATCGGTTTAATCACTGTCTACATGACCTATCCTGCGGGATCAGTTGGGCCAACACCGATTCACAAAACCTGCGGTCTGCCTTCACCAGGTATTTTACCCGTTGTACTTTCGGGATTTGATATGCAACGCAATAATAACGATGTAGTAGCAACCTGGCAAACACAGCAGGAAAATAATTCAAGCCGTTTCGAAATTGAACGAGCCTATGAGAATGCATCTTTTCAAAAAATTGGAAGTGTAGAGGCTGCAGGCACGTCAAATTCATTAAAAACTTACACCTTTTCTGATAACTCAAATATGAGCAAGGGTGCAAGCTTCTACAGAATTAAAATGATTGATAAAGATGGAACTTTTACTTATACCGAAACTAAATCTGTTAAAGGATCGGGTGCAAACTTTGATTTTGCGATTTTCCCCAATCCTGCCATTGGTAATACCAATGTTACTATTAACGGACTAAATGAGCAAACAGAAGTTCAATTGCTGGATGTATCCGGCCGGCTGGTAAAATCTGTTACTTTAAACAATACCAACACTACTCAATTAAATAATTTGGAGAAAGGCAGTTATTTCGTTCGCATTACAGGAAAAGTTACAGGTACAACCAGTGTGAAAAAATTATTTGTTATAAATTAAATATTTTCCGGGTAGCATAATCAAACCGTTTCAAAATAAATGAGACGGTTTTTTTTGAGATGCCTGTTGCATATAGCATTCGGGAGTATTATCAGTTAGAAGAAAATGATATTCTTTATTCAATGCAATTAGAAAAGCAAGGGGTAAAAAATTATTGTGTATGAAAATATTATAGGGGAATAGAATCTTGTAAAAGACGGAAGCTTATTATTTCGATTATCCTATTTGTTCAATTTCTACCAAATGCCTGTCTGCGCTCAATTCTGTAGCAAATTTGTATTAACGTTTCATTGGTAAGCTTATCGATAATAGCATCGTCATATAGGTATTAAATCACCAACTAAAAAATACAATTATGAAAAAGATTATTACAGTTTTATTCTTTGCCGGGTTTCTAACCACTGCATCTTTTGCACAATCAGG
>Ga0068855_100012364_pt1 | contig 10311 bp, 4 predicted proteins | sample KBSCornC52_FD_66592 | JGI IMG/M metagenome (GOLD analysis project Ga0068855, IMG submission 66592) | Corn rhizosphere microbial communities from Kellogg Biological Station, Michigan, USA - KBS Corn C5-2 | ecosystem: Host-associated > Plants > Roots > Rhizosphere > Soil ... | reverse complement strand
TCGGTCGCCCGGTTGAACGCGCTCCCCTTGTCGTAGAATCCGCCTTGCGCGTTGTCCCACCCAAAATCGAGGGCGTGGTCGACCAGCATGCGGGCCATCTTCCACGTGTCTGAATCGTCGTGCATGCCGAGCGCATTCGCGGCCTCCGCAAGCAGGTAGCCGGTCTCCACGTCGTGGCCGAACGAATCGTGGTCCGGGACCGGCCGCCAGTCGGGCGTGAAGAAGAGGTTGAGGCAGCCCGGAAAGACAGCGATCTTGTCCCGCACGATGTGGAAGACCTCGCGCAGTCGCTCCTTCACCAGAGGGTCCGGCCAGACCTCGTCGAGCGCCGTGAGCGATTCGAGCAGATGGATGTGGCTGTTCATCGACTTGAAGCCGTAGCGCGTGCCGATGGCGTCCACGGCGTAAGGCGAGGGCGGCGAGAGGATCGGTTTGCCGTCGCGCGTCAGGGCCTCGTAGTAGCCGCCGTTCTTCGCGTCATGCGCGTGGGTTTCGAGCCACTGGAACGCCCGTTTCGCGAGGTCGAGGGCCGCCGGATCGCGGGTCGCGTGGTAGCAGGCGGCGCATGCGTAAATGCCGAACGATTCGCCGTAAGCGTGCTTCTCGCCATCGCGGAGGGCACGCGGTGGCCTACCCGCGGCGACCTCCCAGAAGAACCCGCCATGCTCCCTGTCCCACATGTCGTCGCGCAGGTATTCGAGCCCGTGGTGCGCATACTTCCGGTATTCCGCCGCTCGCTCCGGGTAGCGCCTCGCCACCTCGGACGCCACCCAGGTCAGCCGGGACTGGTAGACGATGGAGCGCGTGTCGGACGGCCTGAGCTCCCACGCCTCGTCGAACTCCTGCTGGAATCCGCCGTGTGCGCTATCGACCGCGACCGGAAACCACGGAGCGAGGATGTCTGTTTGGAGGTTCGCCTCCATCTCCCGCGCCAGCTTCTCATAGTCCGCGCGATCCGGCGCTGCCGCTGCAGATTGTCCGTTACTCATGGCCATCCATCCGAAGAAAGCGGCCACCGCCGCCCACGCCATTCCATTTCGCCGCATGTTCCTCGCTCATTTTGACAGGGGTCGAATCGGTCCGATGTAGCTGGTCGCCACCACCACGTTATCGAACCAGACCCGGTTTACCGCGTGCGCGTCGTGGTTGCGCTGGTTCGAGGTCGCGGTCACGTAGTGGAGGAGCCAGAGGAAGTTGACCTTCAGATCGTTCGTGCTGCGCCACCGGAAACCCTCGAACGGTTCGCCTCCGGTCTCTGGCAGGTTGAATCCCATACCGGTCCACGGGCCACGTCGCACACCGGGAGCGACGTGCATATTGAGCTTTCCATCCAGCCAGAGCGCCAGCTCGCCGTCGCTCCGGTCCGGCGCGGAGTTGCACTTGAACATCACTTCGACGCACTGCCAGCGGTTCCGCGGTACGACGGCCGGCTTTTCGGGCCGGATGGACTGGCCCCAGTAACCGCCGTCCGCCGACCGCTTCATCTCCTGCCAGTAGGCGTAGAAGTTCCAGATGCCCGGCGCGGGATAGCGGCCGGAGTCGCCTGTGGGCTCGATTCCAGCGGTCATCCGCTCATCTCCGCGTGGCCGCTCGCCCGCTCCACCCTGCGGCCAGTTGGTGGGCGGATTGTAGCCCCCGACGTGGACGAAGTGATGGATATAGCCAGGGTCGTCCGCAAACTTGACGTAGAACCGAACGTAAGCGGTGTCGAGCCCGCGCTTTAGCCGCGTGTAGAGGTGCCCGCCCGTGTTTTGCGACAGCGTCGCGGTGAGCTGGAGGGCGCGCTTTCCACCGCTTCCCGCCGGCGAATCCGCGCTGAAGGAGACGACCTTCCCGTCCTTGTTATTCATCTCGCCCCAGCGCCTGCCGACCTCGTCGACCGAGCCCGTCTCGAAGTCATCCGAAAACACGACGCGCGGATCGGCGGCGATGCCGTGATCGCCGGGATATGCCGTGGCGAGGCCGGCCCCCTCCTGCAGGCTTGCCGCGGGGTGCGACACAGGAAGCAGGGCCAGAAGGATCGTGATCAGCATGGATTCAGTCCCGTGATTCGTCAGATTCGGTGGGCCACAGGCGGACCTCCTGCGCCGCGACGGCCGGATCCGCCAGTCGCTCTTCCACCAACGTGCCGTCGGGGAGCACGAGGCCGGGAGCGATGTCGGCCAGCGTCCGGAGGGCGAACCGCCTCTCATAGAGCCGGGGATGCGAAGTGTCGAGGTCCGGCGAATCGAGCATCACCGAATCGTACAGCAGAATGTCGATATCGATGGTGCGCGGCCGCCAGCGAAACGTAGCCGCCCTCCCGCCTGCCCGTTCGACTGACTGTGGCCGGGCACGGCAGACAGGGAGAGGCGCCCCGGGTGAGAGTGCCGCTGCATGCGCTCGCCGCAAGGCCAGCTCTGAGGGCCGGATTGCTACTTCCATGCGCCATTCAGGACGAAGGGCGCCCAGTAGTAGGGGTGCTGATATTTCGGGTTCTGCTTCCGAAGCCAGCTCTCCGCCTCCTGCAACGCCGCCGCTTTGCCCATGCCTCGCACCTTCAGGTTTTCGTAGAACCGGCCCATGAGCATTGCGGTGCTCTGGTCGTCCACCGCCCACTGGCTCACTACCTGCGTAGGGCAGCCGGCCACGAAGAGCGCCCATGTGAGCCCGATCACGCCCTCGCCCGTCCGGTTCTCGCCCCGTGCCGTGTTGCAGGCGGAGAGCACGGTCATCTCGGCATTGAGGTTCAGGTCGTAGACCTCGCGCGCGGTGAGGAATCCGTCTTCATTGTCGCTGGGCTTTGCCAGCACGACGGACGAGAGCAACGGAGAGCCGTCGTTGACGAAGCCGTGTGTCGCGAAATGCAGGTAGCGGTACTTTCCGGCAAGCTGCCTGACGGTCGATTCCTGCGCCTTATCGCCGGTGAGGACCGTTGCATCCGGGAAGAGCTTCCTGAGCGCATCGGCTTCGCGCTGCGTGCCGGGCAGGGAGGGAATAGCTTTGCCGCGAGTCGCTCCACGCGAGACGGTATCCAGCGCGCGGGAGGCGAGGTCGATTGGGCGCGATGCTGAATCGAGTGGACGCGAGGCGGCGTCGAGCGGGCGGCTTGCAGAATCGAGCGGGCGCGAGGCCGAATCGATTGGCCGCTGTCCGGGTACGTCGCTCAAGTCGCCGAATCGCTCGGAGGAGCCAAAATCCGGATTGGCGGCGATCAGCAGCGAGGCGCCGCTGCGCGGTTGGCGGTGGGAAGCCAGCCTGTCAGCAGCATCCGCGGCCGATGCCGAGGCGGCGTAGGAGACCTGGCACCGCTCGCCGAGGAAGCGGTCATGACGGTCGAGAATCAGCGCCTGAAACGGTACATCCCACAGAGGTCCGTCCGGGCAGACGACCAGGTGCTTCGCGCCTCGAATCGCCGACTCCGCGGGACCGATGAGTCGTCTGTACAGCGAGCGTGCCTCCGCGCGGTACGCGCGGCGAGGGTCGGCGCAGGCGGAGCGGAAGGCGACCGCCGCCGGGGCCAGCGCCCGCGTTCCAGCCGGGAGGATGAACGACCTGACAGCGACGCCGTCGCCCTTGCGAGCCGCCACAAACAGGGCGGTCCGATTTTCGGAAAGCGCCACGTATTCGAGCAGGGCGGAACCGGCCGGCAGCAGGCGCCGGAGATCCTGTACGGTGACCGGCGCGGCCGCGGATTTCGTGGCGAACTCGGGTCGCCTTGCGCACAATGTCTCCGTGAACGATTGGAGATCGCGCTCGACAATGCGGAGCTGGTCGCGTAGCAGGGCGTATCGCTTCCTGGAGCCGGTCTCATTCTCGACCCCTTCCTGCACCATTTTCAGGTTGAGAGAGTCCGCCGTGGCTCGCAGTTCCTGAAGCCGTTTGCGTTCTTCGTCGGTCAGCCCCTGTGCAATCTGAATTCTTCCTGTCGCAAGCAGGTCCAGCAGTCCGCGAGCCTTGGCGCGCTGGGCCAGCGAAAACGCCCCCGCCGTGTCTCCCATCGCGAGGCGAGCGCGCACGGCATTGCGATATAATTGGATTCGCGAACGAAGATAGGTGGACCTGGCAGCCGACAGGTCCCCCAGGCTCGCCCTCATCCGCTCCACGAGAGAGACTGCCGCTTCATAGAAGCCGGCCGCACGCCGCGTGCGTCCTCGATGCATTTCGAGGTCGCCCATGCCGCGGAGCGCATCCGCCTGCAGTGCGGGCAGGCCGAGCTCACGGCCGACCGACAGAGCCGAACGGTACATCTCCAACGCCTCGCCAGTTCGACCCAGCGTCTGATAGCCTCGTCCGAGCTCGATCATCGCTTCGCCGCCATAACGGCTGCGACCCAGAAGCCGCACCGCGCGCCGAAGCGGCTCGAGCGCTCTGGCAGGCTCATTCGCCCGATTGTATACCTTGCCGATGAACAGAGAAGCGCCGCCTGAACCTCTCGTGTCGCCCATCTGATCGAAGAGTCGGCGGGCCGCCTCGCTGGCTTCGATGGCCTCCCGGGTGCGGCCCATCTCAGCATAGTCTCCGCCCATATTGTTGAGAGAATACGCCGCGTTTGCCCTGGCGCCGACGGCCTCGAAGAGCTCTCTGGCCCGGCGGTAGTCGTCAAGTGCGATTTCTGGCTGGTCGACGCTGTCGTACAGGCAGGCGATGTTGTTCAGCGCGATGGCCTCGGCCGACGCGCTCTTCGTCTCTCTGGCGATCGTCAGCGCCGCCACATACTTTTCCAGAGCCTTACGCCGCTGCCCCATGGCGTCGAGAGTCACAGCCTGTGACAGCAGGGTCAACCCCTCCTCACCCTTCTCGCCGGCAGCCCGACAGATCGCGAGGCTCACGTCGAAGTCTTTGAGCGCTTCCTCCATCTGTCCGATGGACGCGCGCGCCTCTCCGATATTGCGCAGCACCTGAGCTTCGCTCACCCTATCCCCCGACTCGGCGTGAATCGCTCGCGCCTCGGTATAGTAACGCAGGGCTTCCCGCCAGTTTCCCAGACGCGAGATGGCGGCCCCCAGGTTGTTCAGCGCGAAGGCGATCGCAGGCTTCCGGCCGTCAATTCGCAATAGCGGCAGCGCCTGATGGAGGTTTGTCACCGCTATGTGAACGTCACCGGCCTCAATCTGTACAGCGGCGATGTTCGTGAGAACAGCTCCCTCGCGGGCAGTATCGCCTATTTCTCTTGCGATGCCAAGAGACCTGCGGTAATCGTCGAGCGCTCTCCGGTTATCGCCCCCCGCGCTGTGCACCAGACCCAGGCCATAGAGCGCGTCGGTTTCGCCCTTGCGGTCACGGGCGCGCACGGCGACATCCAGAGCGCGGACGTACAGAGGCTCCGCAGCCGCGATATGGCCGGCCCTCCGTTCCTTTCGCGCATTCTCCAGGAGGGCCAGAACCTCGGGCGTGGGTTTAGGTGGGGACACCTGGGCGAGAGCGGGAACCGGCAGCAGGATCAGTGTCAGCACTACTGCGGCAATGATACGGGCGCGCGGCAGGATCATAAGGCCGATCTCCGGAAAGGCGGAAGCCCTGGAACGGGCGCAGGGCGAATGAACGGATGGCGTCGGCACACCGGGCATGACAAACGGGGAGAGGCGCCGCGCTTGCCCTTCTCCCGGTGGCGGATTGCTAGTTCCACGCGCCATTCAGGACGAAGGGCGCCCAGTAGTAGGGATGCTGATATTTCGGATTCTGCTTGCGAAGCCAGCTCTCCGCCTCCTGCAATGCCGCGGCTTTGCCCATTGTACGAACCTTCAGGTTCTCGTAGAACCGGCCCATGAGCATCGCGGTACTCTGGTCGTCCACCGCCCACTGGCTCACTACCTGCGTCGGGCAGCCTGCTACGGTCAGCGCCCACGCCAGGCCCAAAACGCCCTCGCCTTCCTTAATGTCCCCGCGGGCCGTGTTGCACGCCGACAGGACGGCAAGGTCGGCGGACAGTCTCAGCTCGGAGATTTCGCGTGCCGTGAGGAATCCATCTTCTTTGTCGTCGGCGGGCGTGGCGAGAACAAGCGACGACAAGAGCGGCGCGCCGTCGTTCACAAAACCGTGGGTCGCGAAATGGAGGTAGCGGTATGCACCGATCTCCGCTTTTGCCGTCTGCTCCTGTGCGTCCGCGCCAGTATACACTTTCGCGTCGGGGAACAACCTTGCAATCGTATCTGCTTCCCGCTGTGTACCGGGCAGCGGCCGGATCGCGGCCCCTCGCGGCAATATCGTCGCATAGAGCGGCACCGCTGACCGTGATGCAGTGTCAAGCGGGCGGCTGGCGGAATCGAGGGGCCGGGAGGCGGAATCGATCGGACGGGAGGCCGAATCGATCGGCCGCTGTCCAGGCATGGACGGCTCATCCCCGAAGCGCGGCGTGTTTCCAAAAGCCGGGTTCGCAAACGCGATCACGGTGTCCCGGTCGGGCCGGCGACGAGTGGCGGCCATCAGGCGCTCTGCCTGTATGCCCGTGGCACTGAAGCTGCACGCGAGCGCATACCGTTCGGAAAGTAATCGCTGCCCGTCGTTCAGCGCCTGAAATGGAACGTTCCAGAGTGGTCCATCGGGGCAGACCACGACGGTAGACATGCCAGAGATATGGGCGGCCGCCGGGCGCACGAGGAGGTCGTACAACCGACGCGCGAGCTGTCCATACGGCTTTCGGGGATCTGAGCAGGCATCGTGGAACACGGCGCAGAGGCGGCCGAGCTCCGCATTGCTCACGCGAATCGGGTAGGCGTTGACAAGCACGCTTCCGCCCTTGCGGCTGACGACGAAAAGCACGGTGTGGTTCAGCTTGACGCGTTCCACCGCCTCCGCGCCGCGGAGCGTTACGTAGTCGAGAATGGCCGTATCTTCGGGCAGGAACCGTGCTATATCCGCGATCGTTGCGGTCGAGATCGGATTCCACGTTCCGGCCGGGCTCGGGTGGCTCGCGGAGAGACCCATCTGGTAGGCTTGAAACCGGTCCTCGGCGTCACGAAGTTCCGTCTTAAGCCGGGCATACCGCTTCATGGAGCCGGGCTTATTGATGACACCCTCAGCCACCATGCGGAGGTTGAGGCGCTCTTCGTTTGCCCGCTGCCGGCCCAGTTCCCTCTGTTCGGCCGGCGTGAGCGTTCCAGCTCGTCTGCCCCCGTTCGCCATGAGTTCAAGGAGCGCCCTCCCCTTCATCTTTTGGGCCCAGGCAAAGGCTTCCGGGGTGTTGTGCACGGCGATCAGGCTCTCGACGCACCCGCTATAGGCGGGCTGAAAACGTGCCTGCAACGACATCCGGGCCTCGGCGGAAGGATCCACGTTGCTGGTCAGTCGCTCGGCCATCTGCGCGGCCTCCTGGAAGTGCCTGGCGGACTCGGCCGGTCTTCCCAGGAGACGCTCCACGAGCGCAACATCAGTCAGCGCGTTTGCCGACTCCGTGGCGTTCTGAGCGGCAGCAGCCAGGGTCAGGGCGCGTCGGTAGTAGTCAAGCGCCCTGGCGTTTTGGCCCTGCTGCTCGAAGACAGTTCCCGCGTTGTGCGTCTGGATGGCCTCGAAGTTCTTATCGGCGTTCCGCCGGCTCAAATCGCGCGCTTTGTTGAACAGGTCTAGCGCAAGTGATAGCCGGCCGGTCGCCTTGTAACATAGACCGAGATTGTTAACCTCGCCCGCTTCCGTGCGGCGGTCTCCAACCGCACGGGCCAGCTTCAAGGCGAGTTTGTGCTGCGCTACAGCCTTCGCATTCAGACCCATGGAGGTGTACAGGAGCCCGATATGAGCCCGCACCTTAGCCTCTTCCGGTCGGCTATGTGTCTCAATGCAGATTCGGAGCGACGAAAGATACCATGACTCCGCTGACCGCAAGCGACCGATATCACGGTAGATGGAGCCGATCGAGCGCATTACGACGGCTTCGTCCAGTCGGGCGCCGCGCGCGTGGTGGAGCTGGAGCGCTTCGAAGAGTTCGGCCAGCGCGCCGAGCGGATCCCCCGATCGAACATTGACGTCCGCCAGAAGCGCAAGCGCGTATGCCTGGGTCGCAGTATCCCTCTCCTTAGCAAGACTTACTGCTGCCTTCAGATGATCTCTGGCCTCAGCGATGCGCTGCAATTCCAGCTCGCACGACCCGAGATTCATTAGCGTGTGCGCCTCCATCCACGTATTACTGATGTTGCGGGAGATGGCGAGGGCCTGGAGGTTATATTCGCAGGCCTCCTCAAAACGGCCCATGCGGGAGCACGCGAATCCCAGGTTTTCGAGCGAATTCTCTATGCCTGAACGGTCTCCCCGAGCACGGCGTGCTGCGTAAACCTTGCGATGAACCGCGAAGCCTTTGGCGGCTTCACCGATATCGATGTACGCGTTCGCGAGATTGTTGAGAGCCGCGTCCAGTGAGCCAACGTCGTGCGCTCTCTCAAAGAGGCGAACAACCGATTCGTAGACCCGTGCCGCTCGCCCCTTGTAGCCGGCGATGTTGAGTTCGATTGCCGATCCGAAAAGATTGAGGGCTGCCGCGCGGAGCTTCTCTTTGTCATCGCACGCGGCCTCGATCCCGCGGTAGGCTGCGTCCGCTTCGTGATGCCGGCCCTGAAGCTCGAGAATGCGCGTCCTGAGCGCCCAGCACTCCACTTGTCGTGCACGGTCGTTTGGAGTAAATCGATCCATGCTCGACACGGCCGTTGCGTAAGCGCCAGTCGCATCCGCTATATTCCGCTTCTGAACCGCGCGCAAGAAGGCACCGGTATCGAGACCGACGATGCGAGTACGAAGCCATGGTCCAGGCGGAACGGCGGTGTTGCCGAGAAGATCGACGGCGCGCAAGTACAGGTCACGAGCCTCACTCTCGCGGGACCGGGATTCCAGCAGCTCTCCGGTTTTCAACAACGCCATCGACTGGCCATAGCGATCGCCGTAGCCCTTCGCCAGGCGTTGGGATTCCACATATAGCGCCTGGGCTGCTTCCGGTTTGCCCAGAACAACCTGGACACTACCCTCTGCCCGGACTGCGTCCACCTCGCCGCGCCTGTCGCCATTGGTCCGCGCGAGGGCGAATGCCTTCTCCGCAAGCGGCATTGCTTCCCCGGTTCGGGGCGGTTTGGCCTCCAGCGCGCTGCGCGCTGCGTCCAGAAGAGACTGCACTTCAGGGCTGGCCTTCGGCTCAACCTGCGCGGCGGCAAGCGTCTGAGATAAGGTGGCCATGGGAAGAATGGCAATCGCAGCTGCCAAAGAGGCGAGAGCGGCGAACGGACGTATTGATCGCATGTGCGTGATCTCCGGCTGAAAGGGGCGCCTAAGCATGAACATGGGCGTCTGGACAGGAAGCCGCCAGGCCGAGTGCGGCGAACGATAGAATTGCCATCGGCATTCTACGCGGTTCGCGGAAGCCGCGAAAGGGAAGAGGTCACAGGGCGAGTGTGACATCTATTGCAGGCTCCAGCGCCCAATCGACCACGCTGCCGGGCGAGAGTGCGGCCGCCTGCGCGCGGTGCTCGTCCAGATCGGAGGCGCTCCAGCCCGCGGTCAGCGTTACGGCGTCGAGCATCGCGCGCGCATCCGTGAGCTGGGGAGAGCCCGCCTGCGCCAGTACCGCCTCGGCGGCGACCAGCAGGCGCGCGCCGATCTCCGGCCTTCCCAGGTTGCCAGCGGCTTCTCCCAGATTGGCGAGCGCAATTCCAACCCCCTGCCTGTTCCCGATCTCGCGTTCATGCTCCAGCGCTTTCCGGTAGTATTGGCAGGCTTCCGCTAACTGGGCCATTTCGTAGTGGAGCACTCCCAGATTGTTGAGCGTTTCCGCCATGCCGCGCCGGTCGCCGAGCGCACTCCGCAGCGCGAGCGCTTCCAGGAAGTGTTCCGAGGCCGCGGCGCGGCGTTCGGCAACCTCTTCCTCGCTGCCCGACCTGTCTCTCCGGAGCGCGAGGGCGATGTTATTCACGGCAATCGCGACGCCGACTCGGTGGCCCGCCTGCTCAAACAGCTCCTGCGCGAGTCGGTAGTGCTCGATGGCCCGCGGGTACTCGTACCGGCTCATGGCTGCCTGGCCCAGCAGGTTCTGTGCCCGCGCCCGCGCCCGAGCGTCACCGGCCTTCTCCAGCAGCGCCAACGCCTCCCGGATGAGGGACTCATTCAATTTCGACTCGCCGAAGTCGTAGTGCAGGCCCGCCCGTTCCAGCAGCAGCCGGGCCGTCAGCAAGGGCTCCTTTGTCGAAATCGGGCGGGCACTTTCCAGACCGGCGTCGACAACATCGACCGCGCTTTGCAGGAATCCGCGGCGGTAGAGAACCGCGCCGAGCGCAAGCGCGATCTCCGCATGCAGCTTCGCGTCGCCGCAGCCGGAGGACCACTCCAGCGCGGCCCGCAGGTTCTTCTCGTTGATCGCCA
>Ga0068855_100012362_pt1 | contig 10311 bp, 7 predicted proteins | sample KBSCornC52_FD_66592 | JGI IMG/M metagenome (GOLD analysis project Ga0068855, IMG submission 66592) | Corn rhizosphere microbial communities from Kellogg Biological Station, Michigan, USA - KBS Corn C5-2 | ecosystem: Host-associated > Plants > Roots > Rhizosphere > Soil ... | reverse complement strand
GATCCAGTACCTGGCCTACTTCCACAACGCCTGCGACCAGATCCGCGGCGAGGCGTGTTCGCTGCAGTTCTTCTCCAACGACCAGTACCGCAATCCGATCCTGCTGCGCATCGCCTCGCTCGGCTATCAGAAAGGCTTCGGCGGACACTTCCACAACGACAACTCGATCTCGGCGCTGCGAGACATTCCGGGCCTCGTCGTCGGCTGCCCTTCGCGCGGCGACGATGCCGCGATGATGCTGCGCACCATGGCGGCGCTATGCAAGGTGGACGGACGCGTGTGCGCGTTCCTCGAACCGATCGCGTTGTACATGACCAAGGATCTGTACGAGCCCGGCGACGGCGCGTGGCAATTCGCGTATCCATCGCCGAATGAAGCGATGCCGCTCGGAGACGGTCGCGTCTACAACGAGGATGCGACGGACCTGGTGATCTTCACCTTCGGCAACGGCGTGCCGATGGCCTTGCGCGCCGCGCGCGAGATCGGGAACAAGCTCAAGTGGCAGGTGCGGGTGGTGGACCTGCGCTGGCTGGTACCGCTCAACGACAGCTTCATTGCACGGCAGGCGAAATCCGCGAAACGCATCATCGTGCTGGATGAAGGTCGCCGCAGCGCGGGCGTGGGCGAGGGCATCGTCACCGCGATCGTGGAGGCCGGACTCGGCGCCACGCCATTGAAACGCGTCGTCGGCGCCGACACCTACACGCCATTGGCCGGCGCGGCGTTGCTGGTATTGCCTGGCGAGAGTGACATCGTCGCCGCGGCGGAAGCACTGTAGCGGCCGGCTTGCCGGCGACCACCGAGCTCCTTGCGACGGACGACAATTTCGATCGCGCGCAGGCGCACCCATGAAAGCTCAATCGCGCCGGCAGGCGCATTCCCACGGATCGAATCACTTCTGATGAACTCGGAATCATCGGTTACCGCGACCCACCCGCACGAAGACGCTCTGCGCTTCTCGGTGCTCGGTGCAGTCAGCCTGTCGCATCTGCTCAATGACATGATGCAGTCGCTGATCGTGGCGATCTACCCGCTGCTCAAGGGCGACTTTCGCTTGAGCTTCCTCCAGATCGGCTTGATCACGTTGACTTTCCAGTTGACCGCGTCCTTGTTGCAGCCGGTGGTCGGATGGGTGACGGATCGCAAGCCGATGCCGTATTCCCTGCCGATCGGAATGTGCTCCACGCTTTGCGGGTTGCTGCTGATGGCGTTCGCGCCGAGCTACGCGATCCTGCTGGTTGCGGTGGCCATGATCGGCATCGGCTCCTCGGTGTTCCATCCCGAATCCTCGCGGGTGGCGAGGCTCGCCTCGGGCGGGCGCTTCGGTCTTGCGCAGTCGGTGTTCCAGATCGGCGGCAATATCGGCTCCGCGCTGGGCCCGCTGCTGGCGGGCTGGGTGGTGTTGCGCTACGGGCGCGGCAGCGTGGGCTGGGCGACCTTGCTGGCCTTGCTCGCCATCCTGATCCTGCTGCAGGTCGGTCGCTGGTACCACGCGCATCTGCGCGAACGCGTGCACCGCAAACGTGCTGCAGACGGCCCGGTTTATCCGCGCGCGCTGGTATGGCGTACCCTCGGCGTGCTGCTGCTGCTGATCTTCTCGAAATACTTTTACCTCGCCAGCATCAGCAGTTATTACGAGTTCTACCTGATCCATCGCTTCGGGCTGAGCGCGGAGAACGCAACCCTGCACCTGTTCGTGTTCCTCGCCGCCGTCGCCGCCGGCACGCTGATCGGGGGACCCATCGGCGACCGGATCGGTCGCAAGACGGTCATCTGGGTTTCCATCCTCGGCGTGGCGCCGTTCACGCTGCTGCTGCCGCACGTGGGCCTCGCCTGGACCACCCTGCTGAGCGTGGTGATCGGCGTGGGGATCGCCTCGGCGTTTCCGGCCATCATCGTTTATGCGCAGGACATGCTGCCGCATCGGATCGGCGTGGTTTCCGGCCTCTTCTACGGACTTTCGTTCGGCATGGGTGGCATCGGCGCGGCGGTGCTGGGTGCGGTGGCCGATCACGCCGGAATCGTCTTCGTGTACCAGATCTGCGCATTCCTGCCATTGCTTGGCGTGCTGGCGATCTTCCTGCCGGACATCCGCCCGCCGTCACGTCGCAGCGGCTCAACCGGTGCGGCGCAACCGGTTTCCCCGGCATGACATGAGTGCGGGGTGTCCGCTAGAGTTGTCGCGCCGATCCCGAGCCAGGCGAAGGAGCCTCCGATGATCATCGTCACCACCGAAAACGTCGCGGGCCATCGCGTCAAGGAAACCAGGGGGCAGGTATTCGGCGTGGTGGTGCGCAGCCGCGGCATCGGCGGCAACGTGATGGCCGGCCTGCGCTCCATCGTCGGCGGCGAGATCCACGAATACACGCAGATGCTCGAGGAAGCGCGCCGTCATGCGATCGACCGGCTGACCGCCAATGCACAAGCCATGGATGCGAATGGCGTGATCATGATGCGCTTCGACTCGGCCGAAATCGGCCAGACCATGAGCGAGATCGTGGCCTACGGGACGGCCGTGCTGCTGGAGCCGGTCGCGTAACGATCGTGCTCGCGGTTATCGTCTACGCTCTGGGTGGATTGCTGCTGCTCGCCGGCCTGATTGCGATCGCGTTCGGCGGTGTGCTGCTGGCGTTCCTGCCGCAGCTGCTGATTGGCGGCCTGCTGCTGGTCGTGGGCTTGGCCATCGAACGCTGGCGTTACAAGCCGATCGCGCGCGATACGCGCCCGGATCCACGCTGGACCGATACCGGCGAGCGTTTTGTGGATCCGGAAACCCGATTGCTCACCGCCGTGTATTTCGATCCCGCCAACGGTGAACGGCACTATTTGGCTGTGGATGGGTCGGCGCGCAAGCTGTAGCTTCGCGCCGGTTTGCTGTCGCGCAGGCGCGCTCCTGCAAAGCGGTTGTCGCAGGAACACGCCTGCGCGCGACCCTCCATGTCAATGCTTGGCCGGAGCGGGGCCTTGCACCACCTGCACGAGGTTCTTGGGCTGCAGATATTTCCTGAACGCCGCCTGCACCTGCTGCGCGGTGATGTGCAGGTAGTGATCTGCAGCGATCATCGGCTGGTTCAGCGGTTCGCCTTTGTAGCTCCAGTTGAGCAGCGCACGCGCAATGCGGTTCACCGATGACACTTCCACCGGGATCGAACGGATCTCGTACTGGCGCGCGTTGTCCAGTTCGGTCGCCGTGACCGGCATCGTCTGCATCGCCCGGAGATTGTTGAGCACCAGTTGATCCACCGGCGCCACCTTGTCGGGGTCGCTGCCGTATTGGACATAGAAGATCGAGCGCGAACGGTCTATCTGCATGCCGGAACCGGCGCCATAGGCGTAGCCGTGGCGCACCCGCACATCCACCATCAGCCTTGATGCGAAGCCGTTCCCGCCGAGGACGTCGTTGCCGAGCGTCAGCGCGTAGCGGTCCGGGTTGTGCAGATTCAAATCCAGGGCCTGCCCGATCAGCACCTGGTCCTGCGAGGCGAATGGATTGGGTACCACGGTGTAGCCCGGCGGATTCAGCGGAATGGGTTTCGGGATCACGTCCGGTCGCGCACCCGTCGCCCTCCAGCCGCCGAAATATTTTTCGACCGCCGCTTTCGCGCGCTCCGGCGTGATGTCCCCGACCAGCACGATCGTGGTCATGTCGGGGCGGTAGATCTGCTTGAAGTAATCCCGGACGTCCTGCAGCGTCAGCGCGTTGACGCTCTCCGGCGTGGCCTGGCGCAGCCCCGGGTCGGCCTTGGGCAACAATCCTTCCTTGAGCGCGCGGAACATTTTGTACTGCGGCGATTGCAGCTCACCGGCCAGCGTGCGCGCGAGGACCTGCTGCTGCACCGCGAACGCGGCCGACGGCAGCGCCGGATGCAGTTCATTGTCGGCCAGCAATTGCATGCCGCGGTCGAAGCTGTCGCTCGGGACGGCCAGCGCAAAATCCGCTCCGGCGGATTCGTTCGCCGCAATCGCATCCAGCTGCTTGTGGAATGCGTTGCGTTCGAGCGTGGTCGTGCCGTAGTCGAACAGCGAATCGAGCAGCCGGCCCACACCGTCCCGGCCCTTGGGTTCCTGCAGGTGATCGTCATGGTCAATGTGGCCGACCACGGTCACCGTCTTGCTGATCGTTTCCGGCTGCACGATCAGGGTGATGCCGTTGGCGAGCTTCATGCGTACCGGATCGAGCGTCCAGTGCGGCATCTCGAGCTTGCCGAGGGATTGCTCCGCCCATTCCGGCAGCGGCACGCCCAGCTTGTCATTGCCGGCGAACTTCTCGCTGCCGCCGAAACCGGAACTTTCCGGAGGACGCTCGCCGGTCTGGCTGGGCGTCAGCACCACCGTGATGCGCGCGTCAGGCTTCAGGTATGCGCGCGCGATGCGGTTGACGTCGGCGACGGTGACCTTTTGGATCTGCGCCTGAGCTTCCTCCGGCGAATCCAGGCCCTGCCAGGCCAGTGCCTCCGACCAGGCGCTGGCCAGCGTCACCGCGCTGTTCTTTTCGAACTCGGCCTGCGCGGCTTCCGCGTGCTTGGCCGCACTGACCAGTTCCGGCGAGACGCCGTTCTTCAGCAACGCGTCCACCACGTCCTGCAGGTGCTTCCGGGCCTGCGCCGGGTCGCCGTCTTTCGGGAAACCGACTTCCAGCGCACCGATACCGCCGCGCGTGAACGGTTGCAGTTGCGCATCCGCGCTCAGTACCTTGCCTTCCGCGGCGAGCTCGGAAAGCTCGCTGCGTGGATTGTTGAGCACATCCATCAGGATCTGCAGCGCGGCGTAATCGTCGCTGCGCATGCCAGGCATGCGATAGAGGAACTGCACGGTGCCCGTCCCTTGCGGGGTACTGCTGCGGATCGTCAGCGGCTTGACGGCTTGCAGCACCACCGGTGTGCCTTCCGGGGTGTCATGGCTCGGGATCTTGCCGAACAGCTCCTTCACCCTGGCGAGCGTTGCCCGCGGCTCGACGTCGCCCACGATCACGAGGATCGCGTTGTTGGGGACATACCAGTTGTCGTAAAAGCTGTGCAGCACATTGGCCGTGGTCTTGTCGAAGGTCGGCCGCGTGCCGAGCGGATCGGCTTCGTAGCCGGTGCCGGCGTACAGCGCGGCTTCGGCTTTTTCGAAGGCCAGGAAACCCGGATCGGAAATATCGCGCGAGACTTCCTGCTCGATCGCCCCCTTCTCCGCGTTCCAGTCCTTCTCGCTGAGCAGCGCACCGCGCATGCGCGTGGCCTCGATGTGCAGCAGGATGTCCAGGTACTGGGCGGGCGCGACGAAGTAGTACTGGGTGGCATCGGCCGTGGTGAAGGCGTTGTTGTCACCGCCCATCTTGCCGGTCATCTCGTTCAACTGCGCGCCGGTCAGCCCCTTGGCATCGCGGAACATCATGTGCTCCAGCGCGTGCGCCGTGCCCGGGAAGCCCTTCGGAGTTTCGTAGCCGCCGGCCAGATAAGTGATCTGCGTGGTCACCATCGGCGCCAATGCATCGCGCACGATCACCACGCGCAGGCCGTTGTCCAGCGTGGCGCGGGTGACGCTGGGCGGAGTCGCCGCCGATGCATCGGGCTTCGCGAGCGCAAGCGGCGACAGCGACAACAGCAGCGAGAGAAGGATCAGCCTGGGTGCACGGAAGTTCATCGAAGCATTCCTTTGTTCGGAACGAGTTTGTTCGAAGCGGGTTTGTTCGAAACGAGAAACTGCGAGGGTACCTCACGCGCGAGGCGCTATGCGCTTGTCTTCCGCTCGGGAGAGCGGGGCGGGTCAAGGGGCCGGTGAAATATCCCCGGATGCGCCCGTCAAATCGTACCGATAACCCGAGGCTCCGGCTCCAGCGTCACTCCGTAGCGCGCGTGCACGCCATCGCGTATGCGCTGTGCCAGCGCCCATAGTTGCGCGCCGCTCGCATGGCCGTAGTTGACGAGTACCAGGGCGTGACGTTCGGAGGTGCCGGCATCGCCTTCGCGCACGCCCTTGTAACCGGCGGCTTCGATCAGCCAGGCCGCCGATAGTTTGGCATGCGAATCATCTACCGGCCAAAGCGGCAGAACGGCGTGCTCGCGCTTCAACGCTTCCGCCTGCTCGCGCCCGACGATCGGATTCTTGAAGAAACTGCCCGCGTTCGGGATCAGTGCGGGGTCGGGCAGCTTGCGCGTGCGCAGCCGTACCACCGCCTCCGCCACCTGCGCGGAAGCGGGCTTGCCTGCCACCCCCATGGCGGCGAGTTCCTCGCGCACGCCGGCGTAGCCAAGCACCGGCTCGCTTGCTTTGGGCAGATCCAGTTCCAGCGAAGTGATCAGCCACCGATCCGGCTCGCGCTTGAAACGCGAATCGCGGTACGCGAAGCCGCAGTCGGACTTGCTGAAAGTAAGCGCGCGCCGCTCGCGCAGATCGAATGCCGCGACCGCGTGCACGAACGCGTCGAGTTCGACGCCGTACGCACCGATGTTCTGTACGGGCGCGGCGCCGGCGGTACCGGGGATCAGGCTGAGGTTTTCCAGGCCGCACAAGCCGCGCGCGAGCGACCACCGCACCACGTCGTTCCAGTGTTCGCCCGCGTTGACGCGGACGCGCGCGGAGCGTCCGTCTTCGCCGATCATTTCGATGCCGCTGGTTTTCAGGGTGACGGCCAGCCCATCGAAGTCGCCCGCGAACAGGACATTGCTGCCTTCGCCCAGCACCAGCGTAGGCATGTCGCGCACGGCCGGCCATTCGAGCAGCTTCGGCAGCGCACTCGCATCGCGCACTTCCGCCAGCAGCGCGGCGCGCGCATCCACCCGCAACGTGTTGCGCTCGCGCAGCGGCGCCTCCTCGCGGAGCGTGTAACCGCCGAGGTCAACAGGTCTGGCGGTGGCGGATTCATGCGACATCGCTGGTTCCGAGAGCGGTTTCAAGAGCGTCGCGAGCGAAGGCGGGTTGCGCGTCGCCGGAGCGCAGGAAGCGGAGTGTACACGTCAGTACATGAGCATTCCCGGCCCCGCCGGCGCGCAAGGTGCCGAGCGCAGCAGCTCTTCAAACCGCTCGTCGCTGCCGCCGGATTTCCTGGACGCACTCCGTCAGCAGCCACGGCCCGCGATAGACCATGCCGGTATAGATCTGTACCAGCGCCGCGCCGGCGGAGAGCTTCTCGACCGCATCGCTGCCGCTGAGTATTCCGCCGACACCGATCAGCGGAATCCTGCCGCCGAGCCGCCGGGCCATGCCGCGCAGCACTTCCGTGGAAAGTTCGAACAATGGCTTGCCGGAAAGTCCGCCCGCCTCATTTGCCTGCGGTTCGCCGGCGATGGCGGAGCGATCAATCGTCGTGTTGGTGCAGATCAGGCCATCCACGCCGGCATCCAGCACCGCGCGTGCGATCGTATCCATTTGCGCATCGTCCAGGTCGGGCGCGATCTTGAGCAGCAGCGGCTTGCGCACCTGGTGCTGGGTTGCGAGTTGTTCCTGGCGCTCGCGCAATGCGCCGAGCAGGCGGGGCAACTCGTCCGCGCCCTGCAACTCGCGCAAGCCCCTGGTGTTCGGCGAGGAGATGTTGACCGTGATGTACGAGGCCAGCGGATACACGCGTTCGAGACAGTAGAGATAGTCGTCCAGCGCGCGTTCGTTGGGCGTGGCGGCGTTCTTGCCGATGTTGATGCCGAGCACGCCGCGCCAGTTCGCCTGCTGCACATTGCGCAGCAATGCATCCACGCCCTGGTTGTTGAAGCCGAGCCGGTTGATGATTGCCTCGTGTCCGGGCAAACGGAACATGCGTGGGCGCGGGTTGCCCGGCTGCGGCTTCGGCGTGACGGTGCCGATCTCGATGTAACCGAAGCCGAGTGCGCCCAATGCATCGAGATGCTCGCCGTTCTTGTCCAGACCGGCCGCCAGGCCGACCGGGTTCGGAAACTCGATCCCGAATGCATGAACCGGAAGATTTTCCGGCGGGGGATGCGCGGCAAGCCGCATCAGCCCGCTGCGTTGCGCCACGCCGAGGCCGTACAACGTCCAGCGGTGCGCGGTTTCCGCATCCAGCGCAAACAGCAGCGGACGGATCCGGTCGTACATGGCTATCCGTTGAGTCCCTGGCCGCCGTCCACGCACAGCGTCTGGCCGGTGATCCAGCCCGCGCAGCGCGAGGCGAGAAACAGCGCGACCTGGGCCACGTCCTCCGGTGCACCGTAACGGCCGAACGGAATGCTCCCGAGCACCGCGGCGTAGCGCGCCGGATCCTCCTGCCTGACGCGATCCCATACGCCTCCGGCGAACTCGATCGAGCCCGGCGCGATGGCGTTGACGCGAATGCGGTATTCGGCAAGCTCCAGCGCTTGCGAGGTGGTGTAGTGGCTGAGCGCGGCCTTCATTGCCGCGTAGGGCGGGCCGCTGCGGCGGGGATGAAACGCCGCTATCGAACTGGTGTGTAGGATGCAGGCATGCGGCGATTGCCGCAGGTGCGGCAATGCCGCGCGCGAGGCGCGCACGGCGGCCATCAGGTCAATGTTGAAATCGGCGAACCAGGCTTCATCGTCGTCGCCGAAGCCGTAACCTGAGGCGTTGTTGACCAGCACATCGAGGCCGCCGAGCGCCGCTGCCGCAGCGTCCACATAGGCATTGATGGCCCGCGGGTCGCCGAGATCGCAGCTCTGCACGTGGCTCGTTGCGCCGAGTGCGGCGATCGCCTTGCCCGTCTCTTCCAGTGCTTCCTGGCCGCGCGCGCAGAGGGATACCGCGGCGCCCGCCTCTGCAAACGCCAGCGCCATCGCACGCCCGATCCCGCGACTGCCCCCGGCGATCGCGATGCGGTATCCATTGAAATCGAAGGGCGTCGTCATCGCGCGTGGCCTTCCCGCATTACCGCAAGAGCTGGATTCCGGGTTCCGTTCGCGATGGAACCACGAACGGCCCCGGAATGACGAGTTGAAGAGAGATTGCTGTCGCCGGCGATCGCCTGCAAGCAGGCTCCCACGGCTCCGACTTCCGTCACCCGGCTCCCGAACTCACAAATCGAACTTGATGCCCTGCGCCAACGGCAGCGCGTCCGACCAGTTGATCGTATTGGTCTGCCGACGCATGTAGGCCTTCCAGGCGTCGGAGCCGGACTCGCGACCGCCGCCGGTTTCCTTCTCGCCGCCGAACGCGCCACCGATCTCGGCGCCGGAGGTGCCGATATTGATGTTGGCGATGCCGCAGTCGGAACCGTCCGCGGAGAGGAAGCGCTCGGAAGATTTCACGTTATTGGTGAAGATGGACGAAGACAGCCCCTGCGGCACCGCGTTCTGCATCGCAACCGCCTCGTCGAGGTTGTCGAACGGCATCACGTACAGGATCGGCGCAAAGGTTTCGGTCTGTACCACCGGATCCTCGTTGCGCACGCCGCTGATGAGGGTCGGCTGTACATAGTGGCCTTTGCCCTCGATCGCCGTGCCGCCGAATTCCACCTTGCCGCCGGCGGCCTTCGCTTTCGCCACCGCGTCCTTGAAGCGCTGCACCGCGGCCGCATCGATCAGCGGACCCATCAATGTTTCCGGCCGGGTCGGGTCGCCGATTTTCTTCTCGACCTGTGCATAGGCGTTGCGCAGCTTGCCGAGCACATCGTCGAACACGGACCGGTGCACGAACAGCCGGCGAGTGGTGGTGCAGCGCTGGCCGGCGGTGCCGACCGCGCCGAACACAATCGCCGGGATCGCAAGTTTCAGGTCCGCGCTCTCGTCCACGATGATCGCGTTGTTGCCGCCCAGTTCCAGCAGGCTGCGGCCCATGCGCTGCGCCACGCGCACGCCGACCTCGCGACCCACCGCGGTGGAACCGGTGAAGCTGATCAGCGCGACCCGGTGGTCGTCCACGAATTTCTTCGAGAGCTCCGTGCCCGCATCGTTGAACAGGAAGAAGATGTCCGGGAAGCCGCCGGTCTTGAGCGCGTCGTTGCAGATCTTCATCGCCGCAATCGCCGACATCGGCGTCTTCGGCGAGGGCTTCCAGATCGAGATGTTGCCGCACACCGCGGCAATGAACGCGTTCCAGCTCCACACCGCGACCGGGAAATTGAACGCGCTGATGATGCCGATCACGCCCAGCGGGTGCCATTGCTCGTACATGCGGTGACCGGGGCGCTCCGAGTGCATCGCCAGCCCGTACAACTGGCGCGACAGGCCGACCGCGAAGTCGGCGATGTCAATCATTTCCTGCACTTCGCCGTCGCCTTCCGGTTTGATCTTGCCCATTTCCAGCGCGACCAATGAACCCAATGCGCTCTTGTGCGCACGCAAGGCTTCGGCGCAGAGGCGCACGGCTTCGCCGCGACGCGGCGCCGGTGTGTTGCGCCAGGTTGTGAATGCGGTCTGCGCACGC
>Ga0068855_100012353_pt1 | contig 10316 bp, 8 predicted proteins | sample KBSCornC52_FD_66592 | JGI IMG/M metagenome (GOLD analysis project Ga0068855, IMG submission 66592) | Corn rhizosphere microbial communities from Kellogg Biological Station, Michigan, USA - KBS Corn C5-2 | ecosystem: Host-associated > Plants > Roots > Rhizosphere > Soil ... | reverse complement strand
GTCCTGTGGCAGCGGCGGCGGCAGCCGCAGCCCGCGGACGTGAAGCCGGAGTCGGAATGGGAGGCTCCGAGCGGCCCCCGGCATTCGGGATACAGCCCACCGGAGGAATGATCGTCGGCTACGGTTTCGGGCATGCCGCAGAACCACGGGGTCCCGCCGGAACCCAGAGGTTTCCCCCCTAACGTGTCTCCCATGTATGACGACGAGGGCGAGTACGGCAGAACGTCATCGCACGAGGCCCCGACGGAGTACATCCCGCGCATCACCGACGCGCCCTCCCCCGCGGACGCGCAGACGGAGATGATCCCGAAGATCGTCTACACGCCGCCCCCGCCGTCGCAGGCCCCTGAAACGGCCGGATACCGGCCCGGGTTCCCGCCGGACCAGCCCGCGCCCGGCCCCCGGTCGACGCGGAGCGCCAGGCGCGCCGCGACGGCGGCCCAGCGCCGGCTGATGGTGCTCTCCGGGATCGGCGAGGTGCTGATCTCACTCGGCGCGGTCATGGCGCTGTACGTCGTCTACACGCTGTGGTGGACGAACGTGGAGGCGCACCAGGCCGCGAGCCAGGAAGCCACCCAGATCCAGCAGCAGCTGGCGCCGAACGCCCCGGCCGGCGCGCCGCCGAAGTCCACGTTCGCGCCGAGCGAGGGCTTCGCGCTGATGACCATCCCGGCGATCGGCAAGACCGACATCCCGGTGATGCAGGGTGTGGACAAGGAGAAGGTGCTCGACAAGGGCGCCGTGGGGCACTACACGACGCCGGCCACGGCGATGCCGTGGGACCCGACCGGGAACTTCGCCGTCGCGGCGCACCGGCGGACGTACGGCGAGCCGTTCCGCTACATCAACCAGCTGAAGGCCGGGGACCACGTGGTCGTGGAGACCACCCACGGCTGGTACATCTACGCGCTCGACAAGGAGCTGCCGCAGACCGACCCGAGCAACATCGGGACGATCGCGCCGATCCCCAAGGGCGGGCCGTTCACGAAGCCGGGGCAGTACATCACGCTGACGACGTGCACCCCGGAGTGGGCCTCGACCTACCGGCTCATCTGGTGGGGCCACCTGGTGCGCGTGGACCCCCTCAACGGCCCCCCGCCGGCCGAGCTGAAGGACCCCAACCGGCACACCTGACCTGCACGATTCTTGGATTCACGCCGGTGCCCGCTACCATGGATCGAATCCAAGCGAACGCTGCGCGGGACAGGTCACTCTGAAGCCGGTCGGAAACCGGCTTCCTTCATGTGACGCAGAACGCAGTGGGAGTCCGGGGCCTGCCATTTCCCGCCTCTCCACTTCAGGCGCGGCTATCGCCTACCTGGTCGTCCAACAATGGGACCAGGCCGCCTTAGTGACCGTTCTGTACACCGCTGCGGCGCAATCCATGCGCTCGTGCGCCCCTGAGGACGTGTCCGCCTTCAGAAGGGCTTAATCAGCCATGTCCGCAATCACCCCTGAGAACGACGTCGTGCGCGCCGAGGCCGCCGACGAGTTCACCGACATCACCGAGGTCGTCGAGATCGACGGCCTCGACGACGGCGCCGAGCTCGATGTCGACCTCGACCTCGACGACGCCGATGACACCGACCTTGCCGCGTCCGCCGAGGCCGACGAGGCCGACACCGCCGACGCGGTGCACTTCAGCGAGCTGGGCCTGCCCGAGGAGCTGGTGAAGAAGCTCGCCGAGAACGGCGTGCAGACCACCTTCCCGATCCAGGCCGCGACCATCCCGGACGCCCTGGCCGGCCGGCACGTGCTGGGCAAGGCCCGCACCGGCTCCGGCAAGACCCTGGCCTTCGGCCTGGCCGCGCTGGCCAACCTCAAGGGCAAGCGGGCCCGCAAGGGCAAGCCGCTGGCCCTGGTCCTGGTGCCGACCCGCGAGCTGGCCATGCAGGTCAGCGACGCGCTGCAGCCGTACGGCTTCGCCGTGGGCGCGGACATCGCCGCGGTCTACGGCGGCGCGCCGATGTACAAGCAGGTCTTCGCGCTGCGCCGCGGTGTCGAGGTCCTGGTGGCCACGCCGGGCCGGCTGACCGACCTGATCGAGCAGGAGGAGTGCGACCTGTCCGAGGTCGCGATCGCCGTCCTGGACGAGGCCGACCAGATGGCCGACATGGGCTTCATGCCGATCGTCTCGGAGCTGCTGTCGCAGACCGACCCGGCCGGCCAGCGCCTGCTGTTCAGCGCCACCCTCGACGGCGCCGTCGACGAGCTGGTCAAGAAGTACATGACCGACCCGGTCCTGCACTCGGTGACGGCCGACGACGAGGACTCCTCGCAGATGGACCACCACCTGCTGATCGTCGAGCCTGCGGACAAGGCCCTGGTCACCGCCGAGATCGCGGCCCGGCACACGCCGGGCGGCGACGACGGCCGCCGCACCATCCTGTTCGCCCGCACCAAGCTCGGCGCGGACCGCATCGCGGAGAAGATCCGTGAGACCGGCGTCTCGGCCCTGGCCCTGCACGGCGGCATGACCCAGCGCGCCCGCACGAAGACCCTCGCGGACTTCAAGGAGGGGCGCGTCCCGGTCCTGGTCGCCACCGACGTCGCCGCCCGCGGCATCCACGTCGACGGCATCGACCTGGTCCTGCACGTCGACCCGGCGGGCGACCCGAAGGACTACCTGCACCGCGCCGGCCGCACGGCCCGCGCCGGCGAGAGCGGCACCGTGGTGACGCTGGTCCTGCCCAAGCAGCGCAAGGCGACGCTGCGCCTGCTGGAGTCGGCCGGCATCGAGGCCGAGCTGACGAAGGTGACGCCGAGCTCGGAGACCCTGCGCGATCTGACCGGCGGCCGTCCGGTGGCGGAGTACGTCGCCGAGGCGGACGCGTACCACGCCGCGCGGCGCGCGGCCCGCGAGGCCCGCATGGCCGACGGCCAGCGCGACGGGCGCGACTCGTACCGTGGCGGCCGCGACGGCGGCTTCCGGGGCGGGGAGCGTCGGTCGTTCGGCGACCGCGACCGCTTCGACCGCGGCCACCGCGGCGGGCGCTTCGAGGAGCGCGACGGCGGCAGCCGCGGCGGCTTCGGCGGCGAGCGGTCGGGGTCCGGTTTCGACCGGAACCGCGGCGGGTTCGAGCGCGGCGGTTCGGGCCGGGGCTTCGACCGGTCCGGCGACCGCACCGAGGGTCGCGGCGGCTTCGGCGGCGGCGAGCGTTCGGGCTCGGGCTTCAGCGGCGAGCGTTCGGGCTCGGGGTCGGGCTTCGGCGGCGGCGAGCGCCGGTCGTTCGGGGACCGTGACGGTGCCCGGGGCGGCTTCGGCGGCGAGCGTCGCTCGTTCGGCGACCGGGACGGCGCCCGCGGCGGCTTCGGCGGCCGGGACACGCGCGGCTCCGAGGGCCGCTCGTTCGAGCGCGGCGCCTCGGGTCGCGGCTTCGACCGCACCGAGAGCCGTGGCGGTGGCGAGCGTCGTTCCTTCGGGGACCGCGACAACGCCCGCGGCGGCTTCGGCGGCCGGGACTCGCGCGGCTCCGAGGGTCGTGGCTTCGACCGCGACAACCGGGGCGGCGAGCGTCGTTCGTTCGGCGACCGCGACACCTCGCGCGGCTTCGACCGCGACAACCGGGGTGGCGAGCGCCGTTCCTTCGGCGACCGCGACAACTCCCGCAGCTTCGACCGCGACAACCGCGGTGGCGACCGCCGCTCCTTCGGCGACCGCGACCGGGGCGGCTTCGACCGCAACCGCGGTGGTTTCGACCGCGACAACCGCTCCGACAACCGCTCCGAGGGCCGCACCGGCGAGCGCCGCTCGTTCGGCGACCGCGACTCGCGCGGTGGCGAGCGCCGCTCCTACGGCGACCGCAACACCTCGCAGGGCCGCGGCTTCGACCGCGACAACCGCGACAACCGGGGCGGCCAGCGCGGCGGCTACGACGGCCAGCGCCGCCACACCGACCGCGACAACCGCACCGGCGGGGACGGCGAGCGCCGCACCTTCGGCGAGCGCACCGCCTTCGGCCGCCCCCGCGGCGGCTACAGCAACGAGCAGCGGGACAACCGCCCGCCGCGCGACCGCCGCTGGTAATCGCTGAGTACTGAGAAGGGGACCGCGCCTCGTGCGCGGTCCCCTTTCGCTTCCCCGGTTCAGCCCTGAACCGACTCACCACAGTTCGGCGCGGCATCACCGCCGCACGCACCACCACGGCGCAGCACCATCGCCCGGCTCAACGCCCGACTCATCGCCGCTGTCCAGCGCAGCACCACAGCAAGGCGCAGCAATCGGCCGACTTGCCCGCCGACACGATCCAGCTCTGCGCGGCGATCGGCCGACTCCCTGTGCCCACCCAGCTCCCCGTGGCCCCACTCAGCTCGACGGTCCGGCGCGGCATCCGGCAGTTCCCGGCTCCCGGCCCCGGCTCGGCCGTCCAGCCCGCCGCAGCGCCCCGTCCGCTCCCCCGAGAAGCCACAAGGGCCCCGCCCGAAGGCGAGACCCCTGCGACGTGCGACAGCGAACTGCTAGTGGTGGCCGTGCCCGGCCTCGAGCTCCTTGTACTCCTCGACCGTCGTCTCGACGTTGTCCGAGAACATCGCCTGCGAGGCCCTGGCGCGCAGCTTCAGCGCGCGGTTGCCCGGGCGCTCGACGCCGTTCTCGTCCGTGGCGGGGCCGAGTTCCAGCGGCTTCTGCACCTCGTGCGCGGTGAGGCGGTAGCGCTCGCCGGCCGAGAGGGGCTCGTGGACCTCGGTGAACTCCCCTCCCAGCGAGACCTTGATGATGCCGGTCTCGCGGCCGTGGAGGACCTTGTCCTTGTCGCGCCGCTGCAGGCCCAGGGCGATGCGCTTGGTGCACCAGAAGGCGATGACCGGCCCCAGGAACACCAGGACGCGGAACGTCCAGGTCAGCGCCTCCACCGAGAGGTGGAAGTGGGTCGCGATGATGTCGTTGCCGCCGCCGAGCCAGAGCACGCCGTAGAACGTTATGCCGGCCACGCCGATGCCGGTGCGGGTCGGGCGGTTGCGCGGGCGGTCCAGGAGGTGGTGCTCGCGCTTGTCACCGGTGACCCACTGCTCGAAGAACGGCCACAGGGCCAGTCCGGTGAACAGGATGCCCGGGACGACCAGCGAGGGGATCAGCACGTTGAAGGACAGCGTGTGGCCCCAGATGTTCCACTCCCAGTTCGGCATCATGCGAAGGGAGCCTTCGAGGAAGCCGATATACCAGTCCGGTTGGGAACCCGCGCTGATCTGGTCGGGAGTGTACGGCCCGTAGGCCCAGATCGGGTTGATCTGCACCAGGCCCGCCAGCAGGAAGACCACGCCGAAGATCACGAACATGAACCCGCCGGCCTTGGCGGTGTACACCGGCAGCAGCGGCAGGCCGACCACGTTCTCGTTGGTCTTGCCCGGCCCGGCCCACTGCGTGTGCTTCTGCACGAACACCAGGATCAGGTGCGCCGTCACCAGGCCGACGATCAGCGCCGGGATCAGGAGCACGTGGATGGTGAACAGGCGCGGGATGAAGTCGTGCCCGGGGAAGTCGCCGCCGAACAGGAAGTAGGAGACGTACGTCCCCACGATCGGGATCGACAGGATGACGCCCGAGGCGATGCGCAGACCCGTACCGGAGAGCAGGTCGTCCGGCAGCGAGTAGCCCGCGAAGCCCTCCAGCAGGCCCAGCACCATCAGCGTGAAGCCGATGAGCCAGTTGATCTCGCGCGGCTTGCGGAACGCACCGGTGAAGAAGATGCGCAGCATGTGCACCATGATCGCCATGATGAAGATCAGGGCGGCCCAGTGGTGCACCTGGCGCATCAGCAGGCCGGCGCGCACGTCGAAGCTGATGTGCAGCGTCGAGGCGTACGCCTCCGACATCGACACGCCCTGCAGCGGCAGGTACGAGCCGTGGTACTCGACCTCGCCCATGCTCGGGTTGAACCACAGCGTCAGGAAGACGCCCGAGAGCAGGATCAGGATGAACGAGAACAGCGCGATCTCGCCGAGCAGGAAGCTCCAGTGGTCCGGGAAGACCTTCCGGATCAGGTTCTTCGTGCCCTTGTAGATCCCGAGACGCTCGTCGGCCCAGGTGGACACCGGGTCCGTCTTCACGGGTCCGTTGTCGGCCGAGGCCCCGCCGACCGGGGCATGCGTGGCGCTCATCCGCGCTCCCAGAAGCTCGGGCCGACCGGCTCCCGGAAGTCGCTCACGGCGACCAGGTTCCCGTCGGCGTCGACGGTGATCGGCAGCTGCGGCAGCGAGCGCGCGGCCGGGCCGAAGATGACCTTCCCGTCATCGGAGAGGTCGAAGGTCGACTGGTGGCACGGGCACAGCATGTGGTGCGTCTGCTGCTCGTACAGCGCCACCGGGCAACCGACGTGGGTGCAGATCTTGGAGAACGCCATGACGCCGTCCACCGACCAGTCCCACTGCTTCTTCTTCTGCTCCTCGGAGCCCTTCAGGGCCTCCTGGGGCAGCCGGACGACCAGCACCGCGGCCTTGGCCAGGTTGTCGATCCGGTTCTCCGGGTCGTCGGCCAGGGCCGCCGGGTTGGCCAGCGCCAGGGTGCCGGTCGGGACGTCCGAGGCCTTCAGCGGCTGCCCGGTGTTCGGGTTGACCAGCTTCTCCCCCGGCGCCCACAGGGTGTGCCGCAGGTTGTCATTCGGCAGCGGGCCCAGGTCGCGCAGCAGCCACACCGCCGGCAGCGGCAGCAGCAGCATCGCGGTCAGCAGCGACCGGCGGATCAGCGGGTACTTGGTGAAGCCCGAGTCCGCGACGCCCTGCTTGAACTCCGAGACCGCGAACGCGGTGGACTCGGCGTCCGACTTCATCGGGTGCCGCTCCTGGACCAGGTCCACGTCGGTCATCAGGGTGCGGGCCCAGTGGATGGCGCCGCCGCCCATGGCCAGGAACGCGAAGCCCAGGCACAGGCCCAGCGCCAGGTTGTTCATGTTCACGGTGCCCAGGCCCGTGAACGTGTGCACCCGGTCGTTGGGCACGAACGTGTAGCAGACCATCGACCCGATGATCCCCACGATGGAGACCAGGAACAGCAGGGCGACCTGGCGCTCGGCGCGCTTGGCGGCCTTGGGGTCGAGGTCGGTGACCCGGGGCCGGTACGCCGGCAGGCCGGGGTCCTGGAAGGGGTTCTCCGCCGCGGCGTCCTTGGTCAGGGTGCCGTGGCCCGCCCCACCGGTGTTCTCAGGCAGGTGGTCCGTTTCCATGTCCCGATCAGTCATTGTCGGTCGCGTCCTTCCCGGTGGTCGCCTCGAAGTGCGCGACGCGGGCACGGGACGCCTTGGTGGTGTGCGCGCCGATCCAGCAGGCGAACACGATCAGCAGGCCGAGCACGATCGTCCAGACGAACAGCCCCTCGGAGACCGGGCCGATCGAGCCCAGGTCCAGACCGCCGGGGTTGGGCCCGGTGCGGGTCTGCAGCAGGTAGGCGATGATGTCCTTCTTGTCCTGCGGGGACATCACGTTGTCGTTGAAGATCGGCATGTTCTGCGGGCCGGTGAGCATGGCCTCGTAGATGTGCTTCGGCGAGGTCTGCTTCAGCGACGGCGCGAACTTGCCGTCGGTCAGGGCACCGCCGGCGCCGGCCACGTTGTGGCACTGCGAGCAGTTGCTGCGGAACAGCACACCGCCGTTGGAGACGCTCGCGGCGTTGTTCGGGTCGGCGGCGTACAGCGCCGGGTCGGGCACGGCCGGGCCGGCGCCGAGCGAGCTGATGTACGCGGCCATGTCGTCGATCTCGTCCTGCGTGAAGACCGGCGGCTTGCTGGGGGCCTGCGGTCCGATCTGCTGCGCGGGCATGCGGCCGGTGCCGACCTGGAAGTCGACGGCGGCGGCGCCGACTCCGATCAGCGAGGGGCCCGAGCCCTGCACGCCCTGGCCGTTCATGTTGTGGCAGGAGGAGCACGAGGACTGGAAGAGCTTCTGGCCGTTGGCGATCTGGTCCGCGGTGTAGGTCGACGAACCGGCCGCCGAGGCCGTGGAGGAGCCCAGGGTGGCGTATGCCGCGCCGATCATTGCCAGCGCGAAGAAGAGGACGACGAACGCGGCCAGCGGATGGCGCCGTCGTGCCGAAAGCGTGTTCACGACAGAGGATTCCTTACCGATTCCACTGGTCCGGACTACTTCATGATGTAGATGACGAAGAACAGGCCGATCCACACCACGTCGACGAAGTGCCAGTAATAGGACACGACGATCGCGGAGGTGGCCTGGTCATGGGTGAATCGTTTGGCGAGGTAGGTCCGGCCCAGCACCAACAGGAAGGCGAGCAGCCCGCCCGTGACGTGCATGCCGTGGAACCCGGTGGTCAGGTAGAACACCGACGTCCACGCGTTGTGGCCGATCGTGAAGTTCTCCTTCACCAGCGCCGAGTACTCCCAGACCTGGCCGCCGACGAAGATCGCACCCATGATGAAGGTGAGGATGAACCAGCTCCTCAGCTTCCGCACGTCCCCGCGCTCGGCCGCGAACACGCCCATCTGGCAGGTCACCGAGGAGAGCACCAGGATGAGGGTGTTCGGCACCGCCAGGTACATGTTCAGGTGGTGGGCCTGGGTCTTGAAGAACGCGTCGCCGTGCACCGAGCGGATCGTGAAGTACATCGCGAACAGCGCCGCGAAGAACATCAGTTCCGAGCTCAGCCAGACGATCGTTCCGACACTGACCAGGTTCGGCCGGTTGGGCAGGCGGTGGGCCTGCCCCGCTTGAGTAGTTGCAGTTGCTGTCGCCACGGCCGCCATTATGTCGTCACCCCATGGCGGCTCCGCGCCGGGGGTGGGTGTTAAGGAACCAGTGTCCTGTGGGTATGGGGCCGAACGAGTTAACGAAGGCTCGGATCAAGTGGTTCCCGCCGACGCCCCAGACACCTTCGGTGCCCTGGTCACGCACGCTGTGCGACGGACCCGGGGCCGGGGAGACGGACATGTCCGACCTGCGTACCACGGGACACACGGCGCGCCCTACTCTGAACGAGTGAGTCCGCTATCTGACGATCTGTTCTGTATGTCGCCGCGGGGCTCACCCGCCGGAGTGACCGGTGACCGCGTTTCGGGGCCGGAAGGCTTGCGGCGGGATCGAAGGCCAGACCGTCTGGAAGCAGGGCGAGCGCGCCGAGTAAGCTCCGTCACATGAGCAACCAGCACGAGTCCGCTGGTACGTCCAGCGGGCAGCAGCCGATCCAGGTCCTCATCTACAGCGACGACTCCACCACCCGGGAGAAGGTCGTGCTGGCGCTGGGGCGCCGGGTCGCCGCCGACCTGCCGCCGATCAAGACGCACGAGTTCGCCACGCCGCCGGCCGTGGTCAACGCCGTCGACGGCGGCGGCTTCGACATCCTGATCCTGGACGGCGAGGCCACCCCGGCCGGCGGCATGGGCGTGTGTCGGCAGCTGAAGGACGAGATCTACCAGTGCCCGCCGGTCCTGGTGCTCACCGGGCGCCCGCAGGACGGCTGGCTGGCCACCTGGTCCCGGGCCGAGGCGTGGACGCCGCACCCGATCGACCCGGTCGCCCTGGCAGACTCGGTCGCGGAATTGGTCCGCGCCCGGCTCGCCAAGCGCGTCGCCGCGTAGGGTTTCGCTGGAGAGAGGCCCCGGGCGGCCCCGGCCCTCAGCCCCGATGCCCTTGGAGAAAGGCCCCCGGGCGGCTTCCTCTCTTCGAGATTCACCCCTTAGAGCGTCCCGCAGCGTTCCGTAGACGGAGGCGAACCGCCGATGACCGTGCCGCTTGAGCAGCGCACCTGGCCCGACCTCCTGTCGGCGGTCCTGCGCCGCGACGACCTGTCGGTCGAGGACGCCGCCTGGGCCATGGACCGCATCATGACCGGCGAGGCCACGCCCAGCCAGGTCGCGGGCCTGGCCGTGGCGCTGCGCGCCAAGGGCGAGGCGGTCGACGAGATCGAGGGCTTCGTCCGCTCGATGTACTCGCACGCCCTGCTCATCGACGTCCCCGGAGCGACCGTCGACATCGTCGGCACCGGCGGCGACCGCGCGCACACCGTGAACATCTCCACGATGTCGGCGATCGTCGCGGCGGGCGCGGGGGCGACGGTGGTGAAGCACGGCAACCGCGCGGCTTCCTCGTCGTCCGGGGCCGCGGACGTGCTGGAGCGCCTGGGCGTCCGGCTGGACCTGGCGCCGGAGGCGGTGGCGCAGGTCGCGAAGGAAGTGGGCATCACCTTCTGCTTCGCGCCGGTGTTCCACGCCTCGCTGCGCCACGCGGGCGTGCCCCGCAAGGAACTGGCGATCCCCACCTTCTTCAACTTCCTCGGGCCGCTGACGAACCCGGCTCGGCCCCGCGCCTCCGCGGTCGGCGTCTTCGACGAGCGGATGGCGCCGATCGTGGCCGGGGTGTTCGCCCGGCGCGGG
>Ga0068855_100012352_pt1 | contig 10317 bp, 10 predicted proteins | sample KBSCornC52_FD_66592 | JGI IMG/M metagenome (GOLD analysis project Ga0068855, IMG submission 66592) | Corn rhizosphere microbial communities from Kellogg Biological Station, Michigan, USA - KBS Corn C5-2 | ecosystem: Host-associated > Plants > Roots > Rhizosphere > Soil ... | reverse complement strand
GCCGCGGCGCCTCCGGGGATCGGCTGCATCATCGGCGTCTCGACCTCGAGGTAGCCGCGCGCGACGAAGAACTCGCGGATCGCCTGCACGAGCTTCGAGCGGGTCTCGAAGGTGCGCCGCGCCTCCGGGTTCACGATGAGGTCCACGTAGCGCTGGCGGTAGCGGCTCTCCATGTCGGTGAGGCCGTGGAACTTCTCCGGCAGCGGGCGGAGCGACTTCGCCAGCAGGCGCAGCTTCGTCGCGTGCACCGAAAGCTCGCCTTTGTTCGTCTTGAAGACCGGGCCTTCGACGCCCACGATATCGCCGAGGTCCCAGTGCTTGAACGCCTCGTGCGCCTCGGCGCCGGTGACGTCGTTGTTCACGTAGATCTGGATGCGCCCGCTCATGTCCTGGAGCGTCGCGAACGAGGCCTTGCCCATCACGCGCTTGAGGAGCATGCGGCCGGCGACGCAGGCCTTCGGCTTCTCGGCCTCGAGCGCTTCCCTGGTCTTCTCGCCGTGGTCGCGCGCGAGGTCCCCGGCGAGGTCGCGCCGGCGAAAATCGTTGGGGAAAGCCGGGCCCTCGCTCCGAAGGCGCGCGAGCTTCGCGCGGCGCTCCGCGACGATCTGGTTCTCGTCCGGCGGGGCGTCGTCCGGCGCGGGCGCGGCGGGGGCGGTCTTCTTCTCGTTCGCCATCTCTACACTCCCTGCTTGAGGCTCGCCGTGATGAATTCGTCGAGGTCGCCGTCGAGGACCTTCTGCGTGTTGCCCTCTTCGACGTTGGTCCGCAGGTCCTTGATCCGCGACTGGTCGAGCACGTACGAGCGGATCTGGTGGCCCCAGCCGATGTCGGTCTTGGTGTCCTCGAGCGCCTGCTTCTGCTCGTTCCTCTTGCGCAGCTCCAGCTCGTAGAGCTTCGATTTGAGCATCGCGAACGCCTCCGCGCGGTTCCTGTGCTGGGAGCGGTCGTTCTGCGACGAGACCACGATGTTGGTGGGGAGGTGCGTGATGCGCACCGCCGAATCGGTCTTGTTCACGTGCTGCCCGCCGGCGCCCGAGGCGCGGTACGTGTCGATCCGCAGGTCCGCGGGGTTGATCTCCACCTCGATCGTCTCGTCCACCTCCGGATAGACGAAGACGCTCGCGAAGGAGGTGTGGCGGCGGGCGTTGGAATCGAACGGGCTCTTCCGCACCAGGCGATGGATGCCGGTCTCGGTCCGGAGATACCCGTACGCGTAGGGGCCCGAGACCTTGATCGATGCGCTCTTGAGCCCCGCCACCTCGCCGTCGCTCTCCTCGAGGAGCTCCACCTTGAACCCGCGCCGGTCGCAGTACTTGGTGTACATGCGAAGGAGCATCTGCGCCCAGTCCTGCGCCTCGGTGCCGCCCTGGCCCGCGTTGATGTCGACGAAGCAGTTGTTCGGGTCCATGGGATCGGCGAACATGCGCCGGAATTCCAGGTCCTCGATGCGCTTCGCGATCTCCTTCACGTCGCCTTCCACCGCGGCGAGCGTCGCATCGTCGCCCTCGGCCTTCGCGAGCGCGAAGAGCTCGCCGGAATCGCGCAGCCCCGCGTCGATCCTCTCCAGCGTCTGGACGGTTTCCTCGAGCGCGCGGCGTTCCTTGCCGAGGTCCTGGGCGCGCTTCGCGTCGGACCAGATGTTCGGATCCTCGAGGATGCGCGCGACCTCGATCAGCCGCGACTTGCGCGTGTCGTAGTCAAAGATACCTCCGCAGCTCCGCGGCGCGCGCCGCGAGGTCGTGGAGGCTGTTGTCGATGAGGTTGATGCGGTCCGCTTCCATGGCCGGCTCGAGGATGCCCAAGGGCGGAATTATACGTGTGTCGCCTACAGCCCCACCAACCGCACGGGATCCGAGCTCGTCGAGCTCACCATGATCGGCAAGGGCGGGAAGCTCATCCGCTGACGTGCTCGACCACGAGCTGCACGCTCGCCGCGCCCTGGAACTCGTCGAGGTCGAGCCGGTAGACCGCGTCGATCGCCGCGGGTAGCGGCTCCGCGGAGCCGAAGCGGATCGCGCCGAAGCGGCGCGCTCCCATGGCGAGCGTGAGCTTCAGGTGCTTCTCGCCCACCACGCGCTGCGCTTCCACCGCGAAGCGGCCGTGGAAGCGCGGCTCCGGAAACCCCTGTCCCCAGACCTGGCCCTTCACGAGGCGCGCGAACTCCTCCGTGATGTCGCGCGGCTCGAGCGCGCCGTCGGTCTCGATGCGCTGCGCGAGGTCCGCCGGCGTGAGCGCGGCGCGGGCGACCGCCTCGAACGCGGCGCGGAAGCGGTCGAGGCCGGAGCGCCCGAGCGTCACGCCCGCCGCGGCCGCGTGGCCGCCGAACCGCTCCATGAGCCCGGGCTCGCGCTTGTCGACGAGGTCGAGCGCATCGCGCAGGTGCAATGCCGGCACCGAGCGCCCCGACCCCTTGAGGCGCTCCGTCCCATCGGAAGCGAATGCGAAGACCGGCCGGTGGAAGCGCTCGCGCAGGCGCGAGGCGAGGATTCCCACGACGCCCGCGTGCCAGTCGTCGTGGTGGACGGCGAGCGTGTACGCCTCGCCCGCCTCGACCGCGTCGATCATCGCGAGCGCCGACTCCTGCATGCCGCCTTCGATGTCGCGCCGCTCCCGGTTGAGCCGGTCGAGCCGCGTCGCGAGCTGGAGCGCACGGTCGCGATCGTCGCTCAGCAGGCACTCGATCCCGAGCGCCATGTCGTCGAGGCGGCCGGCGGCGTTGAGGCGCGGGCCGACGGCGAATCCGAGGTCGTACGCGCCGACCCGCGCGCAATCGCGGCCGGAGACCTGGAGCAGCGCAACGATCCCCGCGCACGCCTTCCCGGCGCGGATGCGCGCGAGCCCCTGGGCCACGAGGATGCGGTTGTTCCCATCGAGGCGTGCGACATCGGCCACGGTGCCGAGCGCCACGAGGTCGAGGAGCTCCGCGAGGTTCGGCTCCGGCTTCGCCGCGAACGCGCCGCGCCGCCGCAGCTCCGCCCGGAGTGCCAGCATCACGTAGAAGATCACGCCTACGCCCGCGAGGTGCTTGCTCGGGAAGCCGCAGCCCGCCTGGTTCGGGTTCACGATGCACGCGGCGGCCGGGAGCGCGGGACCCGGCAGGTGATGGTCGGTCACGAGGACGCGCATGCCGAGGCGATTGGCTTCCGCGATGCCCTCGATCGCCGCGATGCCGTTGTCCACGGTGACCAGGATGCCGGGCGAGCGCTTCGCCGCCTCGCGCGCGATCTCCGGCGTGAGCCCGTAGCCGTGCTCGAAGCGATTCGGCACGAGGTAATCGACGTGCGCGCCGAAGGCGCGCAGCGCGCGCACGCCGACCGCGCACGCCGTGGCGCCGTCCGCGTCGTAGTCCGCGACGATGAGGATGCGCTCGCCGGCGGCGATCGCCTCGGCGAGGATGCGCGCCGCGTCGTCCACGTGGGCGAGGCCTTCCGGGGCGGCGAGCGCCTTCAGCGTCGTCGCGAGCTCGTCGTGGGAGACGATCCCGCGCGCGGCGAAGATGCGGGCGAGCCGCGGATCGCATCCGGCCGCGAGGAGGCTCGCGAAGGCGGCTTCTTCGACGGGCCGCGCGACGATCTCAGGCATGGGAGGCGAGGGGCTTCGCGCGGCGCAGCCACCGCCGGCGCGCGGCGGGGCCGAGGGTCGCGACCAGGGAATCTTCCGCGCGGGGAAGGATGAGGCGCACCGATCCGAATCGCTCGATCGCCTCGCCCAGCCCGCCGAACCAGCGCTCATCGAGCGAAGCGGCGGCCGCCATCCACGCCTCGAGCGCGACGCGGTGGAGCGGCGCGCTCATCGCGTCGAGAACGGCGAGCCGGGACGCATCGCGCGGGGCGGGCTCCACCTCGCCGATGCGCGCGGGGAGAGGGCGCAGGGCCGCGCCGGAAAGCCGGGCGAGCCCGCGCGCGAAGGGATCATCCGCATGCACCGAATCGTAACGCCGCGCGATGCGCTCCGGTGCACTTCCTTCGCCCCAGAACCAGACGCTGTTCACCGCGGGCTCGCCCGCCGCCTCGCGCCGCCGGTTGACCGGATGCTCGGAAAGCACCATCTGCGCCTCCGTCATGGCGGAGCGCCAGTGGATCGCCTTGCCGCCCGAAGGCAGCATCCCGAACGCATTCCTCCCCCGCGCGGCCTCGAGCGGCACCGTCGAGGGAAGCTCGCCGCGCGGCACCTCCACGTACCAGCGATCGGGCGCGGGCGCGTGGAAGCGCAGCGCATCCTGCGCGAAGAATTCCCGGAGCGCGGCGACGAGGGCATCGGCTTCCTCGCGCCGCAAGCCGAGGACCGCGGGATCGTGCACGACCACCGAATCGCCGTCGATCCGCAGGTGCACGGGGTCCGCGCGGATCCAGTCGCCCGGTCGCGCCGCGTCCACCTCGCCCGCGATCGCGATCGCGGCGACGGGCACGGGCGGCGCGAGCCCGTGGTGCTCGGCGAGCCAGCCTTCGGGTCCCGGCCCCGGCGAGCGCTCGATGTCGGCGCGCGCGAGCCATTTCTCGAGCGCGGGGAGGCGCACGGCACGCAGCACGGGCGGCGCATCGGGCGGAAGGAGCAGGTCGGGAACGAGGAGATCGAGCGGCATGGGACAATGATGGATTATGCGACCCTTCGAGCTTTTCGTCGGCCTGCGCTACACGCGCGCCAAGCGCCGCACGCAGTTCGTCTCCTTCATCTCGATGATCTCGATGGCGGGCATCGCGCTCGGCATCGCCGCCTTGATCACGGTGATGTCCGTGATGAACGGCTTCGAGAAGGAGATCCGCGCGCGCATCCTCGGGGCCGCGGCCCACATCCAGATCCTCGGGGGCGAGGAGGGCATCCCCGACTGGGAGGCCCTCGCTGCGGCGGTGAAGAAGAACCCGCAGGTCACCGACACCGCGCCCTTCGTGATGGGGCAGGGCCTCCTCTCGACCGGCTCGAGCGTGCGCGGCGTCTACGTGCGCGGCATCGATCCGGCGCTCGAGGAGACGGTCGCCGATTTCGGGCAGCACATGCGCGCGGGGCGGCTCGAGAACCTCAGGCCCGGCGGCTTCGGGATCGTGATCGGCATCGGCATCTCGCGGGCGCTCCAGCTCGGCGTCGGCGACCGCGTGACGCTCATCTCGCCCCAGGGCCAGGTGACGCCCGCGGGCCTCATGCCGCGGCTGAAGCAGTTCACCGTCGTCGGCATCTTCGCGCTGGACCACAACGAGTACGACAACGCGCTCGCGTTGATCGACATCGCCGACGGCCAGGCCCTCTACCGCCTGGGCTCCAACGTGAGCGGCATCCGCCTCAAGGTGCGCGACCTCGACCTCGCGCCGCGGGTGGCGCGCGAGCTCGCGCGCGGCCTTCCCGACACGCTCTTCGTGACCGACTGGACGCAGCAGAACGCGAACTACTTCCGCGCGATCCAGATCGAGAAGCGGATGATGTTCATCATCCTCACGCTCATCATCGCGGTGGCGGCCTTCAACCTCGTCTCGACGCTCGTGATGGTGGTGACCGACAAGCATCCCGACATCGCGATCCTGCGCACCCTCGGCGCCGCCCCCGCGAGCATCATGAAGATCTTCGTGGTGCAGGGCGCGATCATCGGCGTCATCGGCACCGTGCTGGGGGTCGTCGCGGGGATCGTCCTCGCCGACAACGTCGCCGTGGTCGTGCCCTTCATCGAGCACACGTTCCACTTCCAGATCCTCTCGAGCGACGTGTACTACATCAGCGAGCTCCCATCCGACCTGCACTGGCGCGACGTGATCTCGGTCGCGGCGGTCTCCCTCGTGCTCTCGTTCATCGCGACGATCTACCCGAGCTGGCGCGCCTCGCGCGTGAATCCCGCGGAGGCGCTGCGCTATGAGTGAGGTCGTGCTCGCCTGCGCGGGCCTCGAGAAGACCTACGGGATGGGGAACGTCGCGGTGCCCGTCCTTCGCGGCGTGGATCTCGAGGTGCGGCGCGGCGAATCGATCGCGATCGTGGGCGCGTCCGGCTCGGGAAAGAGCACGCTCCTCCATCTCCTGGGCGGCCTCGACCGCGCGAGCGCGGGCACGGTGCGGCTCCTCGGAGAGGAGATCGGCGCCCTCGCGCCGGCCGAGCAGGGGATGCTGCGCAACCGCGCGCTCGGCTTCGTCTACCAGTTCCACCACCTCCTGCCCGAATTCTCCGCGCTCGAGAACGTCGCGATGCCGCTCGTGATCCGGCGCGCCGCGGAAGCGCAGGCGAAGGCCCGCGCCACCGCGATGCTCGAGGAGGTGGGCCTCGCGCACCGGCTCGCGCATCGTCCGGGCGAGCTTTCCGGCGGCGAGCGCCAGCGGGTCGCGGTCGCCCGCGCGCTCGTGACGAACCCTGCGTGCGTGCTCGCCGACGAGCCGACGGGTAACCTCGACCGGGAGAACGCGGCGCGCGTCTTCGACCTCATCCTCGAGCTCAACCGGCGCCACGACTCGGCGCTGGTGATGGTGACGCACGATCCGGATCTCGCCGCGCGCATGCAGCGCAAGCTCCGGCTTGCCGACGGGCGCCTGGGATAGGCCTTCGTCCTACTGCACGCGCCTGCGCAGCGCGTCCATCAGGTTCGCGCGCGCGACCTTGAGGTTGCGCTCGTAGAACGCGATGCGCGCCTCGTCGCCGGCGCTCTTCGATTCGGAGCGCAGCCGCAGGCCTTCGAGCTGCTTCCACATGGAGCGGCGGGCGAGGGCGAGCGCGTGCTCGGCGAGGTCGACCTGGGCGTTGGCACGCGCGAGCGCGTTGTCCGCCTCGGTTCCGTCGGCGATGGTCTCCAGCGGGTTCTCGAACGCTTCGGAGGTCGCGTCGCGCCCGAGCGGGGGCTCGCCGGGATCCGGAATCGCACGCTGCTCGACGATGCGGGCGTTCTCGGGCGGGGTATCCGAGAACTGGATGACGCCGTTCGCGGCGATCGACTTGTAGAGGATGCCGGCGCTCGCCGATCCCGAGGAGAGGATGAGCGCGGCGCAAGCGGCGCGGAGGAGGAGCGTCCTGCCCGGTTCCATGGTGGCGGCGCATCGAGCGCGAATGCCGGATCGCGCCATCGTGCGCCGCGCCGAAGACAGCCCCGCGAACGGGCGGGACGCTTGCCTAGTCGGCGAGGATCAGCCCATCGCGAAACGGCGACAAGGTGTCGTGCGCGCCATCGGGCCGCTGTCGGAGGAACGCCTCGCGCGCGTCAGCGCCCGGGAAGCCAGGGCGCGAGCGCGGCGGCGACGTCCTCGGGCGAGCGCACGTGCACGGCCTGCAATCCCGCGGCCCGCGCGCCGGCGACATTCGCCTCGGTGTCGTCGAAGAAGAGGATCCGGCCGGGCGGCACTCCGATCGCGCGCGCGACCCGCTCGAAAGCCGCCGGGTCGGGCTTGCGCAGCCCCAGCTCGCTCGAGACGAAGACGCCGCGGAACGACCGGAGGAGCTCCGCGTATTCGCGCGACCACGCCGCGTGGTGCGCCGGATTGGTGTTGCTGAAGAGATAGAGGGGAATGCGGTCCGCCACCTGGGCGACGAGCCGCGCCGTCGGAACGATCTCGCCCACGAAGACGCGATTCCAGCCGGCGTGGAAATCGGCATCGGGGATGCCGATGCCGAGCGAGCGGCGAAGGCAGGCGAAGTAGGCCTCGGCATCGAGCTCGCCGCGCTCGTGGCGCTCGTAGTCGGCGTCGAAGGCGAAGCGGCGGCGGAGCGCCTTCGGGTCCGCGCCGCAGCGCCCCGCCCAGTGCCCGAAGACCGCGTCCCAGTCGAGCTCGACCAGCACGCCGCCCAGGTCGAAGAGGAGCGCCTCGACGGGCGCGCGCGGTTGGGCCGATCCGCTCATCGCTCGCCCTCGCCGCCCACGCGCGTGCGGAACGTGATGGAGTAGCGCAGCGCCTTCGTCGCCTCGACGCTGTGCTGCCATTTCCACCGGACCTCGCCGCGCAGCACGTAGGCCGACCGGGGCGGGAGGTCGAGCGCGAAGATCGCGTCTCCCGCTCGCGGCGGATAGGGCCGGAAACGCATGCGTGCGGCGGCGGCGAGCGAGACGCCGGCGACGACCTCGAACTGCGGCACGTCGCGATGCCAGCCGAGCGGCGTGCCGGGCCGGTACTCGCTCACCAGCGCATGCGCGAAGCTTCCGGCGGGGACACCCGCCCAGGCCGCCACCTTCTCGCGCAGCGGCCCGAGGAACGGCGGCAGCCCCGGCGCCGGCCGCAGCTCGTTCGCGTCGAAATCGTACTCGGCGCCGAAGCTCGCCACCCGCCGCCGCGCGATGTATTGCTTGTACTGCGCCTCGTGGAGCTCGAGCGCCGCGATGCCGGCGAGGAGCGCCCGTTCCTCCTCCGCCGAGAGAAACTCCGGCGCGAACACGAGCCCATTGGGCAGCGCCGCCGGCTCGTCGAAAAGACTCGCTTGCATGAAAAAGGGGTCAGATACCTTTTTTGGCGCGTCGGCTGGGAATCGGAAGCCTGCCGAAAAGGGATCTGACCCCTTTTTCGCGGTTTCGTCAGAAGCTCACGGGGTCGAGGGAGCGCCAGAGGTACCAGGTGGCGACGGAGCTCCAGGGCGACCAGCGCGCGCCGAGCTCGCGCATCTCGGCCTTGGTGAGCGGCTCGCCGTCGTTGTAGGCGCGCTCCATCGCGCGGCGCAGGCCCAGGTCGTCCACCGGCAGGACGTCGGGGCGCATGAGGTGGAAGATGAGGAACATCTCGACCGTCCAGCGCCCGATCCCCTTCACGCGCACGAGGTCCTCGATGATCGCCTCGTCCGACATGCGCGCCCAGCGCCGCGGCCTGATCGCGCCCGTGCCGAAGTGCGCGGCGAGGTCCTTGAGGTAGAGCGCCTTCTGTCCGGAGAGGCCGCACGCGCGCAGCACTTCCACGGGAAGCTCCGTCACGTTCTGCGGAGCGACGGTGCCCGCGGCCTCGGCGAAGCGCGCCCAGATCGACTGCGCGGCCTTGACCGAGATCTGCTGCCCCACGATCGAGCGGCAGAGCGTCTGGAAGGCGTCGCCGCGGGTCTTCAGGTCCGCGTCCGGATAATCGCGGATGAGCTTCTTCAGCACCTTGTCGCGGCGGGCGAGGTGGGATTTCGCCTGCGGCCAATAGTCCGGAACCATGGCGGGATTGTAGCGAACCGAACCCGCCGGGCCCTGTCCATGGGAGATGGCCCCGACAGCCCGGAGGAATTCCATGGCGAACCCGCATCCGAAGCCCGCCCCGAAGCTGCATGCGACCGAGACCCCGCCGCCGCGCCTCGGCGAGACGCGCGAGGAAAAGCACGAGGAGGACCTCATCGACGAAGCGGTCGACGAGTCGTTCCCGGCGAGCGACCCGCCCGCGATCGCGCAGCCGAGCAGCACGCTCGCGGTGAAGAAGGCGGCCGAAGCGGGCCGCGAGACGCCGGCCGCCGAGCCCGATCCGGCCGGCGAGAACGTGCAGCCCACCGACGAGGCGAAGGCGGGCGGCACGAAGAAGCCCGGCAAGAAGCAGCACTGAGGCGCGCCGCGCGCGTCGGCCGCACCGCCGCCCTTCGCGTTAGGGCGGGATGCGGCTTTTCGCGCTCGCGTTCGTCCTCGGCGCGCTCGTCCTCCAGAACCAGCGCTCCCTTCCGGAGAGCCGCATCGCCCTCGCCGCGGTGGCGGCGGGGCTCGCGTGCGCGCTCGTGCCGCGCGAGCGGGCCGTCGCCCGCGCGCTCTTCGTGCTCGCGTGCGGGGCGCTCGCGGGCTTCGCCTACGCCGCGTGGCGCGCGGAGCTCCGCCTCGCCGAATCGCTGCCCCTCGCGTGGGAGGGACGCGATGTCGCGGTGACGGGCATCGTCGCCGCGTTGCCGCAACCGAGCGAGGCCGGGACACGTTTCCTCTTCGAGGCCGATCGCTGGGGCGACGGGCCCGTGCCCGAGGGTTTTCCCTCCACGCTCGCGCTCGCGTGGTTCGCGGAGGCGGATGCGCCCGCGCCGCGCCTCTGCGCGTGCGAGCGTTGGCGCCTCGTCGTCCGGCTCAAGCGTCCGCGCGGCCTCGCCAACCCCCACGCCTTCGACTTCGAGGCGTGGGCGCTCGAGCGCGGCATCCGGGCGACCGGCTACGTCCGCGCGCAGGAATCGCCGCGCCGCCTCGCCGAGCGCGTCGACGGCTGGCCTTGCACGCTCCATCGCTGGCGCGGCGCCGTGCGCGAGGCGATGCTCCGCGAGCTCGGCGATGCGCGGCTCCGCGGGGTGCTCGTCGCGCTCGCGATCGGCGACCAGGATGCGATCGCGGAGCCCGATTGGGAAACCTTCTGGCGCACCGGCGTGGGCCACCTCATGAGCATCTCGGGCCTGCACATCACGATGCTCGCGGCGTTCGGCTTCGCGATCACCGC
>Ga0068855_100012351_pt1 | contig 10317 bp, 6 predicted proteins | sample KBSCornC52_FD_66592 | JGI IMG/M metagenome (GOLD analysis project Ga0068855, IMG submission 66592) | Corn rhizosphere microbial communities from Kellogg Biological Station, Michigan, USA - KBS Corn C5-2 | ecosystem: Host-associated > Plants > Roots > Rhizosphere > Soil ... | reverse complement strand
GTTCTGACGGCGGTCCACTCAAGTCGGTGAGTGCGTATCTCATGATTCTAGGCTCCGGTTCGGGAGCTTGAATCCCGGATTTCAGGTCCGAGATGGGCCGGATAGCGGACATGCTGTAGAAATGTCAAAAGCGACGCGAATGACCCCACAGCGGACATCGTTCAACGTTGCTTGAACTCGCACCAAATCGTCCAGATCTGGAAGGCAGGCGAAGAAAGCGCGTTTGTCCGCCCCCCACGGTGGATAGTCCTAAAGAGCGATCACACCATCGGTGCTGCGTACCGGTTACGTAATCCGTCCTTGTTTCGATGGCGAGAACACCGCCCGCTAAGACTAAAGCCCTGTCGTCTTTCAATCACACCGCGCGGCCCTTTGAATTTTCTCTCGAAGCTCGCGGCCTTTAACGGTCGGACCCAAGCAACGGGCAAACGCCGCCCCAACTTTCTTTTGCTTCTTTCGGCGTTTTTCCAGTACCACCGCCAAACTTCACGCGTACGCCATCTGGATAGAGATAGCGACAATTGTAGAAGTAGAAGCCGCCCATGCTCGCTTCGTATTCCGTTGTCGATCCAACAAAGATGCCGCGCGTTAGTCCGTATCCGAGAAGAAATACTACGACCAAACTGAAGAAAGCCCAGCCGAGCTTGACGCCAGCGGTCATTGTCCACCCTCTGCCTGATGGGACTACCCATTCCCAATCATATGATCGCGCGTATCTACCACATTTCATGTCCGGTTGTGGCACGAAACGGACGAAGCGTGCCCGTCTGTCGATGTCCGTTGATCGGGGAAGACCGGAAGTCGGTGGCGGCACGTTAGAACGACGCGATTGACCCCGAAGTGGACTCTCGCATCGGCTACTAGTCAGCTTCAACGTAGCGAATGATGCTCTGATTTTGAACGTTTGCAACCAATTCATCCGCGCGGGACAAAAGCCGGCAGAGCAAAGGAGAGGAATTTGCCTGGTTGTAGCCGAGAGTGAGATCGACGATTGGCGGGTGGCCCTCGAGCGCTCTAGCAACAACGTTTGGCGCCAGCATATTTTGCGCATAGAGCGGAACGAGAGTTACTCCGCCCGTGGATGCGACCAGCGACATAGCCGACGATATGTTCTCGCCTTCGTACTTTGCCCGGAGCACGATCCCAACCTTCGACGCATAATCCTGAATCACAGCGTGCAATACCGGAGACGTTCTCGCCGAGCTGACATAGATTTCACGGACAAGATCCTGTGGGCGAATCCTTTTGCGCGAGGCCAAGCGATGGTCTGCCGGCAGCACTACGATCAAGGGCTCCTTCGCCAACAACTTGAAGGTCACGCCTGCGGTCTGTTTCTCAGGGCGGAGAAAGGCTATGTCCAGCTTCCCGCGCGTTAATGCGAGGGCAAGTTCTGGCGAGGACTGACTAGTTAGGGTGACTTCGATCTCCGGCTCTTCCTCGCGGAGGATACGCAGTAAGTGGGGGAGCCACATCACCTCCAGCCCGACCATGAACCCCATGGAAAGTGTGGGCTTTTGCGGCTGTGCGATCCGCCGCGCACCATTTGTCGCCGCTTCAACTTGCGACAGCGCCAACCGCGCGTGATCGAGAAAAACTCTTCCGGCATCGGTAAGCACTACGCCACGCGCCTGGCGCTCCAGCAACCGCACGCCAACTTCGGATTCCAAATCACGAATCTGCCGGCTCAGGGACGGCTGTGAAGTGTTTAGGCGCCGTTGGGCAGCGGTCAAAAAGCTACCTTCCTCTGCAACTGCAATGAAATAGCGCAAATGCCGGAGTTCCATTCGCCCTCAATATGCTTCCAAGGCATACATCGCAGCCTACTGGGTATTTGCTTCTAGCAGAAGCAAGAATTACCTTTTGCAGCGGTAACGCGCCAAGGCAAGGGCTCTCCGGGGCTTCAATTCTAAAACTCTGCCCGCGAAATTGAGTAACGCGTGGCTCAATGGATCAATTAATCGCTGTCCTTTCAATAAAACGTCTGACAGCTCAGATGGAGCGACTCGATGTCCACGATCACTACTAACGACGGTGTAAACATCTTCTACAAGGATTGGGGATCAGGTCAGCCGATCGTCTTCAGCCACGGTTGGCCGCTGACAGCGGACGACTGGGATGCCCAGATGACGTTCTTCCTTCATCACGGGTATCGGGTGATCGCCCACGACCGGCGCGGCCACGGCCGGTCCGACCAGCCCAGCACCGGCAACGACATGGACCATTGGGTTGACGACCTCGCGGCCCTGACTGAACACCTCAACCTGCGCGACGCGATCCACATCGGGCACTCGACAGGTGGCGGTGAGGTGGCTCGCTATGTCGCTCGCCACCAGGAGCGCGTCGCGAAGGCGGTTCTGGTCGCTTCACTGACGCCGAACATGTACCGGAGCGAGAACAACGCGTCAGGTCAACCGCCGGAGTGGTTCGAAGCGATCCGGGTGGGCGTGCTGGGCAACCGGTCGGAATTTTACCGTTTCGTCCCTGAGAATCCATTCTACGGGTACAACCTCGATGGGGCCAAGCCTTCGGAGGCAATCATTGCGAACTGGTGGCGCCAAGGCATGGCCGGCGGTGCTCTCGCTCACTACGCGACTGTCGACTCTTGGCTCGAAGATTATACTGAAGACCTCAAGAAGATCACCGTGCCGGTGCTGGTGATGCATGGCGAGGCTGATCAAGTCGTCCCGTTCGCAAGTTCCGTCCCGCGTGCGGTCGACTTGCTCAGGAACGGGTCGCTGAAGACCTATCCCGGCTACCCCCATGGCATGCTAACCACGCATGCGGATGTCCTCAACCCCGACCTGCTCTCGTTCATCAGGTCTTGACGACATCTCTCATCCATCATCGCCTTCCCGCACGAAGGAGATGCCGTTTGCAAGGCGGCCTCTCCTTCCAGTTCAAGAGACGGTATGCGACAGCCGCTCCTGGCACAAAGCGGACCTCAGACGATGTTCCGTTCGAGTCCGCAAAGCACCGGAGAGCGGACATGGTCAAGCCTTGCTCGCGAACGTCGGTTATGAGTCCACGCCACGAGCTCAAACTTTGTCAACGAAGGCTGTCGGGCACTTGGTTATGACGACGCAATCCCGATCGTCCGCTGCAAGTCGCCGATCGCGCGAAGGAAACTATCGGCGGGCGTCTCCGGATCGATCAAACGGTGCAAACGGAAACCGTCCTCCAGCGCCAGCACCACCGCGCCGACCCAGTTCGGATTCAGAAACGTGTTGCGGTTGCTGTTCTTCGCCGTGGTCTCGACGATATCGGCGATCAGCTTGCGCCGGGCGCGCAGGCGTTTGGCGAGTTCGGGCCGGCGCTTCTCGGCGCGCGCCACGAACAGGATCATCTCCATATGCAACAGGGGAGAGCGGCCGAGCGGATCCTGCTTGCTGCGGTCCATGTTCCGGAGTGCGTTGATGAAATCCGGAAGGGTTTCATGCTGAGCCAGGAGTTCGTGCATGCGTCGAATGGATTGTTCGACGTGCTCCTCGATCATGGCGATGACCAGTTCGTCCTTGCTCTTGAAGTTCGAGTAGAACGCCCCGCGCGTGAAGCCGGCCGCGGCTGCAATGTCCTCGATGCTGGCGGCGCCGATACCCTGTTCCTCGCAGACGCGTGCGGCCGCCTCGAACAGCTTTTCGCGGGTATCGTCTCGGGTCGGCCGGGTTCGGACTCTTGACATCCTGGCAATTTAGGGCAGAATGCAACTCGATACAAGAGTGTATCGAGTTGCATTTGCGAAAATGGCATCGCCGGTGTCGGCGAGATGCGACTTGGTAACTCCTCAACGCGGTAACTCATTGAGGTCATCATGAACGAGCATGTTCAGACTGCGAACAGCGAGCCGCTGTTCAATCCGCTGTCGCCCGAGTTCATCAAAAACCCTTATCCGCATTACGAGCGGATGCGCACCACCGATCCGATGCATGTGACGCCGCTTGGCGTGTTCGTCGCCAGCCGCCATGCCGAGGCCAGCCTGGTGCTGCGCGACAAGCGCTTCGGCAAGGACTATGTCGAGCGCACGATCCGGCGCTACGGCCCGAAGATCATGGAAGAGCCGGTGTTCCGCAGCATGAGCCACTGGATGCTGCAGCAGGATCCGCCCGATCACACCCGCCTGCGCGGGCTGGTGGTCAAGGCCTTCACGGCACGCCGGGTCGAGGACATGCGTCCGCGCATCCAGCACATCGTCGACGAAACGCTCGATCGCATCATTCCGCAGGGCAAGATGGATCTGATCGAGGATTATGCGTTTCGGCTGCCGGTCACCATCATCTGCGACATGCTCGGCATTCCCGAAGAGCATCGGGAAGTGTTTTACACCGGCTCGCGCGACGGCGGGCGGTTGCTGGACCCGATTCCGCTGTCACCGGACGAGATCAAGCAGGGCAATGCCAGCAACGCGCTGGCGGCGATGTACTTCCAGCAACTGTTCGAGTTGCGGCGCAAGACCCCCGGCGATGACCTGATCACGCAACTGTTGCAGGCCGAGGAAGACGGCAGCAAGCTCTCCAACGAGGAACTGACCGCCAACATCATCCTGCTGTTCGGCGCCGGTCACGAGACCACGGTCAACCTGATCGGCAACGGCCTCTTGGCGCTGTACCGCAACCCCGACCAACTCGCGCTGCTCAAGGCCAGGCCCGAGCTGATCACCAACGCCATCGAGGAATTCCTGCGCTACGATTCCTCGGTGCAACTGACCGGCCGCGTGGCGCTGGAGGATATCGAGGATCTCGGCGGCAAACGCATTCCGAAGGGCGAAAGCGTGCTGTGCCTGTTGGGTTCGGCCAACCACGATCCCGCGGTGTATCCCGATCACCCGGAGCGTCTCGATATCGTCAGGCCGAACGTGCGGCCGCTGTCCTTTGGCGGCGGCATTCACTTCTGCCTCGGCGCCCAGTTGGCGCGGATCGAAGCCGAGATCGCGATTTCGACCCTGCTGCGCCGCCTGCCGGACCTGCGGCTCGATGACGCGGTCAATCCGGAATGGCGGCCGACCTTCGTGCTGCGTGGGCTGAAGCGGTTGCCCGCGAGCTGGTAGGTTCAGGCGACCCCAAAAAGAGCCCCGGTCCTGTTGCAGGCCGGGGCTCTCGTCATGTTGCTGTGACTTCGCCATACTTGTCTCTATATATTGCCTTGCTCCGGCGCCGGTTCGGCTTCGCGCGGCCAGGTGCCGGGGCGGTTCAAGGGGAGACACCGTGCAGACGACGCTGCTCGGCCTGGCAATTGCCTTCATTCTCGCGCTGATCGCCGCGCTGGTCGGGCCGTATTTCATCGATTGGAACCAATTCCGACCGCAGTTCGAGGCTGAGGCGACGCGAATCATCGGCGCCCAGGTTCGCGTCGGCGGCAAGCTCGACGCCCGGCTGCTGCCGGCGCCGTCGCTGCAGTTGCGCTCGGTGGTGGTCGGCGGCGCCAACGATCTCGGCAAGGTGCGTGCCGACAAGCTCGATGTCGAATTCAGCCTCAGCTCGCTGATGCGCGGCGAATGGCGCGCCACCGAACTGACTGTCAATGGCATGTCGCTCGACCTCGGTCTCGATCCGAAGGGGCGCGTCGACTGGCCGGCCTCGAGCGGGAGGTTCAACCTCGGGTCATTGGCGATCGATCGCCTGAACCTCACCGGCCGGATCGCGCTGCATGATGCGGCCAGCCGCGGCACGCTCGAACTGAACGACATCGCCTTCAGCGGCGACGTGCGCTCGCTCGCCGCCGGCGCGCTTCGCGGCGACGGCAACTTTACGCATCAGGGCACCCGCTATCCGTTTCGGGTTTCCTCAGGCCAGGGACCGGACGGCAACGGCACCCGCTTTCACCTCAACATCGATCCGGGTCAGCGGGCATTCGCGGCCGATCTCGACGGCATCCTGAATTTCGACGCCCGCGCGCCGCGCTTCGACGGCGCGGTGACGCTGGCGACGCCAGCCGCTCAAAAGGGTGGCGGTAACGAACCGCCGTGGCGGATCACGGCGAAGATCAAGACCGACTACGCGGCGGCCCGGCTCGAACAGATCGAGCTTACCTTGGGAGGCGACGAGCGCGCGTTGAAGCTCGCCGGCACCGGCGATATTCGCTTCGGCGCCTCGCCGTTGTTGCGAGCGTCATTGTCGGCGCGGCAACTTGATGCCGACAGGTTTGTCAGCAAGGACAATTCCACGGAGCCCGTCCGCGCCTGGCCGGCGCTACGGACGCTGATATCAGCGATTCCACCGGCGCCGATTTCGGCGCAGGTCGAACTCTCCACCGAGCAGGTGATGCTGGGCGGCCGGCCGCTGCAGGACATCGCCGCTGAACTACATGGCAATGCCAGCACCTGGAGCGTCCACAAACTGGAGTTTCGCGCCCCCGGCGCGACGCGGGTCTCGCTCAGCGAGACGAGCGCCAAAAGCGCCGCGCCCGGTCAATTCAAGGCTGCGCTCAGTATCGAATCGAGCGATCCGGATGCGCTGATGACCTGGTGGCAGGGCCGCGGCGACAGCATCTATCGCAGCCAAAAGCCGCTGCGGCTGCGCAGCGACGTCACCATCGGAGCGGACGGATTCACGCTCGACGCCTTGAAGGCGGACATCGACGGCGGCGCCGTCGAAGGGCGGGTGGCGGTGTCGCACCGGCAAGCCAACAGCGGCTCCAAAGTCGATGCGCAATTGAAGGCGGAACGGCTGGATATCGATGCAGCCACGGCGTTCGTCCGCTCGCTGGCGGGACCGCAGGGCGATTGGCCGGACGAAGGCGCGCTCACGCTCGATATCGGCACTGCCATTTCGGCCGGACAGGAATTGCGTCCGTTGCTGGCCAAACTCAATTACGGGCCGAAATCGTTTTCGCTCGACCAGTTGAAGATCGGCCGGCCCGACAGCGTGATGCTGGAAGGCGCCGGCAATTTCGACCGCGCCAATGCGACCGGAAAACTGAAAATCGACTCCAGCGCCGCCTCGTTCGGTCAGCTCACCAGCTTGATGACGCCGTTCGCGCCGTCACTGGTCGCCCGGCTCAATGCGATGGGCTCCGCGCCGGGGCCGGCTCGGTTGAAGCTGGCGCTCGATCTCGACAAGAGCGCCGGGCAGACGGATCGCGCCAATGCGCGCGCCGTCATTGATGTCGATGCGCCGCTGCTCAAGGGCGTCACCACCATCACCGCAAAGCCGCCGATTGCTGCGATCCACGGCATCGATCTCGCCGCACTCGGGCGTAGCGAGGTCGGGATCGAGTCGAATTTGTCGTCGACGCAGGGCCGCGCACTGGTAGCGCTGCTCGGCGTTAACGGCGTCGTTGCCGCGGGCGAAGGCCCGGCGCAGTTCACAGGTTCGGCCACGGGTGCGTGGGGTGCGCCGTTGCGGCTGAAGGCCAAAATCTCGGGTACGGGACTGGACGCCGAAGCGGACGGTTCCGCGGAGCCGTGGGCGCAGGACGCCAAGGCCAGTCTCAATCTCAGAGTTCGCAGTGCCGATCTCGGACCGTTGCTCGATCTCAAGCCGTCGGACACGCTGGCGCAGAACATCGCTCTCACCTCGCGTGTCTCGCTCGCGGGTAACAAACTGACCTTCGACGATCTCGACAGCACCATCGCCGGCTCGCGGTTGCGCGGCCGCGTAGCGGTCGCACTTGGCGACGAGAAGAGTATCGATGGCGAGATTGGTCTCGACCAACTGGCGCTGGCGCCGGCTTTCACCTTGGCGATCGGTGCGGCCGGACATGACACGGCCGAGCCGCTCGGAGCCGGACTGTTGAAAGGCTGGCGTGGCAAGGTCGCGTTTCAGGCCTTGCGCGGCCTGCTGCCGGGCGGCAGCGAATTGCAGCCGGTCAGTGGCGTCGTCAAGAGCGACGGCCAGTCGCTGACGTTCGATGCCATCAAGGGCAAGATCGGGGGCGGCGACGCCAGCGCCAATGTCGATGTCAGACCGAGCGACGACGGCGTTGTGTTGAACGCAAGCGCTCAGTTCAGCGGCGCCGATGGTTCTGCGTTGCGCTATCGCAGTCTTGTCATGCCAACGGGGCGAGCCTCGCTGCAGATGGCGCTGGCGAGCCGGGGCCGCAGCGCCTCGGCGCTGTCGGGTGCGCTGACCGGCAGCGGAACGGTGACGCTGGAATCGGCAAAAATCGCCGGCCTCGACCCGCGCGCGTTCGACGCGGCGGTCCGCGCCAGCGACAGCGGGCAGGTGAAGGATGACGCCAGACTGAAGCAGATCGTCGAGCCGGCATTGGCGGCGGGTGTGCTGTCGATCGCGTCGGCGCAGGTCCCTTTCAACATCAGGGACGGCCGCGTCAGGGTCGGCGCCACCACGCTCGATGCCAACGGGGTGAGGGCGATCGTCTCCGGCGGCTACGACATCCCCGCCGACCAGGCCGATGTTCGCGCGGCCCTCGCGCTGACGACGACCGCCGGCCGCCCCGAGATTCAGTTGTTTGCCGTCGGCACATCAGACGCGCTCAGCCGAACCGTCGACGTCGCCGCGCTGTCGTCCTGGCTCTCGGTGCGGGCGATCGATCACGAAACCAAACGGCTCGACGCCATCGAGCGCGGCGAACCGCCGCCGCCGGCGCCCGCGCCGCTGTTGCTGCCGCCGCAGGAGGATACGCCATCGCCGGCGCCGCAAGCGGTCGCGCCAAGCGAGCCGCGGACGCAGGTGCCGCTGCCCGGCCGCGATCGGCGAAGGCTTCCGGCCAAGCCCAAAGCCGCCACGACGCGACCTCAGGCCGCGCCGCCCGCGCCGGTAGCAAGCCAGCAGCAGGTGACGCCGCTGCCGCCGCCGATCGAGGTGAAGCCTGCGCCGGGTCCCGCCAAGCCGAAACCAAGGCCGCCGCTGGCGCTGACGCCGCAGGTGGCCAACCCGCCGCGTCCGGCACTTCAGAACAGTAACTAAAGCGTGATGGGATCACGTGGAGCCGCGACACCGGGCCTGTTTTGACGCGCCGTTCTACTTTGCATGGGGTTGTTTTCGCGATTTTGTGTCTGGCCCGCCAAGAGCCTGCGCTAAAGCACGATCTCCCGCCCGATGCCGATCGCCTGCAGAAAGGTCCGGTCGTGGCTCACCACGATCAACGCGCCGTCGAATCCTTGCAGCGCCTTTTCGAGTTGCTCGATCGAGGCAAGATCGAGATGGTTGGTCGGCTCGTCCAGCAGCAGCAACAGCGGCGGCTCCGGCCGTGCGAACACGCAGGCCATGCCGGCACGCAGGCGCTCGCCGCCACTGAGCGTGCCCGCGATCTGCAGCGCCGCGCGATTGCGGAAGGCAAACCGCGCCAGCGCGGCATGGGCTTCGTTGGCGGTTAGTTGCGGATTGAGGCGTCGCAGATTATCGAGAATGCTTGTTGAGGGGTCGAGCAGGCCGACATGCTGGTCGAGAACCGCGATGCGCGCGGTCAGCCGGTCGATCTCGCCGCCTGAAGGCGTGAGACCTCCCGTCATCAGGCGGAACAGCGTGGTCTTGCCGGAGCCGTTGGCACCGCGGATCGCGATCCGCTCGGGGCCGCGCACCTCCAGCGATAGCGGGCCGAACAGGCGGCGCTCGCTGAAATTCATCGTCACGTCCTTGAAAGCGATCAGCGCACGACCGCGCGGCAGATGGGTCCGGGGCAGCTCGATCGCAAGCGGTGTCAGGATTTCGACCTGCGCGCGGGCCGCCTCAAGCGCTTCGGTACGATCGCCGATCAGGCGGTCGGCGAGACGGCTTTCGCGCGCGCCGCTCTCTTCCGCCTGCTGCTTGCTGGCATCGAGCAGGATCTTGCTGTGGCTACCCGAGGCACGATAGGCGCGGCCAGCCTTGTCGCGGCGGGCTTTCTTCTCCTGCGCCTTCTGCAGTGCGCGTTCGGTATGGCGCAACGCGTCCGATGCGCGGCCGATATCCGCTTCGGCGCGGGCGCGGGCGGCATCGCGCGCCTGCGCAAAGCCGGACCACGCGCCGCCGAACACGTTGACGCCAACAGGCGTCAGCTCGACGATACGGTCGACGCGTTCCAGCAGCGCGCGATCATGACTGGCGATGAGGACGCCGCCCTGCCAGCGTTCGAGCAGTTGCCCGACAGCCATCCGGCCATCGGTGTCGAGATTGTTGGTGGGCTCATCGAGCAGCAGCAGATCCGGCGCTTCGATGACGAGGCGTGCCAGCGCGATCCGCGTTCGTTCACCGCCGCTCAACGAGGCGATCGGGCGGTCCAGCGGCAGCGATGCCAGGCCGGTTTCGACCAATGTCGTGTGCAGCCGTTCTTCCAAAGTCCAGTCGGCCTCCGCGGCGTCGTCGAGCGATCCTTCGCCGCGATCGAGCCGGTGCAGGCGTGCGAGCTCAGCTTCGACGCCAAGCGCCTGGGCCACCGTCAGGC
>Ga0068855_100012350_pt1 | contig 10317 bp, 12 predicted proteins | sample KBSCornC52_FD_66592 | JGI IMG/M metagenome (GOLD analysis project Ga0068855, IMG submission 66592) | Corn rhizosphere microbial communities from Kellogg Biological Station, Michigan, USA - KBS Corn C5-2 | ecosystem: Host-associated > Plants > Roots > Rhizosphere > Soil ... | reverse complement strand
CCGTCCGGTCCGAATTCAAAGAGTTGTGATGCCACGCCTCCGTGCACGGTACTGCGCGAGCCCGTGCGGCTGAAGACGTAGAGATGCTTGCGCGCGTCGACGGCGACGCCGGCAACCTCGCCGAGATTCTGATTGGGCGGAAGCTTGAGAAAGTCGATGCTGGCGTCGAACCGAATTTCCGGAACGGCGGCCGACTGCTGCGCACCGGCCGTCGCCGCGGCGAAGATGATGGCGGCGACAGCGCGCACTGTCTCGTGTCTCATGCGGGCGCTCAGTGCGACGACGATACTTGCGTCGCCAACACGGAGCGGAACACCGGGATTGCCTTGGTCATCTCCGCCATTGTGCCGATCGAGACGCGCGCGTAGTTCGGCACTGCCGGGAACGAACGCCCGATCGCGACGTTGTGCTTGATGCATTCGGCCTTGAACGCCTTCGCGTCGCGGCGAACATCGACCATGAGGAAGTTCGCTTCGGCCGAATGGACGGTATAGCCAGCCTTCTCGAAGAACTGACGTGTGAAGGCCCGCGTCTCTTTGTTTCTGCGTACTTCATCGGCGATGTGCGATGCGTCGACGAGCGTCGTGGCTGCGGCGACAAGCGCGAGCTGATTGATGTTCGAGCCCAGCAACCACGCAGACATTTTCTTGAGCGTCTCTGGCTGTCCGACGGCGTAGCCGGCGCGAAGTCCCGCCATGCCGAACACTTTCGAAAATGTGCGCGTGACGACGACGCGCGGGTTCGCCAGCGCGAGTGGGATCGCGGTGCGATAGTCCGGACTGGCGACGTACTCGTGATACGCCTCGTCGATCAGGATCGTCGTGTCGGGCGACGCGCGCATCACACGCTCGACGTACGAATCGACGTCCGTCTTGCCATGCACCGTCGCCGTCGGATTGTTCGGATTGCAAAAGTACACCAGCCCGGCGCCGCGAGCCGCGTCGGTCATCGCGACGAGATCGAGCGAGAGCTTCGAATCGACCTTCGGCGCTGTCACCGGATGATTCAAGAACTTTGCAAAATTCGCGGGCGCCTCGAACGTCGGCTCTGGCGCGACGAGCGCACGCGTCGGCGACGTGAACGCGAATACGGCCGCGCGAAGCAGCTCGCCAGATCCGCAACCAAGAATGAAATTCTCCGGCTTGAGCCCATGCACCTTCGCGAGGACTTGAATGAGATCGTCCTCGCCTTTGACGGGATACCGGTTCGACTCGCTCAGGTGCTGCGTGATCGCATCGAGGGCGTGCTTCCCGGGTCCGTTTGGGTTTTCGTTGCTGTCGATGCGGATCATACCGGGGCGCGACGCCATCAATCGGTCGGCGCGGCGCGCGTCGACGCCTGACGCCGGCTGTTGCGCACCTTGCTGCGCGAGTAAATCCTCACGGCCTCGCCACGAAACGATCGGCGCACTGAGAATTCCGGCGGCGCCGGCGCCGAGTGTGGCGCCAACGGTCGCGACGAACGAGCGGCGTGAGACGGGCATGGAGTGCTCGCGGATAAGGGCGGCCCGATAATAGCCCTCGATGCTATTATTGGGAATGCCCGGCCCAGTGCGCGCCTACGTCGCCGACATCCATACGCCGATCGGCGCGATGGTCGCCACGGCGACCGATACGCATTTGCTTCTCCTCGAATTCTCGCATCGCCGCATGCTTGGCACTCAGCTCGACCGCGTGCGTCGCGCGCTCGACTGCGACTTCGAACGGGGCGAGTCGCCGGTGTTTGCCACGGTGCGCCAGCAGCTCGACGAATATTTCGCCGGAGCGCGCCGCGATTTCGACGTCCCGATGCATGTGCCCGGAACACCGTTTCAAACGCGGGTCTGGAATGAGTTGATGAAGATTCCGTCCGGCTCGACGACTTCGTATGCGCGCCTCGCTGAATCGATCGGACACCCGACGGCGGTCCGGGCTGTTGCTCGTGCGAATGGGGACAATCGAATCGCGATCATCATCCCGTGTCATCGCGTCATCGGATCCGATGGAACGCTCGTAGGCTACGGAGGCGGGCTGTGGCGGAAACGTCGCCTGCTTCAACTCGAGGGCAAAGCGACAACGTTGCCGCTATTCGAGTGAGCCCTTGACAAGCGGTTAAGCCGCTGTATCATTCATGCCATGAACAATCGGCCAGAGCTTGAGCTACCAGTGGAAACGGCCGCAATAGGCGACGGTCAGGGCGGAATGCTCGGATTGCTCGGCGTCGCGCAGGTCCTTCAGGACCGGCTCGAGGCAGCGTTGGAATCCGTAGGGCTGTCGGCCCCGAAGTTCTTCGCGTTGCAGCGGTTAGTCGAGGCCGGCGCGCCGGTGTCGCTCAGCTCTCTCGCGGAACGGCAGCGATGTGTTCGGTCGAACATCACGCAGTTGGTGGATCGACTCGAGAGCGATGGACTGGTCAAGCGGGTCGACGATCCAGCCGACCGTCGCGCGGTACTGGCGACGATCACGATACTTGGCGAGCAGCGATTTGCGGCGGCGACCACCGCGATCGCGAATGTTCAGACAGAATTGGCGTCGCGAGTGGCGCCTGAAGATCGTGAGTCTTTTCTGCGAGTCCTCTCTGCGATTCGGAAACCCTGAGTTTTTTTCGATTCGTGATTCACACATGGATTATCGATGCGGTCTACAATACACGCGATGAATGGAAGTATCGCCCAGTTCGGCGAACAGAGACAGAAAAAGAACGACGAGTTGTCGATCCAAGAACCACCCATTCGACGTACAAGTAGAACCGACGCCGTGAAGAAAGTCGACGACCACCGCCAAGGCACCAAGGGAGATTCAGAGATGTCTCGCCAGAGTTCCAACATCGTGAGCCAGTCCCTGCCGGCTCCACTTCGGCCCGCCCTGCTTCGCGCGGGACTGGTGCTCGCCGTGATCGCCGCAATCGCCGCGTTCACCGTCCGGATGCAAGCAGAGCAAACGCCGGCGCCGGTCTCGCTCTCCGCCAGCACCACCGATCTGCGATAAGGCCCAAGATCATCATGCTCCGCCTGCAGAGTTTCCTAACGCGTGCTGCCGCCACTGTCGCGGCGACGCTTTACATAGCAGGACCCCTTCCCGCGCAGCCAGCGACGACCGCGCAGACGACGTCGTTCGCCGCCGTCCCGTTCGCGGTCGGCGAAGAGCTCGTGTTTCACGCGACGTTTGGTGTGCTCCCCGCCGGCACGGCGCGGATGCGCGTGGAAGGAATCGACAGCGTCCGCGGCCGCGCCGCATACCACGTCGTGTTCGCGATCGACGGAGGCATCCCGTTTTTCCGCGTGCACGATCGCTACGAGAGTTGGATCGACGTCGAGACGCTGTCGTCCCTTCGTCATCGTCAACACATCTCTGAAGGACGCTACAAGCGCAACACGACGTACGAGATCTTTCCTGAGCGCGCCGAATTCCAAAAAGACAGCGAGCCTGTTCAGGCGAGCGTCGCCAATCCACTCGACGACGGCTCATTCATCTATGCGGTTCGCGTCGCCGGCATTCGCGTCGGCGAGACGCGTCGCGACGATCGCTACTTCCGTCCCGATCGGAATCCCGTGGTGTTGACCGGCCTGCGAGAAGACACGGTGACGGTCGGCGCCGGAACGTTCGCCACGACGGTCGTTCGCCCAACCATCAAGACGGGCGGCATCTTCTCCGAGAATGGCGAGGCGCAAGTGTGGTTCACGAACGACGAACGTCGCCTTCCCGTGATGCTCAAGACCAAGTTCGCAAAGTTCTCGTTGACGCTGGCGCTCAAATCGGTGACGACGAGCGAGCTCGCGGCGCGCTAGGACCCGCGGGCTCGTTGTCGATCGTTGGAAGGACTGGTGCAGCGGCGAGAGTTCGGGCTTCGATCCCGTCGACGCCGGTCCGCTTGCGAACGCTCGCTGTCTGGAACCGCTCGGCCTGCTGAACATCTACCTCGGCTACAAGGCGGGCTTCGGGACGGAAGTTGCGCCGGCAGAGCTCAACGTGGCGTAGGTTCGGGGCGGATGTGGTTACCGCGCCTCCGCGTCGCGTCGCGCGGAGTTTCGTGCTGCGTCTCCTCTGCCGCCCTCTCGTGATGCCACGCCGGTATCCGATTCAATCTGCTTGGGTAGCTCGCGCTCCATCGCCTTCTCACCCATCACGGTGGCCCAAAACCCGTGGCGCACATCGAGCCGATTCTGCACGTCGTCCACGCCGAGCGCGTCTTCCGCGATGTATTCGGCCAAGCGCTTCTCGTGACGGTCTTCCACCGTTCCCTTCAGCGTGACGATTCCATTCGCGACAGTCACTTCGATATCCGAGGCATCGATGTCCGGATGCGTCATTAGGCGATCACTGATCTCCTCTTTAATGCGTTCGTCCGACCGGCGATATCCTTTTGGACCGCGACCGAAGAAGCGTCCGCGCCGCGCTGCGCTCGCGACATTCGCGAACGGATAGCTCGAGGGAGTGGAGAAGCCAAACGCTTCACGGAATGTTCGTTCGCGTGGACCTCAGCCGGCGGATCGAATGTCGTCGCTTCCGTAATCGCCGTGGTCGGGTTGCTTACGCGCTCCGAATTCAGCGGGGTCGTAGTCGGGGCCCGGCCTCGTCCATTGGCGGTCGAGATCGGGCGCGCCGGCGAAATCCTGTGCGGAACGAGGACCCTGATTCTGCTTAGCCACGCATCACCCCTGGTGATCTTCGCTCGTTTCTACTTCAACTGTCGTGCGAGAACCGACATGCGACGCCGACGATTCGCACCGAAATAGTGGTGCGTCGCTTGCCCCACGGGTGGACATGCGATGGTCACGGCGGATGGCTCGTATTGCTGGGATCGACAGTGCTTCGTGCGGACGAGCCACTGGAGCGTGCGATAGCCCGACTACAAGGATGTCACTGCCATGCGCTTCCTGTACTTCGCAATTAGGCAGTCAAATTGCGGGATGACGCCGTATGACGATGCAGACCTCCACACCGACAAGCCACGAATCGTGGCGCCTCATTGCACAACAACTTCGCGTCGACTCGATTCGCGCGAGCTCGACGGCGGGCTCCGGCCATCCGACCTCGGCGATGTCAGCCGCCGATTTGATGGCCGTGTTGTTGGCGAAATACTTCCGTTACGATTTCGCCGCCCCCAAGAATCCGCACAATGATCATCTGATCTTCAGCAAGGGGCACGCGTCGCCGCTGCTCTATGCGATGTACCGCGCGGCGGGTGCGATCAGCGATGAGGAACTGCTAACGTATCGGAAGCGTGGGAGCCGACTCGAAGGTCATCCCACCCCCGCATTGCCGTGGGTCGACGTGGCCACGGGGTCGCTCGGCCAAGGCCTGCCGATCGGCGTCGGGGTCGCGTTGGCAGGAAAGAGGCTGGATCGATTGCCGTACCGTGTGTGGGTATTGACCGGCGATTCGGAGCTGGCCGAAGGGAGCATGTGGGAAGCATTCGAGCACGCGGCGTTTGAGCATCTCGATAATCTGACGGCCGTGCTCGACATCAACCGTCTTGGTCAGCGCGGCGAGACGATGCACGGGTGGGACCTCGACTACTTCGCCACACGATTGCGAGCGGTGGGCTGGCACGCGATCGAGATCGACGGCCATGACATTGCGCAAATCGATGCCGCGTTCGCTGAGGCGACGGCGACGGTTGGTCAACCGACGGCGGTGATCGCCCGCACGATCAAAGGAATGGGCGTCGCATCGGTGGCCGACAAAAATGGCTTCCATGGCAAGGCGCTCGAAGACGCCGATGCTGCTATCCGCGAGCTTGGCGGAAGGCCGAATGTCACCGTCACCGTGTCGAAGCCGGCGGACGATCGCCCACCGCAGCACTTTTCCGTGCAGCAGCCGCTTGGACTGCCGCGTTACCAGCGCGGAACGAAGGAAGCGACGCGCAAAGCATATGGAGAGGCACTCGCCGCGCTCGGCACCGCGCGTGGCGACGTCGTCGTGCTCGACGGTGAAGTCAGCAACTCGACGTACGCGGACATCTTTGCGAAGCAAAAGCCAGATCGGTACATCGAGATGTATATCGCCGAGCAGCAGATGGCGGCGGCAGCAGTCGGAATGCAAGTGCGCTGGAAGCCGTTCGCAAGCACGTTCGCGGCGTTCTGGAGCCGCGCGTACGACTTCATTCGCATGGCGGCGGTCAGTCGCGCCAACATCTGCCTCTGCGGATCACACGCCGGCGTGAGCATCGGCGAGGATGGGCCATCGCAAATGGCGCTCGAGGACTTGGCCGCGTTTCGCGCGGTCTGGTCGAGCACCGTGCTGTATCCCTGCGACGCAAACCAAACGGCGAAGCTGGTGGAGCGGATGGCGGATCGCGATGGCATTGTCTATTTGCGGACCACGCGCGAAAAGACGCCGATCATTTACGACCCCGACGATGAGTTTCTCATCGGGGGCAGTCGAGTGCTGCGGCAAAGCGGGGCTGATGCGGTAACGATCGTCGCGGCTGGTATCACAGTCCACGAAGCGCTCACGGCGGCTGACACATTGGCTCACGACGGAATCGCCGCGCGGGTCGTCGATCTATACAGTGTGAAGCCGATCGATAGCGCGACGCTTCGTGCCGCGGCCAGGGACACCGCCGGGTTCGTGACCGTAGAGGATCATTGGCCCGAAGGTGGACTCGGCGAGGCAGTGCTCTCGGTATTTGCGAATGAGGAGCTCCGTCCTCGGGTCGTGAAGCTCGCGGTCCGCGCGATGCCGGGATCCGCAACTCCGGCCGAGCAGCTTGCCGCGGCGGGAATTGACGCAGCCGCGATCGTCGAGGCGGCGCGCGCGTTAGCGGTGCACGCGCCGAAGGAGGCGCCATGGTCGATTGGGAATCGTCCGGGTTAGAAGCGATAGGAGCATCATCATACGAGCAAACTATGAATACGTTGCAGCGACTACACGCCGAACAGGCGCAAAGTCCATGGATCGACTTCATCGATCGAGAGCTGATCGACTCCGGCAAGCTCGAGACGCTCCGCGGGCAAGGGCTTCGCGGTCTGACGAGCAATCCCAACGATCACCGCGCGACGAATGGAATCTGTGCAGTGCCCAGCACCGCGCCACTTTGCGCGTTCACGACGTCGATCGCCAGTGTGAGCCTGCCAGCATCGCGATCGAGCTTCTGAAAATACACGAAGCCGCTCACGCGTCCGCCGGCCGATAGGACGCCTTCCGGCAAGGCGCGTTGAATCATATCGGTGGTTGGGAGATGGACTTGGTGATACTCCGTGAGATACGGAGAGTAGTACGTCGCATCATACGCGAAGTTGCCGTTGTATCGGAGGAGGCGCGGATACCAGCGCGACAGATACGGTGCGACGGCGAACCGGTCGAATCCATAGAACGGATTCTCGACGCGCTCTGCTTCGGTCACTGTAGCATTGATGTCATACGGAGGCATCACATTGAAATGGTGGCCCTGCTCGTCGGTGAGCGAGATTCTGTTGTAGCGCACGAGCACCGGATTCGCGCCGTCGTTCTGTAGCTCGAGAAGGATCGGTGTCACCTTCGCCTTGAGGTCGGACGGGTCCCACTGCCAGGCTTCGGCGCGGGCTGTTACGCGAACACCGGCTGCGGTTGCCATCGCACCTTCGCCAGGTCCTTGGGCCACGGTTGCGCCTGGTGCTGGGCTGAGTTTGGCGACCGTGCGGGCGCACGCGGCAGTCAGCAGCGCGCCGGTGATGAGTAGCGTTCGGACATGCATCGTGACATCTCCCGAGCACTCGCAAGTCGCAAGTGCTCTCTGCTGTCAGTACGTCGCCGACGGTCTGCACTCCTCATGCCGTCGGCCGTATCGTGCCCGGTCTCAGCAGTTGAGAGTTCTCGAATAAGAGTCCGGCATGTAGGTTGCGGCGCACGTGGAATGTTACGACGGCCTCGCCGTATCGTAGCTTCGCTCCGATCCGTGCAGTGGAGCGAAACCTCCACCGTTCTACCGAGGGAGATGCAGCATGCCAGTCGACAAAGGGTACCAGCAGCGCGAAGAGAATCCTCATCAAGGCGCAAGCCACTCGTTTGGAAGGCCGAGTGAGACGGCGAATCGGACCGAGACGTCCGCGCGTAGCGATCAGGAGCGCGCGATCCAGACCGGGCGGGACACGAGTCGGTCGACTGCCATCTCGCGGCGCGCACAGACACAACCTGTGTACGGTCCAGGGGCCGGTCTGTTCACGCCATTCAGGATGATGCGGCGCATGGCCGAAGACATGGATCGCCTCTTCGAGGACTTCGGACTTGGCCGCACAAGCATTGGATTGCTTCCGACACTCGGCGCTGATCTCGACCGTGATCTCGTGGGAGGAACGTCGACACTCGATCAGGCGGCTTGGACACCGCAGATCGAGACATTCCGTCGCGGCAACAAGCTGGTCATTCGCGCCGATCTGCCGGGCCTCAGGAAAGAAGACGTCCGAGTGGAGCTCGAGGATGGCGCTCTGGCAATCTCTGGCGAGCGTCACGAGGAACACGAAGAGGAGCGCGACGACTTCTATCGGAGTGAGCGGGCGTACGGACGATTCTATCGCGCCATTCCGCTTCCCGACGGCGTGAATGAGAATCAAGTCGATGCGTCATTCAAGGATGGCGTGCTCGAAGTGAGCGTTCCTGCTCCCAAACAGGAAGAGCGAAAAGCGAAGCAGATTCAGGTGAAGTAGCAGTCGACACGGCGCCCCTGCGGCGGCGCGGCACTCTGCTCGCTGCAGGGGTTCGCCTTCGGGTACACCCCATGCCTAGGCCGCGCGCGGCTTCCGTCCTCCGGCCCGCTCGCCGTACTCGCCGTATGGGAAGAAGGCCGATTTCTCACCGCGGTTCCAGCGTGCGCGCATCTCGGGCGTGTCGATCTCGAAATCTGGCCGGCACCGACGGGTGACTTCGCGGAGATCACCGTGCAAGTCGGCAACGCTCGGACGGCCCCAGAACCAATAGCCATTGTAGATGCGATAGATCCGTAGTCCCGGCTCGAGCACGAACGTGTGCGGAATCATTGGATGGTGGTGCTCGTCCGTATACTCCTCGATATCGAGCTCACGCGCGATCACGCGTTCTTTATCGTACAGGAATGGCCATGTCGCGCCGACGCCGAGCCGAAGCTCGTTGACCTCCATCGCGCTGTTGTCTGTGCTGATCGATACAAGCGCTGTGTACGCGACGGCACACCTGGCGGCGAACGGCACCAAGCCGAGCAACTGCTGTCGGTCTTTCGGGCAGAACAGTCCGCGGTGGAGCGTGAGTACCATCGGGTCGTTGCCCTGGAGGGCCGACAATCGACACAGCCTGTCGTTGAAGTCCGGAAGCTCGAAGTCGGGAAGGATGCTTCCCTCGCCAATGTCTGAACGCATACATACCTGCCTGTCGGGAACGATTCCGGAGGTGATGCAGGCGACGAGCCACGCGGCGCGGTCGCCGAAAGCGCGCGCGCTCTAAGACGAGCGGGTGCCCGACCAAAGTGTCGGTTGTGGCAACACACGGATTATTGATCGATGGCGCCTGTGAGCGCACGGCAGCGGCCGGAGTCGAACGCGTCTACGTCACGGATTCTGTTGACGATAGCGGCATGCTCCGTTGGGCACCGAGCGAGTTCGAGGTGATTCACGTTTAGGTTGCTCCGGCGGCCATCTGCTCGCACGCATCGGCACACTGGCGGCATGATCCGGCGCAGGCGTGCATCACGTCATCGTCGGTGACCTGATCGCAATCTTCAGCGCAACGCTGGCACACGGCTGCGCACGCCGCGCAGATGCGGCCGTGCTCATCCGAGCCACGCAGCATGAAGTCAGCGCTTGTCTGACACATGGCCGCGCAATCGAGCAGCAGCGTGATGTGCGCCTCCTCGGCGTGACGCCCGCGTTGCTCGAGGCAATACGGCACCGTCGAAAGGCAGACCTCGTGACAGCGGACGCATTCGTCGATGCATCGCCGCACAGCGGGGTCGATCAAATTCATCGCGGTTCTTGGCATCGAACGGCTCCTGGAAGTGTCCCACGTCGCTCAAGGGATCGTATCGCGTTTTACATTCGTCTTGTGTTCGGCGCTTTCGCGAACCCAGCCGGTGAGGCCGCGCAGTCCGCCGAATTGCTTCGATGACAATACCGCGCCGGTTTGAGCGTCGATGATGACTTTCGTATGAGTCTTCTTCTGATTCGGAATGATGTCGATGGTTACCAAGGCGGCGTCTTCTGCCAACGCACACGGCGCGCTCGCCGAGGCAACAACGGCCGTTGACTCGGTACTGTCACAAGCCGACTACGAGGGTGCGCTGCGGCTGCTGCGCAACAAAGGCGTTGTCCCCGCCGCATGTGCTGTACTCGGGGCTCGACCTGACGCATACAGGCGCATCGCAGCCTCACTAATACGGACCGATGCGAAC
>Ga0068855_100012345_pt1 | contig 10319 bp, 7 predicted proteins | sample KBSCornC52_FD_66592 | JGI IMG/M metagenome (GOLD analysis project Ga0068855, IMG submission 66592) | Corn rhizosphere microbial communities from Kellogg Biological Station, Michigan, USA - KBS Corn C5-2 | ecosystem: Host-associated > Plants > Roots > Rhizosphere > Soil ... | reverse complement strand
GATCTTGTCTCCGCTGAGATTCTTGCTCTGGCCCATACAGGCGCGGAGATCATTCCCGTCGGCAAACGCTGCGGCCAGCCACGGATTACTCAGGCTGAGATTCATGTCCTGATGATCGAAGGGGCACAGGCGGGCAAGTCGGTTCTGCGGTTGAAGTCCGGCGACCCGCTGATCTTCGGACGTGCCGGAGAAGAGATTCAGGCGCTTCGCGGTGCCGGTATTCCGTTTGAGATCGTTCCCGGCATTACTACTGCCTTTGCCGTGGCCGCTGCCCTCCAAACACCGCTTACCGATCGCAGCTCTGCATCCAAGCTGATCCTTGCGACGGCGCACCACGCTGCGGGTAAGGTCCAGCTCACTCCAAAGTGGGAGGGCGCATTTCCTCCGGATGCCACGCTCGTCATTTACATGCCGGGGCGCAACTTCCGCGCGCTTGCCGATGACCTCATCCGCTCCGGCATAGCCGCCGACACTCCCTGTGTTGCGGTGTCGAAGGCTTCTACCGATCAAGAGCAGGTCCTTGCGGCGACGCTGGGATCGATCGAAGACGACCAGGTTGGACCGACGCCGGTGATCCTGCTGATCGGGCAGGCTATTCAGGTCGGCTGAAGTCCAGCCAGATTAGCCCTTGAGCTTGCGGCGCAGGATGCCCACTCCGCCGATCAGTCCGGTCAACAGCAGCACAAGGCTTTCAGGCTCGGGAACAGGAGTAACGACCGGTGGCGGAGTGGAACTGCCATGTGGAGGCGGTCCGCCGCCGGGAAAACCGGGGAATCCTCCTCCGGGCGGCGTGTAGGGTGACGGCCCACCCGGATCGGGATTGGGCCAACTCTCTTCCGGTCCAATGTACGGCGGCAGACTATTCGTCGCGATCAGTTGCTGGTTGTCTAGATCCGTCGCAGGAACGAAGGTAAACGGGCGCAAGGTGAATTCCGGTGGAATCTCCTCACTGATTGTCTGCTGCTCTGCTTCTCTCTCGGGCAAGACACCGCAGGCGAGATTGTAACGGCGAAGGATCTCAGCGCGAGTCATTCTGGGACGACGCGGATAGGAGCGATGCGGTCTGGGCTTGGGCGTTGGTTTGACGTAGCCTGCGAGCTTCATGCGCGCGTATCGCTGCGCTCTGAGCTTGGCGCGACGCAGGCGTTTCACAGCCTGGGAGTGTTCCAGTTGCTGCTTATATGCGGCGAACCAGCGCTGACAATCAGTGGACGCGCGAACTCCCGTCGCCGACCCCGTAAGCAGCAGCACAATGATCAGTAAGAACAGCGTCCGTCGCCGCATCTTGATAACCTTGAGCGAAATGTCGCTCGAGGCCATTGGAAGCAATCCGAATGCCAGAGTTGCAAGGGTGCGTAATTATTGACTTTTTCCCCGAAAACTTTACGTGAAAGACAGAAGATGAACCGATGAAACTCCAGGCGAGATGGATAAATGATTTCGCTTTATGTGACAAACTTTGCGTATTTGCTGTCCTGTGCATGGCAAAGGAAATAGGTTGCAGGGAATCTCCGATGATACCCCGGGCGACGGTCTTCTCCGTCACAGCTACGGTAAGTGGGTGAGGCCCGCCAAGGTTCACGGCCTTGGGCGCAGTTGGCTGAGGAGAGCTTCCGCGGTCGGTTGGGCGTTCAGAATGTCTGCTTTGGTGAGCCAGGCGCGGCGGAGTTGGGTGATGCCGTAGCGCATCTGGTCGAGTTCTTCGGTGGCATGGGCGTCAGTGTCGACGACGATCTTGCAGCCATGTTGTTTGGCGAGGCGGAGGTTGAGGTCGTTGAGGTCGGAGCGGGCGGGTGAGGCGTTGTGCTCGACGGCCACTCCCAGTTCGGCGGCGCGTTTGAGGACAGTATCGATGTGGACGGCGTAGGCGTCGCGCTTGAGGACTTTGCGGCCGGTGGGGTGGCCGAGGATGCGGGTGTGCGGATTCTCGATGGCGCGGAGGATGCGGTCGGTCATCTGCTCTTGGGCCAAGTCGAAGCGGCTGTGGACGCTGGCGACGACGATGTCCATCTGCGCGAGAGTACTGTCGTCGAGATCGAGCTGGCCTTCGGCGAGGATATCGACCTCGATGCCGGGGAGGATGCGGATGCGGCCTTCCATCTCGGCGTCGACTTCGCGGATGCGCTTGATGTGGGCGAGTGCGCGGGCGTCGTCGAGGCCGTTGGTCATGGCCAGATTTTTTGAGTGGTCGGTGATGGCGATGTAGGCGAGCCCGCGGGCGAGGGCGGCTTCGGCCATCTGGCGGATGGTGTCGCGGCCGTCGGTGGCGTCGGTGTGCATGTGCAGGTCGCCGCGAATGTCGGCCAGCGTGATGAGGTTGGGCAGGGTGTGGGCGGCGGCGGCTTCGAGTTCGCCGCAGTTTTCGCGCAGTTCGGGCGGGATGTAGTCGAGGTCGAGGGCGTTGTAGATGGCCTCTTCGCTCTCAGAGGCGATGATTTTGTTGTCTTCCAATCGCAGCAGAGCGTACTCGCTGAGGGTGAGGCCGCGTTTGATGGCGCGCTGGCGCAGGGCCACGTTGTGCATCTTGCTGCCGGTGAAGTATTGCAGGGCTGCTCCATAGCTGGCGCGGGGAAGTAGGCGGACGTCGACCTGCAAGTTGTTGCGGAGGGTGAAGGAGACCTTGTTTTGGCCTTTGGCGAGGAGCTTGTCGATGAGCGGAAGGGCGGCTACGTGTTCGACCGCGGCGGCGACGACATCGGGTTCACAAGCGGGGCCGGTGACGAGGAGATCGAGGTCGCCCACGGTCTCGCGGCCTCGGCGAAGAGAGCCGGCAGGAGTGATGGTCTCGATGCCGGGGAAGGCGCGAATGAGCGCGGAGATTGTTTCGGCGTGGCCGTAGGCCTGGTCGATGCGGAAGCGGCTGGAGTTTTTGCGGTGGTCTTCGATGCCTTTGAGCAGCTTGGTGGTGAACTTCTCGCCCATGCGCGGGAGCTTGTTGAGATGCCCGGCCTTGGCTGCTTCTTCGAGGGCATCGATGTCGGCGACCTGCAGGGAGGACCAGATGAGGGCTACGGTCTTGGGGCCCATCCCCGGGAGGCGCAGAAGTTCAAGCATGGTGGGCTTGTATTTTGTGAGCAGCTCTTCGCGGAGAGGCATGGTGCCGGTGTTGACGAGCTCCACGATATTGGCGGCCATGGCTTTGCCGATACCGGCGATGGCGAGGAGTTGTTTGGGTTCCGCGACGAGGGTGGAGAGTTGCGTGGTTTGCTGTTCGACGGCTTCAGCAGCGCGGCGATAAGAGCGGATGCGGAAGGGGTCGGCTGCGTCTATCTCGAGCAGGGCCGCGGTTTCGTCGAGCAGGCGAGCGATGGTGATGTTGTCCATGAAGAAGGCGAGCCGGTCTTTCTTTAGCTGAATCGTCTTCGCCCGGCTGCTCAGTCAGTATGCAACGGCGGGAGATGGAGATGCACGTTGATACGGGCGGGCCGGGCGAAGATTTCGCTTAGACGGCTTCTTTGAGGCGGCTCACCTGATCGGCCTGCGGACCTTTGCTGCCTTCGATGATGTCGAATTCTACTTCGTCGCCTTCCTTGAGGCTCTTGTAGCCTTCGCGCTGGATGGAACTGTAGTGGACGAAGACATCGGCTCCGCCATCCCGTCCGAGGAATCCGTAGCCTTTTGCGTTATTGAACCACTTTACGGTGCCTTTATATTGACTCACTTGAACGAACTCCCTTTTTGTCGATCGATGCGCGTTTCCGCGACTTAACTGAGTCAGACGCAGGAGTGACGCGCGGAGTTTTCCGGTAAAGTTTTCTTTGCCGTGGGGAGTTTTTTCCGATAGGAGGATTTACTTTTTAATCAATGATTTCGCGGGCTTGGAGTGTTTCCCTCTTGCAGAACTCGCACATGCAAGGACGAAAATACAGGGTTCTCTCCCACCGCGCTGCGCTCCGGTCGAGATGATGTTTGATGCGAAGGCGGCCCCGGCTAGAGGCGGCCTTCGCGGTGGGCGGCGGCGTAGAGAGAGACGCCGATGAGGGTTTTGCCGTCGTGGATCTTGTTGGCGGCGATCAGTGCGAGGGCCTGCGACAGAGGGGTGCGGACGATCTCGATGTGCTCGTCTTCCTCCGGGGTGGCGGCGCCTTGTTTGATGTCCCGCGCCAGATAGATCTGCATCGATTCGCCGAGGAAGCCGGGGCTGGCGAAGTATTTAGTAAGGGGCGTCCAGCGTTTGGCGCGGAAGCCGGTCTCTTCGATCATCTCGCGCTTCGCGGCTGCGAGGGGGGCTTCGTTGGGCTCGATGCGTCCGGCAGGAAGTTCGAGGAGGAACTGACCGGCAGCGTGGCGGTACTGGCGGATGAGGATGAGATCGGGGTCTTTGGGATTGATGGACTCGTCTACCGCAAGGACGACGATGGAGCCATTGTGGCGGATGACATCGCGGGTGTGCGCGGTGGTGGAACCGGGTTCGATGACCTTGTCGGTGTAGACGGAGAAGACGGTGCCTTTGTAAGAGAGTTTTGAGGAGATGAGGGCGGCTTTGGTGGCGGAGCGCTTCTTTTTGGCGGGAGTTTTTGGCTTGTTTGCGGAGGCTTTGGACGTTGCGGCGGCGGGTCGTTTTGTCGAGAGGGCCATGAAGCTACGTTATCATCCTGCATCGCAGGTTGGGCATCGGGCATCCAACCGTTACATGAAGATAGTAAGGTGGATAGTGGCCGCAAGGTTTGGGCCAGGCTGGGGTGTACCGCCGGTTCGAGGATTGTGGCTGCGATGAGCGCTGAGTGTTACCCGATAACGATTTTGCCGCACGTGTCGCCGTTGTATCGCGGCTACCTCGGCATGGGCGATAGCCCGTCGGATGCGCTGGTGCGGCGATGGTATGGAGCCGAGCCGTTTGCGGGCAAATGGATGCGCTCTGATCGGCCAGCGGTGGATGCTGAGCGATTGGCGGGTGCGTTGGCGCGGCAGAACGTTGAGTTTGGCGCGGGCGCGGCGGCGATGGCAAATATCGAGAAGCTGCGCAGTGGTGCGCGCGCCGTGGTGACAGGGCAGCAGGTGGGCTTGTTTGGCGGACCATTGCTGACTCTTTTAAAGGCAGCAACGGCAGTGGCCCGGGCAAAGGATGCTACGCGGGTTTCGGGCATCGATCATGTGCCGGTGTTCTGGCTGGCTACCGAAGACCACGATCTGGCCGAGGTCGATCAGGTCTCACTGCTGACGAAGACGACGGTGGAGACCCTGCGGGCGGGATTGAAGACGAAGGCCGCGGTCGAGGTCGGCGGGATTGCGCTGGGGAGCGAGATCGATCAGTTACTGGAGCAGGTGGGAGAGTTGCTGGCATACGCGCCGGTGTGGGAGACGCTGAAGGAGTGTTATGCGGCGGGTCAGACGCTCGGCGGTGCGTTTGCGCGGTTAATGGCGCGGTTGTTTGCTGAGCAGGGATTGATTGTGATGGACGCAGCTTCGCGGGAGTTTCATGCACTCGGCGCGGCGACTCTGCAGTATGCGATAGAACATGCTGAAGAGTTGCAGACGGCGTTGATTGCGCGGAGCGAGGAGCTGGTGAAGGCCGGGTATCATGCGCAGGTGCTGGTGGCGGCGGGTGGCAGCTTATTGTTTCTGGTGGATGAGGTGACGGGTGAGCGAATGGCTCTCCGGCGCCTGCCCGATGGCGGATGGAAGGCAGGAGGAAAAGTTTATTCGACGTCGGAGCTGATTCACGTTCTCGAGAGTGCGCCGGAGCGGCTGAGTCCGAATGCGCTGCTTCGTCCGGTGTTTCAGGACACGATCCTGCCGACGGCGGCTTATATCGGCGGCCCGTCGGAGATTGCTTATTTTGCGCAGAGCGCGGTTTTGTACGAGGCCATCCTGGGACGCGTGACGCCGGTGCTGCCGCGATTGAGCGCGACGCTGCTGGAGCCGTCCATTGCCGCGGTGATGGAGACGCATGAGGTGCAGTTGCCGGACGCGATGACGATAGCAGAGGAGCTTGCGCTGCGGCTGGGCGCGCGGGCGATGCCGATCGAAGAGAAGGGGAAGCTGGCTGCGGCGGGCAATGCGCTCGATGCTGCGCTGGCTGCGGCAGAGAACTACATGGGTGGAATGGACGAGTCGCTGGGACGGACGGTCGAGGTTTCCAGCTCGAAGATGCGCTATCAGATGAACCGGTTGCGGAGAATGGCGGCGGCGTTCGAGCTACAGAAAGAAGCCAGCCTGGGCAAACATGCGGCGGCGATTACGCTGAATGTCTTTCCCGATGGGCATCCGCAGGAACGCGTGGTGGCTGGCGTGTGGTTTGTGGCGCGGCATGGAGAGGGACTGGTAGAGCGGCTGGTCGCGGCGGCGGCTAATCTTTGTCCGGGGCATGTGGTGATTCGGCTCTAGATTCTGCGATAGAGTCGGAGTGATGATCGAGAGCGTGTCCTCAAGTTCAAAATCAAAGTCGAAGCCTGACGCGAAGGCAGGACTGCGCAAACTTCGGCTGCTCCCTCTGCTTGCAGCGACGTATTTCATGGTCTCGGGTGGGCCGTACGATCTTGAGGACATCATCGGTTTTGGCGGATACGGTCATGCTCTGCTGCTACTGGGGCTGCTGCCGTTTCTGTGGAGCTTCCCGACGGCGCTGATGCTGGGCGAACTGGCGGCGGCGGTCCCTGAAGAGGGAGGATTTTATGCGTGGGTGCGCCGTGCGATGGGGCCTTTCTGGGGCTTTCAGGAGGCTTGGCTTTCGCTCGCCGCCTCGGTCTTCGACATGGCGATCTATCCGACGACGTTTGTGCTCTACCTTGCGCGAATCGCTCCTTCGCTTACGCGGGGGCATCGAGGGATTGCGCTTGAGCTTGCCGTGGTCGCGCTGGCTGTCTTGTGGAACCTGCGGGGAGCGACTTCGGTCGGCGAAGGTTCGCTGAAGCTTTGGATTCTATCGATCTCTCCTTATCTCATTCTTATTGTGATTGCGGTCTACATTGGCCTGCGAGGCGCGACCGGGCCGTTTGGCGGCCATGCTTCGTTCGCGCCTCCTGCGCACGCCGATTACTCGACGGCGATTCTTGTTGCGATGTGGAACTACATGGGATGGGACAATGCGACGACGATTGCGAACGAGGTCGAGAATCCGCAGCGTAACTATCCTCGCGTGATTTTGATTGCCGCCGTGATGGTGATGCTGACCTACATGATTCCTATCGCGGCGATAGCGTGGGCGGGAATTCCGTCGGCCCGTTTTTCTACCGGCGCGTGGGTGGATGCGGCCCATATTCTTGGCGGCCCGGCGCTGGCGTTTACGGTGGTGCTGGCCGGATCGCTCGACGACTTCGGGACCTTCAGCAATCTCACGCTCTCTTACACGCGACTGCCACATGCTCTGGCGGAAGACGGATTTTTGCCGAAGGTGTTTACGAAGCGGCTGAAGAATGGGACTCCGTGGGTTGCGGTGCTTGCCTGTGGGTTCTGCTGGGCGCTGGCGCTGGGGTTCAGCTTCGAGCGGCTGATTACAATTGACCTGGTTCTCTATGGTCTGTCGATGATTCTGGAGTTTGTTGCGCTGATCGTTTTGCGCTACAGAGAACCTGAACTGCCACGGCCCTTTCGCATTCCCGGCCCTGACTGGGTGCCTGTTGTCCTTGGGCTTAGTCCGGCGCTGCTTGTGCTTTATGCGCTCTATGAGTCGCGCACGGAGACGGTCGCGGGAATGTCGGCGCTCGCCTTCTCTCTGCTGATTGCGGTCTGCGGATTGCCGCTCTATCTTCTGGCAAGGCTTCGCCGGAGAGATGTGGCTTCTCTTGAATTGCGTTAACGGATTAGGTACCCCCCCCTTCCCTCTGATTTGTGCAAAGTCTTCGAAACAGGTGGTTTAGGTCTAGACTTCAAGTGAAAAGTACCGATATTTGGCCAGTATGTTCCGCAAAGTATTCAATCGGAGACACTTAGCTGGCGTATTATGACGCGAATGCCATGCGGTCAGAGATGTCGAGTGCGGTCTTGCCCCCTTCTTTAAGTATAAGGAGGGTGTCAAGCATTTCCGGTGATTTTGGGTCAATGGACCGTTGGAGGTCACGCCCTTTCAAGTCGGACCAGCCCATTTTAAAGGCCAAGACTTAATCAGAGATTCTTTAGAGAGGATTAGATGTTGGCGTGAGGAAGGCAACCGCAGATTCCCTTCGGGAATGACAAACAAAGGGCTCGGCAGACTCTACACCAACTACTACTTTGCTCTAAAAGACTATCTTCAAGGCTCCCTGAATCTGCCGGGCCCCGGTGGTGCCGTCGTTCTGGCCTACCTGCGATTGCGAGACCCCGAAGGTGGGCGACGAGATGGTCAGAGAAGGCTGAGGCGGCGAGGCGAGGTTGGGGTGGTTGAAGACGTTGTAGCTCTCGGCGCGGAAGACCAGCTTGACCTGCTCGCGCAGGGTCTGGGTCTTCTGGAAGACTACGTCGGTGTTGACGAAGCCGGCGCCGTAAAACTTGTTGCGATGGATGGAGAGATTCTGGCCGAAGGGCTCGTTGGTAAAGGCGGCGGCGGAGGGGCCGGTGATCTTGCCTGCGGCGACGATGGTTCCGCGGCCGGAGGGGTAGGGCGCACCGATGAGTTGCGGGCGGTCGGCGGCATCGGTGTGGAGGCTGTCGCGGGTGCCGCGAAGATCGAAGGGCAGGCCGGTCTGCACCTGCTGGATGCCGGAGACCTGGACGCCTTCGAAGACGTGGCCGAGCAGGCCGCTGTTCATGTACGCGCGGCCTATTCCGATGGGCAGAGCGTAGGTCGCGGCAACGACGCCGCGCTGGCGAACATCGAAGTCGGAGTTGCCGTACTCGGGACCGAGATTGTAGCTGTTGCGGGGGAAGAAGGAATCCCCGGCGCCGGGATGAATGGGGTCGCTGCCGTTATCGAGCGAGTGCGACCAGGTGTAGCTGCCGGTGAAAGTCAGGCCGCCGACCTGTCCCGAGAGCCTGGCTTGTAGCGCGTTGTAGTTGCTGCTGACGACGGAGGTCTCGAAGGCCTCGTGGTAGAAGGCGTTGTTATTGACGGCTGGATTGAAGTCGATGCCGCAAAAGTAAACAGTGCAGCCAGAATAGAGGGTGCCGAATTGCAGGAAATCTTCAGGCACTCCCGATGCAATGAGTTGCTGCACGAGATTCGGCTGGGGCGGCGCTCCGTCGATAGCGCGGAGGCCATGGGTACCGTGGTTGCCGACGTAGTTCACTTCCAGGGTGAGGTTGTTGCCGATCTGATGCTGGATGCCGAGGTTGTAGCTCTGGCTCGTCGGCATTTTGAGGTGGGGATCGATGACCACGGGAGCCCTGAGAAACTGGCCATCGGTGATGTCCGGCGAAGGTGTGAGTTCGCCGGGGAAGGGCGTGTTCTCGACCGTCGGCGTGTCCGGAGTGCCGTCGAAGGGGTACTCGTTTGCCTGTGCCTGGAATGGAGGATTCGACTTCGCGCTGCCGAAGAGGTTGTCGAAGACGCGGTCGTGGAAGATGCCGAAGCCGCCGCGGATTGCGGTCTTGCCGTCGCCATTGAGGTCGTAGGCGAAGCCGATGCGAGGCTCGATGAGCTTCCAGCTATCGGCGTAGAGCTGACGCCCTGTTCCGGGGCCGACGGGGGTGAAGCTGAAGTATCCGACGGCAGGCACGGCGGCGGAGGCATCACCGAGGACGGTAGAGAGATTGCCGTCCTTCTCGTAGGGCACGCCATTGAAGGCATAGCGCAGGCCGAGGATGGCAGTGAACCTTGAATTGACCTTCCAGGTGTCCTGGGCGAAGGCGGCGCCCTCGTGCTGGCGGAAGTGCGAGATGTCATTGGGGCGTCGGACGCCGCCGCGGGTGAAGAACTGGTTCTCAGAGGAGTTGGCGACTGCGCCCTGCGCCCCCCAGATGAGGTCTTCGAAGCCCTGGGCGCTGGGAGAGGTGTGGCTCCCGTAAAAGGCGTAGGAGGGATAACCGAAGGTGGTGAAGTTGTCGAGTTGAAGCACGTTGCGCGAGCTGAAGTTGGTGAAGTTGTTGTCCTTGACGCTGCGGTACTCGCCGCCGAATTTTATGGAATGCGTGCCCCGGGTGAAGGTGAAGGTATCGCCGAAGAGAAGCGTCGAACTGAGCCGTGCCTGGGCGTTGCTGTCGCCGAGCGCGGCGCAGCCGAAGATGAAGAAGTAAGGGATGTTGATGTCGCGGCCATTGCCGAAGGTATCGGTGCCGGTGAGGGCGTCAATGGCCGCGTGATTGCAATAGTCGCCGGAGTTGACCTGGTTATAGCCGGCGCGGAGCACATTGGTGGCGCGTGCGGAGAGCGAAGATGCGATGGAGACGACACCGTTGTGGTTGGTGCTGATGCCGCTGACGTCTCCGTAGCCGGGCAGGACCTCGTCATGGAAGGGATTGCTTTC
>Ga0068855_100012343_pt1 | contig 10320 bp, 10 predicted proteins | sample KBSCornC52_FD_66592 | JGI IMG/M metagenome (GOLD analysis project Ga0068855, IMG submission 66592) | Corn rhizosphere microbial communities from Kellogg Biological Station, Michigan, USA - KBS Corn C5-2 | ecosystem: Host-associated > Plants > Roots > Rhizosphere > Soil ... | reverse complement strand
ATGCCCCCACATCACCCGGACGTCCTGGGATCTTACGGGATACCTTGGGACATATAAAACCATATATTCATTGGAAAATCAACCTATTTTGGACGTCTTGGGATGTCCTGGAATATAATCCTGGCGGAGAGGATGAGATTCGAACTCACGATAAGTTGCCCTATACACACTTTCCAGGCGTGCGCCTTCAACCACTCGGCCACCTCTCCGCGTCAGATATCAGTAGCCAGGAGCCAGGACCCAGTAAAGGAATTTTTTTGATTATCGTTGATAAGGCAACGCGATCCGGTAAGTTCCATCTGGATAATCTTCGTGACTTTTGATGATTTGTTCCATTTGGCCGCTCAGGTGCATTTCCAGGGTAGCATTAGAGAGCATTTGCTGTAGGCGGTCTTCGTCCGGCTTAATACCTATGGCAATGGGGAAGACCTTTACTGCTTGATCGGAAATGCGTTTCACCTTGCCCGGATTATGTTTGTTGAAATCACCATAAGTGAAAAGGTCATAAATTACGGCATCAGCTTTGCCTTGTGCCAGGATGGTAAAAAGCTCCGCCGGACTGGTAAGTTGGGGCAGGGAATAAGGTTTAACCTTGGGAAACAATTGTTCCTGAATGACTGAAGTGGCGCCGCCCTCCAGAACTGCCATCGTATATTTGGAATTGTTAATGGCACCGATATCCGCACCGAAGCGATGCTCACCCGCGCGCGCAAAAGCATAAAGCGGCACATAATAGGCTGGCATCACAAAATCTACCGCCCGCGCTCGCGCGGCAGTGATATAAGTGCCGCTGCAATAGGCATCAATACGCCCGCTTTGCAAGGCTGCAGGAAATTCGCCAAAACCCATTTCTTCAGTCCATTCAATTTTCAGGCTCAGGGATTTTCCCAGTGCATTGGTGTAATCGTAGAAAGTACCGCTCATCTTGCCGCTATTGGGATCTTTCACCAATACCGGATACCAGGACGTATACCCGCATCTGATGGTGCCCGTACGCATGACATGCTGAAAGACGGTTTCATTTTGCCGCGTGCTGGTTTGGTGCGGTATCAAGCCATAATTTACCAGCACAGAAAGCAAAACAGTTATCATTACTAATAAAATGATGCGGGACTTTTTCATTTCTTTTCTCCTGATTTTTGCTGCCGTGCAGCGGTATTGGCCAGTACATCCACCCGTTCATTCTCCGGATGGCCCGCATGACCGCGCACCCAATGCCATTGGATTTCATGTGGGGCGGCAGCGGCGAGCAGGGCTTCCCATAATTCACGGTTGGCAACAGGTTGGCGTGCCGCAGTTTTCCAGCCACGCGCTTTCCATCCCTGTACCCATTCAGTTATGCCGCGTCGCACATATTGGCTGTCGGTATATAAATCTACACGGCAGGGTTCTTTCAGATTTTCCAGCGCGCGAATGGCCGCAGTTAATTCCATTTGGTTATTCGTTGTCGTTTCTGCATGGCCGGAAATTTCTTTTTCCGTTTCGCTAAAACGCAATAGCGCCGCCCAGCCACCCGGCCCGGGATTGCCCAAACAAGCGCCATCGGTGAAAATTTCAATCTGTTTCATCATGGACCATTAATAAATAATTTTCTTTCTGTGCTCTAGTCTTTGTTTCAGACAAAATTCACGAGCTGATGACCAGCATGTGTACTTACACCGTCGCCCATCTGGTACCAATCCACCAATTGCGGACTGTCTGATGACCCGCTATCAAGAAGCATGACATTCGCACTTAACGATCCCGAGGCCGCAGCGCAATTAACCCTGGCACAGGTTCAGATGCTGGAACGCCAAGGCGAAACGCTGCGTGATATTAAAATCCAGAATCAGCGACTTTTGTGGCTCGCGATTCAGCAAGATTGGCATCAGCAAATGCAGACTCCGCGCTATCGTGATCAGCGCCACTTGGTGCCGTACGGCTATAAAACCTATTCGCAAACGGACGAAGATGGGATTATCGCGGAAATATTCCGCCGCATCGGTACGGGCCAACAACGCTTTATCGAATTCGGGGTGGAAACCGGCATTGAGTGCAATACAATGAATTTACTGATCCAGGGCTGGTCGGGATTATGGCTAGATGGCAGCGCGCAGCATCTGCAAAAAATTTCCGAACGCCTGGGCGCCTATCAGGCAGCGGGACAGCTAGTTGCGGCGCATGCCTTTATCATGGCGGAAAATATTAATGACCTATTCGTGCAGAACGGCTTTACGGGTGAAATTGATCTGCTCAGCATCGATATAGACGGAAATGATTTTTGGGTCTGGCAGGCGATTAACGTTATTAATCCGCGCGTTGTCATAATTGAATATAACGCCACCTGGCGCCCGCCGGTGGCCGTCGTACAGCCATATCAGGCGGATAGCATGTGGAACGGGCACGATAATTATTTCGGCGCAAGTTTAGAGGCGTTGGAAAAACTCGGGCGGCAAAAGGGTTATGCTTTGGTTGGCTGCAATTATGGAGGGGGTAACGCCTTTTTTGTCCGTAACGATTTGGCACGTGAAGAATTGTTCATGGCGCCCTTCACGGCAAGGCAGCATTACGAGCCACCACGATTTTTCTTTGCCCTCACGGCGGGCCATCCTCCCGCCGTGGGCCCGTTGATACAGGTGTAATATGACGGACGAAGTTTTCCATTTCATGCTAATTTCACCTGCTGACGCAGGATTATTAAAGCCCATGCTAATGCCGCTTTGTGCTGCTAATCCAAATGATTATAGGACGCAATGTCGTCTTGCGGATTGTCTTTTGGCCGAAGGTGACATAGCGGGTGCCGCCGCGATCTATGAAAGCGTACGTGAAGCCGCGCCCGACATCGTGCACGCCCATGCGGCACTCTTATACTTGATGGTGCGCGATCAACCGGATATTTTAGCAGCGATTGATCTGCCGTTGCGCCTGCGCACCGTGCACGGACGGCAGATGCTGGTCTGGTATGCTTTTCCCGATACGAATGCGGAATTGCAGCATTTCCCCTTTTATAACCGCACGCTCGGCAAACTTGCACAGGTTTTGAAAAACAAATATCCCGATCTGACTATTCTGGACGTCGGCGCCAACATTGGCCAAAGCATCGCGGAAGTTTACGCTTATGCGCCCGCACCCTGTCTGTCTATTGAATGCGGACCGCAAAATTTTGCGCTCTGTCGTTACAATGTGAAGCGCATCAGCGCAGATAATGAGGCCGTGCATGCACTCGTGGGGCCTGAAGGTCTGTATGGCGCGATCGAATACGCCAAGAGTTTCGATCTGCCCGGCGCACAGAAACCGGAATGGATTTTTGCTACGCCCGTTGTGGCAGGCGCGGCAAACGCAATCCCAACGATATCATTAATGTCACTCATCGGGTGCTATCCGGGTTGGGCGGATAGCAGATTGGTAAAAATTGATGCCGAAGGTTGGGACTGGCAAATCATTCAGGACTCCAAAAACTTTTGGACTACCGCACGCCCAGTGATTTATTTCGAACATAATTTTGAATATGTCACAGACCGCCAGGCAGGACACACACAATCCCTCGCCGCTGTGCAAACCCTGCTCGATTGTGGCTATACAAATTTCTTCGTTCAGGATGGTCGGGGCCATATAATGATGCAAATCACCACCGACCACATCCAGCGTTTTCATGAAATCAACATGCATTTGTACCTATTGAAAGATGTGCAAAAGAACGTGGTTTATTTTGACATTACTGCCGTACATGCGGATGACATGGACTTGTGCGATGCGATTTACCAATCCGCTCTACCCAATGATTTACGTCAGATTAATCGTCCGACCTAATTGTGCGATGCGCCCATTGAATCTAAGGTAATTCAATGGAACTGAGTCTTTCCGAATACGTGGCACTGGGTGAACAGTTGCGCGATCCCAATCCCAATATCACCAGCCAGCGTCAGCGCTCGCTCGCTTTCGCGGATTATTTGTTGTCTCATTATCCTGATGATGCTGAGGTTATTGCATTGCGCGCTCGTCATGCCCGTATGGCGCACGCATTAACCGATGCGTTGGCATTGACCACGCGCGGGCTGTCACTACACGGCGATCATGCCGCTTTGCTGCGGTTGCATTATAATTTACAGCGCCAGATGGGGGATCATGTGGGCGCGGATCAAACCCTGCTAATGCTGTTTTTAAACGATGAAAACGCCGGACAGATTTCGGGTTACCTGGGGCAAACCGATACGCGGCGGCTCGTCTTAGGGCCGGGGGAGCATTTTTATCCGGGCTGGCTGCATTTGGATTTATGTCCCAACGATGCCCGCTATGTCGCCTTTGATGCACGTGAAGCGTTGTTTATGCCTAGCGGCGCGATAGATACGGTTTTTTCCGAACATATGATCGAACATATTTCCTATGATCAAGGCTTGTTTTTGGCACAGGAAATTTTCCGTGTTTTAAAACCTGGCGGTCGTGTGCGCCTAGCAACCCCTGACCTAGCGCGTACCTGCTCCCTGGCGGCAGATGCATTGAATGATACCCAACAGAATTATATTAATTTCATTAATGAATCATTCGGCGGTGATTTCAATAATCGTCCGAGTTTTGTAATCAATAATATGTTCTTCACCTATAATCATGCATTTGTGTATGATGAAGTCACCTTGCGAGAACTTTTGGAACGTGTGGGTTTTACGGCGGTGGAACGGTGCATGCCGCGCGTTAGCCAGCACAGAGAGTTGAATAATCTTGAAATGCATCACCTGCTGGGACACCCGTGGGTAGAAGATTTTCAGACGTTGGTGATGGAGGCGCAAAAGCCATGATTATGGACGTTTTACTCTCTGTTATTCTTTGTGCCCGCAATCAGGCAGCAGAGGTTGCGCATCGTGTGCCGATCATCACACAATTCTTGGATGCGAATTTTAAAAATTATGAACTAATTATTGTTGATGACGGGTCATCCGATAATACTTCTATGTTGGTTAAGGAACTTTCGCAGCAACAGAAAAATTTGCGTCTGCTACGTCTTGCGCGTCATTATGGTAGTGGCATAGCAACTGCGGCGGGATTGCAGCATGCAATTGGAGATTACGCCGTTGTTATGCGCCTGGATGATCCGCTGGAGGCCGTTCCTATATTATTGAACCATTGTAAAGGCGGATATGATGCGGTTTTTGCTACGCTGCCAGACGATACGCCACGCGGCATCGCGCAGCTGCTGGCAGCTTGGCTGGGGCGCATCAGCCGTCTGCCGATCAATGCTGCCAGCAGTAATTTCGTTGTCATGCGGCGTAAAGCAATGAACTCGCTTTTAACGCTCAAGGATTGCATGCATAACATCCAGGTTTTGGCCGTCTATATGGGTATGATGGTCGAACATATACCGGTTCTGCCGCCTGCGACGGCGAAACAGTCGTGGCGTAATTTATTGCACGTGGTTGAGGCGATGCTGGCTTATTCACGCTGGCCGCTTTGGTGGCTGGGGGCTGGGTTGTTATTGTTATCACTGTTAGGTTTTATGGTGGCCGGGGTAAACTGGATTTTATCAGGCTTTGATCTACCTGCCGCCACCACTTTTGGAATTAGTCTGTTATTTCTACTTACCAATGGGATTCTGTTCATCCTGACTGCTGCAGTGGGGCGCATTTTGGTTGAAACAAAACGCCAGCCGTTCTATTACGTGGCGGAGGAAGCTTCAAGCCGCACGGTCGAGATTGCCTCTATCGTCCAAGCAGTTTAAGGGCGGGTATCTAGGATGCCGAACAAGAAATGATAAACAACACTAAGAACCAAAATTTGGACCTAATTTTTAGGAAATAAATTTCTAATTAGAATTAATTTGTGCCGTCATTCGTATAATATCTCTTCCATCTCGAAGAAGATGAAATTTTAGAATGGCTAGATATATTTATCCATTTCCGATTCCAGGGCGTAAATGCTATCCAACTTAGCGCCTAGGACGGAGATAAAACCGGTGTCTTGGCCATGGCATTTTACGATAATGGGGCGGGCGTCGTCATGATCTTGTCCTGCCATAATCGCCTTATTGGTAAAAAGCGAACGCACATATTGAAATCCTGCTGCCACGGGGACATAGCGCGCTGTGTCGGCGCGCATGTGGTAAAAATTAGTTTGCGCCTGGTAATCCGACAGGATCTTTTCCGGCGGCGCACTTTCGCGGCGGCTAGAATAGGATGTGTGCGGCGTATAGCGCACATGTGTCAGGCTATGCAATTTGTCAGCTGGAAAGGGCAACGTCGCCCAAAAGGGCCCATCCATGACAGTGATGCCGATGCGCTCCAGCTCTGGCGGCGTGGTGCATAAACAGACCTCAGCGATTTCAATGTCGATATTCAGCAGTTCTTTTTCCACTTCTAAAAAGCTCGCGCGGCGGATGATATCATTCAAATTGCTGTAAGAAACATTCAAAACTTTTAGTCCAGTAAAAAGACCGTTATTCGTTATAACGGTAAGCATTGTGCTTGCCTGGTCTAGGTGCTCCACATCTGTGCCATAATAAATCTGAATATCTGGATAAGCAGAAATCTCCGCTAGCAAGGTGCGCCGCAGGGCAATAGAATTAAAAGCCGCCTCATCCACGCGGAAAATATTGGCGATGCGGTCCTGATTGAACAGCGCGACATCATCCAAGCGTACAGGCAACAGGGGCGAGCCAACAATTTCACAAAACTGCTGAAACTGATATTCTGAAATTTGAGAACCACTACGCGCGATGGCGTAAAGGTGCGTAAAATCGCGATCGACGCATTCGGGGTATTCGCGCATGAAACGCTGATAGTTGTCATGCGACGCCTGGGCCGTGACATAGCTGCGCGGATAATGATAGCCGTTATGGATGCGCGCTTGATTAATGTACGATGCGCGTGTCATGGCCGCAGGTTCGCGTTCCAGCACCACCACTTTCATGCCGCGCTTACCATAACGCAGTGCCAAGCGCAGACCGTAAAAGCCTGCGCCAATAATGATCAGGTCAGCCTGCGTAGTCACCGTAGATATTGCCCGCCGTTGATGTCGATGATTGCGCCTGTCATAGAAGCGGCAGCGGGTGAGGCGCAAAACCAGATCCATTCGGCAATTTCTTCAGCGCGCGCGAAGCGGTTCAACGGAATTTGTTTTAATGCCGTGTCTTTTTCGGATTGGGGGCGCACGTCGGTCATGCGCGTGTCCTGCGTGATGCCGGGTGCGATAGCAATGGCGCGCTGACCACGCGGCGCCAGTTTTAGTGCTAGCGATTTCACGAAACTGTGAATACCGCCCTTGGCCGCTGCATAGGCATCGTCAAAGCTGCCCTTATGGCCGGAAATAGACCCCAAAAAAATCATTATGCCTCGCGCTGTAAGTTTTGGAGCCAAGGTTTGCGCAAGCAACATGGGGGTGAGCAGATTTACTGTCAGTGTATCATAATATTGCTCAGCCGTCATATCGGAAAAATTTCTGCCATACAAAACGCCCGCGGCATTGACGAAAACATCTACAGTTTTTATTTTCGCGAAAGCCGCGGCGGCTGTTTCAGGCTGTGCGTAATCGAAGATCACATAATCGTCCGCCGGAACCGCCACGCGTTGCATTTCATTGCGGATAATTGCGATCACTTGCGCGCCGCGCGCCCGCGCTAATGCCGCATAAGCTGCGCCGATACCCGAAGTCGTACCGGAGATTAGATGCAGCGCCATGGTCTAAAACGGAAACATGTGGCGCCAGTTTAGCATTGGCGCGTGGATTTGCATAAACCGATGGTAATACCAATGACGTTTGGCATGGGTGATAAAATATAAATCCTTAAATTCTTCCTCGGCGAAGAGTCCATGTTCGCCGTCATTTTCATCACGCCCGCCGCGCCAAAGTTCATATAAAAATCGGGGCTTTAAAACCTCGGCAATCAGATTTTCAGGACGCTGACCGCGTTCGTCCTTGGTACCCGTCTGCCAATTATAGCGGCCTAAGAAATCAATCTCGCGCAAGTAATTGCAATTCATATAAACCAGACCGATTTCCATGAAATTCCATTTGGTCGCAATCGTGCTGATCGCGCCCAGGTTATGCCGGCTCATCTGCGCAATGATATTGTCAAACTTTAGACGGCACAAAACATCGCCCTCCACATGGGCGACATAATCGTAATTATTTTCCAATGCACAATGAATCCCGTAGGTGAAAGCCCGGCTCCAACCGTCCTTGCCGTTCAGGGACAAATGGCCAATATTATCCGTGAAACTAACCCAATTCACGCCGGGCATCAGGCGCGCGGACATGGAAGTATCATTCACAAACTGAGGACTGATACCGCGCAGGCTCGGCATTACTTTACTGATATCCTCGGGTGCGGGTGTTTCCACCAGAAGCAGGTCGCAATCCGGATTGATATGGCGGTTCAATTGCAGCCACATTTCCGCCAATTCCAACTTTTGCGGCGAATTGATAAAGACGTTGCCGAAGATCAGCTTTCTCATAGCATCCAATTTATATCTGCGCCGCTTGCTTGCCCAGACTTTATTTTTTGTCGGCTGGTTATTAAGCGGATGTTTTTATCAGGTAGAATCTGCTTCAATCTGTCCGTGATGACAGAAAAATTGAATATCCTATTTTACCCTGGTGGTGGCTTGGGCGATACGGTTGTGTCCCTGCCAGTACTCTATGCCATCCATGAATATTTTGGCGCCTATGGCCAGATTGATATCATCACGGGCCAAAATATTGAGGCGTTGCGCGAGATATATCACGGCATTCCTTTTATAGGCGATATTCTACCGTGTCCGCAGGGCGCAGAGCAGGCCTTTGGTGATATTTATGATGTTGTCGCCATGGTGAATGAAATGGTCAATATGCAGGTTAAGCCTGCTGCGCACGGCTTAGCCCCAGATTTTGTCCAGCTGCTTCAGACCAGCGGCTTAGAGCGTCGCAATCAATTTGGCCTAATCAATCATGTGCATAATGCGCTGAACAACCAGCTCGGCAATCACGCGGTGCTGCTGGGGTTGGACCGCCGTTCTTTGCCGCTTTATACCCTCGGTCTTGAAAATTATTTGGAGACCGTGCCGGCCATGCAGTTGCAACGCGGCGCGCTGACTGTATTGGCGGCGCAAAGCCTTACACCGCGCGGTTATATCACAGTTCAGGATGGTTGGGATGCGAACTTTCCATTGAAAACATCCGATACGCGCCCGACCAAGGTTTGGTCGGCTACCGCTTGGGCAGCGCTGGTGGCGGAATTGAAAGCGCGCCATCCAGATAAAAAAATCGTGCAATTGGGCTCGCCTAAAACTGGTTCGGATATCGCGGGTGTGGATTTGAATTTGCGCGGTAAAATTTCTTTGCGTGAGGCGCTAGCAATCTTGAAATATGCTGCCTTACATGTGGATACGGAAGGCGGCCTTGTGCACATGGCGCGCGGCATGCATACACGCAGCCTTGTGCTGTTCGGCCCTACGAATGAAAAGTTTTTTGGCTACCGCCGCAATAAAAACTTGGTGCCGCCCTGCAATAATTGCTGGTGGTTGACGAATGATTGGATGAGTGATTGTCTTCGCGGCCTGGCTGTTCCTGAATGCATGACGCATCATACGCCTGCCGGGGTGGCGGATGCGGTTTCGCAATGCTTAATGGATGAAACTTTGCCGCAAGGTAGTGCGCAATTCTCTGCGCCGCCTGTTGCAGGCAGCAGTATCGGCATTGTGAATGACAGCACGCTTGCCGCAGAATTGGCGAGCGCAGGTAATATTATCACGCATTTTGATTTGGCCGCGCAAAAAAACATCCATCGTGCGTCAGGAGGGATGCGTTACCGCCAATACCTCGCGCGTGCCAGCAACTTGCCGCTTGAAAACCAGGCTTTAGATTATCTCTATTTCACCGCAGATGAAAATACCGATGAATTCGCTGGTGAAATTCTGGAAGCTTTGCGTGTTTTAAAAATCGGTGGCACAGCAATTATAAAAAACGCTGCCAAGAATATTGAAGCTTTTATTAATGCCGGTCTGACGCCACCCGGTGGCATTGGTGAGATCCTAATTCTTCGTCGCACGACCTGATTGCTTTTGCAGATAAAATTCAATTAAATTCGCTGCTTCCGCACTATCCCATGGCGCGAAGCCTTCTATTTCCCCTACCAACCTGCCATCCGTATCGATTAAAAAACTGGTTGGCAAACCCATGGGATGCAATTCGCGAGTCATCACTAGGTTCTTATCAACCAAAGCCGGCAAATGTTTGATTCGATTTTCGTGATAAAAAGCGAGGACCTTGTCCAGGCTTTGGCCATTATCAATCGAAACCGGCAAGATACGCAGCAGCGTGTTTCTATAGGTGCCTTGCAGATTATCCAGCGCGGGCATTTCGCGGCGGCATGGCACG
>Ga0068855_100012337_pt1 | contig 10323 bp, 5 predicted proteins | sample KBSCornC52_FD_66592 | JGI IMG/M metagenome (GOLD analysis project Ga0068855, IMG submission 66592) | Corn rhizosphere microbial communities from Kellogg Biological Station, Michigan, USA - KBS Corn C5-2 | ecosystem: Host-associated > Plants > Roots > Rhizosphere > Soil ... | reverse complement strand
AAGGGCGACGCGCCCACCCATCCTGAATTGCTGGATTATCTCGCCTCGCGTTTCATGAACGAAGGGTGGTCGGTGAAGAAGTTGCAGCGGGAGATCATGCTTTCGAGCGTGTATCAGCAGACCAGCGATTTGCGGACGGATGCGGCGCAGACCGATCCGGAAAACCGTTTGCTCTGGCACATGAACCGCCGCCGCCTCGATTTCGAAGCGATGCGCGATTCGCTGCTGGCGGTGGCGGGGCAGCTCGATACCACGATGGGCGGCCATCCGGTGGAACTGACCACGGCGCCCTATGCGAAACGCCGCGCGGTGTATGGGCTCATCGATCGGCAGAATCTGCCGGGTATTTTCCATACGTTCGATTATGCGACGCCCGACCAGACGAGCCCGCAGCGCCACGTCACGACGGTGCCGCAGCAGGCGTTGTTCATGATGAACAACCCATTCGTCATCCAGCAGGCGGAGGCCCTGGTGGCGAAGCCGGAGTTTCAACAGCAGCAGGCTTACGAGGCGCAGATTCAGGAGCTTTACCAGCGGGTGTATGCGCGCAAGGCGACGACTCTGGAAGTGGATTCCGGCCTGCGTTTCGTGATGAACGCGATCACGAATCCGCATCCACGGATGAACCTGCAAGCCGCCTGGCAATATGGCTGGGGCGGCTATAACGAAACGACGCACCAGGTGGATTTCCACAAGCTTCCGTTCTTTAGCGGCCACGCCTGGCAGGGTGGCGCCAAGGTGCCAGACCCGACGTTTGGCTATGTGACGATCAACGCCGAGGGCGGACATGCCGGGAACGATCACGCGCACAATACGATCCGTCGCTGGGTCGCAGCGGAGGATGGCACCATTTCCATCACCGGTGCGGTGCAACGGCCGAGCGACCACGGCGATGGCATCCTGGCCCGCGTCGTGTCCAGCCGCAGTGGTGAATTGTTCAAGAGCGACGTAGCGCCGAAAGGCACCGTCGAGGTCAATCTCGATAAGATCGAAGTGAAGAAGGGCGACACGATCGACTTCATGGTCGACCTGCGCGAGAGCCTCGATTCGGACGGCTTCATCTGGCACCCGGTCATCCACGGCGGCAGCGAATGGGACGCGAAAGCGCAATTCGCCGGCTCCGTCGCTCCGTTGAAAGACCTGTCCCCGTGGGAGCAATACGCCCAGGTGCTGCTGGAGACGAACGAGTTTGTGTTCGTGGATTAAGAAATCATTCCGCAAAGCTCGCCAGCAGCTCCGCTGGCGTCACCGTAGCGGTCCCGAGCTTGCCTACGACGACGCCGCTGGCGTGATTGGCAATCTCGGCGGCTTCCGCGGGAGTCGCACCCCCACTCAGCGCCAGCGTGTAGAGCGCGATGACGGTATCCCCCGCGCCGCTGACGTCGAACACCTCCCGCGCCCGCGTCGGAGCGTGGTACGGCGGCGTGTCGTGGCGGAAAAGCAGCACGCCCTGCTCGCCGAGCGTGATCAGCAAATTGTCGGCATCCCATTTTTGGGAAAGCACGCGGCCGACTTCGAGTAACGCGGCATCCTCGGTGGGCGGATCGATCGGTTCCTCCACCGGCAAACCGGCGCTGGCAAAAGCCTCGACGCGGTTGGGCTTGATGACCGAGACATGCCGCCAGGCGAGGGGATTATGCGGATTGGGATCGACCGCCAGAATCTTGCCGGCGCGGTTGGCCAGATCGCAGATCGCTTCGGCAAACGGCTGCGCGAGCAATCCCTTGCCGTAGTCTTCAACGATGATGGCATCGATCTCCGGCAAGAGCGCTTCGATTTGCGCGAGCGCCGCGGCGGCGTGCTCGGGTTGCACCTGCAGCTTCTTTTCGCGGTCGATGCGCACGACGTGTTGTTGCCGCGCGATGATGCGCGTCTTGACGATCGTCTGGTAACAGCCGTGCGACTGCACCGTGTCGATGTTGATGCCTTCGCTGGTCAGCAATTTCTTGAGATGCTCGGCGTGCGAGCACAGGCCGGTGAAGCCGAGGACGCGGACGTGTTTGGAAAACTCGGCGAGATTGCGCGCCACATTGGCCGCGCCGCCGGGAAACCATTCCTCGCGCACGACTTCCACCACAGGCACGGGTGCCTCGGGCGAAATGCGCGAGACTTTGCCCCAGAGGAATTCATCGAGCATGAGGTCGCCGATGACGAGGATGCGTTTGTCGGCGAAGATACGAGTGAGAGCGGCAACGCGATCGCGATTCATCGGGCGAGTTCCTCGGTGATCGCGGCGAAGAGCAGCGGGATCATGATTTCGTGGTGGCCGACGAGATAGAAGCCCTGGCCGCCGAGCTTGGTCGGGCGGCGCTGGACATTCTCCGTGGGGCGATAATGGCGCGTCATGTCGAAAGTAGCAGTGGTAAAGTGTTCGACCTTGTGGCCGAGATTGCGGGCGATGGTCAGCGCCTTGAGGAAGACCTCGGGCATGATCACCGCGCTGCCGACATTGAGCACCACGCCGCCCTCGAGCTGCGCGCATACTGCGGCGAAGGTCCGGAAATCGCGATACGAAGCTTCACCGAGGACGGAGCCTTGGGTGGTCGGATGCTGGTGAATGATGTCGGTGCCGACCGCAATGTGCACAGTGACGGGAATGTCGAGCTCGGCTGCGGTGGCGAGGATGGAAAGGGAAAGATTGGGATACCGCGCCGCGCGGGCCGCTTCACCGAGCGCGCGTCCGGCGCCAAGGCCGCGGGCCACGCCCTCGGCGAGCGCGGCATTCATCCTCTGGCCGGTCTCCTCGACCATGCCGAAGGAGCCGTCATCGAGGCCGCGCTGCACGTCCTCGCTCGTTTCGCCCTGGTAGCAGAGCTCGAAGTCGTGGATGGCTCCCGCGCCATTGAAAGCGACGGCGTTGAGGATGCCGCGCCGCATGGCATCCACAAAAACGGGATTGAGGCCGACCTTGATCGAATGCGCGCCCATCATCAGCACGACCGGGCGTTGGTTCCGGACCGCAGTGGCCACGGCGGTCACAATCTTCCGCAAATCCTGCACCGCGAGGAAGTCGGGCAGGCCGTCGAGAAATCCACGCAGCGAGCCGCCTGCCGTGGGAGGCGTGGCAAAGGACTGGGCGTTGACCTTGTTCGCGCGCTCCGCCACAGGGTAGGTGCGGATTTTGGAGAAATCGAGGGGCTCGAATTTCATCCGCGGATGGCAAGGGAAAGCAGGGGAGTGTGTCAATGCTTTCTCGCGCGAGAGGAAGCTGCGAGGTCTGTGCGCCGCTGGATAGAATCTATGCGGAATGGCTGGCGGCGTGGATGCTTTGCATTCCGGGGATGGGAGTTGCGGCGGCGACTTTCAGAGAGAACGGTGCTCCGGCGAGGCGTGGCCCGGCGAGTGCTAAAGGGCCGCACGTGACCTTAGCCCCGGTTTAACCCCCTTAGCCTATGAATGCCGTTGCCTCCCTTCGTTCCTCTCCTCAGCAACCCAAGCGCGGATTTTTGGATGCGGTGCTCGAATACTTTTCCCGAGCGCAGTTCCTCACCATGTCGGCGTTGCTCCACGCCATCCTGGTCATCCTCCTCGGTGGCACCGTGCTGGTGAGGCAAATGGTGGACCCGCCTGATTTCGCGGCGCCACCGGGCGGATTGATGCAGAACGAACAGCCGGTCGAGATGCCGCCGGTGGATCCGCAGATGCAAACGCCCGATTCCTCCCAGGCCAGGGTGGAGATTTCAAACACTCCCATGGCGCCGTCGAAGTTCGCGGTGTTGACCACGATGGGGCAGACCCCCTCCACCTTCACCGCGAGTTCGCTGGCGACGAGCAAGCCGGCGATGATTGGCGATCGGCTGAAAGATCGCGTCGCACCGAAGGCGCCGACGAACGGTTCGGGCCTGAGCGTGGACGTTGCCAGGCGCATTTCGTCGTTTACCTCGGGATGGGCGGTGGGCGGCACGAAGAGTTTCGGCAAGCCATTGAAGGAACGCGAATTCGTTTTTACCGCTTATCTGGCGAAGTATCAGGGCGGCGATTGGGATTCCACGGTGCGGCTGGAACAGGACGGGCGCATTTGGGCGGGGAGCCTGCCGAATCTTCTCTACATCATCTCAAAACTCTCGCGGAAGAAGATCAACGCCGAGCCGCAGGTGCAGCCGCTGGATTTGTCGAGCGACGAGATTTTCGTCAAGAAACCGCCGTTCATCTGGTTTACCGGCCATCGCGATTTCAAGCTGACGGACAAGGAAGTGGAGAATCTCGGCGAGTATCTCCGGCGCGGTGGATGCATCTGGGGGGATAGTTCGCTGCCGGGGCAGCGCTCGCGTTTCGACATCGCCTTTCGTCGTGAGATGCTGCGGCTCGTGCCGGATCCGAATCAGCCATGGAGAGAGCTGCCGCCGAGTCATCCGATTTTCACCCACGCCTGGTATTCGGACATCAAGAACGTCGCCCCGGGAGTCAACTACTACGACGAGCCGGTCTACGCGCTCATGGGCTACGGTGGGGAAATCGCGGTGCTCTACACGGCGAATGATTACGGCGACATGTGGCAGTTTGGCATCGATGAGAAGGGAAACATCGACCTCACCCGCGATGAAAAGAGACGCATGGTCGCGGTCAATGAGGAGATGTGGTACCGCCGCAATCTTTACTACCGCAACATCGATCCCAAGGCGCTCGATGCCACTTACAAGTTTGGCACGAACATCATCATCCACCTGCTGACGCGTTGGGAGGAAAAGCTCCGCAACACGCCGCAACTAAACTGAGCACTCAATGACCTCGATCATGAAACGCATCCTCCTAACTCTCCTCCTCGGCTGCGCAGTCTCCAACGTGTCAGCCGAGCCGCAGAACCTCATCACCAATGGGGATTTTTCGAAATTCACGCCGGTGGACAATCTCTGGGATGGCGTGGATGGCTCAGGATTTCTCGCCGGTTTCCGGCGCAGCACCTACGCCACCACGGAATCCGGCAAAGTCGGCGGGCAGGAGATGCCGATCTCCGCCAGTTTCGTGGATATCAATGGAGACGGTCTGCCGGATCTCGTCACTGCCGATCCCGCGGGCGTGCTGCGCGCCTACATCAACAGCGGAACAAAGACGGAGCCGAAATTTACGCACGCCGAGATCATTCCCATCTTTCCGCCGCAGATTGCCAAGGACACGGCGTATGACCGCAGTTGGTGGACGGGGCCGCACAGCGTGCCGAAGATTGCGCTTTATGATTGGGGCCACGACGGAAAGCTCGACCTGCTCATCGGCAACTATTGCGGCGATATCTTGCGCGTGCCGAATACCGGGAGCAAACAGGCGCCCGTCTTTGCGCAGCCGGGCAATTACGACCGCGTGAAGGTTCCGCTGGCCGGAAAACGTCCGTGGGGAAACCTTTTCGCGCCGTGCCCGATTGATTGGGACAAGGATGGGAAAACGGATTTGCTGATCGGCGAGGGCTCTTACTCGGCGAATGCCGTGTATGTGCTCCTGAATCAATCGAGCGGTAGTGAGCCGAAATTCAATGACGAGCATCGCTACTATCTCTGCTACGGCGACGGGCGGGAGCAACTCGTGCCGACGGTGGCCGACTACAATGGCGACGGGTTACCGGATGTGATCGTGGGGGATCGAAAGGGAACGGTCGGTGTTTACCTCAATCCCGGTGGCTGGAAACCCGGTACGGAGCTGCCATTGGCGGAGATGATCCACTTTGGCAATCGCGACTCGCTGGGCCTGCCGGTTGCGCCGCACGCCGCGGATTTCGACGGCGATGGACTCTTCGACCTCATCATCGGCCAGGGCAATGGCCGCATCTCGCTCGCCGTAAACAAGGGGACGAAGACCCAGCCGAAATTCGAGATGCCGGTGGAATTGCGCGGGAAGAAGTATTTCAAGGAGAAGATCAATCAACCCGACTGGTGGAGCTTCGATGTGGGTAACGATCGCGGCAATCTGTATGCCTACGTCTCGGTCGACGCGAATGAGGCCAGCCCGGGCGGGGGCAAGGTGCTCAAGGCCGGTTACTTTCCGTCACCGAACAAGGTCTTCAAGATGTCCACGCTGGCCATCAATGGGCGCGACGACGTGGATTTCTTTCGTTACTGGCGCGATGAATGGGTGCCGGTGGATGTCCACTGGGCAGGCTACGGGCGCATGGCGGATTCGTTTCTCCTGCGCCAGCAATTGGGTGAGCTGAAGGTGGGCACGACCTACAAGCTGACGTTCAAGGTCAAAGGCAAGGGGATCACCGATGGAGTTTGCACAGTGGCTTATCTCGGGGCGGCGGAAAACGTGGCGTCCAAATTTCAAAAGAACGATCGCGGTGGGGTGAAAGCGCAAAAAGACGAGAGCCACGAGGAAGTGAACGAGAAAGTAGCTTTTAGCAGCGGGAACGAGTGGAAGAGCATGGAGAAGACGTTCACCGTGAATTTCAAGGAACACGGCCTCAAGAAACTGCCGGCCACGACCCTGGCGATGGTCGAGTTTAAGTTCGTGTTGCCACAATACAGCGCCGATTGTGAGATTTGCGACGTGCAGTTAGTGGCAATGCCGACGGGTAAGTAATGTTAGAAGCTACCAGCGCCAACAAACAAAAGGGGACGCCCGCATGAAGCGGGCATCCCCGTAGAGATGGGTGAATCGAGGCGCTGGCTTAGGCGGCCAGCTTGTAAGTCGCCGGGGCGACCTTCTTGATCTTCGGGTGCTTCTTGCCCGTGGTGGCGAACCAGACGGCGACATTACGATAGTTGCTGCCGACCTTGTCCGAGAGATCCTTGATCGAGATGCCGTTGGCCCCCGCTTCGCCCAACACCGCGAGGACGTTTTCCGAGAGTGCGCCGCGTTTCACACGGCCGCCCTTGCGTGCTTTGGCCTTGCCCTTGGCTTTGGCCGGAGCCGCTGCGGCGGCCGGAGCCGGCTTGTGACCATGGCCATTCAGGCGATAGTGACCGCCCGCCACCTTCACGATGCTGGGCATGCGCTTGCTGGTGGCGTGAAACCACGCATGGAGATTGGCTGCCTTGGTGCCGAGGCTTTCGGCAAGGTCCACTACCCGCACACCCGCATGACCGGCGGACTCGAGAGCCGCCATGATCTTTTCCTTGAGCGCCCCGCGCTGGGAGCGGCCTTGCGTCTTCACCGTGGCCACCACCTTGCGGGCGGCTTTCACGATCGCCGAGGATTCCTCGCCGAAGACCTGGCCACTAATTTTCGAAATCTGTTCCTGGATATCGTCGATCTGCTGCTGCAGAGCCACGCGCTTTTCCTCGAGCGCGAGCAAGGATTTCAGATGGACGGTGCGATTTGAGGTGTTGGACATAGGGCACCTATTAGTCACTCAACTAATAGCTGCAAGGGAAAATGTTATCATAATCCCAATATCATACGAATTGGGATATAGCCGGAAGCATAACTCCGGCTACAAAGTTCCCGTATTCCTACGCTGTCCGGCCGCAGCAGTTCTTGAATTTCTTGCCGCTGCCGCAGGGGCAGGGGTCGTTGCGGCCCACCTTCAGCGCCTCGCGCTGAGGCTGCGCTTTGCCGCCCATGGCATCGTCGAGGGACAAGTCGGAAGCGCCATTTCCATCATGACGCTCTTCGCTGCTGACCTGCGATTCCAGGGCCCGCGTCGGATGCGGGCGCGGGCTCGCCGGACGCTCCGGGCCGACGCCCTGCGTCTGCTGCGCGCCGGTTTCGTCGGAGCTAATGAGGAACTGCGGCAGGTTCTGCAAGAACTGGCCGAAGGCTTCCAGGTTGGCCGTCGAGCGGAAGAGATTCTGCACAATCTCGTTTTTGATGTTGGTCATCAACTCCGCGAACATGTCATAGGCTTCCGCCTTGTACTCCACGAGCGGGTCCTTCTGGCCGTAAGCCCGTAGATACACGGCTTCGCGCAAGGCGTCGGTCGCATAGAGGTGCTCCTGCCAGAGGCGATCGACCGCGTTGAGGATGATGTTGCGCTCGAGATAGCGCACCGCTTCCGGCGGTTCGTGCGAGCACTTCAGCTCGTAAGTCTTCTTGATCCGCTCGACGAGGAATTCACCGATCTCCTTGGGTGTCTTGTGATCGAAACCGGCTGCTTCCCGGTTAATGCCGATCGGGAAGGTCGTATTCACCCAGTGCAACAAGCCATCCGGGTTATGTTCCTCGCCGTCCTCGGGGAGGAATTGCAATACCTTCGCGGGAATCGCTTCCTCGACGACTTCATAGAGCAGGGGACGCGGGTCCTCGGAATTGATCCCATCGTTGCGGAAAGCATAGACCACCTCGCGCTGCTTGTTCATTACGTCATCGAAATCCAGCGAGCGCTTGCGGATCATGTAATTGCGCTGCTCGACGCGTTTCTGCGCGGTTTCGACCGATTTATTCAGCCAGGGATGTTCGAGTTCCTGGCCTTCTTCGAGGCCGAAGCGCTCCATCATCTTCGTCATGCGATCGGCAGCGCCGAAGTTACGCATGAGATCGTCTTCAAAGCTCACATAGAAACGCGAGAGACCGGGGTCGCCCTGGCGCGCGCAACGGCCGCGCAACTGGCGATCGATACGCCGCGATTCGTGGCGCTCGGTGCCGATGACATACAGGCCGCCGACCTCCGTCACGCCGGGGCCGAGCTTGATGTCCGTGCCGCGGCCCGCCATGTTCGTCGAAATCGTCACGCTGCCCGGCTGGCCGGCGCGGGAGACGATCTCGGCTTCCTGCATGTGATACTTCGCATTCAGCACGGCGTGTGGCACCTTCTCGCGCTTGAGCATGCGGCTCAGCACCTCGCTGGCTTCGACGCTCACGGTGCCAACCAGCACGGGCTGACTCCGCGCGTGGGCATTGACGATCTCTTTGACCACCGCGTTGAACTTCTCGCGGCGTGTCTTGTAGATGAAGTCGTTCAGATCCTTGCGGACACAAGGCCGGTTCGTGGGAATGACGGCGACGTCGAGCTTGTAGACGTCGCTGAATTCATTGGCCTCGGTCTCCGCGGTGCCGGTCATGCCCGCGAGTTTGAAGTAGAGGCGGAAGTAATTCTGAATGGTGATCGTGGCCAGCGTCTGCGTCTCGCGTTCGATGGTGACGTTTTCCTTGGCCTCCACCGCGCCGTGCAGACCGTCGCTCCAACGGCGGCCGGTCATCTTACGACCGGTGAACTCATCGACGATCACGACTTTGCCTTCCTCGACGACGTACTGCACGTCCCGCTCAAACAAGCAGTAGGCGCGGAGAAGCTGCGAGATATTGTGAATGCGCTCGCTCTGGTGATCGCAGTGCGCCTGGCGCTTCTGCTTCTCCTCGATCTTCTGTGCGTCAGTCAGGCTGGCTGTCTGGTCGATCTCGGCAAATTGAGTGATGAGGTCCGGCAGCACGAAGGCGTCCGGGTCATCGGGATTCATGAAATTGCGCCCTTGCTCGCTGAGGTCGGCCTCGTGCGCGCGCTCGTCCATGGTGAAGAAGAGCTCTTCCTTGAGAGCGAAGAACTCGTCCTTGCGCGTGTCGCCGTAGAAGGCGAGCTCGGTCTTGTCGATGACCCGGCGGCGCTCGGGATCTTCCATCATGCGCAGGAAGCCTTTGTTGCGCGGCTGGCCGAGCTTCACCTTCACCATGAGGCGGCCACCTTCCTCGGTCTTGCCCTGCTTGAAGAGCTCTTCGGCCTCGGAGACGAGACGATTGCAGAGCATGGTCTGCTTCTTCACGAGCTGCTCCACGAGTGGCTTGTATTTGTCGTACTGGTGGGTGGAAACGGTGGCCGGGCCGCTGATGATGAGCGGCGTGCGGGCCTCGTCGATGAGGATCGAGTCCACTTCATCGACGATGGCGAAATGATAGTCGCGCTGCACCTGCTGGTCCTTGCTGGTGGCCATGCCGTTGTCGCGCAAGTAATCGAAGCCGAACTCCGAGTTCATGCCGTAGGTGATGTCGCAGTAGTACTGCGCGCGGCGTTCGGTGGGATACTGATCGTGCTGGATGATGCCGGTGGTGAGGCCGAGGAAATTGTAGAGCTGGCCCATCGTCTCGCCGTCGCGGCGGGCGAGGTAATCGTTGGTCGTCACCAAGTGCGCGCCCTTGCCGGTGAGCGCATTGAGGAAGAGAGGCAGGGTGGCGACGAGCGTCTTGCCTTCGCCGGTGGCCATTTCGGAGATCATGCCGCGGTGCAGGCAGATGCCGCCGATGAGCTGGACGTCGAAGTGCACCATCGCCCAGGTGTAGGGCTGATCGCAGACGCTGTAGGTCTCCTTGCGCTCGGTCATGCGGCGCGCGGCGTTTTTCACGGCGGCGAAAGCCTCGGGCAAAATCTCGTGCAAAACGACCTGCTGCTCGTTCTCGTCCTCGATCTTCGCGAGGCGTTCTTTCCACCCGGCGACCTTGGCTCGGAGCTCGTCGTCGCTCAGGCTC
>Ga0068855_100012335_pt1 | contig 10323 bp, 7 predicted proteins | sample KBSCornC52_FD_66592 | JGI IMG/M metagenome (GOLD analysis project Ga0068855, IMG submission 66592) | Corn rhizosphere microbial communities from Kellogg Biological Station, Michigan, USA - KBS Corn C5-2 | ecosystem: Host-associated > Plants > Roots > Rhizosphere > Soil ... | reverse complement strand
CGCCGCTGCTGCTCCCGTTCGAGCCGCCGCTGCTGCTCCCGTTCGAGCCCCCCGATCCGCCGACCGCCCCTGACGAACAGCCGGTGGTCACCAGCTGAGCCACCGTCAGGGCACAGAGAGCGAACAGACCTGAACCGAGCGTGAACCTCTTCATGGATGACCCTTCCGTTTATTGACCGACGCTAGGACAAACCGTCCGTGCTTCAGGGCCGGCACACTATTTCGACCACCCCTGTACAGCAAGTGCCGGCAGGCGCCGACATACACCGACATGGGGACACAACCCCTAGGCGGTCGGGAATGGGAAAGGGTGCGGCGACCGCCCGACGCGGTGCGGGGGGGCCCATGGAGACGAGGACGAGGACGAGGACGGGATTAGCGGAGGGGGCGCGGGGAGGTATCGGGGAGCCAGAACGAGATGGCCATCCCGCCGTCGCTCCGGCGCGCGATGTTCAAGCGCCCGCCGTGGCGTTCCACCAGGGCCCGACACACGCCGAGGCCGACGCCGCCGCCCGCCGTCTTGGTGGTGAAACCGCCACGCGCCATGGCTTCGAGCTCGAGCGGGCTCGCGCCGCGCCCGCGGTCCAGGACGGTCACGGTCGTGCCCCCGCCCGGACCGGACACCGACGACGACCGCTCGATCCGCACGCGGACCTCCTCGGGCGGCCCGCCCGCCTCGTAAGCGTTCTTGATGAGGTTGACGAGGACTTGCTCGACCTGGGCGACGTCGAAGCGCGCCTGACGCCGCACGTCCGGCAAGTCGACCGCCAGCCCCGGCCACAGCACCCGCAAGCGGTCGGCGATCGCACGCCAGTCGGCGGCCGTGGGACGCGGGTCGGGGAGGCGCGTGAGGCGCACACACTCTTGCAGGAACGATTGCAGATGCCCGGCGCGCTCGGCGGCCGTCCGCAACACGAGATCCAGCCGAGCCGTCGCCAGCACCTCTCCGGGTGCGCGCCCGCCGCGGGCCGGCCCCGCCGTGACGGCCGGGTCGGCCGGATCGTCGGCCTGGCGGGCGACGATGGTCCGTGCCGAGCCCAGGAGCGATCCGATCGGTCCCAGCGAGTTCCCGACCTCGTGCCCTATCATCCGGATGAGCTGGCGCAGCTGGGCGACTTCATCCTCGAGCCCGAGGGCCAGCGAGGCCTCCGCATCCTCTGAAGGATCGTTCGGCACGGCAGGCGCGAGAGCGAGAGCGAGGGCCACGATCAGATCCGAATCCCCAGCGTCAAGCCAGGATAGGTGCGGACGGTGGTGGAACCGTCGCGGTGGACGCTCTGCCACGCCTCGGGGCCCGTCACCGGATCCGAGCCGTTCCAGCCCACGCCCACGTTGTACGAAGGGCCGAGCACCAGGGTCACGGGCGGGGCGAGCCGGAACCCGACCAGCACGCGAGCGCTGGCGACAAGCGCGTCCTTGTTCTCGCTCCCGATCGTCAGGCCGTTCCACTGGTCCGTCGCCGAGCTGAGCTGCTGGACCAGCCCCTCGACGTCGAAGAACCACCGGTCGGTCAGGCGGATGCGCCCGCCCAACCCCCACTGCCAGAACCAGTACCGGCGGTCGTCCACCGACCCGGGCGCCACGTTGCGTCCCCCGGGAATGCTCGACGGCGCCGCGAGGCGACCGATGCCGAGGCGCGTGTAGAAATGGCGCGTGCCCAGGACGCCCGACACCACCGGGGTGAGCGCCTCGTTGGTGGTGAGCTCCAGCTCGTGGATTCCTTCCCGCACGAACGTGATCAGGCCGATCGGTGCGGCGGCGTCGCCTTCGGTCGCGATGTCGACGACACCGATCTGGGTGCCGCGCACGCGGCGAGCGATGTTCACGACGCCGATCTGCGCGCCGGTCACGTCGCCGCCGATGTTCACGACGCCGATCTGGGTGCCGGTCAGATCACCCGAGAAGTTGCCGGCCCCGGCGATCTGCGCGCCGACGACGTTGCCACGCGCCACGTTGGCGACGCCGCCCACCTGGATCCCCTCGAAGTTGCCGCGCGTCAGGTTGGCGACGCCACTGACCTGGCCCCCGCGGTAGTCGCCCGAGCTCACGTTGGAGAGGCCGCCCAGCTGTACGCCAGACGAGCTGCCGACGGAGCTGTTGTAGACACCCGCGATCTGGATGGCATGGGCGCTGCCCTGCCCCCAGTTCGCGAGGCCCGCGATCTGGACGCCGGAGACGGAGCCGGTCACCACGTTGGCGAGCCCCGCCACCTGTGTACCCCGCACGTTTCCGCCGACCAGGTGACCGAGGCCGGCGATCTGCGCGCCGCGCGCATCGCCGAGCACGCGCGTACCGAGCGAGAGCGAGAACCCGTCCAGCGTGCGCGACCTGGCGAAGAAGCCGAAGACGACCTTGTCGTCCGAGGCGACGCCCCCGTCCGTGTCGAAGCCGGGAAAGATCGAGAAATTGAGGACTCGCGGCCGAGCGATCTCGACCGGAGGGGCGGCGGCGGCCGTGGCGGTCGCGGCTGGCTCGGCCCCGTCGCCGCCCAGCCCCTCGCCTGCGCCGGCCCCACGCGCGCGGCCGGCGACGGGCTCCATCGCGATCAGCGTCGACGGGTCGAGCGCGCTCGGCTTGCCCGCCGCCAGCTCGACCGTCCCCTCCGACAAGCGATGGCTGTCGTCGAGCGTGACGCGGTAGCGGCCGGGAGGCAGCCCCAGCTCGATGGGCTGGGCCGGCAGCTTGTGCACCTCCGCGATCAGCTGGCCCTGGGCGTCGCGCACGAACAGTCGACCGGACAGCGCGGCCGGCAACAGCAGGCTGGCCGACGTCGCGCGCAGATCGGTCATCACGAGATCGCCCTTGCCGGCGAGCTGGAAGTCGTAGCTGGCGTGCTGGGGACCGCCCCGTGACTGCTGCGTGCGCGCCAGCGTCTCGGTGAACGCGTACTGGTACGCCTCGGACAGCGTCACCCGCCCGTCGCGGCTGACGTCGGCGGCGCCGCGCAGGCCGGACACCAGGTAGTGCGTGAAGTAGGCCGCCCCCAGGCGATCGCTCTCCTGGGCGGCCTCGTTCTCGGCGCTGGCCGTCAGGTAGGCGTGCCCGCGCGCCGCGGAGGAGTTGTCGACCAGGAACGGCGGCCGGTGCACGCCTCCCTTGCCGCGGGTGAGCGCACCGGAGGCGCACGAGTCGAGGACCGCGATGCGCACCTCGGCGCCCGTCTCGTCCACCCAGGCCCGCACCTCCGGGTACGAGACGCGGTCCTGGCCGAGGAGGAGGCCGTTCTCGTCGGAGTGCCCCGAGTAATAGAAGATCATCTCCGTCCGGGCGCCGGGCGCGTGCGCCGCCGCGATCAGCCGCCTCATCCGGTCGAACCCATCGTGCACCGCCGACCGGCCGCCGTCGGTGATCACGATGGTGGATCCGTCGCCGAGGCCACCCAGGTCGGCGAGCACCCGCCGCATGGCCGCCCCGTCGGAGGCGGCGAAGCGCAGCGGCACCCGATCGGGGCCGCCCTGGCTGGCGCCCACGATCAGGGCGAAGCGATGGACCACCGTCTTGTCCGACGGGCTCCCGGGATCGGCCGCGCCGGCGACGCCGCCGGCCAACGCGATCAGCAGCGCGGTCGCCAGCAGCCCGATCTTCGTCGTCTTCATGATTGCCCTCGTCATCGTCGTGGTCCTCTTCGTGGTCATGGCTGTCACGGTCGGGGTGGTCTTCGTCGGCAAGACGGTCATGGCTTCCTCACGGTGAAGACCACCGCCTTGATGTCGGGCGGCGCGGCGGCGCGCCCGCTGGCGACGTCGGCCAGCACCGACGCGTCGAACGGCTGGTCCCCCGACAGGAACACGAACCGCTCGAAGCCGGGTGCCGCGTCCAGCTCGTACGACGACGGCAGCGCCGTCTCGCCGTCGGCGCTGAGATGCACCGCGGGCCCTGGTGCCGCGGGCAAGTGGTAGGTGACGTGCCCGGTGCCGTCGACCGAGGCCACCGCGCCGTATTGCCGGCCGGCGGCGACGTAGGCGAGCTGCAGCTCGTCACCGGCGCGCGTGGTCGCGCCGTCCTGCAGGCGCTCGACCTTGCCGGCGGCCTTGCGATATACGCGCAGGCTCGGGCGCTGACCTTTCACCCGCTCGCCGTCGTCGGCCGAGCCGGTGACGGGGCCGACGTCCTGGCTCGGCTGGCCGTGCTGGCCTGGCCCGAAGGCCCCGCCGCGCACGACCAAAATCAGCGCGACCGCCGCCGCCGCCAGCGCCGGCAGCCCGAAATGCAAGCGGAAGCCTGGCCGGACCGCGCGCGCCGAGGCCCTGGCGGCCACCCCTTCCGCGGCGGCTCGACCGAACCGCCGCTCGATCTCGGCGGCCATCTGCGAGGGCGGGTGGGCGCGGAGGATCTCGGCGTTCGACGCCTCCACACGCTCGAGGCGGGCGCGTCCTTCGGGCCCGGCCAGCAGGCGCGCGCGCACGGCCTCGGCGCGCTCGGAAGACAGGTCGCCCGCCGCCAGGCGCTCCACCCAGTAATCGGACACGACCTCGCCGGCCGAGGCCGAGGTCGAGGTCGAGGCGGACACGGAGGTGTGGGACGAGTCGGTGGCCGAGGATCCCTGCGCCAGCGGATGCTTCCCGGCCGTGTCGTTCTTGGCGTTCATGGTGTTGCTCCTTCTTGACGAACCTGCGGGGAATCGGAGGCCGAGATCGGCAAGCGCTCCGGCAGCCGCTCGCGCAACGTCCGCAGCCGCTTGCGTACACCCGAAACGGACAGCCCGACCTCGCGGGCGACCTCTTCCAGGGTCATCTGATCCACGTAGTGCATGACGGCGATCTCGAAGGTGGACTCGGCCTCGTCGCCGAAGATGCGGGTGAGCACGCGGCGCGCGACGGAGCGGCTCTCGCCGTCGGGCAGGGCCGCGGCGATGTCGAGGATCAGCCCGTCGCCCAGGTCTTCCTTGCGGCGGCGAGCGCTGCGCAGGCGGTTGAGGCACACGTTCGTGGCGACGCGCATGAACAGCGCCGCCGGGGCCGTGACCGTCAGGGTCTCGTGACGCCGCAGGACCTCGACGAATACGTCCTGCATGGCGTCCAGCGACCGCGCCTCGTCCCGCAGCAGCTTGCGGCACCGTCGCAGGACGAGCGGGCCGTATTGCCGGTAGGCTGCTTCGACGTCAATCATGGTGCCGGTCTCGGAAGAGCTAACACCGGCCCCGCGGAAAGGTGTTACCGCGAAAAATGCGATTGCCGATGACCCGGCGAACCCCTCGGGCCGGCGGCGCGGCCGGCCGGGCGATTTAGCAGCAATCCCGTCGGGTTAGGGTCTCGGGCCTCGGGCAACCGTTCTGGAGGAAGGCACTCGGAGCTCCGTGTAGCCCGAGGTTCTTTCTGCAGCCTGCTAGGTAGCGGTCCGCGCGCCTTGGGCCGCGGCGGCCGGGCCGGCGACGCTCGACGGAACGGTGAACCCGAGATCGCGGAGCGTGGAGCGCCAGAAGGTCGTCGGCTCGCCCGACGGGAAGTAGCGCTGGATGAATGCGTACGCATTCCTCGAGATGGTGTCGCGCAAGGCGTCGTTCTCCAGCTCGCGCAGGGAAGCCGCGGCCTCGGCCGGGGTCTCCGCCACCATGGCCGTGCGGCGATGCTCCATGGAGAAGTTGGCGCCGCGCGCGCTCCTGCCGACGACGACGATGCCGGTGGCCATCGACTCTTGCGGTGGCAGCGCGCAACCCTCGACCTCGGCCGAGGCCAGGAAGACTTGGGGGCGTAGCATCGCCTTGGCGAGCTCGGCCAAGGACAGGCCGTCGATCAGCTCGAAACGCCAATACGTCCCGCCGAGCGCCGCGTAGGCGGCCCGCGTCGCCTCGATGAACTCGGGGCCCTTCCGCGGGAACGCGAACACCAGGCCCGCCTCTCGCTCGGCTTGGGGCCGGAACGGAAAGCGCACGTCGTCCACGATGTTCGGGACGATGGGGATCTTCTTGCCGGAAAAAACCCGCTCACACTTCTCGAGCATGAACGGCGAGTCGGTCCACAACTGGACGTCGGACCGCATGTAGTCGAAATCGCGCGTCAAGAAGATCGGGACCTGCAGGTAAGCGATGGCCGGGCCCTTGACCTCGTCGATGAGCCGCGTGCAGATGTCCGGCACCAGACACACGTCGTCGGGGCGCCGATCGGCCCAGCGGATGAACGGCAGGTCGACGATGTTGAATCGACCGTAGCTATCCTTGCCCCCTGGCGTGGCCAGCACGGCCTCGACGCCCAGGGACCGAGCGAGCGCCGCGTGGCGCATGATGTTCAAGGTGCCGCCGAAGGCGTGGCGAGCGTACAACCTCGCGTCCACGATGAAGCGCCGAACGAGCCGCGAGTCGCGCAGGCGCGTCCGCGTCGCGAGCTCGAGGGCCATATCCTTCCACCCCGTCCCGCGCAGCTCCGGAATCAGAAACACGATTCGCATCTGGTCCTCAGCTCCGGACGAGGGCTCGCGGGTCGCGCTGCAAACAAACCTGCCAAACCTGCAAGATAAGCGTTGATTCTGGCAAAAGTGGTTACTGTGTAGCACAATCGCTCCCGCGGAACCAGCTATGGCAGAGGATCCCTACATCATCTTTGGCAGCCCCATTATCGACGAGGCGGAGATCCGCGCGGTCACCCGCACGCTCGAGACCTGCTGGATCGGCACCGGCCCGCGCACCCACGAGTTCGAGGCGGCCTTCGCCAACTACGTGGGCTCGAAGTTCGCGCTGGCCACGTCGTCGTGCACGGCCGCCCTGCACCTGTCCATGGTGGCGGCGGGGGTCGGTCCCGGTGACGAGGTCATCACGACGCCGATGACGTTCTGTGCGACGGCCAATGCGATCATTCACACCGGAGCGACTCCGGTGTTCGCCGATTGCGAGCGCGACACGATGAACATCGATCCGCGCGCGGTCGAGGCGGCCATCACGCCACGCACCAAGGCGATCGTGCCGGTCCACTTCGCCGGCCGTCCGGTCGACATGGACGCGATCGGCGCCATCGCGCGCCGCCACAACCTGCTGGTGATCGAGGACGCCGCGCACGCCATCGAGTCCACCCACAACGGGAAGAAGATCGGCGCGATCAGCCATCTCACCTGCTTCAGCTTCTACGTGACGAAGAACATGACCACCGGCGAAGGCGGCATGGTCACGACGAACGATCCGGAGCTGGCCAACAAGGTCAAGATCTACGGGCTGCACGGGCTCTCGGCGGACGCGTGGAGCCGCTTCTCCGACAAGGGCTACAAGCACTACGAGGTCGTGTTCCCCGGCTTCAAGTACAACCTGACCGACATGGCCTCGAGCCTGGGGCTCGCCCAGCTCCCGCGCCTCGAGGGTTGGCTGCGGCGGCGCAACGAGGTGTGGTCCCGCTATGACGAGGCGTTCGCCGACTTGCCGGTGACCCGTCCGGCCGCGCAGGCGCCGAATTCGGTCCATGCCCGCCACCTCTACACCCTGATGATCGAGGATCGGGCGCCGCTCAGTCGCGACGAGTTCATGGTCGAGATGCACCGGCGCCGCATCGGCACGGGCGTCCACTACCGCGCGCTGCACACGCACCCCGCCTACGTCGAGCGGTGGGGCTTCCGGCCCGAGCAGTTCCCCAACGCGGCCTGGATCGGGGACCGCACGGTGTCCCTTCCGCTCACGCCCAAGCTGACCGACGCCGACGTGACGCGCATCATCGCGAACGTGCGGGGCGCCCTCGGCGCCAAAGCCTGACGCGCCCTGAGCCGGCCGGCTCCGCCCGCCGCCCCGCTCTACCACCTCGGTCCGGCCCGGCCGTCAGCGCAGGATGCCGAAGCGACGGAGGAGAAAGAAACCGGCCGCCGCGACGGCCAGGACCAGCACCACGTTCATGACGACGCTGGACTTGCGGGGTCCGGCGCTCGGCTTGCCCACGCCGGTGGCGCCGTGGGCGATGGACCGAAAGCCTCCCCGGAGCGAGCCCAGGGCTCCTCCGCCTCCGCCCTTGCTCTTGCCGCCGCTCCTCGATCGCCGTCGTTTGCGCGCCATGGGTGTGCTCCGTTTCAGTAGGTCTCGACCAGCGACACGACCCGGAGCGCCGCTCGAAAGGCCTCCGCGGTGGTCGAGGTGCGGGGCCGGAAGGTGGCGGTGACCGTCTCGCCCGGGAAGAGATCGAAGTCGTTGTCGTCGAACGCTCCATCGACCGCGACCGCCCCCGCGGCGTCAGTCGTCGACAGCATGACGTCCCGGGCATAGCGGCGCGAGGTCAGCCGGACGGTGAAGGCGCCGTCGGCGCGCGCCTCGACGTCCGCGTGCACCTCGGCGGCCGGCAAGGCCAGGTCCTTGGCCTTCACGAAGGTGAGCGTGTTGCGGCTGAGCCGGCGACCGGCCTCGGTCAGCTCGACGACCAGGATCACCGCCTTGGGATCGGCACCGCCCGCCAGGATGTCACGCTTCGGCACGGTCACGAGCACATGGCTCGCGTTGGGCGAGAGGCGCACGTCGTCGTCGCGCCGCCACACCTCGCGCCCGCTGAAGTCGAGCAGCCGCATCGACAGGTGCGCGGCCGTCGGTGTGCGCCGGTCCGAGACGCCCCACACCTTCACGGCCGCGCCGCTGCCCGAGCCGTCCTCGACCGGGCTCACCAGCACCGGCGCGAAGAAGCGGCGGGCCGCGTAGTGCAGGGCCTTCCACCGGCCGAAGTAGTCGATGCCGGACCACGACGCCACCGGCCAGCAGTCATCCAGCTGCCAGTAGAGGCTGCCCCAGTTGTGGCCCATCTGGCGGCGGTGCGCCTCTGCCGCGTACTTGATCACCGTGGCCTGCAGCACCTGCCCGACGTACAGGAACGACGCGAAGTCCTTGGGTTGACGGAAGTCGCGCAGCATGTACGTCCGGATGAGCTGGTTACCGCGCGGGTGGCGCTGGTGGCTGGACATGACGGGGGACGTGATGTCCCAGTCGGCCGGCTTCGCGTAGCGGGCCACGGTCCCGAGCTCGGGGAACGACTGGAACCCGTACTCGCTCATGAAGCGGGACGTGTTGTCGGCGTACTTCGTGTACGGCTCCTCGGCGTGCCACACGCCCCAGTAGTGCATGTCGCCCCACCCGAGCTTGTTCGCGCGCACGTCGTCCTCGTTCGCGCTCGGGCTGCTGCGCGTGTAGAAGCGGCCCGGATCCTCGGCGGCGACCACGGCCGGCAGGAGCACGTGGAACATCTCGCGATAGTCGCTCCAGATCTGGGTCTGCGCCTTCTGGGACAGCGAGAACTTCACCGGCCAGCCCCACCCCTGCCAGGCGGCCTCGATCTCGTTGTTGCCGGCCCAGAGCGCCAGCGACGGGTGGTTTCGCAGGCGGCGCACGTTCTCGATCGCCTCGGCGCGCACGTTGGCGACGAAGGCGGGGTCGCCCGGGTACATGCTGCAGGCGAACATGAAGTCCTGCCAGACCAGGAGCCCGAGCTCGTCGCACAGCTCATAGAAGTGATCGTCCTCGTACACGCCGCCGCCCCACACGCGGACCATGTTCATGTGCGCGTCGGCCGCGGCGCGCAGCAGAGCGCCGTAGCGCTCGGGCGTCACCCTCGGCAAGAAGCTGTCGGCGGGGACCCAGTTGGCGCCCTTCATGAAGACGGGCGCGCCGTTCACCTTGATGGTGAAGCTCTTCCCGGGCTCGCCTCGATCGCGATCGCGCTCGTGCACGACCTCGATGCTGCGCAGGCCGAAGCGGGTGCTGCGCGCGCCCAGCTCGCGGCCATCCGCGGCGCCCAGCAGGCGGGTCTCGAAGGTGTAGAGGCGCTGCGGGCCGAGCCCGTTCGGCCACCACCGCTCCGGTCGATCGATGCGTACGGGGATCGACACGTCGCTGGCGCCGGCGGGCACGTTGGCGTCGACGACGACGGGCCCGGGACCGGGCGCCGCGGTGGCCGCCGCGCCACCTTGCGGAGGCGAGGTCGCGGTGGCCGGGGACGAGATCGTCACCTGAAGTCGGACGCGGCCGGCTCGGGCCGCCTGCACGCGTGCCTTCACGGTCAGCCGCGCCTGCTCGGCGTCGAGGTGATCCTGGAACACCTGGACGTCGGCGAGGCGAGCCCCGCTCCATACCTCGGCGGTGACCGGACGCCAGATGCCGCTCGTGACGAGGCGCGGGCCCCAGTCCCAGCCGAAGTGATAGGGCGCCTTGCGCGAGAACATGCTGACCATCTCGCGCGCTTGATCGTTGACGGCGGGCAGGCGGTAGCCGAGCCGGTCGTACGTCGGCTTGACCGTGGCGATCGGCGAGCGGAACCGAACGGTGAGGACGTTCTCGGCGCCGGCGGGCCCGGCGGCCACGGGGACGAGCTGGGGCTTCACGTCGACCCGCCAGGTGCGGAACATGTTCGTGGCCCACAGGACCGACACGCCGTTGAC
>Ga0068855_100012334_pt1 | contig 10323 bp, 9 predicted proteins | sample KBSCornC52_FD_66592 | JGI IMG/M metagenome (GOLD analysis project Ga0068855, IMG submission 66592) | Corn rhizosphere microbial communities from Kellogg Biological Station, Michigan, USA - KBS Corn C5-2 | ecosystem: Host-associated > Plants > Roots > Rhizosphere > Soil ... | reverse complement strand
ACACGACGAACAGCGAGGCGACCAGACAGTCGCCGGGACATGGCAAGCAGCACGCGAAAGAAACCCTTCTCCCTTGACCGCCTACCGAGTTAGCTGACGGGTTCGGGCGGGAAGTTCGCCCTACGGCACGAGGCCGATTCACCCCAACGTGCTGGTGGGTCCCCGGTCCTGCTGGTTAGCAGGTTCGGCGGTTTGCCCAGGTGTTGATAACGGATCGTTACCAACTCCGGACTGGTCGACCATAACGGGACCGCGCTGGCGCGACAAGCAGATCGGGCCGCCAGCAGGCAACTCGGGCCAATGACCGCCCAGAAGGACTAGGAAGAATCATCCCAGGCACCCATTAACCGGACACGAGGCGCCTGCTGGGTGCCGGACGGTGTCAGGCGCCGCTCATGACCTCCCCGTCGACGATGTGGGTCGCGATCTTCGCCAGCGGCTGCGGCGCGGGTCCTTGCTTGACCGCGCCGGTGGCGGCATCGTAAATCGAACCGTGGCACGGGCAGTGAAACTCGGTGCCGGCCGGCGCGACCGTGCAGCCCATGTGGGTGCAGATCGCGCTGAACGCGACCACGGTGCCCGAACTCGGCTGGGACACGAGGATCGGCTGGCCTGACAGGGTCGCAGCGATCGCGTTACCTACGGGGATGTCGGCCACCTTGGCGATCGCGACATCGCCAGACCCGCCACCGGACGCGGTGCCGCCTGACCCACCGCTCCCCGAACTGCCAGACCCGATGCCGGTCGACCCACCGGATGTACCCGTGTTCGTCGAACCCTTCGAACATCCGGCCAGCATCGCGATGCCTGCCGCGCCTGCAGCTGTCGCACCGGCGGCGAGCAAAGTGCGCCGGGCAACCAGCGGCACCGGCGCAGCCGATGCCGCGGCCACCTCGCTCGGGGCACCGGCCACCTCGCTCCGCGTGCTGACGGTCAGGTGGGCAGGCGTGTCGGTCGGTTCGGTGCGCAACATGTCCTCCGGAAGGCTGGGCGAGGCGCGGCTGGCGCCGCCCCCAGCCCAACGGTTCACATCGGCAGGAGGTTCACGTCGATTCAGCCCTTGATGAGCTTCTTGTTCACGAGATAGGCCTTCGCGACGTCGGCCGGCAGCTTCTTCTGGGTGTCGACCTGGGCGTCCATCGCACCGAGATCCTCGCTGGTCAACACGGGTGCGAGCACATTGATCGCCGCGGCCAGTTTGGAGTCGTTTGCATACTTCTTGCCGACGATCGGTACCAGGTTGTCGGCCAGCTGGACGTGCTTGTCGTCTTGCAAGATCACCAGGTTGAACTGGTCGAGCGTTCCGTCGTCGGTGGCCACCTCGACCATGTCGTCGTTGCCGTCTTGCACGGCCTTCTTGCCGGGCACCGAATCGAAGTCGAACGGGTCGTACTTCGTGATGTCAATGCCGTACTTGTCAGTGAGCGCGCCACCGCAGAATGGCCGCGACTTACATTCGGCCGGTGCGGCCAGCTTGATGGGCAGCTTCGCAGCTGCGAGATCACTCAAAGTCTTCAAATTGTGCTTCGCGGCAAAGTCTTTAGTGACCGCGAACGCGTTCTCGTCGGCAGCGTCCGACGGCTCGAGCGCGGTCAGGCCGCGCGGCTTCGCCAGCTTGTTCAGCGCAGCTAGCGTGGTGTCTTTATCGGACGTCGCGACGACAGCCGCGTTGGTGCCGTTGACCTTGTCGTTGAGGTATTCGGTGAACGTGGCCGCATAATCGGGCACGATGTCGATCTGGCCCTTTTCTAGTGCGGGCTCATAGATCTCACGGGTGGTCACGGTCTGAATCGACGCCGTGTAGCCGGCATTTTGGGCGAGCAAGGCGTAAAGGTTGGCGAGCACTTGTTGCTCGGAGAAGTCAGCGCTGCCGATCACCAGATGACCACCCGAACCGGAACCGGATTTCTTCGAACTCCCGCAACCGGCCAGTGCGACGGCGAGCGCTGCAACTGCAGCGGTTACCGCGAGGATGCGACGGGTCATGACGTACCGCCTTCTGTGTCCCGTGACACAAGGTCACGCGTGTCGGACGGGCCTGGTGAGCAACCCGTGCATCCCTGCAACGCTAGTCAGCGCGAGCTCTTCCCACCATCGCTCGTTGATTACCTAGTTGTTATGAAACGCTGTTGTTACGAAATGCCGTCCCGAACGGCCGCAGTATCGCCGTCACTGCTGACAAAACTGGCTGCACCCACGAGCGACGGTTCGGGGGGCGACGCTCCCGGCGTCCGTCTCGTCGCTCGTCGTACCGGATCGACGACCCGCTGCATCCAGGCGAAGGCACCTTCGACAACAAGAGCCAGGACGACGACGAGCAGGGCGCCCGCCTCCAGTTCGGGCTCGTTTTGAGTCGCGAAACCTTCCTGGATGATCCGTCCGAGTCCGGGGCCGGCGACCAACGCCGCGATCGTCGTGGTGGCGACGATTTGAACGGCTGCAAGCCGAATTCCGTTCACCACCAGCGGCACTGCGAGCGGCAACTCGACGCGGCGCAGCTGCTGGAAGGCGGTCATGCCCATACCGCGGGCGGCCTCGACGGTCTGCGGGTCGACCTCGCGGATTCCGACATACGCATTCGTCAGCACCGGCGGGATACCGAACAGGACGAGCGCCAGCACCACGCTCGTATCGGAGACACCGAGCGACGTAAGCGCGAGCAGCGTCAGCACCGCGAAGGTGGGAACCGCGCGACCAACGTTGCTCACGTTCACGGCGATGAAGCCGCCCTTCTTCACGTGCCCGAGCCACAGCGCGATCGGCAATGCCACTGCCACCGCAATGGCTAGCGCGACCGCTGACAGCCCGATGTGTTGCACGAACCGGTTCGGGACGCCGTCAGAGCCGCTCCAATGCGACGAGTCGGTAAGCCAGTCGACGACGCCGGCGACGGTGCTCACGTCGTCCGCCTTCTTCGCCATGGCGTGACGAGGTACTGGATCACGACGATGAGCGCGTCGAATACCACAGCGAGGACGACGCAAAGCACGCTTGCGGTGAGCACTTCTGCCTTGAAGTAGTTGGTGAGTCCTTCGTGGATCAGATTGCCGAGACCTCCCTCGCCGATGAGGTAGCCGATCGTCGCGAGGGCAACGGTCGAGACGGTCGCGACCCGCAGGCCGGCAAAGATGGATGGCATCGCCAGCGGCAATTCGACCGTGAAGAGCAGGCGCAGCTTGCCCATGCCCATCCCCCGCGCGGCATCGACGACATCGGCGGGCACGGTCGCGAGCCCGGTGAGTACGCCTCGCACGAGGATCGTGAGCGAATAGAGAACCAGCCCCACGACGACCGTCGCCGGCCGCAAGCCCGTTATCGGAACGAGCAAGCCGAACAGCGCGAGGGATGGCACGGTGTAGATCGCGGTCGAGACACCCAGCAGCCCGCTCGACGCCTGGCGGGAGTTACGGACCACAATCGCCAGCGGCAGCGAGATCGCCAGCGCGATAAGCACCGTCTCGACGGTCAGCTCGATGTGCTGCCCGAGGGCGGCCATCAACTCGTGCTGGCGGGTGCTGATGAACTTCCCGCAGATCCAGCTGTTTGCCTCAAGGCAATTGCCGGTGCGAAGGTTCATGAGTGGACGCTACCCAAGATGCGATGATCCGGCTCGACCGCGTCTCGAAGCGGTACGACGACGGAACGGTCGCGGTCGGTGAGTTGACCCTAGACGTACCCCGCGGCGCATTGGTGATGCTGGTCGGCCCGTCGGGCTGTGGCAAGACCACGACGATGAAGATGGTGAACCGGCTGATCGAACCGACGAGCGGCCATATCTTTCTCGACGGCGACGACGTCACGACCGCCGACCCGGTGAAGCTGCGCCGCCGGATGGGTTACGTGATCCAGCAGGTTGGACTCTTCCCTCATCGCACCGTCGTTGACAACGTGGCCACCGTGCCCGAGTTGCTCGGCTGGGATTCGAAGCGGAGACACCGGCGCGCGCTTGAACTACTCGAACTGGTCGGACTCGATCCCGACCGGTTCGCGAAGCGCTACCCGCATCAACTTTCGGGCGGACAGCAGCAGCGAGTAGGTGTTGCTCGCGCGCTGGCCGCCGACCCGCCGGTGCTGTTGATGGACGAACCGTTCGGTGCGGTCGACCCGATAGCCCGTGACCGCTTGCAGTCGGAATTCCTTCGCTTGCAGGAAGAAGTACGCAAGACGATCCTGTTCGTGACGCACGACGTCGAAGAAGCAGTGCGGCTCGGCGACGTCATCGCCGTCTTCAGCCAAGGCGGAAAGCTCGAGCAATACGACACGCCTGCGGCGATCCTTGGTGCACCGGCCAACGGGTTCGTCGCCGATTTCGTTGGCAGCGACAGGGGTTTGAAGCGCATGTCGGTGACTGCCGTCGTGGCGAGTGACCTCGATCACCCGCCCGTCGTCCATCTCGACGACAGTCTCGACGCCGCCGCCGCGCAGTTACGCACAGCAGGCACGCGTTGGGCAGTCGTGCTCGATTCCGGCGAACGGTTGCACGGTTGGATCGGCGTCGACTCGACTGCGGCGAGCGGGCAGGTGCGCGACGCAGCCCGACGAATGGAAGCGTGGGTGCCCGCCAATTCCTCTTTGAAACAGGCGTTTTCTGAAATGCTTCAGCACGACGCGGGCTGGGTAGCCGTACTCGACGGCGACCGTTACCTCGGCGTGCTGACCCCTACGACCCTGCACGAGGCCCTGCGCCGCTCGGTCGACGCCGATGCCGACGGGCTCTCACCGACCGAGATCGTGCTCGACAGCGTCACGACAGCCTGAGGAGGACACCATGGAGCAGGTCGACGTAGTCGTCGTGGGGATGGGGCCCGGTGGCGAAGAGGTCGCGGGCCGGTTGGCCGAATCGCACCTCGACGTCATCGGTATCGACCAGCGATTGCTCGGGGGCGAGTGCCCCTACTACGGCTGCGTACCGAGCAAGATGATGATTCGCGCAGCGAACGCGCTGGCCGAAGGGCACCGCATCCCGCTGCTGGCAGGGCAAGCGCAGGTGGCACCGGCCTGGCTTCCGGTGAACGTGCGAATCCGGAACGAGGCCACCGACAACTGGGACGACAAGGTCGCCGTCGAGCGGTTCGAGGGCAAGGGTGGCCGGTTCGTGCGCGGTCACGGCAAGCTCACCGGCCCGAACACGGTCTCCGTCGATGGCCGCGATTTCGAGGCGCGTCGCGGCGTCGTCCTCAACATAGGCACCGAGCCAGCTGTACCCCCGATTCCAGGTCTTGCGGGCACCCCGTTCTGGACCAACCGCGAAGCGATTCGAGCAACCGAATTGCCTGCGTCGTTGCTCGTGTTGGGTGGTGGGGCGATCGGCGCCGAACTCGCCCAGGTGTTCGCCCGGTTCGGGTCTCACGTCACGGTCGTGGAGGCGATGCCGACCTTGCTGCCGCAGGAAGAACCCGAGTCGGGTGAGTTGCTCGCTCAGGTGTTCACTCGCGAGGGCATCAACGTGCGAGTAGGCGCCAAGGTCACCGGCGTACGCCATGAAAGCCGAACCTTCACGGTTTCACTCGCAAATGGCGAAACCCTTACATCGCAAGAACTTCTCGTAGCAACGGGCCGACGAGTCGACCTCGCGGCCGCGGGCCTCGATGCGCTCGGAGTCGATGCGAGCGCCCGGGCCGTGCCCGTCGACAGTCGGCTGCGGGTCGCCCCGGGCGTATGGGCGGTCGGCGACATGACGGGCAAGGGTGCCTTCACCCATGTCTCGATGTACCAAGCCGAAATCGTGGTGGCCGACATTCTCGGCGCATCGGGAGTGCCAGCGGCCGACTACCGTGCGCTGCCCCGAGTGACGTTCACCGACCCGGAAGTGGCATCAGTCGGCATGACGCAGGCGCAGGCCGCGGACGCCGGGATCGACGTCCTGGTCGGGAAGGCCGACATAGCGGCGACGTCGCGCGGGTGGATCCACGGGCCTGGCAACGACGGCTTCATCAGACTTATCGCCGACGCAGGTCGCCGCACATTGCTCGGCGCCACCGTGATCGGGCCGTCGGGAGGAGAGGTGATGGCTGCGCTGCAGGTAGCGATCGTCGCCGAAGTTCCGGTCGATCGGCTGCTGCACATGATTTATGCCTATCCGACTTTCCACCGCGGGATTCTCGACGCGCTGCGCGACCTGCGCCGTCCGAGCTAGCTATAAGCCGCCGATTCGCGAGATCGGCCAGATCCGCATGAACGCCCGACCGATGACGCTGCTGATCGGGACGAAACCGTTGTAGCGAGAGTCTGAGGAGTCGTTGCGGTGATCGCCCATCACCCACAGCTCGCCCTTGGGCACGGTGACCTGGGCGAATTGTTTCTTCGGATCGGGCCCGTTGTTGAACACGTACGGCTCGGTCAACGGTTTGCCGTTTCGGACGACCCGGCCCTGCGAATCACAGCACGAGATCGTGTCGCCTGGCAGGCCGATGACACGCTTGACGACGTCCTCGGATCCGCCGACCGCGGCGACCCAGGGACCCGTCGCCTTGAAGACGACGATGTCGCCACGGCCGACTCCGTGCAGGTGATACGACAGCTTGTCGACGAGGATGCGGTCCTTCGCACAATGCGGATCGCAGCCGCCGTGCAACGTCTGCTCCATCGAGCCCGACGGGATCCGGTACGACTGCAATACATACGTGCGAATCAGCAGGGTGCCGGCAACCGTCAAGACAAGCAGAATGATCCATTCGTTGCGCGCCCGGCGCCGTGCCTTCGCCTTCGCGGCATCACCAGCTGCCGGGCGAGCAGATTCACCGTCAAGCTCCGTCGAGCCCAAAGGGTTGACGCCGTCGGGAGTTGAGGTCACGAATCAGCCTTCGGTCGAGAAGCACGGCTCGAGGATTCTTCAGCAGTAGCAGCGGTTCCGGATATCGCCCGCACGACGATGCCGTGACCGCTGACGGTCACCGCACCGGTATCGGCCGTAACGAAAGCCGACTCGCCGCCGCCGATCGTCACGGTGTTGTCGGCCGCTGCGACCTCGATTTTCCCTGCGAGGCACAGCAGGATCTGCGGCCCGCTCGTCACAATAACTTTTCCGTTGCCGTGTAGTCGTATCCGCGACAGCGCGAATTCGGCACGCGGAGTCACCCAGCGCTCTTCGTCGTCCGACCCGCTCGTCGGTTCGGCGTCGGCGCTCGGTTCGATGACGATCGGCGGTACTGACTCGACCGAGAGCGCGCGGCGCAACTCATCGATCGCGATGTGCTTCGGCGTGAGGCCGCCGCGTACGACGTTGTCGGAGCCGCCGAGAATCTCGACTCCGGTGCCCTGCAAGTAGGCGTGGATCTGACCGGGGGCGACGTAAACACCCTGGCCCTCGTGCAACCGCAGGTAATTCAGCAGCAGGACGCCCGCGACGCCTGGGTCTTCGGGATACCGATCGGCGAGCATCGTCAGCCAGGGAGACCGCTCATCGACGGATCCCGCTGCGGCTGCACGCACATCAGCAACCAGTTTCTGCCGTTCGCCGTCTGGCCAACTGGCTATCGTGAGAAACGCCGCGCCCGGGGCCATGCCGTCGTCAAGTGCAGTCGCAATCGAATCGAGTTGCCGGACGCCGAAACTCCTGAGAGCGGCCGCACCTTCGCGAGCTGGCCGAAAACCCAGTAGAAGCTCGAAATCCGTGAGGGCAACGAGCAGCTCGGGCTTGGCGTACGGGTCACGATACGAGCGGGCGGCCGCAGACCGTTCGATACCGGTCGTTTCTTCGGCGTCGAAGCGTTCACGGGCGAGCTCGTCGTCGGGATGCACCTGCAGCGACAGCGGCTCGGCAGCCGACAGGACTTTCAGCAGGAACGGCAGCCGCGGACCGAACCGTGCGACGACGTCATCGCCGAGCACTTCGCCAGGTGCCGATTCGACGAGGGCATCGAGCGCGCAGAACCCGCCAGGGCCTTCGAGCATCGACGGCGCCTGCGGGTGGGCGCCCATCCACAGCTCAGCCTCCGGCTGCGCCGACACCGGCCGGCCCTGCAGCTGCGCGATGCCGTCACGCGATCCCCACGCGTAGGGCATGACGGAGTTGGCCATCCGGTACACGGTCACGAGCCCGAGCCTAGGTCGTCGCGGTCGCCGCAAGCACTGCAACCCGGCGCACGACGGTTCAGCCGACGATGCGCAGCGCGCCGTCTTCGCGCTCGGCTCGCCATTCGCCGAACCGAGCGGGCTGCATCGGGTGGGCAATGAAGTAGCCCTGGCCGACATCAGCCCCGAGAAGGGTCAACCGGTCGATCGTCGGTTCGTCTTCGATGCCTTCGGCGACCACCCGCAAGCCCAGACCGTGACCGAGCTGGATCACCGACCGAACGATCGCGTCTTGCGTTCGGTCGGTGCAGACCTGGGCCACGAAGGCGCGGTCGATCTTCAGCTCGTCAATGGGCAGCGACGCGAGGTAGGCGAGCGACGTCTGGCCCTGGCCGAAGTCGTCGATCGACACCGAGATGCCGGCTTCGTGCAGCGCGTGCAGCGAATCGCGCGCCGCGTCGGGGTCGACAAGCAGTGCGGTTTCGGTGATCTCGACGGTTAGCCGCCGCGGGTCGACCCGCGAGTCACCCACGATTGCGAGCAGCCGTTCCGCGAACGAGGGGTCGGAGAGGTTGCGGGCCGAGACGTTGATCGCGACGTCGATCCCATTCGCAGCAGCACCCCAGAGCGAGAGCTGGCTCAACGCCTCACGGGCGACCCAGTCGGTAAGCGGATGAATGAGCGCGGTCTGCTCGGCTGAGGGCAGGAATGCCGCAGGCGCGAGCAATTGCCCGTCGACCGACCAGCGGACCAGCGCCTCAACCGACACCACGCGACCATCGTCGAGCGCAGTCTTGGGCTGGTAGTGCAGCTCGAGGTCGCCGCGGGTGATCGACTCCCGAAGCCTGGCCAGCAACGCGAGGCTCGACGCGTTGGCGTGTACTTGCGAACTCGAAAATCGGGACCGCCGATCGACCGCCGACTTGGCCCGAACGAGGGCCGCATCAGCGCGATTCAGCAACGCGTCGACGGATTGCTGCGGCTCGGCCTGGTCGTACCCGACGGCCACTTCAACCAGGACCGGCACGCCGCCGGCCTCGATCGGTTCGGTCATCGCATCTTGCAATTCGGCTGCCCAACCGTCGAGATCGATCGGTTCGCACCGGCCGCCTTCGTGGCTGAAACACGCGACCGCGAACTCGTCGCCGCCGAGTCGACCGACAATAGCTCCGTCACCGGCGACTTTGAGCAGCCGTCGTCCGAGCTGGTGCAAAACCTCATCACCGCTCGGGCGGCCGAGCGCTTCGTTGATCTGCCGGAATCGCGAAATATTCACCAACGCAACGGCTGGCGGACGCTGCGGGTCAGCCGCGAGACGTGCGGCGAGCACGTCGGCAAATCCAACGCGGTTCAATAGTCCGAATGCGTCGTCGTAGTGCGCGAGATAGGCAAGTCGCTCTGACTGTTTACGCAACCGGCCAGTCGTCGACGCCGAAATCAACGCGAGCACGACCCACAACACGCCGAGACCGACACCGAGCATCCAGTACATGCGGTGGAGACCGGCGCTGACGTCAGCCTCGATCGGGGCGTACGGCACATACATTTCGAGGACGCCGAGAACCCGGCTGTCCGTGGTGCCCGCCGCCATTATCGGCCGGTAGATCTCGACGACTCTCGGCCCGACAGGGCCGGCGTCGTCGGCGTCCTCGTTGAGCCTGGTCAGCCGGCTGACGACATGGTTGGCGAGGGCGGCCGTCACGTCGTCGTCCTCGCTGGCCTCGGCCGAAACGGTACCGACGCCGCTGCCATCGTCACTCCAGATCACCGCGCCTGCAGCGTCACGGACCCGTAGCCGGATCAAGCGGCCGCCGTTCTTTGCTTGCGAGAACGACCGGGCAAGCGCCTGCGTGGCGTCGGGCGGCAGCGTGTCGTGCAACGGATCAGTACCGAGCGCCGGTGCGACGACGTCGCTGGAGAGGAGGGCCGCCTGGTTGCGCGCCTCGGTCAACCCGCTGCGGTCTCGGTCGTTGCGATAAGACACAGCCAGGAGTGCGCCGAGGGCCACGACGGGGACGAGAGATGCAGCTGCGTAGACCGCGAACAGCCTGAACGCACGTCGACGTCCGGCCACATCACTCCGCATACCTTTCTTTCGGCTGTGCAGGCCCGTACCTTTCCGCTATGCGAGCAGGTAGCGCTACGCCTTTCGGGGGAGTCGTAGGTCATCCCTTCGTCAGACACCGCCCCGAACCCACGGCGGCGAGGCCGCGCAGGTCACCTTGCGAGTAGCCGCGAAGCGGCCGTGAACTCACCGGATTCATCACCGAATTGACGTCGTCGATGTGCCCGAGGCCGACCAGGTGGCCG
>Ga0068855_100012333_pt1 | contig 10323 bp, 9 predicted proteins | sample KBSCornC52_FD_66592 | JGI IMG/M metagenome (GOLD analysis project Ga0068855, IMG submission 66592) | Corn rhizosphere microbial communities from Kellogg Biological Station, Michigan, USA - KBS Corn C5-2 | ecosystem: Host-associated > Plants > Roots > Rhizosphere > Soil ... | reverse complement strand
CAGCCCGAAGCGGTCGCCCGGCTTGGCCTGGCATCGCTACGAGAGTTTCTGCAAGAGATCTTCGGCGCGGCAGCCCAAGATGTGTGGAATCCCTAGGACTGCGGTGCGGCAGCCAAAGATGTGTTGAATCGTGGGCGAGCTGCGATTGGGCAGCCGAGATGCGAGGTGTTCGGCTCAGCCGGCGGCGGCGGCGGTGGCTTCGGCGGGTGACGGCGGCGCTACCGACGCTGGCTGCCAGGGGGGCAGGAACGTGTCGTAGAAGAACGCGCAGTCATCGCGAATTTGCTGCTCGTTCAAGCCGAATTGCTCAAGATCGTATTTGTGCTCGGACTCGTACTTGCGCTGCTTGTCGGCGCGCTTCTTCACGGTGGCGCGTAGCTTGGGCGTCATCTCGTGACCCAAGAACGTGCACATCTCTTCCATCACGGTTTCGAAGTCGAGCATCATTCGATCGTAACGCACGATATACACGCGGCTGTGATCGATCGCGCCGCTCTGCCACTCTTCGTGGAAGCGTTCGAACAGCATGATGAAGGCGCGATACATGCGCTCGAGCCAGCGCTTGCGGATCGCTTCGGGTTGGGACCAAAAACCGAATGCGCGGTCCAGCACGCCGGTAACCAGGCTCATCGAGCTCGGAATGACGGCCAGCGGATCGCGCGCCATGTACAGTATTTGCGCTTCGGGAAAGCGCTGCTGAAACTGCGGCAGGCGGACCGCCAGCGAAAATAGCTTGGCTACGTTGCGATCGGCGCGGTGTAGCACCAGGCTGCGCCGCCAAAGCTCCTCGAGCCAGGCAAAGTCGCGCTGGGACGTGTCGCGGACTCGCGGATCGAAGAGCGGATACGGATCCTCGTCTTCGAACGAGAGGAAGAAGCCGTACAGAAAGAAGCCGTCCAGGTAGCGGAAGAGCATGCCCACGTCGTCGGTTTCGACGGAGCTGAGGCTGGTTTCGTGCGCTGCCGTGGAGTGAAATTTGGCGGGGCTGAGCTTCTCGAGCAGGGGCAGCACGGGTCGCAAAATGCGCTGCAGAACCAGTGACGGATAGAGCATCAAGAACAGCTCCATGCCGGAGCCGAAGCCCTCGTCGGACAAGAAGCGCTGCAAGAACGTCGTGCCCGTGCGCGGATTGCCGACGAGCACGATGGGACGGTTTGCTCGCGTGCGCTTGAGGCGAGGAAAAAACAGGGGGTCGAGGGCCATGCAAAACGCAACCATCGTGCGCAGCAACCCGAAGAGCACTGCCAAAAAGAAGGGTACGACGTACACGCGATGCGGACGCCGCAACACGCCATAGATTCGCGCCATTCTAGAGAAGATGTTGTTCATAGTGGGTCCACGCTCAACTCGAACGATAAGTCGCTTCGAAGGCCGTGATGAAGCGCTCTAGCTCGGGCCTGGGAAGGTGATTGATTCCGCCCGCGGTGCGCCGGCCTCCTCCCGTCGGAAAGCCCCGGCAGAAGACGTCCGCGCTCGTCGCGGCTTCGCGCGGAACGCGAACGCTGACTACGTCCCCTCCGCTCTGCGGCGAAACGATAGCGACCGCGCAGCCGGGGTGGGCGCGCGCCAGATCATTGGCCAACGTGCCGATGACCCGGCGCGCCCAAGCGGCGTCGGGCATCATGTAGATGACGGCGCCCGGTGCCTGCCGAAGCGGTGCCAGTCGCTGCGCGGCGGCCATGTCCGCGTCGTAGCCTTGCCTGATTTGGCCGTACAGGGGGGAAGACTGGGCAAAGTCGAGAGGATCGGCGAACTTCAGCATCTCGTCGGCGAGCGCGGTGGGGACCACGTGCAAGTCGGCGAGCGACTCTCCATAGGCGTTGTAGTTGAGGCGAACGCCCAGCTCCTGAAGGGTTCGGGTTTGCGCTCCATCGAGCCCGGAGCGCTCTGCCAGCTGGCGCGCGTCGTCGAGCAGGCTGTCGCCGAAGGCGCCGACGACCGCCCACGCTCGCGCTCGACCGTTCAACCAGCGGTCCACGAGCAGGCTCGTGCAGACGTTGGGCGCGAGATCGATGTGGTGCTCCAGACCGGCGTGCTCGGGGATTTCGCCCGCAAAATGGTGGTCGAAGTACTGCACGCGCACCCCCGCCCCGAGCAGCGCCAACAAGGGCGCGCGGTTCACGTCGAGGGAGATGTCGAGCACCATGCACTCGTCGCCGCTGACCGCCTGCACTCGCTCGAGCAGCGCAATGTCGCGCTTCACGCCGGTGATCAGGCTGCCGTCGCGTGCGGGGCCGAGGCGCAGCTGCTGCAGCGCGCAAAGCCCGTCTGCGTCTCCGTTGAAGACGTAGTGGCGGGTCACGGCTCGAGCATCCCTCGTCGTTCGAGCAGGGCAATCACCGCGTCGGCGGCCGCCTCGGGCGAGAGGGCGGTGGTGTCGATGCGCAGCTCCGGATTTTCCGGCGCCTCGTACGGGGAGTCGATGCCGGTGAAGTTCTTGAGCTCGCCGCGGCGAGCCTTCTTGTACAGACCCTTCGGGTCACGCTCTTCGGCGACCGGTAGCGGGGTATCGATGAAGATTTCGATGAACTCGTCGGAGGCCAGCAGCGCGCGCGCCATGCGTCGCTCACTTTGGAACGGCGAGATGAAGGCACTGCTCACGATCAAACCCGCGTCGACCATCAGCTTGGCGACCTCGGCGATGCGTCGAATGTTCTCGACGCGATCGGCGGCCGTGAAGCCGAGATCTTTGTTCAGGCCGTGCCGCACGTTGTCGCCGTCCAACAAGTAGGTGTGGCGACGGCGGGCGTGCAACTTCTTGTCGACCAGGTTGGCGATCGTGGACTTTCCGGCACCAGACAGGCCGGTGTACCAGAGCAGGCACGGTTTCTGACCTTTGAGCGCGGCGCGCGCCGACTTGTTGACGTCCATCGCTTGCCAATGAACGTTCTGCGCACGCCGGAGGGCAAAATGCAGCATGCCGGCGCCAACCGTATCGTTGCTGATGCGATCGACCAGGATGAAGCCGCCGGTGTCGCGGTTGTCTTCGTAGGAGTCGAAAGCTAGCGGGCGATCCAGCTCGAGGTTGCAAACACCAATCTCGTTCATTTCGAGCTTGGAGGTGGCGACGTGCTCGAAGCTGTTGATGTCGACCTTGTGTTTGATCGGCGAGATGGTGGCTTCCACCGTTTTGGCGCCGACCTTGAGCAGGTAGGTCCGGCCGCGCAGCAACGGTGCCTCGCTCATCCACACGATCGTCGCCTCGAATTGATTGGCAACTTCCGCGGGCGCGTCGGCGGCGCTGATCAGGTCACCTCGGGAGACGTCGACCTCGTCCGTCAGGGTGAGCACGACGGCCTGGCCGGTGGTGGCCTTCGGCAGGTCCCCGTCGCGCGTCACGATGCGCGCCACCTGGCTGACCCGCCCGGACGGCTGGATCCGCACTGAATCCCCCGGTTGCAACGAGCCTGCCACGATGGTGCCGGCGAAGCCGCGGAAGTCGGAGCTGGGCCGGTTGACCCATTGTACCGGCATGCGCAACGGCTTGCTCGCCAGCAGCGACTCGTCCACCTCGACGGTGTTCAGCAGCTCCAACAGCGTTGGCCCTTGGTACCAGGGCATGGCCTGCGAACGCTCGACCACGTTGTCGCCGTTCAACGCACAGATCGGAATACAGGTCACGGCGGCGATGCCGAGCTTTTGGGCGAGCTCGCCATAATCTCGCTCGATGCGTTCGAACCGCTCGCGTTCGAACCCCACCAAATCCATCTTGTTCACCGCCAGCACGACGTGGCGCACGCCCAGCAGATGCACGAGAAAGCTGTGGCGTCGCGTCTGCGTCAGCACGCCTTTGGAAGCGTCGAGCAAGATCACGCTCAGGTCCGCCGTCGAAGCGCCCGTCACCATGTTGCGGGTGTACTGCTCGTGCCCGGGCGTGTCGGCGACGATGAAATTGCGCTTTTCGGTAGCGAAATAGCGATAAGCGACGTCGATGGTGATGCCCTGTTCGCGTTCTGCCGCGAGACCGTCGAGCAACAGCGCGTAGTCGAGCTCACCGCCGCGCGTGCCCACTTTCTTCGAGTCCTTCTCGAGCGTCGCGAGCTGGTCGTCGAAGAGCGCGTTGGACTCGTACAACAAGCGACCGATCAACGTGCTCTTGCCGTCGTCGACGCTGCCGCAGGTGTTGAAGCGCAACAGGCCTCGCTGCAGGCGCTGCAGCATTTCGGGATCGATGTCTGGGCCCGACGCCCGCGAAAAAGCTTGCATCAGAAGTAGCCCTCCTGCTTCTTCTGCTCCATGGATGCCGAGGCGTCGAAGTCGATCAGGCGACCTTGACGCTCGGAGGTGCGGGACGCGGACATTTCACGGATGACGGCTGGCAGCGTCTCCGCGTCCGACTCGAGAGCGCCGGTGAGCGGATAGCAGCCGAGGGTCCGAAAGCGCACCTTCTTCAGCATTGGCTGCTCACCGGGCAAGAGCCGGAAGCGTTCGTCGTCGACCATGATGAGCGTGCCGTCGCGCTCCACCACCGGCCGTTCGCGACTCAAATACAGCGGCACGATGGGCACGTTCTCGAGGTAGATGTATTGCCAGACGTCGAGCTCGGTCCAATTGGAGAGCGGGAAGACGCGCATGGATTCGCCCTTGTGTTTGCGCGCGTTGTACAGCCGCCAAAGCTCGGGTCGCTGAACCTTGGGGTCCCAGCGGTGTAGCGCCGTCCGAAACGAGAAAATGCGTTCTTTGGCGCGAGACTTCTCTTCGTCGCGGCGGGCCCCGCCAAAGGCGGCATCGAAGCGATACTTGTCGAGCGCTTGCTTGAGGCCCTCCGTCTTCCAGACGTGAGTGTGAACGGCCGAGCCGTGATCGAAGGGATTGATGCCCAACGCCCGCGCTTCCGGATTCTGATGCACCAAAAGCTCCATGCCCGCCTCGGCGGCGGCGCGATCGCGGAGCGCGTACATGTCGCGGAACTTCCAGGTCGTGTCGACATGCAACAAAGGGAACGGCGGCCGAGCGGGGTAGAAGGCTTTCCGAGCCAAGTGCAGCATCACGGCGCTGTCTTTGCCGATGGAGTAGAGCATCACCGGTCGTTCGACCTCGGCGACGACCTCACGCATGATGTGAATGGCTTCGGCTTCTAGGCGCTCGAGATGGGTGAGGGACATCGGTTGCGTGAATGCCACGGGAAACAGGCTTCAAGCGAGTGGCAGGGACACTTGAAGTTTTCGCGTACCCAAAAATCCGTGTTCGCTTCGACGAGCGCGATGGCTCAGTCGAGAATGCCGAAGTCTACATCGATAGCCCCGCGAGATGCGCGCCCCAAATGTCGTTTGCCGTTGAATCTGAAGTACGCACCAGCGCTCCGCTGACGCACGATGCCAGCGGCCATGGCCGCCTCCATATACGCAACAACTCCACACTGAACAGCTGCGGAAATGCGCATCACCCGGCTGGAAGAATCTAGCCACGCGCCACTAGCCCCCGACGACTACCAATAGCCGTTGAGAGCCACCTTGAAGAGTGAGATAAAGATTCATGCGTTTTCGCCTGCTCGCGGTGAGTGTGCTCGCCGCCTTCGCGTTTCAAGGAGTTGCGCTCGGCGACACGCCCGCCAAAGCGCCGGCCTGGCAGCAATTCGACCAGGAGGACGGCATCCTCATGTTCCGGCGGGACGTGCCGGGCAGCGACATCGTGGCGCTGCGGGGCGAAGGTTTCGTGGAGGCGCCCATCGCGCGCGTCACCAGTGTGCTCATCGATCGCAAGCGCGCAACCGAGTGGATCGATCGCTTGGTCAAGACGAAAGAGCTGCGAAAGCTCAGCGAGACCGAGTCGATCAACTGGAACCACGTCAAGACCCCGACCCCGCTGAAGGATCGTGATTTCGTGTTCAAGACCGTCTTGACCACCGATCCGGCCAAAAAGCAGGTGCTTTTCAGCTACTACTCGGTGAAGGACTCGGCGGCTCCCGAGACGGACGACTACGTGCGCGGCTACTTCCAACAGAGCAAATTCGAGCTCACGATGGCCTCGCGGAAAAACAAAGACGGCAGCGTCACCAAGGGCACCATCGTCGTTGCCGAAGTGATGGTGGATCCGCGCGGCTCGGTGCCGACCTTCATGGTGAACTTGGTGCAACGGAGCTGGCCTTTCAAGACGCTCACGGCTCTGCGCAAACAAGCCGCCAAACCCGACGTGAAGGACGACCCGCGTGTCGTCGAGCGCCTGACGCGCGAAGGATTTTTCGAGGCCGGGGCTCCATGAGCGTGTACGAGTCCGTTCGCCTCGATATCCGGCAGTTTCTGGCCACGAACTACGAAATCGAGCTGGACGCGCTGGCGCCGGACGCCACCTTGGAAGGCTCAGGGTTCGACTCCCTGGGGCTGTTGGGCATCGCGACCTTGCTCGAGAACAAGTACGGCTTGAAGTTCGATACGCAGTCGATGTTCCGAGTGCATACCTTCAGGGACCTGATCGCGGTCGTGAAGGCGAAGTGTACGGAGCTGGCCTGAGCTATCCGCAGGGCTCACGCGGGCATGAGCGAGAGCGCGTGGTGATCACGGCCATGGGTCTGGTCACTCCGCTCGGCTTGGGGGTCGAAGCATTCTGGGAAGGCCTCACCAGTGGCCGGAGCGGCGTACGGCGCATCACGCTGTTCGACGCCAGCAAAGACCGGGTGCAGATCGCGGCCGAGATCGAGAATTTCGAGCCGCGCCGCTTCTTGGACTTCAAAGACGCCAAGCGCCTGGCGCGCGTCGCGCAGCTCGCCGTCGCCGCGTCCGAGCTCGCCCTGGCTGGCGGTGCCCTCGACGGCCTGGACAAGCAGGACATCGGCACCATCGTGAGCAGTGGCATCGGCGGGCCCGATGCGATCTTCGATGCCGTTTCCGCGCGGCTGGCAGGTCAGGCGGTGTCACCCTTGTTCATTCCCATGGCGATGACCAACCTGGCCGCGGGGGTCATTGCCCATCGCTACGGACTCGCGGGGGCCAGCTACGCCCCGGTCAGCGCCTGTGCGTCGTCGGCCGACGCTATCGGCCAGGGCTTCCGGTCGATTCGCGACGGCTACACAAGCGCGTGTCTGGTAGGCGGCGCCGAAGCCGCCATCAATCCCGTCGTCATGTCGGGGTTTGCCAGCTTGCGAGCTTTGTCGCAAAGGAACGATGAGCCAACCCTGGCCGCGCGTCCATTCTCGGCCGACCGTGACGGCTTCGTGCTGGGTGAAGGCGCCTGTGTGCTGCTGCTCGAGTCGTTGGCTTCGGCGCAACAGCGCGGGGCTCACGTCTATGCGGAGGTCTGCGGCTACGCGCAGACCAGCGACGCGCATCACCTCACGGCGCCGCTGCCTGATGGCCATCGCGCGGCCCGGGCGATCGAGCTCGCGCTGAAAGACGCGGGCATCGCCGCCAGCGCGGTGGACTACGTGAACGCTCACGGCACCGGAACCGTGCTTTCTGACCCGGCCGAAACACGCGCGCTGCATTGGGCTCTCGGCGAGCACGCCAAGCAGGTGGCGGTGAGCTCGACCAAGTCGATGCACGGGCACCTTTTGGGGGCGGCCGGTGCGGTCGAGGCCGCGATTTGTGCGCTGGCGATCGAGCGAGGCATCGTGCCTCCGACCATCAATCTCGCGCTTCCCGACCCGGCCTGCGACCTCGACTTCGTGCCCAACGAAAGCAGAAAGCGCCAGGTCGACGTCGCCGTTACTACGTCAATGGCCTTCGGCGGCCACAACGTGGCGCTCGTGCTCCGGCGCGCCGCCTGAGGTGGCGCGGTTTTGTTTCCGCGGGCTCGTCGTGGTGAAGGAACGATTTTGTGACGAATCGGTGATCGCCGTGGGGCGGCGCGGGCCACAGGGCCTTCGGAATGCATTTCGTCGAAACCCTCGAGGGTTCAGCGCCTGGCCTGCTCCGACCCTCATTGGGGGTGTGCGGCGGGCGGGCCACATTGCTTAGGTTTGCGACTGGTTGCCTGCTCGCGGGGCTGTGCGCGTGCTCGTCGAACGACAAGGGTGGCGGCGCTCCCGCGGCCGCGGGCAGCAGTACGGCCGAGGGGGGAACGAGTGGCGAAGGCTCCGCACCCACGGCTGGAAGCTCGGCCAAAGGCGCCCTGGGAACGTTTACGATCGCCCTGAATCCGGCCGTCGAGGACGACCCTGCCTACACGTCGATCTTTGGCAAAGTGTACGGCGGGCCGTACCCGACCGACGTCATCGAGACGGTCATCGCCAGCGACGACAACTGCACGGTCTACGAATACTCGCTCCAGGCCTGCTACGACCCCAGTTGCACGGGCGATCAGACGTGCGTCGCCGAGAACGTGTGTGAAGCCAAGCCCTCGCTCGCGAGCGTTGGAGACGTCAACGTCACCGGTGTCGGCGCCTCGTCGTTGAAGCTCAGCGCGACCAACCTGAACTATCAGTATCCGCTCGACCTGCCGTATCCCGGCATCAGCGAAGGAGAGCCGGTCACCCTCAGCGCATCCGGTGGCGCGTTCTCTGCGTTCACCATCTCGGCAAAAGGCGTGGCGCCCCTCACCACTTCGGAGCCGAGCTATAGCGTCACCAACGGTCAGCCGCTGACAGTGACTTGGACACCCGGCGCTGCGAGCGTCGATGCCGAAATCACGGCGACGCTCAACATCAGCAAGCACGGCGGCAGCGCCGGCTACATGTTGTGCACCACGACCGACACCGGCACGCTGACCATCGGGGCGAAGGTGCTAAAAGCGCTGGTAGAGCTAGGCGTCGCGGGCTTTCCGGAGCTGCTGCTCACGCGCAGCACGCACGGGCAGGCAACCGTAGCCGCGGGAACGATCGCGCTCGACGTGGAAGCGGTGGCCAAGCCTCCTTTGAACATCGAGGGGTACTGCTCGTGCTTCAACGACTCCGATTGTGGCTCTTGCTCGGACAAGACGAAGACGTCCTGCGACTCACTCAAAAGGCTCTGTAAAAATCCATGAGATTCATGAACGGCAAGGTGGGCACGGTCGCGGCGACCCATGCGGTGGCATTCGTCGCTGGTTGTGCGGCGGTGGCACTATTCGTAGCGGGCTGTGGTGGCGGTGATTCGGGCTCCGATACGACTGGCGCTGCGGCTGGGACATCGCCCGCGGCGGGCGCGGCCGGGTTGGCGGGGTCGGCGAGCACCGGAGGCTCTGCGGTCGGCACCAGCGGCACTTCGAGCAACAACGGAGACGCCGGCACTTCGAGCAACAACGGAGACGCCGGCACCTCGAGCAACAACGGAAACGCGGGCACGTCGAGCGGCGGAGGCAGCGCCGGCACTGCTAGCGGTGGCGGATCGTCGAGCGGTGGTGGCTCGGCGGATTGCAGCGACGCGACGCCTATTTCCAAAGCCACGTGCACGGCCGGTGAAAGCAACTGTTTCAGCTTCTTCGTCGCCAGCCGCGCGCGCATGTTCAAATTGGCGCAAGCATTCAACGGCAGCACCAAAGGTTGGGGCGGTGATTTTCGATACGGAACTGCCGACGGCCTGACCGGCGCGGACAAGCTGTGCACCGAGATCGCCGAAGAGAGCTTGCCCGGGAATTGCCGAAAATGGCGGGCGTTTTTGACCACGTCGAAGGTCAACGCGATCGATCGCGTCGGCAGCGGGCCCTGGTACGACCGCCTCAACCGAACGATTGCCAACGACCTGACGGAGCTCGCGGCTACGCGCCCGGGTGGCATCACCGTTTCGACCATCCTCAACAACTTGCCGAACGAAGATGGCACGCCTCACCACAACGAAGAGGCAGAGTGCGCCAACGCCAACTCGTGCGCCGACAACCACGACGTGCTCACCGGCTCCGATTCGGACGGAAAGGCCTGTACGGCCGCCACGTGCGCGGGCATCGGCGGCATGGGCATGGGCATGGGCGGCGGAAGCATCACCGACTGGACGTGCCAAGACTGGACGCTCGGCACCGCCATGTCGGGAATCGCTCCTCGCTGCGGTCACACCTGGCCTTCGATGACCGGTAGCTCGGACGACTGGATCAGCAGGCTGACCGAGAACGGATGCGCGCCGGGCTTCAATCTGGTTCAGAACGGCGGCCCGATGCCGACCGGCAACGGCTCGGTCGGCGATGGCGGGGGCTACGGCGCGATTTATTGCCTGGCCCTGAGCGAGTGAGCCGTCCGTCTCCAAGTTTTGCGGGTCGTGCCGAGCGGAACGCACGGCGCTGGGGGGCGTTCGTGGCGCTGCTGGCGATCGCTGGTGTGCTCGCCGGTGTGGCCTGGATTCGCGGCGAGCGCCTGGGTGCGGTCGAAGCATTGAAATCGCGGCTGGCGTTGCGCGTCGGAGGCACGGAGGGACTGCTTTGGCCGACGCGCTTGACCAACGTGGCTTTGGACGTTTCGCCGAACCTGAGCATCGACGTCGC
>Ga0068855_100012332_pt1 | contig 10323 bp, 8 predicted proteins | sample KBSCornC52_FD_66592 | JGI IMG/M metagenome (GOLD analysis project Ga0068855, IMG submission 66592) | Corn rhizosphere microbial communities from Kellogg Biological Station, Michigan, USA - KBS Corn C5-2 | ecosystem: Host-associated > Plants > Roots > Rhizosphere > Soil ... | reverse complement strand
CATTACGCCCTGAATTCTTCAGGATTGCTTTTTCTTGGAAGCGCCGAAACAGTCGGCTCAGCCACCGATCTTTTCATCCCAGTCGATAGTGCGCACAGGATCTTTTCGCGCAAACCAGGCCCGAGCCGGCTGATTCAAGCGTTTGCGAATCGGCGCACGGCTGGTGAACCCTGGGCACAAGTCCAGGTAGAAACTTCTATTGGCAACCTCGAACTTGAGAAGGTAGTGGACCGGATGATCCAAAACCGGTATGCGCCAGATTGCGTCGTAATAGATCAGAATCTGGAAATCCGCCAGTTCCGGGGTCACACCGGCTTCTATCTTGAGCCGCCTGCGGGAAAAGCAACTCATCATCTGCTGCGTATGGCCCGCACAGGTTTGGAATACGCGCTTCGCGAGACAACGTCGCGCGCTCTGCAACAGAACCAGTTCATTGAGCGGAAGGGTATTCGAGTGGAAGACGCCGGTACCGAGCGAACGATCGATCTGGAGATTGTCCCGCTGGCCGGCGCAACCGGCACGGAGCGATTTTGGCTTGTGGTCTTCAAACAGGCGGCGCCTGAAGCGGCGCCACTGGATACCACACGGCCGACTGCGAATTCCGAGGATCGACAGGTCGCACGTCTTCAGCTTGAGCTCGCCGAAGCACGGGACTATCTGCGTGCCGTGTCCGACGATTCCGAAGCGGCGCTCGAGGAGGCGAGAGCAGCCAACGAAGAATTACAGAGTACCAACGAGGAACTGCAGAGCAGTAACGAAGAGTTAGGAACCGCCCAAGAAGAATTGCAGTCGACAAACGAAGAGCTTACGACGGTTAACGAAGAGTTGGGCACGCGAAACCAGCAACTTGGAATTTTGAGTGACGATATGACAAATCTGCTGGGGGCCGTTGATGTGCCAATCCTTCGAGTGGACCGGAACCTTTGTCTGTGCCGGTTTACGCCGGCCGCCGAGAAGGTGTTCGGCGTCGGCTCTACGGATCTTCAACACCCTATCCGTCTTCTGCAAAGCCGCCTGGGAATGCCGGCAGACTTCGAGCGGCTGATTCGCGACGTGATCGGGTCGCTCGCTGTCCAGGGCCATAAGATGCAGGATCCACGTGGGCACTGGTGGTCGCTGTCGATACGACCCTACCGGACCGCGGATGACCGCCTGGATGGTGCGGTACTCACCTTCATGGACGTGGATTCGATTCAGCACGCTCTGCACGCTTCGCAAGAGGCGCGACAATATGCTGATGCTATCGTCGAGACGGTACGGGAACCGCTCGTGATCTTAAGTCAGGATCTGCGAGTGGAGAGAGCTAATGCCTCGTTTTATGGAAAGTTCCATCTGCACCCCGAGCAGACGGAAGGCAAGCATATCTATGAACTCGACGCCGCTCAATGGAAAATTCCGAAGCTCCGGTTGCTGTTGCAAAAGATGTCTACCAACGAAAAGTCTTTTGCGGACTTGGAAATTAAACATGCCTTTCCACACATCGGCACGCGGGTGATGTTGCTCAATGCGAAAGAGCTTCAGTTAGAATCGAAAACCCGGATTCTGCTCGCCTTTGAGGACATAACGGATCGCCGGCGCGCGGAGGAATCCATTACCGAGCGGCTAAAGAAAACCGACCGCGAGTTGGACCGCACCAAGGATGAATTGCGCGCTTTAGCCGGGCACCTGATGACGGCCCAGGAAGAGGAGCAACGGCGCATTGCCCGCGAGCTTCATGACGATCTTGTCCAACGTCTCGGCTTCCTGGAGTTCCAAATCGGGCAATTCCGCATCGGGCCAATTGGTAGCGCCCGGGTCGAGGTCGCGGAAATGCTCACGAGCTTACAGAGGCAAACTGCGGAGCTTTCAGATGCCACGCGAAATATCTCGCACAGACTGCACCCGGCGATTCTCGACGATCTTGGACTTGTGGCGGCCTTGCGGAACCTCGCGAAAGATTTTAGCCACGGACGCTCGAGCGCTGTGCGCTTCACCAGCCGAGTGGGCACCCGTTCGTTGCCGCGAGGGCATTTCGCAGGCACTGTCTATCGCATTGCACAGGAAGCTCTGCGCAACGCAATCAAACACGCGAATGCGGTTGGAATTACGATCTCCTTAATCTGTAAACGAAATGAGCTGCTTCTGACAATTCGAGACACTGGACCCGGATTTGATCCTTCCTCAGTACGCGGTGCCGGTGGTTTGGGCATCGTGGATATGGAGGAACGCGCCCATTTGCTTGGCGCAACACTGCGGATCGAGTCCCGGGCTGGCAAACGGACCACAATTACGCTTCGCGTGCCCCTTCCTCAATCGCCCAGCAACGAGACACCTGCGGGCGACCTTGATAGCAACACGAGATAATTGATCTATAAGGGTTCCAGTATAGCTATGGCGTTTCAGAAGACTCCAGTTCGGTCCCGCATATTACTCGCCGACGACCATACACTGATGCTTGAGGGCATCCGGCTGATGCTGGAGCCGGAATTCGAACTGGTGGGCAGCGTAGAAGACGGACAGGCGCTCCTCGTGGCCGCCAGAAAGCTCGTCCCGGATGTGATCCTGCTCGATATCTCGATGCCGCTTCTGAATGGCATTGACGCAGCCATCCAGCTCCGTAAGATTCTCCCCTCTGCCAAAGTGATCTTTGTTACTATGCATGCCGACAGAGATTACGTTACGGAAGCTTTTCGGTCTGGGGCCTCTGGCTACCTTCTGAAACGTGCCGCCGCTTCCGAATTGCTCACCGCGGTTCGGGAGGTTCTAAAAGGCAATCACTACGTAAGCCCGTTGGTAACCCGGAACACGTTGGGGTCTTTGTTCGCTTCGCCCTTAGCTGACGGCAAACTCTCCCATACCCTCACCTCTCGTCAACGGGAGGTTCTACAACTCGTGGCGGAAGGGCACTCCCGGAAAGAAGTTGCGGAGATCCTCCATATTTCAGTGAAAACCGTCGAATTCCACAAGGCAAGCCTCGCCCGGGAGCTGCTTCTGAAAACTCCCGCAGACTTCGTGCGGTACGCGATGGAACATGGAATGATCGCGTCCGAACGGTCGACCTAGGGTGTCTCGGGGGTCAGCTTCGTTTCGAAACTAGGCACTCGCCGGGTATTAATTCTTACCAAGCGACGTTAGATTCAGATCAGGATTCAGTCGGCTACGAATCTTCTCGAGTTCACTCGGAGGAGACTCGAGGTTGAGGTGTGGTTCGTGGTCGCTGCTGGTCCGGATGACGATGCGGCTGTTACACCGCTATGTCCCAGCTTGGGCTCGTCGAGCCTTTTGCTGTTCCCGCCGATACAAAGGAGCCCATGCGTCCGACCATCGCCACATCTTCTACCCGCTCGACGTCGGCCCGGTGTGATCCCGGTGCCCTCCGGACATCAGAAGCGCAGACCCCGCTGGGCTCCGCAAACGGACCTCCGCGCGATCGTACATCGTACCTCACAAGCATCGTAGACACTCTGCCCGATCCGACTTTGATTCTCGACGGCGACCTAAGGATCAAAATGGCCAATCGAGCCTTCTATCAGTACTTCGTTACCACTCAATCAGACACAGAGGGAAAAATCGTCTTTGACATCCCTTGCGTCGAATGGGATGGCTTAAACTGGCGCAATCTCTCCGGCTGGCTCCATCGTCGCGAGTACTCTTTGCGTGACCTTGAATTGGTCCAACACATCCCGTTATTTGGGGAACGAGTGATGATACTCAGCGCACAAACGTTGCCGTCTGACGGTCCCGATCCAGAGTTGACTACTCTGGTCATCCAAGACGCTACCGAACCCAGACGAGCACAAGACATTCTACGGTCACTTGCGGCAAATTCGAGCGGGAGGCAAAAGAATTGCGCCGATCCAATGAGAACTTGCGGCGCTTCGCTCAGATTGCTTCTCACGACCTAAGAGCTCCACTTCTTGCAGTGCTCCAATGTACACAGATTTTAGAGGATCGGTGCAAGAACAAGTTTGATGAAGACGATTTGTCAAATTTCGAGTACATCACGCGAACCGTTTGCGCAATGACCGTATTCATCAGCGATCTTCTCTCCTATTCTCAGATCTCTACGGGCGATTCTGAAGTTCTGCCGCTCACGGATACTGGCGCCGTGCTACAAACAGCCCTCGCCAATTTGCGAGTATCCATTCTCGCAACTGACGCCACCGTAACTCATGAGCGTCTGCCAGGAGTTCACGTGCACCCTGCGCAGTTGTTGGAGTTGTTTCAAAATCTGATTGGGAATGCTATTCAATATCGTAACGGCCTCCGACCACAAATCCACATCTCGGCGACAAGGCGGGAAGATTGTTGGCTCGTTGCGGTCCGTGATAACGGGATTGGCATCAGACCACAATATTGCGACTGCATTTTTGAACCTTTCAAGCGCTTGCACGGGAGTGAACAACCGGGTTCGGGTCTGGGACTCTCAATCTGTAAAGAGATTGTTGAGCGCCATGGCGGCCGAATTTGGGTGGAATCGGAGATTCACAAAGGATCCACATTCTACTTAACGTTTGTTGGGTAGAAGGCATCTACGTCTGTGTATCAGCACTGCTAACAATAGAGTCGTCACTCACATGCGCTACGGGTCCTGCTAAACCGATTCCAGCTCTCCCTATGCGTAAAGAGACGAACAGCAGTCGCAAAAGCTGAATTTTTGCGGACCACAGGCCGCAGGCACCCGCCTAACTATCCGTTTTCGCCGCGCTCCCCGTGGTGGCGGTAAAAGTATTTCGGAAAGACCTGCTGGAAACGGTTACTCTAGGTTTGCTGCCACGGCTGGTATTAGCGCGACTCGCTTCTTTGGCTGCTTCAATCTGTTCCCGCGTCCGTACGTCAGGTTCCGACAGTCTCACCTTCTGTTTGGCGCGAGCAACCTGACGCTTGTGTCGCTTCTCTAATCTTTTGTCCATACTCCACGCTACACCGTACGCGTTGTTGCCGAGCATATCTCTTGCAAGCCGCTGCCGGCTGCCGAAGTGCTACCGCCTCGAGTGCCAGAGTGTGACGTAAGAGGACGTAGACTCGCCAGTACGCGCGCGAGGCAAACAGGCACGTAGGCATCAGTCTGATCCTACTTGGCTTCGTTCACACTCGCTTTCGCCGATCTCCAACTCCTTGATTCGGCGAGCCGACGAATTTTGACGACCTACACCGCTTAGAAAGCTCCGAGTATTGATATCGAACCGCCTGGATTGCACTGACTAGCTCACTGGCCAGCACGCCGCCATTCTTCTCTCTCAGCCCGCGTCCATGGAACTTTCCTACTGGTTCGACGCAATGAAGCTTGGCTCAGCTTATGCAGGTCACGAGCAAGGTTGTTAGAGCTCTTCGCTTGAGAGCCAAAGCTCCCTGCATACACTTTCGTAAACTCTGCTCCGAAGAAGAAAACCTGTGTCGAGTAGTACACCCAGATCAGAACAACGATAAACGACCCAGCGGCGCCATAGGCGGAGCCCAAATTTGTCTTCTCCATGTAGAGCGCGATAAGCTGCTTGCCAATCACAAAAAGCAGCGACGTTACCAGGGCTCCCATCCTTACGTCTTCCCAGTTCAAAGGAATATTCGGAAGGAATTTGTATATGCCTGCAAACACTACGGTAATTACTAGAAAAGAAATCAGGAATACCGTAACATGCAGGAATCGGCTGGAAGCAAATATATGCCAGCCAAAGAATCTCTCGATCGTTGCAAGCCAGGTGTTCAGTATCAGCGAGATAAGAAGGAGGAGGCCGACGGCAAGGATCATGGCGAACGAATACAGACGTTCCTTAGCAATACGGCATAGACTCGCGAAATTGGCACCGTTCCGACGGAGAGGCACGTGCCAGATTGTATTCAGAGCGTCACGAACTTCCGTCAACACTGATGAAGCTCCAAAGAACAGAGTCAGCGTGCCAAACACGGCGGTAAATAAACCGCTCATGCGTCTGTGTGGGCCCTTAAGCAGAATCTGAATTGCCGGGCCCATGTCGGGGCCTACCAGGTCCCGCGCGCCTAAAACCAGTTGCCCTTGCGCGATTTTCGTTCCATAGACAAAGCCAGCAATGGCTACCGTCAAAACAAGAAGCGGCGCAAGGGAAAGCAAAGTATAAAAAGCCACCGAAGCGCTCCAGCGAGTGGCGTTGTCTGTGGTCCACTCTACTGCCGTGCGCTTCAAAAGTACGAGCGCGATCCTACCGTACTGAACGCGGGAATGCGTGATCCGCATGTGCCTCACAATCACTAGTCGTCTATTCGCTCATCGCAACTGTGGACAACATTCGCTGCCTGGGCGTCCAAGGCGAGCATGTCTTAGCGGTCGACTCCTGGATAGTCGCCCATTTGCGTCGTCTCTCAGGCCGAGGAGCGTTCCACAGGTATATTTGTGGGACCCTTCAGCGCTCGCAATCGAGAGCCACCAAGCGTAAGCCGTTTCCGAATCATTTCTGGCCCGAAACAATATGCAACCCCGGTTTATCGGTTTGCTAAGAGACTGCGTGTCAGAGGACCTGACTTAGTTCAGATGATCTGCAGAGTGGGCGGGCTTGCTCAGTCGCTTACAAGGTACGCCTAATCGACCTATTTGTCAATGAGGGATCTCTCTTGATGTTATAAATTACGCAAGTCTTACGAGCTAGGACTGCTCCGGTAATTGTGGGGTTCTAACTCACATCTCCCTGGCTCATTCAGACGGTGCTGGGACGCCCTTCGTTCTCAGTCATCTAGGGATGCTGCGGCGCGCAGTCCTTCGTCTCGGCGGTAGTAGAAGGCGAGTCGCCTTGTCCGTGCAATTAGGTCCCAGCATTTCCGTACCCCTTCGGGCAGCGGATCCCGGGCGCTGCCGACGTTTCTCCTTGTATTCCAAATTGATTCGTGACAGGATGGAGACGCCAACCTTCTAGGGCCTCGGCACAAGCTTCGAACCGCAGGTCGTTCCCCTCCAGCCTTGGTAGAAAGAGAACGACTCATGTCAGGGCAGAGTTACAAGCTCAACCAGCCTATAGTCAGCATCACCATCGTAGATCAACAAAGAATTCTGGCTACTGTTCCCCGGCACGCAATAGTCACCGTTGAGGGTCGAGTTGAGGGTACGCACCTTGTCAACGTCGAATGGAAAGGTAAACGCGCGATGATATTCAAACGAGATCTACGAGAGCGTGGGAGTCTCGTTGACGGGGCAGTGGCTCTGAAATTGTCTCGAGAGCGTCAATAACACGAGACCGTAGCCTCAGAGCCTCGAGAGCTACCGACCGCCGATACGTTCGGCCAATTGCTCGACAACCTCGTTGTGATAGAACTCGAATAGCGATAGGATCTCTGTCTAGTCACGCGTTTCGGTATCATTCGTTTGCAGCGTCTGCATTGTGAATTCCAAGATTGACGTCCGTGATCGCGAAAATCGAATTCGAGAGCATATCATCGCTGTGAATGCCTTCATCTTCTTCCTTGTCTTTCTCTTCCTGGCGGCTTAGTCTTTCCTCCTCGTCGTCCTCTTCGTTCAAGCGATCCTCCTCGTCCTCTTCGTCGTTATGCGAATCAAACCCAGTTTCGTGCTCCGGCAAGTTCTCTCCAATCCTCTACACCACCAGTATCCGTAGCGGTGGCTCACGGGGCAAAATAACACGTTAGGCCGATGAAAGGTGCACGACGCGTCGATAGAGGTTTTTCATCGATCCGAAACAACTGATTGTAGCCGCAGTCGTCGCAGCTCGGGCCGGATCGCTATGCGTCAAAAGATACGCCGCGATTTTGCACCCTGATCGTCAAAGAACTGCGCATTACGGATTGCTAAAAACTCACAACCTTGCAATTCGTCTGCCGGGATACAGAACGGCCCATCTCGGAAGACCTGTTAAAACTCCTAGCCGAAGAGAGACTAGGGCTCTATCTGCGAAAAGCGTTTTGTTACAATGCCGTCTCGACTGAACCAAAAAGCACCGGGGTGGCTGCAATTGTGTAACGTAATTGGCCGCTGAAGTTTCTTAATTTCGGGATGCCTATTTGGACCTAAGCATTCAAAGTGTGTGGATACTGAACAAGGCGATAGATGGAATCGAAGCTCTAATTGTCGAAGGTGCAGCGCGAATAGGATCGCGTTGTGAGCTGCCAAACGGTGCTCAGCTACTCATTTGTGGTGCCGGTTTTGACGAGCACACCACGAAGGTCTTCTGGAGCGGGCATTACTATTTCGTATACACGAAACACCTTAACGCAGCGGGCATCTTGGCCATATCTAACGAGGAGCCCGCGCGACTCGGAAACAATGCTGCCGCTGGCGGCCGTGTGTTTTCGGAAATTAAAACTGCACGATGGGCAAGTCGTGAGAAGTCCTCAGGCTAACCAGCGGTCCAGATTTTCAGCTACAAACTCGTCGTCATTGAGATGCGGATACGAGGCACAAACGCGGTCAATCTCTTCGAATTGCCCTTCGGAAAGCTTTTCCTCCGGATCAAGGCACCAGCGACCCGCCAGCAGCCCTTGCCGCCGCAGAATTTCATGAATACCGGAAATACAGCCACGAAAGTTGTTACGAACATCGAAAATCGCGCCGTTCGCGTCGGTGATCTCGATGGCCCGGCCTAGCAAAGGGGCGATTTTCTCGCTCTGCTTTCTCGCACACCGAATATCTGCAAGCATCTCAACCGCGCGCTTGGTCCAGACTGCCCACTGGCCGAGCAGGCCGCCCGCAAAGTGCAGAGCCTTGCCCCCGGCGTGAATCGGAGTCAATAGATCGCCCACTATGTTGTCGTCGTTGCCGGTGTAGATGGCTATTTCCGTTTCACGCCCGCTAGCCGCCACGCCGCGCAGCACATCGATCGTCTGGTACCGATTGAACGGAGCGATTTTTACCGCAACGACGCTCTCGATTTCTGAGAATCGACGCCAAAACTCGTAGTGGAGCACGCGTCCGCCTACCGCGGGCTGAAGGTAGAAACCCATGAGCGGAAGAATCTCACCCACGGCGCGGCAGTGCGCTATCAGTTCCGCATCCGAAGCGCTGGCGAGCGCTCCCAGGCTCAACAATCCGATGTCATATCCCAATTCACGCAGAGTGGTCGCCTCTTCACGGGCTTGGCTGGTCGGGCCGCAGACGCCGCCTATCTTCACCAGTCTCTTCCCGGAGCGGCGCTCAAATGCGCTCATCTCCTCCATGGCCAATGCCAGTACCGGCCTGTACAAGCCGACGCTCTGCTGCCTGATGGAGAACTGCGTGGTGTGAACGCCGACGGCCGTGCCTCCGGCCCCCGCGTCGCAGTAATACCGCGTCAATGCGCGCTGCCGCCGCTCATCCAGCTTTCGGTCGGCATCGAGCGCCAGCGGATGAGCGGGAATCACCAATCCGCTGCGCAGCAGCCCACCAAGGTGCCCGATATCGTCTGCCATTAAAATTTCCCATCCATAACCTGAAACTTCGTGGCTTTATGCAGGCTCGCTCCCCCCACTTCGATCCAGCGCGCTACCCACTCCATCAATTGCTCTGCCGGAACTTGCGGATAACCCAATGCCGCGTGGCACGCGCCCGCATTGCTCAACAATGCTAGCCCTTCGGATTCACCGGTCAAATGAAGCGTCCGGTCAAAACGCCTGGAGAAGAACTCGGCGGCGCGCCGCACGGAGATTGTTTCCGGGCCCGTGACATTCAAATAGCGTGGTGGCGATGCGCACAGTTCGAGCGACCGCATGGCGTACGAATTCGCATCGCCCTGCCAGATGATGTTAACTGCTGGAACGCACAGATCGACCGGCGAGCCTTCATGCACGTGGCGCGCAATGTCGACCAGCACTCCGTATCGCAGATCGATGGCATAGTTCAGACGGAAAACCAGGCAGGCCGTGCCAAACTGTTTCGCGTAGTATTCGAAAATCCGTTCACGTCCCAGGCACGATTGCGCATACTCGCCGCGCGGGGCGGGCTCGTCGGATTCCGGGCAGCCGCCCCGTTCCACTCTTACGAAAGGATAGACATTTCCCGTCGAGAAGACGACGATGCGCGAATCGCGGAAGTGTCGCGCCACGTTGGCGGGGACTAGCGTGTTCATGGCCCAGGTCAACTCGGGGTCGCCGGAAGATCCGAACTTTCGGCCGGCCAGAAACAAAACGTTTTCTACCTGCGGCAGCGCCGCGACTTCAGCTCCATCAAGCAGATCGCAACTAACCGTTTCGATTCCCGCTTCCTCCAACTCTCTTCTGGCATCTCCGGACTGGAACCTGGATGCCGCCAGCACGCGGCGGCTTCTGCCCGCGGCATCGGAGGCGCGGCGTAATCGTTTCGCCAGCGTTGGCCCCATTTTCCCGCCCGCACCCAGGATCATCACGTCGCCCGCGAGCCTCCCGGAGAATGCGATGTCCGCGTCGTTCGGA
>Ga0068855_100012331_pt1 | contig 10324 bp, 9 predicted proteins | sample KBSCornC52_FD_66592 | JGI IMG/M metagenome (GOLD analysis project Ga0068855, IMG submission 66592) | Corn rhizosphere microbial communities from Kellogg Biological Station, Michigan, USA - KBS Corn C5-2 | ecosystem: Host-associated > Plants > Roots > Rhizosphere > Soil ... | reverse complement strand
CGCCATGTCGCGCGAGGCGCCGGCGGGGTTGTAGAGGTCGAGCGCGGGTGCCGCCAGCAGCGTGGGAGCCGCAATGGCGCGCAGCGCCTCCTCGGTGCCCGCGTGGCCGGGCGTCGTGCCCACGTCGTGCGCGTCGTAGGCGCGCGTCTGGCAAAGCCAGTCCCACGGGTCGGGGCCGTGGCGCAGGAACCGCTCCTCGAGCGCGGAAATCTCGGCGGCCATGGCGGCGGCGTCCGCGAAGCGCTCGGCGCCCTGGGGCGTCGACGCCACCACGAGCTGCGTGAACGGCGCCCAGAGCCGCATCGCCGCGCGGCTCTCCCGCGGCCGCATGAGCTCGGGGTCCTCGAACAGCATCCGCCGCGAGAGCTCGTTCATGAGCTGCGACCAGCGCGACGTGCGCGCCATCGCGGTCATCGCGACGATGCGCTCCATGCGATCGGGGTGGCTCACGGCCCATTGCAGGGCCTGCATCCCGCCCATCGACGCACCGGCCACGGCGCGCAGCCTGCCGATGCCGAGCGAATCGAGGAGCCGCCGCTGGCTCTCCACCATGTCGCGGATCGTGATGGCGGGAAACGCCCGGCCGGGCTGCGCGCGCGAGCACGAAGGCGAGCTCGAGAGCCCGTTGCCGAGCGCGTCGATGGCGATCACGTGCCAGCGGCTCGGATCGAGCGCACGGCCCGCGCCGATGAGGAAGTCGAGCCGGTGGTGCGTGGCCCCGATCGCGCAGCACACGAGCACCGTGTTGTCGCCGGCCGCGTTGCGCTCGCCGTGCTCGACCCACACGAGGCGGCAGTCGCGCAGCACGCCGCCGCCTTCCAGCGGCAGGTCGCCGATCGCGGCCGAATGGTGCGGCCGGTCGATCCATCCCGGGGCGAGCGGCGGATGACGCAGCGCCATCAGGCGAGCTCGACCACGGTGCGGATGCCCTCGCCGCGCCGCATCGCCTCGAAGCCGTCGTTGATGCGCTCGAGCGGAAGGCGGCTCGTGATGAGCTCGTCCAGCTCGAGCTTGCCGTCGAGATAGAGCTGTGCCAGCCACGGAAAATCGCGCGCCGGTCGAGCGCCGCCATAGGACGAGCGCGTGATGCGCTTCTCGCCCATGAGCGCGCCGAAGCGGAAGGACACTTTCCGGTCGACGGGCACCTTGCCGAGGATCACCAACTGCCCGCCGGGACGCGTGATGTCGAGCGCCAGCTGCATCGCCGGCTCGTTGCCCGCGCACTCGAACACGGCGTCGGCGCCGCGTCCACCCGTGAGCGCGCGCGACGCATCGTCGGCGCCGTCGACGGCGAGCACGGCGTCGGTGGCGCCGAAACGCTGCGCGCGCACGAGGCGCACGGGGTCGCGGTCCACCGCGATGATGCGCCCGGCGCCCGCGAGCACCGCGCCCTGCACGACGTTCAGCCCGACCGCGCCGCAGCCGACCACCGCGATGGAAGCGCCGGCCGCGGGACGCGCGAGCCGCATCACGGCGCCGACCCCGGTCATGACGCCGCATCCGATGAGGCATGCGCGATCGAGCGGCATGTCGCGCGGAACCGGGATGGCGCCGCTCTCGGGCAGCATCGAGTATTCGGCGTGCGAGGACACCACGCCGAAATGGTGCAGCGCATGCCCGCCCAGGCCGAGCCGCGTCGAGCCGTCGAGCATGCGCCCGCGCGGCTGGTGGCGCCGGAACGGCTCGCACAGCACGGGCTCGTCGTGCGCGCAGTAGAAGCAGTGCCCGCACGCGGGATTCCACGACGCGATGACGGGGTCGCCCACGCGCACCGTCGTGACCGCGGACCCGACGGCCTCGACGATGCCGGCACCCTCGTGTCCCAGCACGATCGGCAGCGGGTATCCGAGGTGCCCCTCGATCACCTCGAGGTCGGTGTGGCAGAGGCCGCTCGCGTGGTTGCGCACGAGCACCTCGTGCGGCGCGGGGCCGGGCAGCGTCGCTTCCTCGATCGCAAGGCGACGGCCCGTCCCGTGCAGGACGGCGGCGCGGAAGCGCACCATCAGGCCGGCAGCTCGTTCTTGCCCGTGCCCTCGTAGAGCACCGCGACCTTGCGCTCGACGGCGGCGGCGTGCGCGCGCAGCTCGGCCTCGCCCAGGTCGCGCTGCGGGCGCGGCTCGGCATCGAAGTGCCCGTAGCGGTCGACGCCGCGCACGAGCATGGCGGAGTCGCGGCCCTTGGTCTGGCGCACGTGCGCCGGCAGGTAGCGGATCGCGAGCCCGATGCGCCGGTCGCGCGAGAGGTTCGGCGCCGAGCCGTGCACGAGGCGGATGTGGTGCAGCGACATCTCGCCCGGGGCGAGCGGCATCGCCACCGTGCGCGCTTCGTCGACCTCGACCGCGATCTCCTGCCCGCGCGTGAGGAGGTTGTCCGCGGCGAACGTGTCCACGTGCGGCAGGTGCGACTCGGCGTGCGAGCCGGGGAGGACCTTCATGCAGCCGCTCTCGAGGTTCGCGGGGCTGAGGGCCACCCATGCCGTCACCACTTCCTCGGGATCGAGACCCCAGTACGCCGCGTCCTGGTGCCACGAAACGAAGCCGGGGCTCCCCGCCTCCTTGATGAAGAAGTTGGTGGTCCAGCAGAGGATGTCCGGGCCGATCAGGTCCTCGACGGCGTCGAGCACGCGCGGCTCGTGCACGATGCGGTCGGCCCAGGTGAAGAGGAGGTGGCTCTTCACGCGCCACTTGCCCTGCAGCGGCGCGCCGGTGGACGCTTCGTGCCGCTCGAGCGCGCCGCGCAATTGCGCGGCCTCCTGCGCGTCGAGCGCGCGCACCGGGAAATGGTAGCCGTCGCGGCGATAATGCTCGACCTGCGCGGATGTCAGCGTTTTCGGCATGGCAGCGCTCCTAGTTGCGGGGAATCCCGGCGGTTTCGATCACTTTCTTCCAGCGCGCCACCTCGCTCTTCGTGAACGCCGACAGGGCCCGGGGCCCGCGCTCGGCCGCCGGCACCAGCACGTAGCCCTGCTCGACCAGCATCGAGGTGAACGCGGTATCGGACATCGCATCGTTGAAGCGCGCGACGAGCCAGTGGATCGCCTCCGGCGGCGTGCCCCGCGGAGCGTAGATGCCGTACCACGTCGCCGCCTCGAAGCCGGCGAGCCCCGACTCGTCGAGCGTGGGCACCTGCGGCATCTGCGGAATGCGCTGCGGCGAGGTCACCGCGTACGCCGCGACCTTCTCGCCCTTCACTTGCGGCAGCGCCGTGTTCGACTGGTCGAACATGCAGTCCACGCGGCCGCCGACGATGTCGACGAGCGCGGGCGCATTGCCCTTGTACGGCACGTGCACCACGTTCGCCTTCGCCGCGGTCGCGAAGAGCGCGGCGACGAGGTGTCCCGCGGAGCCCACGCCCGCGTTGGCGAACGTGACCTTGCCCGGGTGCTCGCGCGCGTAGCGCATGAGCGGGCCCACGCCGGCCGCGGGCGCGCCCTTGCCGCACTCGAGGACCATGGGCGTATCGGGGAAGCGCACGACGGCGTCGAAATCGGCGACGGGGTCGTAGGGAAGCTCGCGATAGAGACCGGGCGCCGCGGCCATGTAGCCCACGTGGCCGACCAGCAGCGTGTAGCCGTCGGGCTTCGACTTCGCGACCTTGCCCGCGCCGAGCGTGCCGCCGGCGCCGGGGACGTTCTCGATCACGATCGTCTGCGCGGCATTGCGCGACATGCGCTCCGCGAACTGGCGCGCGAGCGTGTCGGTGGCGCCGCCCGGCGCGAACGGCACCACCCACGTGATCGGGTGGTCCGGGTACTGCGCGGCGGCGCTGCCCGCTGCGAGCGCCGCCGCGGTCGCGGCGATCGCCGCCAGGATGACTCTCATCGTCATGCTCCTCTTGTTCATGTCGGTGAAAAGGCGAGGCTGCGCGTCGACTCCATGTGCGCGAGGATCGCCGCGCCGCCGTCGTGGATGTTGCGGGCCACCGCGGCCTCGAAGGTGCGCGGGGTGCCGGATTCGAGCTGCGCCAGCGCCAGTGCGTGCTCGTCGACCGCCGTGCCCATGCGGTCCAGGGGGAAGTCCTCCATGGGACGCGTGAGGATGAGGCGGTCGAACATGTTCGCGAGGAGAGCCGTCAGGTGCGGGTTTCCCGCCTGCTCGGCGATGCGCACGTGGAATGCCTTGTCGACGAGCATGCCGAGGCGGCGCCGGTCGCCCCGGCCCGCGAGGACGGAGGCATACATGCGATGCAGCGCGCGAAGCTCGCCCACGAAGGCGGGCGTGCGCCGCGCGGCCGCGGTGCGCGCGCAGAAGGCCTCGATGCACTCGCGCGCCTCGTAGAGGTCGCGCACGTCGCGCGGCTCCATGCGCCGCACGATGAAGCCGCGGTTCGGCAACGACGCCACCAGGCCGTCGGTCTCGAGCCGCCGCAGGGCCTCGCGCACCGGCGTGCGGCTCGCGCCGATGTGCGAGGCGATGTCGTCCATCGGGATCTTCTGGCCCGGCGTCACGCGGTGGGAGAGCACGAGCTGCGCGAGCGCGCCCGCCGCGCGCTCGACCGGCGTCGCGTCCTCCGACGGGGCCATGCCCATGGGCAGGAACCGCTCGAGGCGGCGAAAATCCTGCGGGGAAAGCGCGAGCGACATGGGTCCAGCATACAAAAAATTCGGATACAAAACTATATACACTTTTTCGCGCGGCTGACCGCGGCATGTCGGGCCGCGGCGACAGGACGCGCTCATTTGTAAAACTCCTTGTCACGGCGCCCGCAACGCGCGCGGGCCGTAGTACGCTTCGTATCGATCCAGTTCCGGGATCCTTCCGGGCCGGCCTTCGGGTCGGCCCCTTTTCTTTCGATGGCCTCGATCGGCGAAGCGATCCTCGGGCGCGCACAGGCGCTCGCGCGCCACAGCGACAGCCCCGCCCACTACACGCGCACCCTCTTCACGCCGGCGCACCAGGCCGCGGCGCGGCAGCTCGGCGACTGGATGCGCGCGGCCGGCATGGCCGTTCGCGTCGACGCGGTCGGCAACGTGATCGGGCGCTACGAGGCGAGGGCGCCCGGCGCGAAGACGCTCCTCATGGGCTCGCACTTCGATTCCGTGCGCAACGGCGGCAAGTACGACGGCGTGCTCGGCATCCTGCTGCCGATGGCGTGCGTGGCCGAGCTCGCCGCGCGCGGCGAGAAGCTCGACGTCGCGATCGAGGTGGCCGCGTTCTCCGACGAGGAGGGCGCGCGCTTCCAGACCAGTTTCTTCTCCAGCCGCGCGCTCATCGGCCGCTTCGATCCGCAACTGCTCGAGCGCCGCGACGCGGACGGCACGACGCTCGCCGATGCGATGCGCGGGGCCGGCCTCGATCCCGCCCGTGCCACCGAGGCGCGCATCGATCCCTCATCGCTCGCCGCCTACGTCGAGGTGCACATCGAGCAGGGGCCGGTGCTGCTGGGCGAGGGCGTGCCGCTCGGGATCGTCGCCAGCATCGCGGGCGGCACGCGCCACATCGTGCGCGTGCAGGGCGAGGCGGGCCATGCGGGCACGGTCCCGATGGCTTTGCGCCACGACGCCCTCGCGGCCGCGGCCGAGATGGTGCTCGCGGTCGAGAAGCGCTGCGGCGCCGGCGGCTCGCTCGTCGGCACGGTCGGCATCCTCAAGGTCCGCGACGGCACCGGCAACGTCATTCCCGGCGACGTGGAATTCACGATCGACATTCGCGCGGGCGAGGACACCGTGCGCCGCGCCGCGGAGCAGGATGTCTTCGCGGCGTTCGAGGCGATTGCGCGAAAGCGCGGCGTGAGCGTCGAGCGCACCAGGACCCACGAGGTGAGCGCGGTGCCGTGCGCGCCCTGGCTGCAGGATGCGCTCGCGGCGAGCGTCGAGCGTGCGGGTGTCCGCGCGCACCGCTTGCCGAGCGGCGCGGGCCACGACGCGATGATCCTCGCGCAGGTGAGCGACGTGGGCATGCTCTTCGTGCGCTGCGGGGCGGGCGGCGTGAGCCACAACCCCGCCGAAACCATCACCGCCGAAGATGTGGATGCCGCGGCGGCAGCGCTCCTCGACTTCCTGCGCCGTTTCGAGCCGCGCTAGAGGCGCGGCGGCGGGGCGACCCTGCGCCGCGCGGCCATCGATCGCCCGAGCGTCTCGCGATCCGCATCCGTGAGCCAGCGGTTGCAGAACTCGAGGAGGTTGCGCTCCTCGGCGAGGATGTGGTGCGCGTACGCGCAGACGAATGCGTGCACCTCGGTCTCGGGCAGCGGCCGCGGGATGCCGTCGCTGATGGCCTCGAGCGGCTTCCTGAGGCGCGCCCACGCCGATTCGAGCGCGCGATGGTCCCGCTCCAGGCTCTCACGGAAAGCGCGAAAGCGGGCGGCCTCGCCGGCATCGCCGATGCGCGACTCGAGCAAGGGGAAGAGGTCCTTCTCCTCGTCCTCGTGGTGGTTGGCCGCGGCGAGCGCGAAGTAGCGCAGCACGGCCTGTGCCGCGGCGCTCGCTTCGGGATCGACGCCGCGCTCGGCGAGATGGACCCGCAATCGCTTGAGGGTGTCGAGCTGCCGCTCGATGCGACGATGGCAGCCCTGCAGCATCTCGAGGGGCTCGTCGAATCCCGCGGGCGTCTCGAAGAGATCCCGCTCGTTCCTCCGGTTGCGCGAGATGGCCATGGGTTCGCTCCCAACGCCTCCGCTGTCGTGTTGTAGCTGCGACTGCCGCACGGGGTAAAGGTTGCACCATGGCGGCGCTTCACGCAACGCGTTGCGCCACGACGACGTAGCGCAGCCGCGTTCCCGGTTGCACTGCATCAAACGGCCAGCACGTGATGAGCGTGAGCTGGGAGGCGTCCGTCGGGTCGAGCACGCGCGTCTCGGCCTGGTCGACCACCTGCACTTCGCGCACGCGATACTGCGCCGCAGCACCGCGGCCATCCTCCACGTCGATCACGTCGTCGAGCTCGAGATTGCGCAGGAAATCGAAGTGCGTGTCGCGATGGGCCACCACGACGGCGTTCCCCCGGTGCGCCGGAAGCGCCGTGCCGCTCACGTGGGCCGGGCCGTACGCGAGCGAGCGCATGCTCGCATCCTCCAGCACATAGAGCTCGACGCCGCGGGCAGGCACCGTGAGCCGCGCGATGGGACGGATGTCCGCACCGGGCCATGGGCGCGGCGCCTGCGCGTCCACGCGGCCCACCTGCCATGCGGCGGCGATGAGGCGCTGCGCGAGCCAGGCCTTCGCGTGGATCCAACCGGCGGCGGCGAGCTCCGCGGCGCCCGCGAGGGCCAGCGCGAGCGCGATCGCGCCCCACGCCTTGCGCCGCGCGCTCACGCGGACCTCCAGCCGATCACCGCGACGAGCGCCGCGGCAGCGAGCGCGAACAGGCCCAGCAGCAGCTCGAGCGTCGACTCCGTGGCGGTCTGGGGCAGGATGCCCGCGTTGTTGCCGTAGCCGCGCGGAAGGGCCGACTTCACCATCGCGGTCTTCACGAACGACGGCCCCGTGGGCGTGACGTCCACCGCGACCAGGCTCGTGTACGCGCTCACGAGATGGTGCTCGAGGGCCACCTGGACCACGGACGGGCGCACCGTCGCGGGATCCGCGCCGCGCACGAGCTCGTCCATGAGGCTCGCGATCTTCGCCCTGGCCCAGAGGGCGCCCACGCCGGACTGCGCCGCCGACGGCGTGAGCGCCACGCTCCAGGGTTCGTTGCCGCGCCGTCCCGAGACGATCACGGTGCCGGCGAGGCTCGCGGCCTTCGCGCTCACCACGACGGGCTCGCCGAGATAAAGGTCGGGAATGCGCGCGGGAAAGGTCTCGACGGGGGAGCCGTCGGGCCACGTGATCGCCACGTCCTGCAGCACCGGCGCCTCGATCTTCGCGAAGAGCGCGCCCATCTTCTGCTGCACCTCGTGCACGTCGCCGATGTAGGTGAAGGTGCCGCGGCCGAATTCCGCGGCCTTCGTCATGAAGTGCGTGTTGGGCGCGGAGCCGATGCCGACGGTGAAGAGGCGCGCGTTGCCGAGCTTCGCGGCGATGAGGCTGAAGAGCGCGTCCTCGTTGCTCACGCCGCCGTCGGTCATGAAGACGACCTGCTTGAGGTATCCCGCGGGCGACGACCCGCCGAGGGCGAAGGCGAGCGCGGGCTCCATCTCCGTGCCGCCTCCCGCGCGCAGGCCCGCGACCCACTGCTTCGCCGCCGCGACGTTGCCCTGGGCCGCGGGCAGCGGGACGGAAGAATAGGGACGCAGGATCGAGTTGAATTCGACCACGTTGAAGCGATCGCGCGGCGTGAGGGAATCCAGCGCCTGCGTCACCGCCGCGCGGGCCTGCGCGATCGAGGCGCCGTCCATCGAGCCCGAGGTGTCGATGACGAGGATCGTCTCGCGCGGGATCGCGGATGCGGCGGCCTTTTGCACGGCATCCGGCTGCGGCGGCACGAGCATGAGGAGGCCGTACTCCGCGCTCCCCACGCGCTCGCGGAAGATCGCGCCCTGCGGCGTCGCCCCTCCCGCGAGCGTCCACGTGAGCTCGAAGTCGTGGTCGGCTTCTTCCTGCTCCTTCACGAGCGTGACACCGACGCGCCCATCGCCCGCCTTCTGCAGCGCCGCCTCGTGATACGAGCTCGTCACGTTCGCGATCGGCACGCCGGCATCGATGATGACCGCGATGTCGACGGGATTCACCGGCCCGCCCACGCTCGCCACCGCGTAGGCCGGGGAAAGGATCGGCGCGTCTTGCGCGTCCGGCGCCGCGACCTCGCCGTCGATCGCGTTCACCTTCGCCACCGCGGGCACGTAGCGCGGCGTCGCCGCGAGCGGGAAGCGCAGCCTGTACTGGCCGTCGTCGTACGCGAGCGACTGCTGGTACTCGATCGTCACGCGCACGGTCTCGCCGGGCCCGATGTGGGCCACGGAGTTCGTGAAGAGGTTGGGGCGCTGCTGCTCGACGAGCGCCGCCTTGCGGCCCTGGCTCTTCGCGGCCTCGTAGGTGCGGCGCGCCTCTTCCTTCTCGCGCACCTCGCCTTCGATGAGCCGCGGGCCGACCTGCATCGAGAGGTGGTCGACGGCGGCCTTCTCCGGCAAAGGGAAGACGTAGATGCCCTCGACGAACTCGGAGCCGGGATTCTGGAACGCCTGCGTCACCTTCGTGCGCGCGACGATGCCCGTCACCTGGATCGCGACCTCGGTCTCCACGGTCGGGGCCACCGCGTACCGGCCCGCCGCATCCGTGCGCAAGAGCAGCTCGCCGGCCCGCGGATCCTTCAGCGTCACCGTCGTCGCGGCTTCCGCGTGCGAGGCGAGCACGACGGCGGCGAAGCCCAGCACGAGCGCCACGCCGAGGCCGCTCACGAACGCCTTCGCGCCCAGCATGAGGAAGTCCCACAGCGCGGAAGCGCCGCGCCCGCCCGTTGCCTTCACCGCCGCCATGCCCGTCTCCCGTCCGGTTCGCCCGCCATTGGGCAGGGTCATTTCGCTCCGGGGCGCGGGCGAGCGCGTGCGCGAATAAGGGCGAGGTGCCGCTGGTTTCTGGCGGAAAAATGACGTGAAGGAATCAGGGACGTACCCCATTTGCAGTCCGGTAAAATCGCGGGCCATGGCACGCCGCATCGCGCTGGTCGAGGACGACCCCACCATTCGCCAGAATTACGCCGACGCATTGAAGCGCGCGGGCTACGACGTGGCCGCGTTCGCCGACCGCCCGAGCGCCTCGCGCAGCTTCGCCACGCGGCTGCCGGATCTCGCGATCGTGGACATCGGCCTGGGCGACGAGATCGACGGCGGCTTCACGCTCTGCCGCGAGCTGCGAGGCGCCAGCGCGCGCCTGCCGATCATCTTCCTCTCGGCGCGCGATTCCGATTTCGACATCGTGTCGGGCCTGCGCCTCGGCGCCGACGATTACGTCACCAAGGACGTGAGCCTGCCGCACCTGCTCGCGCGCATCTCGGCGCTCTTCCGCCGCGCCGAGGCCGCGGCCGATGCGCCGCCGGAGGAAGTGCTGCATCGCGGGGCGCTCGCGCTCGATGCGCAACGCATGGCGGCCACGTGGAAGGGCGAACCGCTCGGCCTCACCGTGACCGAGTTCTGGATGGTGCATTCGCTCGCGCGCCATCCCGGCCACGTGAAGAACCGCGACCAGCTCATGCGCGACGCCGAGATGGTGGTCGACGACGGCACCATCACCTCGCACGTGAAGCGCATCCGCAAGAAGTTTCTCGCGGTGGATCCCGGCTTCGACGCGATCGAGACGGTGTACGGGATGGGATATCGGTGGACCGAGGGCGGCTGACGCGGGCGCTTCGCGTTGCGCGGGTCCCGCTCGCGCTTGTCGCCTCCACGCTCATGCTTGTCGCCCCCGCGCAGGCGGGGGCCCAATCATTGGATCCCCGCCTGCGCGGGGATG
>Ga0068855_100012330_pt1 | contig 10324 bp, 10 predicted proteins | sample KBSCornC52_FD_66592 | JGI IMG/M metagenome (GOLD analysis project Ga0068855, IMG submission 66592) | Corn rhizosphere microbial communities from Kellogg Biological Station, Michigan, USA - KBS Corn C5-2 | ecosystem: Host-associated > Plants > Roots > Rhizosphere > Soil ... | reverse complement strand
GCCGGGCAGCCACGGGTAGAGTAGAGCGCGATATAGGGATGCAGCAGAAATGGGACGTTGTACTTGGTGACATCGAGATCGCGGTGGTAAATCTCGGTTGCCCAGGGCATCTCGTCGAGCTGTTCGGGAGTGACCTGCGGGCGGTCGGGATTGTGGAGAATCTTGCCGGTCTCTCTATCCTTGTAGCTGACGCCGAGGATTTCGTTGAGAGGCTTGCCGTTGGCGTATTCGACGACGGAAAAGTCGAACTCGCGGCGGCAGATGAAGTCGATGGCAGGGCACTCGTTGAGTGCCTTGTCCGGCGAGGTGGTGACCGGCGGGCCGACGAAGGCAATCTTAATAGAGGGATAAGTCTGCTTGATGACCTCGGCCATCTTCTGGTCGCCCTCCCAGCCCATGGTGCTGGTGAAGAGCACGAGGAACTCGTAGTCCTTCAGAATCTCGACGACTTCCTGCCACTTGATGTGGTGAGGAGGAGCATCGAGCAGGCGGGATCCCTCGAGCATGCCGGCGGGATAGGTGAGCCAAACGGGATACCAGTAGGACTCGATCTCGCGGGTAGCAGGCCAGCGGGAGCTGGCTCCACCGTCAAACTTCTCGAAGGAGGGCGGGTTCAGAAACAGTGTTTTGAGGGGCATGATAATAGTCCAAGTTTACCATTTCGATAAGATGTTATGCCGATTTTTCGCAGGTTGCGCCGGTGGTTCGCTCTTTACAGATCAACTACATAGGAATTTATTCCGGCTTGAGTGTGGCTGAGGGCTGAGAGTTAACTGCCGATTTGACCCAATCCACAAGCTGACCGGTCTGCCGCAGCAGTTGAATCTCTGCTTTGCGCATCTCGAAACTGGAGTCGAGGACGGTGAGAAACTTCTCCCGTTCGGCAATTCGCGCCGTCTGCTCATCTTTCGGGGTCATCTGTGGACCGGATAGATTTCCGCTGCCCGCGCTCAGTTGGACCTGTAACACATCCAGTTGTTGTTGCGCGAGTTGCTGATCGAGGCTGGCGACCTCGGCTTGCGCGGATAATTCCGCTGTCGCGTGAAGAAGTTTCTGGCGGCCTTCGAGAAAGTCGTTCCGGGCTATCTCTGCTTCATGCTCTGCGTGGGCTGCATCCGCGGCTGACTCACGGGCTTTTGCCCGATGCACCATATCGAAGACGGGAAGGTTGATCTGGATGCCTACACCGAAGTTGTTGTGTTGGAAATGCGAATAGTAGAGGTCGTAGTTATTGAATTTAGCGAAGCGGTTGTATTGAGCGGCGAACGAGATCTGCGGTCTCCAGAGGTAGCGCGCGTCTCCGAACGCAATCTGCCGCTTCGATTGCGCGGTGGCATAGGCCGATGAAACTGCGGGATCATTGCTGGGCAGAGCGGCAGTTCCGGAGAGATCGGTCGAGGGCGTGATGAATTGAGGAATGCTGTCGTGTACTACGCTGAGACCCTGTGCCGGAAGGCCAACGAGCGTGGCCAAGTGTGCCTGATCGTCGGTCGCGGCGTCATCGGCACGAAGTTTTGCCAGCCGGATCTGCGCTGCCGAAAGACGAGTGCTGGTGAGGTTGATGGGGGTGTCCTGGCCGGCGTCGAGTCGCTCCTGAATAATCTCGATGAGGCGGGCTGCGTAGGCTGCTTGCTGGCTTAGCGCAGCCTGGCGCTGGGAGTCGTGGTCGAGCGCAACATAGGTGATCGCTACGTCTTCCGTGACTGCCTGGCGAGCGTTCTTGAGGGTGAGATTCGCGGCGTCGATGGCAAAGCGCGAGGCCCGGGTGTAGTTCTTCTGCGAAAAATTGAAGACCAGGGATTGGGCGGTGAAATTAAAGACCGAGGGCTGCCCGATGGGAAAACCGTAGGAGTAACCCAGCCCAGAACCGCCGACGATACTGGGGACGTATGCATCGCGCACTTCGGAGAGGGAAGCATTGGCCTTATCGACATCCGCCTGCGCCATCAGGACCTTGGGACTGTTTTTAAGCGCAAGATCGACGGCGGTGGTGAAGGATATCTGCGCCGTGGCTGGAAGCGCCGCAATAGTAAGCGTAGAAAATGCAATGACAAGGCGCAGAAGACGGGGCATACGTCCTGAGAGGTTCTTTCGAGATGAGCTGTATACCATCGTATCCCTCTTTCCCTTAGGATCCCTGCATCGGCTTATGAGAGGTTTCGAAGTGAGAAGCGAGGCCACGCGCAGCCACATATTGGCGATTTGCTTGTGGAGCATCGCCATGATGCGCGAGAAGGTCGCCGAGTTGGATGTAGACCTTGAACGCTGGAGCGTCGTCCGATTTTGCGGCAGATGAAAGATATTGACGCAGCAAATTCTCTGCGAGATCAGGCGAGCGGTTCATCGCAATCAGAATGCTTGCGGCATCGACAAGAGAAGCATCCTTTCGGCTGTCGGCGTCAATTGCAGACCGAAGTGCCTGGAGGGCCTGGTCGGGCTGATTGTGGCGCTGATAGAACTGACCGAGATCGACATAGGCTGCAGGAGTTTTTCCGGCGAGAGCAGCCTTTTTGAACTCTTCCTCGGCGGTGGATGCATCTTTGGCTTGATCGGCGATTAAGGCCAATAGGCGATGTGCCTGCGATGGAAACCGGGACTGCATGCGGTTAGCGAGCGCGCGACCCTTGTCGAGACCTCCACCGACGATGGCCGGAGCCTCCACATAGAATTCGCCAAGATCGTTCATTGCCTTGATGTTTCCAGGGTCAAGCTGCACTGCCCGCTCAAAGGCGTAGCGTACTTTCCGGGCAAGACTGAAGGCAATGAGTGGATTTGCGCGCGATGCTTTCATTCCGTAAGCACGCCCTAGCCACATCTGTGTATCGCTACCGCCGGGGTCGTTGGAGGCGGCAAGTTCGCACTCGTGAATGGCTGCATCGGCCATATCCTGGGCGTAATAGACACGGCAGAGAAGTTGATGAGCCTGGGCGTCGTTTGGTTGAGCCGCGAGCAGCGCCTGCAGAACACTTCGTGCTTCGTCCACGCGACCTTGCTGCAGGAGCGTGTTTGCCTGGGAGTTATCTGCGAGTAGGCGCACTCCGGAAAAGAGAACTAAAACGAGCACCATGCGGGTGCAGATCAGGCTGAGTCTAAGAGACATAATTATTCGACGACTTTAACTCTGAGGCCGTTGGAAAGATCGCGGTTACTATTCGCTGCGCCCAGAGCAACTGTGTCCTTTTCGGTAAGGCCGCCGGTGATCTCTACCCGAGTGAGATTCAAAACTCCCACCTGCACTGGAGTAACTACGAGTTTGTTGCCGACGACTCGGTAGACGAAATCACGGGGACCTTCAGTATGCAGCGCCTCGCGGGGAATGCTGAGGACATTGAACCGCTGCTGCGTTGTTACAGTGACGGTGACATTCGTATTCGGGAGCAACTCGCCATTGGCATCGTCTACTGCGATCAGGCACTCGCCGACGCTTCGGGTGCCATAAGGGATGACGGTAGTCGGTACGCGACTGACGTGACCGTGCCAGACGCGGTCAGGTTTTGCGTCCCACACAATTTTGACAGACTGACCCACTGCAAGCTTTCCGATCTCCGGTTCGTCGAAATAAGCACGAATTTGGACCTTATTGAGGTCCGCGACATCGAGCAGATCCTCGCCGGCCTGAACGAAGTCATATTGAGTTACTGGAATGGCGTAGACGGAACCTGCGAGTGGAGAGTGAATGTTTACGTCGGCGTAGCCTTTTTGGGCTGCGGCCACATCGGCGCGCGCATCGGCGAGTTGCGCCTCGGCCCGGGCGCGATCAGGAGTGCTATAACGCTGGGTGCTCCGCATCTCAGTATTCTGTAGAGCATCCGTAGCCGCTTTCAGGCGCTGCTCTGCAGAGACAACTTCACTGGCGGAGGCTGCCCCTTTCTGCTGAAGCTGCTTCAGAGCTGCAACATCCTTTTCTGCCTGCTGCTGCTGAGCTTTTTCGCGGCTGATGTCGCCTGAGAGCGTAATGCGTTCTTCCTGGGAGCCGCCCTGCTCCAGGTCATGCAGATTGGCCTGCGCTGTGCGAAGCGCCGAAGTGGCTGTTGCGACCCGGGCGACCGCGTCGGAATCATTCATTTTGAGGAGGAGAGCCCCTGGTTTTACCTTCTGGCCCACCTTGACATATATTTTTGCGATTACGCCTGGGGCTGGCGCATGGGCGCGAAAATCCTCGATGGGTTCGACCTTGCCGTTGGTTGGAACGGAACTGACGAGGTTTTGATGGTTCACAGCCGCCGCGCGAATTTCCACTACATCACGTGTAAAGGAGCGAACGAGGACCACGACGAGTACAACGGCAACGAGCAGGATGCCCAGAAGCGCAGCGGGACTCAGGCGTCTTGTATCGGTTGTCGGCATGAATTTTCAGTATATAAGACGCTTCTGCACCGAAAACGAAGCAGATATTTTCGTGCAACATGCGGGTGCATAGCTGGATGCGGCTTCTTCAGGTCAGGCGAATATCGAGCAATTCAAGTTCGAGACCGGGATACTGTGGATTGGTTTTGGCTCGGAGTCGGAAGGCAATATCGACCACGGCGCCTTTTCCCAGTCCCATTTCTGTGCACCGGGCTGACCAGTCTGTTCCACGACTCCAACCTAACGCGGTGAAACGAACGGATTCATTTCCCTGGTGAAGCACCAGACAGACATGCTTCTCCTTAATCAAACGGATGTCTGCCAGAAGTGTCACTCGGCGAGAGACGAATACAGGTTCCCGGTTTTCCATGCCGAAGGGACCACATTGCGTGAGCCAGTCGAATAGCTCCGGCGTAATGTCGCTGAACGAGATTTCGGAGTCACACTCCAGCGGAGGCGCAAGCATGGATTCGCTCAATAGCCTGGCGCCATAAGCACGCATTCTGGAGCGCAGGATTTCGACCCGATCCGACGGGAGAGAGAAGCCGACCGCATGAGAGTGTCCGCCGAAGCGGGTAAACAGACTGTCGATCTCATGAACAAATGTCAGGGCATCCAGAAGATGAAAACCGGCGATGGAGCGTCCCGATCCGTGAGCGTGGCCATCTTCGTGGGTCAGCACCAGGGCCGGGCGGCCAGTTTTGTCGACGACTCGCGATGCCAGAATCCCCAAAACTCCACGATGCCACTCCGGGTCATCCAGAACAATACATTCCGCCATGAACTCGCCATTGGCCCGTCGCAAAGGCTCCAGCCGGGCTTCGATCGCTTCGATCGCTTTTGCCTCTGTGGCCCGCCGGTCGTCGTTCAGGCGATTAAGCTTTTCTGCCAATTCGGAGGCTCGGTCTGCGTCGCGGGTTAAGAACAACTCGACTACGTCGCTGGCAATATCCATTCTTCCCGCAGCATTGATACGGGGGGCGAGGCGAAAGCCTACCTCCGTTGCAGTGGGCGGGCGATTTGCGGGGATTTCTGCCACCTGCATCAGTGCTCGAAGGCCGGGCTGCACCGGGTTGCGAAGCTCGCGAAGGCCGAGCGCGGCGATGACCCGGTTTTCGCCTTCGAGTGGAACTGAGTCGGCAATAGTGGCGATGGCTACCAGTTTCAAAAAAGAGGGGAGCAACCCATTTCGCAGCTTTGCGCGCTCCGGCTCGGTTATTGCAGCCGCAAGCAGAATTGCATGGGCCAGCTTGAACGCGACGCCAGCGCCGCAGAGCGATTTGAAAGGATAGGGGCACCCTTGCTGGGCGGGGTTCACGACCGCAAGGGCTTCAGGGATGCCAATGGCGTCATCGGGGAGATGGTGATCGGTGACAATTAAATCCAATCCGAGCGCTTTTGCCTCAGCCGCGGCGGCAAAGGCTCGAATCCCGGTATCGACGCTGATGACCAGGCGAATACCGGAAGAGGCCGCAGTCTCCAGTACGCCTGTCCGCATGCCATAGCCTTCGCGCAGGCGGTGGGGCACGTGATAGGTCACGACGGCTGGGCGGTCCTTCGTGGCGGTCCGCTCTATGGCTGTCTTGAGCAGTACTGTGGCGGTTGTCCCGTCCACATCGTAGTCGCCGTAGATCAGAATCGGCTCGCCTTCTCGTACGGCCTGCTGTATCCGGAAAACAGCGGCAGGCATCCCGAGCATCTGCATGGGATCGAGAAGGTCATCGAGAGAAGGATTGAAAAATTTTCGTGCCGCACCGGGATCGATGATCCCGCGAGACACAAGCAGCGCAGCGACGATCTCCGGACACCCAATCTCACCTGTCAGCCTCGCTACCGCTTCCGCATCAGGCGCACTGGTCTTCCATTCCCGTCGTAGCTCACTCTGGGCGGAGATCATCCTGGTTTACTCGTCGTTTTCGCTGTCGTCCAACATGAGACCGCCAAGCTCGGAGACAGTTTCCAGCAGATCCTGAAAACGGTCATACCACTCGGTCGCAACCTCAAACACAAACATTACGCCCTGGTGCGCAAACCCAAGCTGAAGATAGCCGACTTTGCCGACGTAGTTGACTAGATATTCCGCGTCTTCGATCTCCGAGGACTCATCGTCTGGAAATGCCTGGTTACGCATCTGCTCAAGCAAAATTGCAATATCGGATTTTTCGAGCACGACTTCGCTCATGGTCACGAAGGGAGCACCTGCCGCTTTCGCGTGTTCAACGAAGTCCTTCCATCCGTCGGGGTTTTCTTCTTCAAATAGAACGGTGGGAATATCTTCGGTGATATAGGCGTTCAGACGGCGCATGCCGTGTCCAGCGATGAACGCTATCATGTCGTCTTTAAGCGAGATAAGATTGTCAGGTTGCATTGATTTCATATTGTCTCAGAAAGCCACGCGGACCGCATATCAATTGCTAGACAGGAGAGCAGGGAAATAGGGCCATGCCGGAATTCCAGCATCATATCTTTATCTGCACCAACGAGCGCGACGAGTCGGCATCGCGCCCAAGTTGTCTGCCAAAGGGCAGCAAAAAGATCAAATCGGCATTCAAGGACGCCATAAAAGAGGCGGGTTTAAAGCATCGCGTTCGCGCCAATGAGGCGGGCTGCCTCGATCAATGCGAGCATGGGCCTGTGGTTGTCGTCTATCCAGAAGCGGTTTGGTACGGCTTCGTTCATATAAAAGATGTAGATGAGATTGTGACGGAACACCTTCTGCATGGCCGTCCGGTAGAGCGCCTTCGACTACCTGGTACGTGTCTTAATACTGAACATTGTCCGCATAAGCCTGCGCCGAAATGTAAGTAGTTCAGCCTGCCCAGGTTAAATAGTCGCATGGTATATTCAATTTAAAGTCCATGATTTTTTCTAAAGATTACGTTGGATATCTGGCGCGCCAGACGGTTAAGCATCTGATCGCCGAAAAGATGATCGAAACGGCCAAGCCCGCCATCCTCGAAGAGCGGGTCACTGCGGCGATGATCGAAGAACTTGCCCTGGAAGACCGAATCAATGACGAGGTTCGTGTAATTCTGGAGGCATTTCAGGATGACATGGTTAAAACGGGCGCCAGCTACCCCGAGATGTTCAAAAAAGTGAAGAACGAGCTGGCCCGCAAATATAAGGCGGTGCTGTGAGAATCTCCCGCGACAAACTTAATAAGCTCGCTCACACAGTAGCCGATACGCTCGCCGAAATTCCAGAGTGCGACTTCCTGGAAGATCGCAATACGATCCGGCAAGAGGCCCGTAAGGCACTGGAGAAGCTTCTTCTTGAGGAGACCAAGATCGATGCCGCTGCCCGCCAGAAGATCGCTTCGCAGCGCAAGATCATCATGGAAGGCTCGCAGGAGTGGGACATCCTCTATCGGAAGTACTACAACGATGAAGTGAAAAAACTCGGTCTGTAATCAAGCCGTTTTGTAGCAGCCGGTCTCTTGCTTTTCATGCCGTTGGAATCTGCCGACGTATATCGTTCGTTTCAACTGTCATCTGACTCACAGTGGACTCGCGAATTGCAAACAAGCCTCCATCGCAGAGCATGAATTTCGTCGGTAGATTCTGGTATAATCAACCCATCGCAGTAGAGAAGTTCCTTCCTTCTGGCGTTATGGTGTAACTGGTTAACACGCCGCCCTCTCAAGGCGGAGAGTCCGGGTTCGAGCCCCGGTAACGCTACCAAATTGTTTTCCTTCCGAAGGTCTTTCGCCTAGAACTACGCGAATGGAATATAGTCGATGCAGCGAACGTTCTCTGTACGGCGCCATGGTGTAACTGGTTAACACGCGGCCCTTTCAAGGCTGAGAGTACGGGTTCGATCCCCGTTGGCGCTACCAAATAAATCAATAACTTTACGAACAATATACCCGCGAGGCCGCAGAGCGTCGGGCACTTTTAAGGGGCAATTCGTATGCTGGTTTATGAGCGTGGCTGGCTTTTGCCTGCGCCCAGATTCTCATCACTCTGCTGAAGCTCGCCAGTGGGAAGCGACGTTCGTAAATCATTCCTGCATAAAAGCTGGTTGGAGATGGTTGTTGGCAATGTTGGAGTTGGAATAGAGAACGCCATGAAGCGTTGCGATGAGGCGCTTTTCAAGCTGCTGATCCCAATATGCCGAAACGCTCAGCAACCTATCATCGATCGCTCCTTACCTTTCTTGCATCCGCATGACTCGCGGACAATCAGCGTTACCGGCAGAATTGTTCGCACCACAGAAACTGAGGATTCGCTTTTGATTTTCTGCAGAAGCAGACGTACAGCGGTCCGTCCAAGCTCGGCTCCTGGTTGACGAATGGTAGTGACGGGAGGGGTAAGCAGCGTATAAAAATCAACGTCATCGAAACCGACGAGAGCTACATCGCGGGGCACCTCGATTTTCAATGCTCGAAGTGCTTTGATTACGCAGATGGTGCAGGCATTATTCGCAGTGAATAAGGCATCAGGGCGGTCCGCAAGAGCAAATAGCTCGGTCAAGACGGACTTTGCGGTGGCTTCATCCAGCACCACCTTTCGAAATGGCAACTCTGCCTGGCGCATACGTTCTTCATAGCCTGCGATACGTTCCCTGACCGGACGCAGATGGGAGTTCATTACCAGGCAGGCGATTCGTTTATGACCGTGAGAAATAAGGTGTTCGATCGCCAAGCGTGCTCCCGCGTAGTTTTCCACCTCAACCGAATCGGAATGGGCCAAATCGGCAGAGCGATCGATAGTGACGACAGGAGTGCCTCCAGAGACAGCTGCTTTGAGATATTTGCTGCGACTGTCGGCGGGAACAAGCAGGATTCCATCCACAGGATGATTTGTCATCTCCTCAACTTGCGCCTCTTCAATCAGAGAATCGCCATTGGAGGCAGCCAGCCAAACAAGATATCCAGCTTGCCGCGCTGCATCCTGAACGGCATGGCTGACGACAGAAAAAAAAGTATCGGAGAGATCGGGAACGATCAGACCGATTGATTTCGACGATTTTCCCGTAAGAATGCGAGCTGCCCGATTGGGGCGATATCCCAATTGTCGTATGGCTGCGTGAACCTTTTTCGCCGTATCGACTGCGACATAGGGATGGCCATTGATCGTGCGAGAGACGGTCATGGGCCCTACACCTGCAACCCGCGCGACATCCTCTAGAGTGGCTTTCTTTATTGGCGATGCCTTGCGCACGTAAACCTTTTGACGAACTTTTATGAGAGGGCTAACACAATATTCACAGTACTCCGTTTCAATATCAACAACAAAAACGATATTTTTTTATTGACACGACAGGGGTGCCGGCGTAAACATGGTGCTCGCTGTGGTAGCGCAATCATACGAGATATCTTTGTATTCAAATTTGGAGGCTGGGATGAAAAAAAGGTGGTTCAACGCTCGTCTCACATTGCTATTTGCCGCGATTGGCCTGTTCATGTGCGCGGCGCCGATTCTTGCTCAATCCGATACTTCCTCCCTTTCGGGGACCATTACTGACGCGTCGGGTGCACTGCTTCCAAACGCAAAAATTACGGTTCACAACAATGCAACCAGCGCCGAGCGCTCTCTTACCAGCAACGAAAGCGGTAACTTCACTTTTACTAACCTGCCATCGGGCAATTACAGCATTCGTGCCGAGCTAACCGGCTTTCAGACGACCAATCTTACCGATGTCCATCTCGATCCCAGCATCGGCCGTCGCGTCGACATCGCCATGCGGATTGGCACTGCCACAACCGAGGTTAACGTCGAGGCAGTCGCAAATACCGTGCAGACCGAGAGCGGCGCGGTAGGCCAGTTGATCACGCAGGAGCAGGTGAAGGACATCCAACTGAACGGGCGCAACCCTATCTACCTTGCGCAGATGGAGCCCGGCGTCGTACGCAGCAATTCCATGGCCGCATTCGGATTTGGTCTTGACAACCCGCTCAACGTGAATGGCGCGCAGCCAGGATAGCCTGCTTACGTTCGATGGCGCCCCCATGGTGCGTACCCGTTCCAATGGAACC
>Ga0068855_100012328_pt1 | contig 10326 bp, 10 predicted proteins | sample KBSCornC52_FD_66592 | JGI IMG/M metagenome (GOLD analysis project Ga0068855, IMG submission 66592) | Corn rhizosphere microbial communities from Kellogg Biological Station, Michigan, USA - KBS Corn C5-2 | ecosystem: Host-associated > Plants > Roots > Rhizosphere > Soil ... | reverse complement strand
TTCTAATAAGACATGACATTTAACTCTCTTGAGCAAATTAAAGAGCATTATGGGTTGGAGATGGATGATGTCGACGCACTAAAAAAAGAGCTCAAAAAGGTTCAAGCTTCGATTCATCCCAACAACCGTAAAAACACCCTTTTTTAGGTGGGCTCGTGTTTCGCCAGACCTGACATAAGAAATTAATGACGGAATTTGGAGCAGGAGAATTCGTACCCTTTTCAGTATAGAGATTGTTATCCTAACCTTTTCTTTGTAGGATCTTGTCGCGTCATAAATACACTATAAACTGCGATAACTTCATCGAAGATTTCAAAAACTACGACATAAGGAAAGCGATCAATTTTCCCTTGCCGCACCGATTTATCGTAATACCCGTAAGAATTCGGATTACGTAATAAGGTGGTGTAAAATATCTCTAATTCTTTTAGGAATTCAATTCCTAAGCCTTCTCTTTGCTGTTCATACCAATCAAAGGCCTCTAGGATTTCCATCGTCGCCAAAGGCCTGATCTCAAGCTTATAGGCCATTCCTTTGGTCTTTATTGAGAGCCATGTTCTTCACTTCCTCCCAACTAAACGACCTTCCCTCCCCTCCGAGATACTTTTCCCTTTCCTCCTGAATGAGCTTTTTACGGAGATCAACAACGTCGGGCTCATCGGATAGACCAACGAAATTTTTGGCAACACTTAATAAAGATTCCTTCTGACCTAGCGAAAGCTTAAGCCAGTATTGCATGAATTCATTATCTAAACCGGATATAGCTGCCATAAGGAATGTTTTTGCAAATTTACCCAGAATTTCGCCCTAAACCAAAGTACAAAGGACTAAGGGTTGACCAGTAAATTACTAAATTTCGGTCGTTTGGGGTGATCTGATTTGCCATAATAAGTCGCCAGTTTCTAGCGCGAATTACCTAAATTTACTCAATTAATTCGCCTACGTTCTTTCACATCACCGAATTCATGCCGCAACCCGGCCCAGGCCAACAAGAATTTGAAAACCAGCATATTGGAGAGCGAGCACATTTCCCTCCCTCTCGCCGTTCGGCACAAGTCAAAATTTGCTTCGCTTGTGCCGTTTTCATTTTTCTGCAATTCTTTCTCTATCTGATAGATTTGAGGGACCGCTTCGTTTAATCGCGTGGTTCGATAAATCTCCGTTCAAGGTGATAAAAATGTAGTCGCCACCGGCCAAAATATCACGGTTAACGTGCAAATGTGCAGGTGCGAGTCCCATTCAGGGCGTTTGGGTAACAGCTCAATTTCTTACTTAGGTATTTTTTGGAGCTAGCGGCTGGCTCCGCGAATTGTGTCTACAATTAATCGATAAAGCCTATCACTGTCACTTGCTCGCGGCGCGGTAAAATTCACGATGAGCCCCTGGCTATCCACCAAAATAAGATCAGGTATAAGTGAACAATTATAATCCCGTATGAATCTCTCGGTGTCGGCGGTCGAAACCCACAGAGGCAGCCCGGGCGGCCTTACCATTGAAACTCCATCTCGAATCCATCGATCTCTGGTATTGTCAACCGATATGGTCACTAATCGAAATTTACCCGAATCGAGCTTCTGCTCCAAAGATCGCAGATAAGGGAACTCCTGAATACATGGAAGACACCAGGATGCCCAAACATCCATGATTAGTACCTTTCCCTGAAATGAGCTTAAGTCATAAATCCTGCCCGAGGTATCGTAAGCGATAAAGTCGGGCGCTGGTTTGCCCTTCATGTGATCGCCCTGAAAGCCTTTCTCCTCATTAAAATGTCTATTGAACTCCGCTAAAAATTTTCTGTCATCAATGCCACTTTCCAACACAACGATCAATGAGTCATATCTGGAAATAAGCGGCGGAGTTAGTCGCGAGTACGTCCTTAAAATGTCACCAAGAAGCTGAGAATATATCAAGCCTTTCACTGGACCAGTTACATTGTGCGATCGAATGTAGTCGAGCGAAAAAGAAGTAAAATTTGCTTCGGGGCCCGAATTTCCGCTATTTGCTTGCATTGCGGAGTCATACCAGCTTCTGAGCACAAAAAGCCAGCTATGCCGGTAATATTCCGAAATCATATAGGCATCGCTGTTGCTGAACGTAATTTTAGAGGTAATTTCTCGTGTCCTAAATCGGGTCTTGTCCCCGTTTTTAACAATGGTGAGATAATCACACGCCGACAAAATTCCATAGTACCTTTCGTTCACGCTGTCGGAAATACAAAATTCCCTTAATGCCTCGGGCTTAACCTTAAATCCCGAAAAACAGGCATTTCTGAAGGAGTCACAGAAAACGTCGTAATTCTTTAATATCTGGCTCACCGCGTCTATTGATCCTTTAACGTTAACCCTGCTGTTGATATAGTTTCCCAACATATTGGAATGCTCGATCGAGTCCAAATAACTGCTGATCCCATAATCGCCGATTACTGCGAACGATTCCTCAAATTTCTCCTGGCTTGACGGATCGAACTTAATTCTCAATTTTGCCCCTGGAAAGACATAAATAACTCGCCTAAAAGTACCATAAATCATTGTGACAAATACTGGACTTGAAAATCCGAATTTCTTTCTAAACGCCCCATTCGCAAAAACGTAAGCACTATCTTTTACCGTGGTAAAGCCATCTAAATAAGAAAATTTCACAATTCGTGATGACGCATTGGTCCCGAGACCTTTGTTTACAACAGTTCCCTGTAGATTTTGACCCGAACAATGGCAGGTCAACATTGCTGCAAAAAAAAACGTTATTATTGCTCTGGTTGCCATCATTGTCTCCCTCCCATAAATATAGTGCAAATAAGGCTTCGGTAGTTCTGCTTTACACGACGTGCGTGAGATTGTGCCATATGACACGCATTGCGTTATTCGCAATTTGTAAGTTTGCATTCCCCTCGCGCTCTGATTCTAATCAACTTTACCGCAAGGGTTCTTTTTTGGAGAACTTATTGTTTTCCCCCTTTTATAGTTGTTCTTTATTAGAGAACCAACAGAAAAATCACTGTATTTGCTATGAGAGTACATTTGATTAAGGAATTGACGATTAGAGCCTTCGGCGCTATTAAACGGAAAGATATATGGGAAAGATGAAATATAAAGTAATAAAGAGTGAGACCCAATATAATGAGTATTCCTCGCAGCAACCCCAGTCGAATATGTATAGCTTAGAAAGGCGGTTATCCCGCCACTCGATTTTATATATAGCTTGCATATCGGAAAATATCTTCTTATAGCTGTTCCCCTTATTAATGAAAATTTGGATTTCTCTTGGTTCTCCGCCACTCCACCCATCAAAGATCACATCCAATCGCCCTGCCGTCATGAGCCAATTTGTTCTAACCGGGCAGACTTGGCGCGGTGCGTCGCTTATTTACAAGGCAGAAGACTGGAATTATGTCGCAATTTACCCTAAAATTGACGCCTGGACACCTTTTCAGGTTGACGGCCATCGTTTAATTTAGAGGTACTAAATAAAATTAAACGTTTGGCAAATGAGGAAACTAATTTACACGATCAGTCTCAGCCTGGACGGCTGCTTCGACCATACCATCGGGGTTCCCGATGAAGAATTATTTGACTTTTTTTTCGACCTTGTAAAAAATGCCGGCCTGCTTGTGTATGGGCGCACCTGCTACGAGATCATGGTCCCCTACTGGCCGGATATCGCGAAGAACCCTGCCGGAGAGACAAAAGCGGATGTTGATTTTGCGGAGGCCTTCGACGCCGTCGAAAAGGTCGTTTTCTCGAAATCGCTGGAGAAGGCTGAAAGTAAGAATACGAGGATCGTTCGTACTAAGGCGGAGGACGAAATCCGAAAGTTGAAACGGGAAGAAGGCGGGAATATTTATGTGGGCGGGGTGGCGCTCCCTTCCTACCTAATCGGGCTTGGCCTGGTCGATGAATTCATTTTTACCATTATGCCGGTCATTGCCGGAAAGGGAAAACGGTTGATGGATGGCATTAGCATGCAGGAGAAATTGCGGTTAAAGCTTGTCGACACGAAGGTTTACAAATCGGGATTCGTCACGCTTCATTACGTGCGGTCGTGACAAGAGATTGGAAATTATGGCTCTGCCTGATGAAACGTAGAAACAATTTATCTTTGTGGTGTGTGGCCGGGAAGCAGCAGTGTGGCTGAGAAGCAGCAGGGCGGCGGAAAAGCGGCGGCGTGGGCCGGGAGGCAGCAGGATCATGGGATGGTTGGTATCGGGGAAATTTCAATTGCAGCCGATGTCAAAACCGAGAAAAAGTGGCATTGAAATACTGGGGGATATATCCTGGGGTTCGCATTTGTGTCTCTTCTACGAGACCAAACAGGATCTGCTCGACGCGCTCATTCCCTTTTTTAAGGCGGGATTGGAGAATAACGAGTGTGTCATATGGTTGATCTCCGGTCCCCACTTCGTTTCAGCGGAAGAGGCCACGGCTGCCCTGCAACAAGCGGTGCCCGATCTCCCGCGACGGATCGCGAACGGTCAAATCGAGATCTTCGATGGGCCCAATTGGTATCTTCGGAATGAGGAGTTCATTATGGAGACAGCATTAACAGCATGGCATGAAAGGCTCGAAAGCGCGCTGTCACGGGGATACGACGGAATGCGGGCTTCCGGGGATGTGTACTGGCTCGGGCAGAAATACTGGAAGGATTTTTATGATTATGAAAAACACCTCCACGACTTCGTTGCCGGGCAGCAAGCGATAATATTGTGCACCTATCCCCTGTCAAAGTTTGGAGGCGCCGAGGTACTCGACATTGTACAGGCCCACCAATTCGCGATCGGGAGACGACACCGGAAATGGGAACTACTCGAGAGTCCGGAAGTCATACGGGCCGGGGGAGCCGTAAATGCCATTGCGGTAGGGTTAAAGGCCGTCAAGCAGCAGAGGCCGGGGCTTCGGCTCTTTCGCTACCTGGCGGCTGTTTTGTCGGTCTTTGTCGCCCTGATCCTTGCCTTCCGAATGGCCGAATCGCTGGAGGTAACTGCGCCGGTGTCTCTGCTCCTTTGCGCTGTTATTTTCAGCGCCTGGTTTGGCGGGGTCATGCCCGGTTTGCTTGCCATGGTGCTAGCGGTGATCGCATTCAAGATCTACTTCGTCGGTCCTCCCCTGCATCCATGGACGATCGAGGTGAGGGAATTACCCCGTTTTGTCATCTTCACGTTGTCCTGCCTTTTCGTCGCTCTTCTGATCGGGGCGCGAAAGACGACGACCGAGTCCCTGCGGCGCGCGCTGGCAGTCCTGGCGCCGCTCGTTCGCAAGCTACGGGAAACCAATGGGGCGCTCAGGCAGCAGGCCGCGGAGCGGAAGTTGGCTGAAGATCAACTCCGGTTAGCCTACCAGCGCCTTTACTACCATGTTGAAAATACGCCGCTGGCCGTGATCGAGTTCGATAAAGATCTGACGATCACCAGATGGTCGGTCCGGGCCGAAGAGATCTTCGGCTGGAAGGCGTCGGAGGCCCTTGGAAGGAATGCACACGATCCGGATTTCCGGATCATCTTCGAGGAGGATAGAAGGGCCGTTGACAGGGTCACCGAAGAGCTGACGAAAGGCACCGTGAACAGGAGTCTGATCGCTAACCGGAATTACACCAAAAATGGCCAGGTCATCTATTGCGAGTGGCATAGTTCCGTCCTGAGAGATGAGCAGGGCAAAGTGATAACCATCCTATCCCTGGTGCACGATGTGACTGAAAGTAAAAAGGCGGAGCAAAACCTCAACCGTTCTTATGAGGAGGTCAGACAATTGAGCAGCCACCTTGAGAATATCCGCGAGGAAGAACGGTCCCATATCGCGAGAGAAATCCATGACGAACTGGGTCAGCAGTTGACCGTTTTAAAGATGGACGTGCTGGGGTTGAGCAAAAAATTGGGTGAATCGGATGCGGCCATACAACAAAAGATCCGGGATATCATAGAGCTGCTGGATTCGACGGTACGATCGGTAAGAAGGATCTCTTCTGAATTACGGCCCAGCCTCCTCTATAACCTTGGACTGGAGGCAGCCATCGAATGGCACCTGAAAGAATTCGGGAAAAGGGCCGGTCTCAAGACCACCTTTATCGAAGCCACCGGGGAAGTAAAGATCCCGGACCCGGTAAAGAATGGGCTGTTCCGTATCTTCCAGGAATCCCTGACCAATGTCAGCAGACATGCGAATGCAACCCAGGTCATTGTTCGTCTGGAGCTGGAAGAACGATTGCTTACCCTGACCATCGAAGATGACGGGAAAGGATTTGACCCGGAAAAGATCGCCGCCAAACGGACACTGGGCATCCTGGGCATGCGCGAGCGGTCTGAAATGATGGGGGGGAATTATGCGATCTACAGCGAACCCGGACAAGGTACAACCGTTGCAGTGACTGTTCCGTACGACAACATGAATAATTCCCGATAAGAAATTATGAATATCCTTATAGCAGACGACCACGCTATCGTCCGGAAAGGAATACGGCAACTCCTGCTGGAAGAATATCCTTCGGCGACGATAGAAGAGACGGGCGACGGGAACACCCTCGTAGCAAAAGTCAGCTCCGCAAAGTGGGATGTCGTGATCTGCGATATCGATCTGCCGGGAAGAAGCGGTCTGGATGCGATGTTGCAAATCAAGGAGATCGTCCCTAAATTACCAGTGCTGATCATGAGCATCTACCCGGAGGAACAGTATGCCAAACGGCTGCTGAGGGCCGGGGCGGCGGGTTATGTCAGCAAAGACGCCGCGACCGAAGAACTGGTAAAAGCCGTTCGAATGGTATTGCAGGGCCGAAAGTATGTCTCGGCCGCCGTTGCTGCAATGATCGTGGAAGATATGGGACAGGGTGGGGCCGATGCGACGCCTCATGAAGCCCTTTCCAACCGTGAATTCGAGATCTTAAAAATGATCGCATCCGGCAAATCGGTTTCCGAAATTGCCGAAACGCTCTCGTTGAGTACCACCACTGTAAGCACCCATCGGGCCAGGATATTGGCCAAGATGTCTATGAAGACGAACTCCGAATTAATACGCTACGCGCTGACCAATAAATTGATCTGATGCCGGCTCTCCCTTCCCAATTTCCTCTATAGTCTTTTTCATATTTTGGTCTACATCATATGCAAGGGTCCCTTAATATCTTGCAACCGGCCCGTTTTTAAATCCGAGATTCCGAAAAAAACCGGTCGGCAACATGACAGAGGCGTTAAAAATTCTGATACTGGAAGACAGTCTGTACGATGCAGAGGAGATCGTGCGGCGACTGGGGATGGACGCCAGATTCGATTGCGGGTTTCGGCTGGCGATGGATAAGGCTGCCTATCTGCAGGCGCTCGATGATTTTTGTCCCTCCGTCATTTTGTCCGACCATTCCCTGCCGCAATTCGACTCGAAAGAGGCGTTGCATATCGCCCGTGGACTATTCCCGGATATCCCGTTCATCATCGTGACCGGCACCATCTCGGAGGAGTTTGCGATACAGATGATCAAGGCAGGTGTAGACGACTATATCCTTAAAGACCGGATGACAAGGCTGCCTGCCGCCATTATAGCTTCCGTGAAAAAACACCGGGTGGAGACCGAGAAAAGAAAGCTCGAAAGGGAAAAAGAGTTTGACCGGAATAACCTCATGGCGCTGATCAATAATACCAACGATCTTATGTGGAGCGTGGACCTGAACTTCCGGCTGATCACATCCAACGCTGCTTTTGACCGGGTGATCCGGAACATGACCGGAACGACGATTGCGAAAGGAGCCGATATCCTTACCGGGAAATTCAGACCGGAACAGCTGACCCGGTTCAGGAAATATTATGAACGCGCATTTTCCGGTGAAAGTTTTACTGAGATCGAGCACACCGCGCTACCCGATAACACCTGGACGGAAATATCCTATTGTCCGATCCATACCGGGGGCTCCATCAGTGGGGTCGCCTGCTTTTCGCGCGACATTACGCAACGGAAAATGATGGAAAAGGAGATAGCGAGGGCTATCTTAAAGACCCAGGAGCAGGAAAGGAACTACCTCGGACGCGAGCTGCACGATAATGTGAACCAACTATTGGCCGCCACCAAGATGCTTCTCTCCGTCGCGAAATATCATGCGGAAAATATTCCGGAACTTTTAGTGGCCTGCCAGGAGAATATCGAAAGCGCCATTCAGGAGAACAGGAAGATCGCCCACGGCCTTGTTGTCCCTGACTTCAAGGCGAAGCCATTCCAGGAGCAACTGACAGACCTGAGCGATAAAATGCTCGGGAGATGGGATATCCGGGTGACAATGGATACCTCCGGTCTACGGGAGGAATTGCTCAGCGATGAACTAAAGCTGGTCATTTATCGAATTGCGCAGGAGCAGTTGACCAATATTATCAAACATGCCGAAGCCGGATCGGTGTATCTGTCATTGCGCACGACACCCACCGAATTCAATATGATCATTTCTGACAACGGAAAGGGCATGAAGGCCGGAACAAAGCCGGAAGGCATCGGGTTGAGGAATATCAGGGACCGCGTGACCATTTTCAATGGAACGGCCGACATAACGACCAGCCCCGGAAGGGGATTTAAGATGAGTATCACCATGCCACTGACCATCCGGCCCTGTTTAAACAAACCGATGCCATAATGAAACGGAGAAACGAAAAGAATGTACCAAGCTTTATTTTATTGGATGATGACGCATGGGCCCTGGCATTTTCAAAAGAGATCATTGGGAGCTATAGCCGGAGTGCGGAGACGATCACTTTCACGGCCGCAGAAGATGTTATCCGGTATATAGGGACTGAAGAGTTTATCTCCAGGCGTAAGGATACGATCTTTCTTACGGACTTACATATGCCTGGGACAGATGGCTTCGAATTGCTGGAGCGAATGGAAAGCAGGTTCAACTCCATGCTGGCTTGGTTCCATGTCTTTGTTTTATCTGCCGCTGCCTGTCCCGAGGAGATCCACCGCGTGTCTGCCTATCCTTGCGTCCTGGGATTCTTTTATAAGCCGTTCTCCAGGGATAAGTTGGAGGAGATGCTAACCCGGATCGGATATCCGTACTGAATCATCGGAAAATGCTTTGGGGTGAGTGCGGCTTATTTCGCGACATCGATCTTCACTTTCTTATTCTTGAGCCGTTCGTTCTTTATCAGTTGCAAGGTATGAGCCACGTTGGATTTGCGAATGGCCACAAAGCAGAAATAATCTTTGACTTCGATGAGCCCGATATCCTCTTTCTTCAGCTGTCCTTTGTTGGTGAAAAACCCTACCACATCGACCTTGTTGACTTTATCTTTTTTACCGGCGGAAATAAATAAAGTGGTCCATTTGGGTTTAGGCGGAAGCGTTGGGGTAGCAGGGATATCGAGCAGCTCGGGCTGTTCCTGAATATATGCCGGCAGGGTTTCCCCGGGCGAAAGGATTAGAATGGCCGTTCCGCTGGCGTCCATCCGGGCGGTCCTGCCGTTGCGATGGGTATATACTTCTGCCGTGGCAGGGAGGTGATAATGGATGATATAGCGGATATTCGGCACATCCAGACCTCTCGCGGCAAGGTCGGTGGTGACCAGGATATTGGAACTGCCGTTGCGGAACCTGGCCAAAGCACTATCGCGTTCGGGCTGTTCAAGAGCGCCGTGATAGTATACATTCACAATCCCTTTTTCTTTTAGTAGGGCGCTGACCCTTTCCACTGAATCCCGGTGATTGCAAAAGACGACCGCGGACCGGTCTCCTATCCGGCAGATGAGCCGGAACAATGTATCGATCTTGTCATTGTCGGGGCTGAATACCTGCTGTATGGTAAGCCTTTCTGTCTTTTTGCCGGATAGGAAGTCCAGGGTCTGCACTGACCCGAGACCGACAAAATCGGGCAGCTCCCCGGCGGCTGTCGCCGAGGTGAGAATCCTTTTGTTCAAGGACCGCAGAGAGCCGATAATAAAAGACATTTCATCCGCGAAGCCCAATTCCAGGGATTTGTCGAATTCATCGAGAACAAGGGTCCTGATGGCGCCGGTTTGTATGTTGTGCCTGCGAATGTGATCGGCCAGCCGGCCGGGCGTCCCGATGATTAGCGCCGGAGCTTCTATCAGATTGTTTTCTTCCGTCTCTCTGAGATGGCCGCCATAGCAGCAGGTGACCTTTAACCCGGCGCCCATTGTCTTAATTACCTGCTCTATCTGGAGCGCCAGTTCGCGGGAAGGAACGACGACCAGGGCTTGTGTGGATGCCGTCTTTTCGTCTATAAAAGTCAGTACGGCCAAAAGAAAGGCCAGGGTCTTCCCCGACCCGGTATCAGCAAGCAATATGAGGTCGCCGTCTTCTTTGGCCGTTTCAAGCGTCTCGGACTGAAGCTGGTTTAGATCTTCTATCC
>Ga0068855_100012325_pt1 | contig 10327 bp, 9 predicted proteins | sample KBSCornC52_FD_66592 | JGI IMG/M metagenome (GOLD analysis project Ga0068855, IMG submission 66592) | Corn rhizosphere microbial communities from Kellogg Biological Station, Michigan, USA - KBS Corn C5-2 | ecosystem: Host-associated > Plants > Roots > Rhizosphere > Soil ... | reverse complement strand
CCCGCTCACGCCGCTGGCCGAAGAAGCCGCCTCCGGCACCCTGATTTCGTTTGAGGAAGACAAGAACATGGAACAAGCAACCATCACCGGCATCGCCTTCAGCCGCGACGAAGCCAAGATCACCGTGCTGGGCGTGCCTGACCGTCCGGGCATCGCCTACCAGATCCTGGGTCCGGTGGCTGACGCCAACATCGAAGTGGACATGATCATCCAGAACCAGTCGGTGGAAGGCAAGACCGACTTCACCTTCACGGTGCCGCGCGGCGAATACGCCAAGGCCGTGGAAGTGCTCAACAACAGCGTCAAGGCGCACATCGGCGCGGCCGCCATCAACGGCGACACCAAGGTCTCCAAGGTCTCGGTGGTGGGCGTGGGCATGCGCAGCCACGTGGGCATCGCTTCGCAGATGTTCCGCACCCTGTCCGAAGAAGGCGTCAACATCCAGATGATCTCCACCTCGGAAATCAAGATCTCGGTGCTGATCGACGAGAAGTACATGGAACTGGCCGTGCGCGCCCTGCACAAGGCGTTTGACCTGGACAGCGCCAAGTAAATCACGCACCGTTCAAGGCGAAGACCGCACCGGTGAAAAAACAGTGTTTATTTGCAAGACCACTGTTGACCGGATGCAAATGAGACGATATTATCTCGGTCTTCGCTGAGGCAACGCAGCAATGCGATAACAGCCTTCAGTGTGGAGACGTGGCCGAGTGGTCGAAGGCACTTCCCTGCTAAGGAAGCATACGGGCTTAAACCTGTATCGAGGGTTCGAATCCCTCCGTCTCCGCCAAGCATTACTAAGCCCCTGTGTTTACAGGGGCTTTTTTATTGCCTTCTCGGCGAACAGCGTTCGCCAGAATTCAGCCGGAGCAGCCCTCGCGGCTGCCCGCCCCAAGCTATCCCAGCAGCCTCACGCCCCCCTCTGCGTGAAAAGGGGCCATCCCGGCCCCATTGATTACTGGATGATGCCGCACGCCACGCGCGCCCCGCCGCCGCCCAGGGGCGCCGGGTGGTCAGAGTGATTATCGCCGCCGAAATGCACCATCAACGCATGGCCTCGCACCTCGTCGAGCGTCTTGATGCGTGGCGCCAGCACCGGATAGTCGGCGCGGCCGTCTGCGCTCACATAGATTGCCGGCAGGTCGCCCAGATGGCCCTGGCCGAACGGTCCTTCATGCTTGCCGGTCTTGTCCGGATCCCAATGTCCGCCGGCTGCCATGGCCGGCTCCATCTTGCCGTCCTTGCTGAGCGGCTCGCAAGACGCGTTCTGATGCACGTGGAATCCGTGAATACCCGCCGGCAACCCCGTCAGCGCCGGCTGGAACAGCAGGCCATAGGGCGTCTGCCGGATGCTCACCTCGCCCGCAGGCGCGGCCAGTCCCTGGGCATTCACAAGATGGATGGCTACCTTGATCGGGGGCTCGTCAGCCGCCCATGCGGATGTGGCAGCCACCAGGGCGGCCATTGCAATGATGTGTTTCATGGTCTCTTCCTATGGTTGGTAAAGCGCTCAACATTAGACGCATTACGGCTCCGGACCCAATGAAAGCCCAAAAATGTCGCTTAAGCTGGGCAGCATTCGAGATGAATACCTAGGCCGGACGTATGCACGCACCTGCCAGCATAGGGCCGGTCACGGCGATGGACAATGGGAAATGCGCCCTTGGCGCATCAGGTCAGCAAGCTGACTAAGCCTGACTGGCGGATGAGGACTCCAGCGCCAGCTTGCGCCCTTCCAGCAACATGGCATGGAAGTCCGCCGCCGGAACCGGACGCGAGAAGATATAGCCTTGCAGCTCGTTGCAGCCGGCTTCGCGCAGGAAATTGAACTGCTTTTCATCTTCCACGCCTTCGGCGATGACCTTGTGGCGCAATTGCTTGGCGATGCCGATGATGGCGCTGGCGATGGCGCAATCATTGGTATCGTCGGGAATGCCCATGGTGAAGGAACGGTCGATCTTGAGCGTATTGATGGGGAAACGCTTCAGGTAAGACAGGCTGGAATAGCCCGTGCCGAAGTCATCCAGGGAAATGGTGATGCCCAGGCCGCAGATCTTTTCCATGATGGAGATGACCCGGTCGGTGCTGTGCATGAGCATGCTCTCGGTGATCTCCAGTTCCAGCCATTCACCGCTGAGCATGTGCCGCTCCAGCGCCGCCCCCACGCGGTCGGGCAGCGAGCGGGTGAATTCGCGCGCGGTGACATTCAAGGCGATGCGGATAGGCGGCAGCCCCGCATCCTTCCATGCACGCGCCTGACGACACACCGCATCCAGCACCCAGTCGCTCAACTGCACGATCAGGCCGGTCTCTTCTGCAATGGGGATGAACTCGCCCGGCAGCAGCAAGCCGCGCTCCGGATGCTGCCAGCGCACCAGCGCTTCGGCGCCGGTGATGGCCAGGGTCTGCATGTCGACCTTGGGCTGGTAGTACAGCAGCAGCTCGTTGTATTCGAAGGCGTGCAGCAATCCGGTTTCGATGCGCAACAGGTCCAGCGTGTTGCGGTTCATCTCTTCGCTGTACCAGGCGTAGCCGCCTTCATCGTTCTCGCCCCCCTGCTTGGCGCGGTACATGGCGATATCGGCCAACCGCAGCAGAGTTTCGGTATCGGTGGCGTCTTCAGGGTAGAGGCTCACGCCGATGCTGGCGCCTACACGCAGCTCATGGCCGTCGATGAAGAACGGATCGTCGAACAAGGCCAGCAGCTTCTGGGCAACGTGACCCGGAGAATCCTTGTCGATCCCGAACAGCGCCACGGCAAACTCGTCAGCGCCCAGGCGGGCGACCACATCCTGCTCACGCAAAGCGCGGCGCAAGCGCATGGCCACTTCCACCAGCAGCATGTCGCCGGCGACGTGGCCCAGGGTATCGTTGATGGGTTTGAAGCGGTTGAGGTCGATGAACATCACGCAACCATGCATGTCCTCGTGCCGTGCTTCCTGCAGCGCCTGATCGACGGTGCGGGTGAGCAAGGTGCGGTTGGGCAGCCCGGTCAACGCATCGTAGTAGGCCAGATGATGGATCAGCTTCTCGGCATTCTTGCGTTCGGTGATGTCGTTGAGATAGCCGATCAGACCGATGGGATGACCGTTCTGGTCGCGCATGACCGACAAGGACAGGCTGGCCCAGAAGACCTCGCCCGACTTCTTGCGCCGGCGCACTTCCATCTCGCGCCCGCCGTGTTCCAGGAACAGGTCGTGCAGCGAATCTTCTTCGTCTTCATTCTCGTAGAGGAACAAGACATTGCGACCGATCGCCTCCATGGCCGAATAGCCGAACAATTGCTCGGCGCCGCGGTTCCAACTGGTGATGAAGCCGGCCGGGTCCATGGTGATCACCGACTCGTGCATCTGGTTCAGGATCTGGGCCTGCTGTTCCAGCTTGGCTTCGATCTGGTCCAGTGAGCGCACGCGCTGCTCGGTGTCGGCACGGCCCTGCATCAAGCGCCCCAGGAAGGCGGCCAGCATGGCCAGGCGCTGGCGCTCCTGATCCGAATACGGACGGGTCAAGGGCGGGAAGACGAAGTGACCGAACAAGGCGCCCTCGCATTGCACCGGCTGGCACAAGCCGCCTTCGACCGGTGTGCTCGCGCCGATCACATAACGCCCGCCCGGACGCTTGAGCAAGCCAGATGCAATACCTCCCAGCGCCGCATGCAGCGCCATGCCGTGCAGGTTCTGCATGGCATCCAGCAATGCCGAGCAGCACGCCAGATCGTCAGTACCTACGGAGGAAAGCATCGTAATCACGCCTCGGTGCTAACGCGTGTGGCCCAATTGAAGGCCTGGATGAGACAGCGGCAATACACCTCGGCATCCAGGCCGGCCGCATCCAGATCGGAATGGCGCAAGGGGATGCGGCCATCCTCTGAGCGCTCGACCACATCGAGCAGCTTGCCCAGGCGGCCGCTGCGGCGCACCAGGGCGTGGACGATGTCGACAGGCAGCTTGAGGGGCTCGATGATGTCGTTGAGCGGCATTCCCAGCAGGATGTCGAGCAGGGAGAACATGCCGATGATGAAGGCGCGGTCCAGCTCTTCCTGGGTGCAGTCGATACGCTGCGCCATCGCTTCCATCATCGCCGCGCGCGCGGCGGCGCGGGGTAGCAGCGGATTGGCCGACTCGTCGCCCGGGAAGCGGGCATACAGCAGCAGTTGCAGCCAGCGCTGCAGCTGGCGGCGGCCCAGCAGGTTGATGGCCTGGGTGAAATTGGTAATGTGCGCAGAGAAGCCGAAGGCGGCCGAGCTGACCAGCTTGAACAGCTGGTAGGACAAGGCCGGATCCTGCTTGAGCAGCGACTCCAGCTCATTGGCGTCGGCGTCGCGCGCCACCAGCTCCAGCAGCTTGAGCAGCCGCGCCCGCGAGATCGAATTCTTCTGCGACAGGCGGCTGTCCGGATGCAGCGCATAGTCGCCCGAGAACCAACGGAAGCCTTGCACCCGGCAAGCGTCGAACTGCACCGCATCGGCGACGTTCTCGGCCAGGTGCGGGCCGCGCAGGCCATGCAGCCACTGCGCTGTCTCAGGCAGCTTGCCGATGCTGGCGTCCAGGACGATCGATTCAACGAAGGGGAAGACGCTCGCGCCCTGCGCGGGCAGACCGTCGGCGATGATGGAGAAACCGCGGCTGTAAAGCCAGTCCAGCGCATCGATGCGGGCCGGATCGACACAATGCTCCACCGGCACCCGCAAAGCCAGCTGGCCTTGCGGGAATTGCTCGCGGAATGCCGGCGCAAAGCTGGCCGGGTCGCTCACGGGGATGATGCAGGTCAGGCCGCCGAGGGCCTCATGCAGCTCGAATTCGTTGAACAGTCTCGCCAACAGGGCGCTGCCATCTTCCACCGCCGGCGAAATATGCAGGGACAGCGCGGTCCAGACGTGATGCACGTCGGCAACGGGCTGCAAGAACACGAGCGGAAAGGGAAGGCTTTTATCCTGTAAGGCCATATTTTTAGCTTGGCGCGCCACGTTAGCCTGCCGAGGCGCCCTGACATGGTGAAAAACCCCAGAAAAGTTTCCCAGCAGAATACTTAATTAAAATTAAATTTTTGCTAAATATACCTGATAAAGCCCGCCTTGCAACAGTGCTTTATCCTGACAGGAAGATTTCCTGCAGGTCATTGAGAAAGCGCCGTCCCAGCGGGGTCGGACGGATCAGCGCGTGATCGCGGTACAACATGCCCTTGCGCTCGGCCAGGTCGAGCTGCTTGCCGATCTGGTTCAGCGCCAGGCCGGTGCGCTCGGCAAACAGGTTGGGCGGGAAGCCTTCGGTCAGCCGCAAGGCGTTGAGCATGAATTCGAAGCCCAGGGCGTCGCGACCGATCTCGGCCTCTTCCTGAATGTGAGTGCCGGCCTTGATGTGCTGCAGATAGGCCTGCGGGTGCTTGTAGCGCATCTGCCGCACGATGCGGTGCGGGAAAGACAGCTTGGAATGCGCACCCGCGCCGATGCCCAGGTAATCGCCGAACTGCCAGTAGTTCAGGTTGTGGCGCGCACGCCGGCCCGGCTGGGCATAGGCAGACACTTCATAGTTGCCGTAGCCGGCCTGGGTGGTCAGCTCGCCGATCATGTCCTGCATGTCGGCGCTGGTATCCTCATCCGGCACCGCTGGCGGGAACTTGGCGAACAGCGTGTTGGGTTCCAGCGTCAGGTGGTATAGCGACAGGTGCGGCGGCGCAAAGTCGATGGCGGTCTGGATGTCGGTGCGAGCTTGCTCCAGCGTTTGCTGCGGCAGCGCGTACATCAGGTCGAGGTTGAAGTTGTCGAAATTGGCATGGGCGATCTCCACCGCCTTGTGCGCTTGGCCGCCATCATGGATACGGCCCAGCGCCTGCAGGTGGGCGCTATTGAAGCTCTGGATGCCGATGGAGAGGCGATTGATCCCGCTTTCCCGGTAAGAACGGAACTTGTCGGCCTCGAAGGTACCGGGATTAGCCTCCATGGTGATTTCGATGTCGGCGTCCAGCGGCAACAGGGTGCGCAGGTCCGAGAGCAGGCGATCCAGCCCGGCCGCCGAGAGCAGGCTGGGAGTGCCGCCACCGATGAAGATGGAGTAGATCTTGCGGCCCCAGATCAGCGGCAGCGCCTGTTCCAGGTCCAGCCGCAAGGCTTCCAGATATTCCTGTTCGGGAAACCCGTCCTTGACCTCGTGCGAATTGAAATCGCAGTAAGGGCACTTGCGCACGCACCAGGGGAAATGCACATACAGCGACAAGGGCGGCAAGGCCGTCAATTGCAGGCTACCGGGCTTGAGAAACGCCAGCGCCGCCTGGGCCGGCCCACTGGCGCCCTGCCCGGCCACAGCGGTGACGGGAACCGGTTTGATGGGGATCATTTCAGCTTCTCGACCAGCGCGCGCAGGGCCTGGCCGCGATGCGACACGGCATTCTTCTCGGACGCGCTCAGTTCGGCCGCAGTCTTGCCCAGTGCAGGCAGCAGGAAATACGGGTCATAGCCAAAACCACCCTCGCCGCGCGCCTGCTCGACGATCTCACCCTTCCAGACGCCATCGGCAATGACCGGCTGCGGATCATCGGCGTGACGCACATAGACCAGCACGCAGTAGTAATAGGCCGACTTGTCGGCATGGGCAGCGAGTTCGCGGATCAGCTTGGCATTGTTGGCGGCGTCGGACTTGGGTTCGCCCGCATAGCGCGCCGAATACACGCCAGGCGCACCGCCCAGCGCATTGACGCAGACGCCGGAATCATCGGCCAGCGCCGGCAGGCCGGTCAGGCGCGCCGCGTGACGCGCCTTGGCCAGGGCATTCTCGACGAAGGTGGCGAAAGGCTCTTCGGCCTCGGGCACGTCGAACTCGCCCTGTGGCCGCACGTCCAGCCCGATGCCGCCCAGCAGGCTGGCGAATTCCTTGAGTTTGCCGGCGTTGTTCGACGCCATCACGATCTTTTGCTTGGTATCCATGCTTGTCTGCTCGTTGGTTGCCAGGTGCGCTGCGCCTGGGCGAAAGCGCCGCGGCGCAATGAAAAACGCCATGTCCTGTTGCAACATGGCGTCCTCGATAGCGGCATTGTAAGGGCATTCGCGTCGGTGCGCCGACGCACACCCTGCCCGCCTTTACAACCCCAATTACAGCCCCAATGCCTGCTTCTGCAAGCCGTTGAGGGTGGCGATACCTTGCTGGGCCAGATCCAGCAGGGCATTGAGGGTGGCGCGATCGAACGCGGCGCCTTCAGCAGTGCCCTGCACTTCCACGAAATGGCCGGCGTCGGTCATGACCACGTTCATGTCGGTATCGCAGTCCGAGTCTTCCGGGTAATCCAGGTCCAGCACCGGCACGCCCTTGAACACGCCCACCGAGATCGCCGCCACGAAGTGCTTCACGGGAATGGTCTCGATCAAGCCCTGGGCCTTGAGGCCGGCGAAGGCGTCATACGCCGCCACCATGGCGCCGGTGATGGCCGCCGTGCGGGTGCCGCCGTCGGCCTGCAGGACGTCGCAGTCCAGCTGCAGGGTGCGCTCGCCGAAGGCTTCCAGGTCGAAGGCGGCGCGCAAGGCGCGGCCGATCAGGCGCTGGATTTCCTGGGTGCGGCCGGACTGCTTGCCCTTGGCGGCTTCGCGGTCCATGCGGGTGTGAGTGGAGCGGGGCAGCATGCCGTACTCGGCGGTCAGCCAGCCCTGGCCTTTGCCCTTGAGGAAGCCGGGCACCTTTTCCTCGATGGAGGCAGTGCAGAGCACCCGGGTATCGCCGAACTCGACCAGCACCGAACCCTCGGCATGCTTGGTGTATTGACGGGTCAGGCGCACCTCGCGCAATTGCTCGGGGCTGCGGCCGCTGGGGCGATGGGATGCTGTCATGAAAATCCTTGTATTGAGTACGAAAATGCTGGAAAACGGCGGCTGAGATGAACAATACGGCAGAAAATCCGCCATTTTTGATCTTTTGATGGCGCGCGGCGGCCAATCTTCTTTAAAATGCGGGCTCCGAGCGGGCATCGTTCGTTCCGGGCAGACCGCACAGGCTGCCGCCGCAACGTTCAAGTCCGGCATTGTAAAGGATGACCCGCGCGCCGTCGCGCCGCGTAATGCATCATCCCGACCTGCCCCGGCCACGCCCGCAAGCCCATCCAACCTGACAGCGCGGTTGCGCCATGCATGCCGCCCCGCGCTACGGAGCCTCGATTTGACCATCTACAGCATGACCGGCTATGCCGTCACCACCCGTGAAACCAGCGCCGGCACGGTCACCCTGGAAATGAAGAGCGTGAATTCGCGCTTCCTGGACCTGCAATTCCGCGTCAACGACGACCTGCGTGCGGTCGAACCGCTGCTACGCGAGGCCATCATGGGCCGCCTGGTCCGGGGCAAGGTGGAATGCCGCCTGTCCTTCGGCCGCAAGGTCGCCAGCGCCAACAGCCAGGCGCTCAACAGCAACGTGGTGGCGCAACTGGCCACCCTGCAGGACCAGCTGCGCGCTCAGTTCCCCGATGCGGCGCCGCTGTCGGTCAATGAATTGCTGCGCTGGCCCGGCGTGATGGAAGAAGCCGAGATCAGCCAGGAAACCCTGCAAGCCGACATCCTGGCCACCCTGCAACAGACCCTGGACGCCTTCGTCGACACCCGCGCCCGTGAAGGCGCGGCCTTGCAGGCCGTGATCCTGGCGCGCGTGGATGCGATGGAAGCGATTGTGGCGCGCATCACGCCGATGGTGCCGCAACTGGTGGAGCAGTTCCAGCAGAAGGCCACCGACCGCATGGCCGAAGCCCTGGGCCTGGCCCTGCAGACGCAGAACGGCGCGGCGCCGGTCGCTACCCGCGAGGAATCGCTGGAGCGCATCCGCCAGGAAGTCACCCTCTACGGCATCCGCATCGACATCGCCGAAGAACTGGCGCGCCTGACGGCGCACCTGGCCGAGACCCGCCACATCCTCAAAAAGGGTGGCCAGGTCGGCAAGCGCCTGGATTTCATGATGCAAGAGCTCAACCGCGAAGCCAATACCGTGGGTTCCAAGGCCGCCGTCAAGGAGCTGGCCGACGCTTCCATGGAACTGAAGCTGCTGATCGACCAGATGCGCGAGCAGGTCCAGAATCTGGAGTGAACTGAGGGCGAACTGAGGGCCGAGCAAGCAGCGCCCTTCACTACCCGACAATATTAGCCAAAAGACATTTTTCAGCGAGGACATCATGCCCGTCCAAAAACCCACTTCCGGCAGCCTCTTCATGGTGGTCGCCCCCTCCGGCGCCGGCAAATCGACCCTGGTCAACGCCCTGCTCAAGCAGGAGCCGGCCATCAAGCTGTCGATCTCCTTCACCACCCGCGCACCGCGTCCGGGCGAAGAACATGGTCGTGAATACTATTTCACTGATCCTGAAGATTTCCTGAAGCGTCAGGCTGAAGGCGAATTCCTCGAATGGGCCGAAGTCCATGGCAACTACTACGGCACGTCGCGCCTGATGATCGCCGACCAGATCGCCAACGGCACCGATGTGCTGCTGGAAATCGACTGGCAAGGCGCGCAGCAGGTCAAGAAGCAGTTTCCCAACGCCATCGGCATCTTCATCCTGCCGCCCTCGATCGCCGCCCTGGAAGAACGCCTGAAAAAGCGCGGCCAGGACGAGCCGCACGTCATCACCCGCCGCATCCTGGCCGCGGGCGGCGAAATCGCGCACTCTCCGGAGTTCGAATATGTTATTATCAATCAAGAGTTTGCCGTCGCTTTATCGGAGCTGACGGCCATTGTCCAGGCAGCCCGCTGCCGCTTCCCGCAACAAGCCGCCCGCAACGCCTACCTGTTCACCCAGCTGGGCATCCACGCGAGCTGAGCCTGCCAGGGCGCCGGACCGATCCAACCACACGCAAGACCGTCATTCAGGAGTTACTCATGGCCCGCATCACCATCGAAGATTGCCTCAAGCAGATCCCCAACCGTTTCCAGTTGACCCTGTCGGCCACCTACCGCGCCCGCCAGCTGCTGCAAGGCCACACTCCCAAGGTCGACGCCAAGGACAAGCCCACCGTGACCGCCCTGCGCGAAATCGCCGCTGGCAAGGTCGGCGTGGAAATGCTCAAGAAGGTTCCGGCCTGATCCTGGCTCGTCCATGAAGCTGATAACGGACAAGTATGAGCCTGACCACTACCGACTCCACCTTATCAGCCACACCTAGCCCCAAACGTGCCGCCGGCTCCGGCCGCACCGCAGCTCCCACCGAAGTCGCCCCGGTCGCCCACAGCGGCGTGGCGACTTTCGCGCACCTGATCCCCAAGCTCGAAGAGTACCTGACCCCTTCCGAACTGAAGAAGGTCAAGGAAGCCTATCGCTTCGCCGACGAGATGCACCTGGGCCAGATGCGCAAGTCCGGCGAGCCCTACATC
>Ga0068855_100012314_pt1 | contig 10334 bp, 8 predicted proteins | sample KBSCornC52_FD_66592 | JGI IMG/M metagenome (GOLD analysis project Ga0068855, IMG submission 66592) | Corn rhizosphere microbial communities from Kellogg Biological Station, Michigan, USA - KBS Corn C5-2 | ecosystem: Host-associated > Plants > Roots > Rhizosphere > Soil ... | reverse complement strand
GAGTCCCGGCCATTATCAAAAGGAATTCTGAAACCTCACTGAGGTTGCAGTTTCCCGAAAAATTACGAGTTCCGCTCTCCCCAACCATTCTCGGACTACCTGCCCTTGGCTTCCGGTACGCCGACGCCGGCAAGGAAATTCGTGCGCGCGCTCATCGGATCCTTCGCGACTTCGGCGTTGTACGCGTTCATAGTCGTGCGGGCGTCCTCGGTGCACATCACGTCGCGCATCTCGGCGCGTTCGATATAAAGCCCCTCGGCGAGGGGCAGGTCGGCGCCGAGATAGACCGCGCGCTTGATCGCCGCGATCGAGCGCGGCGGCCGTTTGGCGAGCGTGCGCGCCCATCCCAGCGCAAACGAAATCAGCGTCTCGGGCGCGAGCACCCGGTTCACCATCCCCATGCGCTCGGCCTCGCGCGGAGGATAGACGTTGCCGAAGAGCATCACTTCGAGCGCCCTGCCCCGTCCGATCAACCGCGGCAGACGCTGCGTACCGCCGCCGCCGGGCAGGATTCCGAGCACCGCCTCGGGCAATCCAATTTGATAGGGGCCGTCAGCCGCGAGGCGGAAGTCGCACGCGAGCGACAGCTCGTAGCCACCGCCCATGCAATCGCCGTTGATCGCCGCTATCACCGCCTTCGGCATCAGCATGATGCGATCGAGCATGCGATGGAATCCGGTCTCCATTTCAGGAAAGACGCGCGCGCATTCGGCGGGGTCGGCCGCCATCGCGGCCAGTTCATCGACGCTGTAATGGGTGATGAACTTGCCCTCGATGCCGCCGGTAATAATTATCGCGCGCAAATCGGTATCGGTCTCGGCCTTACCAATCAACTCCTGCAGCTCCATCGCACCGGGCCCGATGAAGTAGTTCATCGGCGGATTGCGATAAGTCCACACTTCGACCCGCTCGTGACGCTCGACGCTAAAATATTTCATCGCTATTCTGAACCTCCCGGCTGGCGTAACCTTGTGACAGCGATGCTGTCAAGCCGAACGTGCCTTCAAGGTCATTTGCCCAACGCACGACTGGATTTCTGGGGCGCGATGAAAATCGATATCGATCTTAAAGCCGGATTCCTGCAGGAGCTCAAGCGTGAAGTGCTGGCGACGCTGACGCCCGAGGAGCGCGCGATTATCGAGGTTTCGACGGGCGAGATGGGCAACAAGCCCGACGCCGTCAAGCTGGGCTGGCTCAAGATGCGCACCAAGCAACCGTGGACCAAGCAGCAATACACGCGCGCGCTGGCCGCCGTGATGAAGAAGCTGCGCGCGGAACTCGAAGCGCAATCCGCCAAGAAGGATTAGCGCCCGTCACCCGCTATCGCGATGACGCTCGTCGTGCGCACCGCCACTGCCAACGATGCGGAGACCGTCTTGCGCTTTATCCGCGGACTCGCCGAGTACGAACGCGCGCCCGATGCGGTCAGGGCGACCGCCACCGAATTGCACGCGCAGATGGCCAGTACGGCGCCGCCGTTTGAGTGTCTGATCGCGGAGGACGGCACGAATGCGATCGGCTTCGCGCTCTATTTTCGCAGCTACTCGACGTGGCTCGGACAGCCGCTATTGTTCCTCGAAGATTTCTTCGTCGATGAAAAATATCGCGGGCACGGCGCCGGCCGCCTGCTGATCCAGCGGCTCGCGCAAATCGCGCACGAACGCGGCTATCGGCGAATCGAATGGCGCGTGCTCGACTGGAACGAACCGGCCCAGCACTTTTATCGATCGATCGGAGCGTACCCAATCGACGAATGGACCGTATGGCGCGTCGAGGGCAACGCTCTCGAACGGCTCTCGCAGAGCAATGCGACCTTCGCTCGCAAAGACCGGCGCGGTTAGGGTTCAATACGGGCGACGCGGCGCTTGCCAACTTCGAGAACGCGATGTTCTCCGGGAACGAAACGGAAGTTGGCGTCGGTCACGGTCGCACCGTCAACGCGCACGGCGCCCTGGCTGAGCAGGCGGCGCGCCTCGCTGGTCGAAGGCGCAAAGCTCAACTGCTTCATCAGCTCGCACACCCATAGCGCCTCATTGATGCGATAGACCGGGACGTCCTGCGGAACCTCGCGGCGCTGGAACTTGGCCTCGAAGTATTGGCGGGCGATGCGGGCGGCCGCCTCGTCGTGATACTCCTCCACGATCGACGTCGCCAACCGCTTCTTCGCTTCCATCGGATGAATTGCGCCGGACTTCACCGCCGCCAGTTCCGCCGCGTCGGTCTCGGTGAGCAGCTCGAAGTACCGATACATCAGCTTGTCGGGAATCGACATCAGCTTGCCGAACATGTCCTCGGCCTTGTCGGTCAGCCCGACGTAATTACCGTAGGACTTCGACATCTTGCGCACGCCGTCGAGTCCCTCCAGCAGCGGCATCGTCATGACCACTTGCGGCGCCTGCCCGTAGGCGCGTTGTAACTCGCGGCCGACCAGCATGTTGAACTTCTGATCGGTGCCGCCCAGCTCGACGTCGGCCTTCAGCGCAACCGAATCGTAACCCTGGATCAGCGGGTAGAGCAGTTCGTGCAGGAAGAGCGGCTCCTGCTTTTCGAGGCGGCGCTCGAAGTCGTCGCGCTCGAGCATCCGCGCGACGCTGAGCCGCGCCGCGATCTCGATCAGCTTGCGGGTATCGACCGCGTTCATCCACTCGGAGTTGAAGCGGACCTCGGTGCGCGCCGGATCGAGCACCATCGAGACCTGGTTCTGATAGGTCTTGGCGTTGGCCTCGATCTGTTCGCGCGTGAGCGGTTTGCGCGTCTCCGAGCGGCCGGTCGGGTCGCCGATCGTCGCGGTGAAATCGCCGACCAGGAAGATCACCGTATGCCCCGCGCGCTGGAAGTCGCGCAGCTTCTTCAGCGCGATCGAATGTCCGAGGTGCAGGTCGGGCGCCGTCGGGTCCATCCCGAGCTTGATTCTGAGCGGGCGGCCCTCGCCCAATTTCGCTGCCAACTCGGCGTGGGAAATTACTTCGACGGCATGACGGCCAAGTTGATCGGCCTGTTCCTTGTCGTGATTTTCGTCAACCGGCAATCGCAATTCTCCCTCGCGCATAAGACTGGCGGGCGGACAACCAGCCTATAGGAAAGGGATGCGAGGGGAAATGAAGCGGCGGCAGACGCCTCATGCACGCCCGCCGCCACTCTTCGAGGAGATGCAGCCTCCGCCTAGCGCATAATCAACATCAAACCACCCGGCGTCGAATATTTGGAGATGTTGTTGTATTCGGCCGGCGCGCCCTTGTCGTAGGTCAAGCCGTCGGTCTTGCCATCCGGGTTCGCGGTAAACACGTGGCTGACGTGATCATTCTGCAGGTCCCAATAGCTCTCGATCAACGAACCGTCCAGCGGCGTCTTGCCTTCTCCCGGAGTAATCTCGGCCGGATGCAAACCGACATGAACGATCTTCCACAGCTTCATATTGGCGTCGTATATCTCCTCCCAAAGCTGATGGTAGAACTGATGATCGACGTACATGATCTTGCTGCCGTAGCAGTAACCGGCGCGCTGCGAGGGCACCCGGCGGACGTCGATCACGTCGGCATCACGCAGACTCCACGGCCCCCACGAGGGCTTCGACCATCCGAGCGGCATATCATAATTGCCGGGCCACACACCGTCCGCATTGGTCAGATCGGTCATCGCCAGAATCTTGCGCGTGCCGAGATAATCCGCGTTAAACAGCGACAGCCCGCCATTGTAGCCACCGCGCTGATCGTCGTGGATCATGTCGCTGCCAAACAGCGGCGCGCAGCGTGCCGACACCGCCAGCCGCAGCGACCGGCGCAGCGACGGCACGAACACGAAGCTGTCCTCGATCTTCGACAAATCCTGCCAGAAGAGCGTGAGGTCAGCGGTATATCTCGACTGTTCCGGCTGCTCCACCATCAACCACTCCGAATACCAGGCACCAGCCGCTTCCGGTTCCGTGCGCGGGACATCGGGCGACCAGTTGTAGGCGAGCGATCGGTACACCACCGAAGTCTTGGTGCAGGAGGTGTTGTTAAAGCGGTCGGCAGTGCAGAAGCTGCCGAAGCCGGACGCCGGCGAAAGCACCAGCAGATACGGGCCGCCGGGAAACCATACATTGGCCAGAATCTTGTAACCTTTGTCGGGCTGCTGCGGATTCGGGAACGGCATCCCGGCCACGTAGTTGCCGAGGTTCATGGTGCCGTCGGGCATGTGCACCACGCGGGTCTGGTTGCCGTATTTCTCGCTCGCCTCCAAGTAACCTCGCGGTAGCTGATGAATCACGGTCGGGCCCACCGGCATCTCGACATCCGATGGCATCTTCCAGAAATAGCTTCCGCTGAAAAACCCGATCATTCCTACCGGCATGAACTGCTTGTACTGCTGCCAGTTCTGCATCGTGATCGTGGTGCCGGGCGGTATCGTGGTCTGGTTCGCCGAGTCGGCGAGCCAGCCTTTCATCGTATCCTGCACCGAATCCGCGCTCGCCAAGCCCATCAATGGTCCAATCACCAGGATGAGTAGGAGAGCCAACTTGCGCAAAGTGACCATACGCCTATCCTCCCTTCCGGGGTTTCAATGATCTCAGTCAGCGGTTTTGGGTGGTATCTCTGTTTACCCCCTGCCAAACGACGCGATGTAGTATCCGCGTTTCCTAATTTATGGCATTAGCGCCACTGCTCACTCCTGTCAATAAATTTTGCCCAATGATCGTACCTGCAATTAGCTGGCGCCTCGCGGAGGACGCAATGAATCGAATGAGACCCCCGGACGGACGCAGGAAAGCCGCAACGAGCCGCGCTCAACAGCGTGAAGCAGCGGGCAAGTAGCCTCGAGGGCGGATCGGGAATTTGACGAGCGATGGCTAGAGCTTGTCCAGCACCATCACCAACAAAACCAAAGGCAGGTAAATCAACGATACTCGCATCACGCGCCGGGCGTCATCGTCGGTGGTAGGCGTGCGCGCGAGCGTCAACGTATAGGCGAGCATCACGATGCCCAGCACGATCGCGATCGAGAGGTAGATCATGCCGGCGAAGCCCATCGCAGTCGGTAACGTGCCGAAGGCGACGAGCACGATGGTCGCCGCGATCATCACGATATTGGCGGGATTGCCGTAGGCACGGTCGCCCGGCATCAGGTACATGCCGGCGCGCGCGTAATCCTGCTGATAGAGCCGCGCAATCGAAAGCGAGTGCGGCAATTGCCACAGGAACATTATACCGAACAAAATCCACGGCTCGGCCGCGAGGCTGTTGCGCGCCGCCGCCCATCCAATGACCGGAGGCAGCGCGCCCGGCACCGCACCTACCACGTGACACACCCACGAATAGCGCTTCATCGGGGTGTAGGCGCCGAGGTAGAGCACGGTGATCGATCCGGTGACGACGGCAGTCAGCGGATTGACCGCTGACCACAGATACACGATGCCCACGACGGTGATCGCGAGCCCAAAGATCAGCGCCTCGATCGGACGCAAACGCCCCGACGGCAGCGGCCGATGGCGCGTGCGGTTCATCTTCGCGTCGAACTCGCGCTCGATATACTCGTTGAGCGCGAGCGTGCCACCGGCGGCCAGCGCCGTTCCGATCAAAGCCTTCAACGCAACGCCGAACTCGAAGACGGCGCCGTCGCCCATGTAAAATCCGGCGAGCGTGGTGATCAGCACCATCAGCAATACGCGCGGTTTGGTCAGCTCAAAATATGCGGCGGCGCGCCCGTAAAGCGAGGAAAAATTGCTGTCGATCGCGGCGGCGTCGGGATTCACACGGTTACCTTGCGTTCCATCGAGGGTGAGATTGGCGAACGCACTTTAGCCGCTTCCGTCCGCAATGCCAATCCGCCCAGCGCACGAATACGAATCGTCAAGGTAAGGCTGGTCGCGAGCACCGCGGCTCCGGTTACGACGTGCGTAGTCGTCGGAAGCACGGCGCGTCCTGACCATATCGTCAGTGCCCCGAGCGTCACCTGCATCAGCAGCAACACGATCAGCAGCAACGCCGGATGGGTGAGTTCGGGCCGATCGCGATAGCGGCGAAACACCCTCGCGACTGTCCACAGGACCAGGATCGAGACGACCACGGCACCGCATCGATGCGCGAAGTTCACGTCGATACCGACCGAGACGAAAGGCGGCGTCAAGTGCCCGAAGGAGGTCGGGAAATCCGGAATCGCCAGGCCGGCTCCGAGATGGCGCATCACCGCGCCGATCAGGATCTGCGCATAGATGACGGCGGTGGTTATCGTCGCGAGTACGGCAAGCCGCGGACGCCCGGCATCGGGCGCAAGCCCCGGTCCGCGGCCGAACTTCGGGTTCGTGAAGAGCGCCATCGCGACCATCACGCAGACCAGTGCCTGCGCCGTCCCCGCATGTGCGACTGCGACCGGCAACGGCAGCAGGTAGAGCACCGTGATACCGCCGAGGATGGCCTGTACGACGATGATCACGGCGGCCGCAAAGGCCGTCTTGCGCACCCACGAGCGACGCTCGACCATCGCAGTCCACGCCGCGAGTATAATCGTCAGGAATACGACCACTCCTGCCACTACGCGATGGCCGTACTCGAAGCGCACCCCACCGACCAGTTTCGGCACCAGGTGTCCGTAGGCGAGCGGCCAATCGGGAACGGCAAGCGCTGAGCCGGTCGAAGTCACGAGTCCACCGACGAAGATCAAGATGAAGGTCGCGGCAGCACAGACAATCGCAAAACGATGCAGCGCTGGCGCGCTCTGGCTGATGGAGTCGTTTTTCTCTGAATTCATTCAGTCGGACGCACCGCGATTGGGCTGCGGCGGGAACAGAGCATTATTAGTACACTTAAATTAAGTCGCTCGCGATTTCAAGCAGAACTTTGGATCGGCAGACGCTTACACACTGCCGGCGACAATCACACGGCGGCCTTGGCGCGCCATGGTTGGCCTTCGCGCGGCATTTGGGTACAACTCCAGTCGCGAACCGGAATACGAAGAGGAACATCGAAATGTCGAGTGCAGCCGCCACCATTGCCCAAACCTTCGAGCAGCAAGCACAGAAATACGGCGCCCGACAATTCCTCAAGGATAAGCCTCAAAAGGCCTGGCGCAACCATTCGTGGGACGCCCTCAACGCCGCCGCGATGAAACTGCGCGGCGGCCTGACGCGCATCGGCATCGAAGCCGGCGATCGCGTCGCGATCCTCGCCGAGAACGGACCGCCCTGGGTGGTCTTCGATCAGGCGGTGCTCGGACTCGGCGCCGTGGTCGTCCCGCTCTACACCACCAGCGGACTCGAAGAGACGCGCCACGTCATCACTGACTCGGGCGCGCGATTGATCGGGGTGTACGGCGATGCGATGGTCGAGAAGGTGCGCGGCCTCGGCGGCATCCCGGCGGTCGAGGGCGTCATCGCAATGCATCCGGGGGCCGTCGCAATCGATGACGGCGGCCTCGAAGTCATTACGCTCGAACAGGCGAGCAAGTTCGATCCGATTCCGGCAATCGCGGGCGATCGCAGCGACCTCGCCACGCTGATTTACACCTCCGGCACCACCGGCATGTCCAAGGGCGTGATGCTCACGCATGGCAACATCCTGTCGAACTGCGATTCCAATCTCGACGCACTCGGCCTCGGCGAAAACGACATGACGCTGTCGTTCCTGCCGGTCGCGCACGCCTTCGAGCGCACCGCGGGGTACTACACAGTGATGGTCGCCGGCGGGACAATTGCCTACGCGGAAGGACTCACGCAGATCGCGCAAAACCTGCTCGAAGTTGAACCCACGGTGGTGCTGACCGTGCCGCGGCTACTCGAAGTGATTTACAGCCGCATCATGCGGACAATCGAAGCGGGCTCGCCGATGCGCCAGATGTTGTTTCAGGCGGCGCTCGCCAGCGGGACGCGCGCGGCCGAATATCGGCATCGCGGCAAGAACCCGCCGCCACACATCGCGCTCGCGATAGCGCTCTATCGCCGTTTCGTGTTCGCGCGCATCCGCGATATCTTCGGCAGCCGCCTGCGCTATCTCATTTCGGGTGGCGCGCCACTCGCGGTCGAGGTCAATCGACTGCTCGCAGCCGCCGAAGTCCCCATCGTCGAGGGCTACGGCCTGACCGAGGCGGCGCCGGTCGTCGCGGTCAACCTGCACGGGCGTACGCGCATCGGCACGGTCGGCCGCCCGCTCAAGAATATCGACGTGAAGACCGCTGACGATGGGGAACTGCTCGTCCACGGCCCCAACGTGATGGCCGGCTACTACAATCGCGAAGAGGACACCCGCGAGGTAATCGACGCCGACGGCTGGCTGCATACCGGCGACGTGGTGCAGATCGATGCCGACGGCTTCATCAAGATCACCGACCGCAAAAAGGAAATAATCGTACTTTCAGGCGGTAAAAATGTCTCGCCGGCGAATCTCGAAACGCGCCTCGCGAGCGACCCGTTTATCGCGCAGGCCTGCGTCATCGGCGACCGCCGCAAACACCTCGCGGCGCTGCTGGTACCGGACTTCGAAAACCTGGCGGAACAGTTGAAGGCGGCGGATTTCGCCGGGCGCCCGCATGAGGAACTGGTTGCCGATCCGAAATTTCGCGAACTCTTCCTAACTCGAATACGCGAATTCAACAAGCCCCTTTCCGACGTCGAAGCAATCACCGACTTCCGCCTCATTGCGCAACCCTTTACCCAGGAAAACGGCGAATTGACGCCCACCCTGAAGCTGCGGCGGCGCGTCGTGCAGGAACATTACCGCGCCGAAATCGAATCGATGTACGGCGCCCACCAGGCCAACTAACTTGCGCGTCGAGCGCAGCTCTTAAACCCTCGCACTGTCCTGGGGGGCTCTCTGCGTCGAAAGTGCTTGGCGCAGTGAGCGATTGACCTCTACCGGCGCAACGCTGACTTCGTTCGCTCGTGCCGGCCTCTGCCACAAGAGGGGCCAGAGGCACCGCGCGGTTACTCAAAGCAAGCTCGCGCGACGAGTGCGCGACCGTCCACAAAAGAAACGGGCGGCGGAAATGATCCCGCCGCCCGTTGTTCGTTCAGTTTGCGATCGCTTACGCGCCGACGCCGTGACGGAGCACCTTGCCTGAGGTCGCTCCCGTGCACTTGTCACCCTCGAACGTCACTTCGCCGTTGACGATGGTGTACTTGTAGCCGGTCGCGCGCTGGACCCGGCGCCATTCGTTGCCCGGCAGGTCGTGGACGATCTCGATCGGCAGCACGTTGAGCTTGTCGAAGTCGTAAACCACGATGTCCGCCGCCGCGCCTTCGCGCAGGAAGCCGCGATCCTTGAAGCCGCCGCAGAACGCCGGCAGTGCGCTCAGCCGCCAGTGAATCTGCTCGAGCGACATCCACTGGTTCTCGCGCACGTACTTCACGATGCCCTCGGTCGGGAAGCGGCCCGCCGTCAGGAACTTGGTATGCGCACCACCGTCGGAGACGCCAAACGCGATGTGCGAGGTGTCGATCAGTTCCTTCATCAGGTTCATGTCCTGATTGACCGCCGGTGCGAAGAACTCGGTCTTCAAACCTTCCGACGCCGCGAGGTCGAGCATCGTGTCAACCGGATGTTTGCCGGTCTGTGCCGCCGCCTTGCGCAGCGTCAGGCCTTCCAGGTGTTTGTTCTCGGCCTTGGTGCATTCGGTGATGATGATCTCGTCGAAGTAGCTGGTAATCAGGCTCTCACGCGGCATCTGATTCTTCAAAGCATCGCGGCGGCGCGGATCGCCCAGCTTCTCGGCGCGCTCTTTGACGGTGCCGGTGGTCGCTTCCCGCCACGCGTCGGAATCGTCAAACAGGTTCCAATCCTCAAAGGTGAAGCTCAGGCCAGCATCGGTGGTGACGCCCTGTCCGTAAACGCGCAGTCCCTTCTGACGGCAGCGCTCGAGCCATTTGATCGTATTGCGATGGCGATGCGGGAAACGATCCTGAGTCGCGATCGCCTCGAACATGATCGGCCGGCCGCTGATTTCCGCCAGCGTCTCGAAGTGCTTCGCGTCAGCCTTCGGATCCCAGCTCGACAGCGTCAGCTCCTGGAAGCCCTCGCCTCGCTCGCCCAATACCCGCGCCATCTCGATGCAGGTCTCGTCGTGCATCAAGTCGGTGTTCATCGGCGAGCCGTCATAGTCGCGCTGCACCGACGAAGGGCCGTTCGGCACCAGTCGCTGCGCGGACCATCCGCAAGCACCCGCGTCCATCGCCTCGTTGAGCAGGCGGCGCATCGTCGCATGCTCGGCGTCGGTCGGCATGCGGCCGGTCTTCGACTCGTCGATACCCATCACGTAACCCATCAATGGGTTCATCGGCACGTAAGGCAGCAGGTTCATCCCCTTGGGCTGACGATCGAGCGCGTCCATGAACTGCGGATAGGATTCCCAGTCGAACTTCATCGCCG
>Ga0068855_100012310_pt1 | contig 10335 bp, 9 predicted proteins | sample KBSCornC52_FD_66592 | JGI IMG/M metagenome (GOLD analysis project Ga0068855, IMG submission 66592) | Corn rhizosphere microbial communities from Kellogg Biological Station, Michigan, USA - KBS Corn C5-2 | ecosystem: Host-associated > Plants > Roots > Rhizosphere > Soil ... | reverse complement strand
GATCGGCAGCGAGGTCGCCGCCGGCGTCCCGGTCGTGGGGGACGTCGCGAACGCGGCCGACATCGCCGAGGCGCTCGACGTCGACATCGTCGCGGTGGCCGGCAGTGGTCTCGGCCCCCGCCGCATCCGCGAGCTGGGCTGGGCGCTGGAGGGCACCCGCCGCGACATGGTGATGGCGCCGGGGCTGACGGAGGTCGCCGGCCCGCGCGTGCACGTCAGCCCGGTCGAGGGCCTGCCGCTGATGTGGGTCGACCAGCCGGAGTTCACCGGCGCGCGTCGCGTCGTCAAGCGCGGCCTCGACATCACCGTCTCCGCGACCGCGCTCCTGCTGCTCTCGCCCCTGCTCGTCCTCATCGGACTGGCCGTGCGCCTCACCAGCCGCGGACCGGCGATCTACCGCAGCACCCGCTACGGCCAGGCCGGGCAGACCTTCACCGTCTACAAGTTCCGCTCGATGTACCGCGACGCCGAGGAACGCAAGCGCGAACTGTTGCAGTACAACGAACTCGGCGACAGCGTGCTGTTCAAGATGCGCAAGGACCCGCGGGTCACACCCGTCGGTCGCATCCTGCGCAAGCTGTCGATGGACGAGCTGCCGCAGCTGTTCAACATCCTGCTCGGCTCGATGTCACTCGTGGGTCCGCGCCCGCCGCTGCCGGACGAGGTGGAGCGCTACGAGGGGCACACGCACCGGCGGTTGCTGGTCAAGCCGGGGTTGACCGGCCTGTGGCAGGTCAGCGGCCGGTCCGACCTGTCGTGGGACGAGTCGGTGCGGCTCGATCTGTACTACGTGGAGAACTGGTCGCTGGGCTTCGACTTCGCGATCATCGCGCGCACGGCTTGGGCGGTGCTCCAGCGGCGCGGAGCCTACTGACGTTGACGGGTGCCCCGCCGAGGCCGCGGCGGGGCGTAGGACACGGCGCGCGGGACGCGGGCCGGCGGAAGGGCATGGAATGCGTTTCGTCTTCCTCCAGACCGGGATGACCGGTTACCAGGATGCGGCCCTGCGCGCGCTGCGCGCCCAGGGGCACGAGATCCTGAACGTCTTCCCGCCCGGCTTCCAGAACTCCGGCTTCGACAGCGCCGACTTCCGCGGCTACTGCGACACGCTGATCTGGGAGGGCGCGCCGCCCGAGGACGAACTGATCCGCGCCGTCGAGCAGTTCACGCCGGACGTGATCATCATGGCGTCGTGGCGCGTGCCCCAGTACCGCCGCGTGATGGCCCGCTTCCGCGGCCGCGCGCTGCGCGTGCTGTTCTGCAGCAACATCTGGGAGAACAAGGCGCGGCAGTGGCTGGGCCGCGCGACCCACCGCTGGTACCTGCGCCCGCTGTTCGACTGCGTGCTCGTGCCCGGTGATCGCTCCGAGTGGTTCGCCCGCCGGCTCGGCTTCGACGCCGACCAGGTAATCCGCGGCTCGAACACGGCGGACGTCCGGGTCTTCGACCGCGGCCCCCGCGACCCGCAGCAGCTGGTCGCCGCGCGGCGCTTCCTGTTCACCGGCCGGCTCATGCCCTACAAGGGCGTCGGCGTGCTGCGCGATGCCTACCGCATGTACCGCGACATGGTGGACGACCCGTGGGACCTCGACGTGGCCGGCAAGGGCGAGCTCGCGGCCGAGCTGGGCGAGCTGCCCGGCGTGCGCATGCACGGATTCATCCCGCCCGATCGGCTCGCGCAGCTGATGCACGAGACGTCCTGCCTGGTGCTGCCGTCGTTCATGGATTTCTTCGGCGTGGTCGTCCACGAGGCGGCGACCGCCGGGCAGGTGCTGCTGTGCTCCGACTCGGTCGGGGCGGTGCCGTACTTCGTGCAGGACGGATTCAACGGTTGGACGGTCGCCACCGGCAACGCCCGCGCGTTCGCCGAGGCGATGGCCCGGGTCAGCACGATGTCGCCCGAGCGGCTGGTCGCGATGTCCGAGGGCAGCCGGCGCCTCGCGACGCGGCTCAGCCCGGAGATCTGGGCGCAGAACCTCACCGAGCAGGTCGAGCGCCGCTGGCCGGCCCGCTCAGCCACCTACGTGGGCCGGCCGGCCCCGGAGCACGAGCGCGTCGCCGAGCGGAGGGCGTCCTGATGGAACCCCGTCGGCCGGGCGACTTCGAGCGGCGCCGCGAACTCGGCCCCCGCCCCGAACCGGGGCCGCCGCCCGTCCCCGAGGCCCTGCCCGAACCGGGTCGGCGGCGGGTGCGCGTACCGCGGCGCCGGCAGCACGGGCTGCGCAAGCGGGTCACCGCGTTCGCGCGCAGCAAGCCGGGTCGCTGGACGCTGATCACCCTGGCCTGCATCACCGTCCTGCTGGTCGGGCTCATCGCGCAGGGGTTCCTGTCGTCCTCGCCGTCGACTGGCGCGCCGGACGCCGCCGCGACCGGCGGCCTATCGCTCGGCCCGTCGGGCAGCGGCCTCCACCCGAGCAAGACGGCGAAGGCGTCCGCGTCGCCGTCGAAGGGCAAGGGCAAGGTCGGCGGCAACGACGCCCTGCAGATCCTGCGCTCGCGCTTCCCGGACAACCCGCTCAACCACCTGCGCGGCGCCGGCGTGCACGTCGTGACGGTGAAGGTCGACTCGCTCACGCACATCCCGTTCGTCGGGTACCTCGTGCCGACCGGCCTGGGCAGCGCGTACGACACGATCAAGCCCAAGGGCAGCCATTGGTCGATGACCGAGAAGGCCTTGGGCAAGGGGTACCTCGCGGCGATCTTCATCCAGTCCGGCAAGACCGGGGTGCCGGTCACCTGCACGGTCGTCGTCGACGGCAAGGTGACCAACACCGAGACGACCGCCGGCTCGTACGGCCGCACCGTGTGCCTCGGCTGATCACCCCGCCCGCCACCGTTCCGTCGATAGGCTCAGCGCCGATGCCGAAGAACCCGCTGCTGTTCCGCGCTGCCCATCGCGCGATGGTGATGGTGCACCGCGCGGGCTTCGACGTGACCCGCGAGACGTTCAAGCGGCACTTCGTGCGGGCGCTGCGCGACCACCACGTCGACGCCGTCATCGACATCGGCGCGAACACCGGGCAGTTCGGGCTGGCCCTGCGGCGGGCCGGTTTCGCCGGCCGCATCGTCTCCTTCGAGCCGCTCGCCGCGGCGCACGCCGCGCTCGCCGCAGTGGCGCAGGCCGACCCGGGGTGGACGGTCGAGCGGGCCGGGGTCGCCGCCGAGCCGGGCACGATCACGATGAACGTCGCCGCGAACTCGGTGTCGTCCTCCGCGTTGCCGATGCTCGAGCGGCACACCGCGGCTGCGCCGCAGTCGGCCTACGTTGCCACGGAGGAAGCCCCGGCCACGACGGTGGACGAGCTGGTGGTGCGGCACGACCTGACCCCCGAACGGACGTTGCTGAAGATCGACGTGCAGGGGTACGAGATGCCGGTGCTGGCCGGGGCGGCGGCCACGTTGCCGCGGTTCGCGGCCGTCCGCACCGAGATGTCGCTCGTCCCGCTCTACGAGGGGCAGGCGCTGTTCGCCGACATCCTGGCCCACCTCACGGCCGCCGGCCTGGACCTCTGGATGCTCGAGCGCGGCTTCGTCGAGCCGGGCACCGGGCGGCTGCTGCAGACCGACGGCGTGTTCTTCCGCCGCCCGACCGATCAGGGGAGTTCCGATGGCCAGTGACGTCCGGGTGCCGGCGACCACGGACGCGCCGCCGCGCAGCCCGGCGCCGCCCAGTGCCAAGCAGCGGGCGCAGAAGCTGTTGCCGCGCTTCGTCGTCGAGCGGCTCGACCGGCTCGTGTTCCGCTTCCGGCGCGCCCGCATCCGGGCCGTCCACCGGGTGTTCGGAGCGTTCGGCTACAACGTGGTCAAGAAGGCCGACTACTACTCGACGCTGCCGGTGCTCGAGGAGCTCGAGGCAAATCGCGCGCGGTGGGATCGCCCGAGTTCGTTGCCGGGGCTCGAGGTGGACGTCCCCGCGATGAAGCAGCGGCTCGCGTCACTCGCCGATCGGTGGGAGGACGACCTCGCTGCCGCCGGTGACTACGCCGAGAACCAGCGCGCCGGCTTCGGCCCCGGCTACCCGCGCTTCGACGCCCGCACGCTGTTCTACCTGCTGCGGGAGCACAAGCCGGCCCGCTACCTCGAGGTCGGCTCCGGGCTGTCGACCTACTACGCAACCCTCGCCGGCCGCCGCAACGCGGCCGACGGTTCGCCGCTCGCGATCACCTGCGTCGAGCCGTACCCGTTCGCCGCGCTCACCCAGCTGCCGGGCTTCGAGCTGGTGCGCGGGTTCGTGCAGGACGTCCCGGTGTCGCGCTTCGAGGAGCTCGAGGCCGGCGACGTGCTGTTCATCGACTCCTCGCACGCGCTGAAGATCGACAGCGACGTGGCCTATCTGTTCCTCGAGGTGCTGCCCCGGGTCAAGCCGGGTGTGCTGGTGCACGTGCACGACGTGCCGTTCCCGTTCAACGTGGCCCAGCCGGCCGACACCTGGCTGTTCGGCGAGCGGTGGCCGGTGTACTGGAACGAGGCGATGGTCGTGCAGACCTTCCTCGCGTTCAACTCGGTCTTCGAGATCCTGCTGTCGGTGCCGCTGATCCGGCACGCGGACGAGGCGTTCCTGCAGGAGCGGTTCGGCGACTACGTGCCGGTGGCGCAGGACCCGAACCCGCCGTCGTCCCTCTGGCTGCGCCGCCGCGACTGACCGCTCGCGCCGCTAGGTTCTGCTCTGGTCGGGCGGCGGGCGACCCTACGATGCGAACTGTCCTACGGCGTGTAGGACAGATCGAGAACTTGGTGTGCCGCTGAGTGACACAGCCGGGCGGACGACGGCTCTACAGACCGCTTGGGTTTGGGGAAAGCCACGCGGGATGTGCCCCGCGTAGATCGTCCCGCTGGTCAGCGTCGGAACAGATCACGTCGGCCCCACCGTCGTACGGGTGGTAGAGCCAGCGCAGGCCGGGCTCCGTGATGATCACCCCAGTGGTCTGGTCAACAGCAACGAGACGCAGCAACCCATCCAGCCCTGCGGCGTCGGGCTTCACCCGGGCCACGAAGAGGTGCGTCCAGAACTCGTCCCCGTCCTCATCGGTCTCCCTCAGCACGTCGACCCACGGTTCGCCGGGCAGTAAGGCAGCGACCTCTGGCTCGCGGTCGACCGATCGCTCGCTTCCGGACCAAGAGGCCGTGATGACGACGAGTTCGTCGCTGCGGGTCGAGGCGCGGAGGTCGTCGATGACGGTGTGGTGGCGATGGAGGAGCTCGCCGTACTCGTCGTCGTCTTCTGGATAGCGCTTGGACTTGGGCAGGCTGTGGAATCTGATCCATCGATCATGGGCGCAGTCACGGAGTTCGTGTCCGATCGGCCTGCACGCGGGCCAGCGTTCCTGCCAGAGCAAGGTCAACTCGTCGCCTAACTGCGTCGGATCCCCGGGGCCTAGCACTTCGCGGCGTAGATCGTCCGCCTCATCGCGGCGCCGAGCTCGGCTGGCCCATGCCTTGGCCTCTTCGGTGGTTCCCCAACGGCCGCCCTTGCGACTCATGTCCCGAGGCCCGGAGTGCTCGGTCCTGCCCTTCCCCAGCCCCATGGATCAAACGGTAACCGCCACGTCCGGCAGGTTTCCGGCGTGCTCACGCCGCCTACCCTCACGACTTTGACTTCTCAAGCGGTGCTTGACCCGCCTTCCAACGCCGCTTGAGAAGTCAAAGTCGGGCCCGAGCCGCCGCCGGCGCGAAGACCAGCGCGAAGAACTCAGCGCACGGCCTCGACGGCGAGCTGCGCGCCGCCCTCCTTGCGGTTGTCGAGCCCCTTCAGCTCCGGGTGCTCGCTCTGCCCCAGCTCGACCCGCGTCGCGCCGGCGAATCCCGCGCGCTGCAGCTCCCGCTCGAGGGTCTCGAAGTCGTAGACGTAGCCGGTGTGGTGTCCGAACGAGCCGATCGGGATGCGGACCAGATCGATCGGGTGCTCCACGACCAGGCCCACGTTGCGGTAGTGCTGGCCGGCGGCGTTCTGCAGCGAGGACGTCCCGGCGAGGTACATCTCGACGTGGCTGCGAATGTCCGGCGTGACCAGCCGGATCACGCCGCCCGGCTGCAGGCAGCGATAGGCCTCGGCCAGCATCCGGCGCGCGGCGTCGAGCGTGATGTGTTCGATCACGTTGTCGGCGTAGACGTGCGACACCGAGCCGGCTTCGAGCGGCCAGGTCGTCGTGGCGTCCAGGTAGTAGCGGGTGCGGGCGCTGACGTTGGTGACGACCCATCCGTCGCGCGGCTCGAGGCCGCCGATCTCGATCTTGAGCGGCCGCGGCGCCGCCGCCAGCAGCTTGGCGGTGCGCGCCTTCGCGATGGGCGTGTTCACGGCCAGCACGGCGGTGCGGGCGACGGCGCGCAGACGGGGATCCATGGCGGGAGGCTACCTCTCGATCGAGGGTCAGTCGGTCGCCGACGAGACGGCCGAGGGAAGGGCGAGCACCGGGCGCTCGAGCAGGTGCGGCGGCCGGTAGCGGGAGCGCCGATGCCGCCCCGCCTCCTGCCGGTCGCGGCTGAAGAACAGGCACGGGACGGCCTGCACCCCGAGCCCGGCGATGACTGACGCGAACAGCGGGCCGGGCGCGCCCATCGCGCGGCCGAGCACGACCGACAGCGCGATGTTGAGCGGCACGGCCAGCACCGTGCACCAGACGACGAACCGCATGCCCTCTGGGTACATCAGGCTCATCGCGATCGGGTACGACGCGGCCGCGGTGAGCACGCCCAGCGCCCCGGCCAGCGCGAGCAGCGGGCTGACGTGGACGTGGTCGCCGGCGATGAGGCGGGCGGCCGGCCCGGCCAGCAGCGCGAGCACGCCGCCGATCGCCGCGCCCACCGCGCAGAACAGCCCGAACACCCGAAGGACGGCCGGGCCGCGCCGTCCCTCGCTGCGGGCCCGCGTGTAGATCGGCCACAGCGGCTGGGCGGAGGCGGCGATCAACGCCAGTGCCGGCGCGAAGATCTGCATCGCGACTGAGTAGTCGGCGACCGCCTGCCGGGATGCGACGTGGCTGAGCACGATGCGGTCGCTCTGCAATGCGATGGGCGTCGAGAGCGTGATGATGAGGACGGGTCCGGAGAGCGCCCGGATGGACGCCCCGGGGAAGCGGCGCCGGGCCGGCACGCGCGCCAGCACGCGGGCCCAGGACGTCCGGGTCAACCGCGCCGCGAGCGAGCCGGTCACGAGGTTGACGACGACCAGCCCCAGGCCGGGCGCGAGCATCACCGCCGGGCCGTGCACGCCGGCGACGACGAGGCCGGCGACGATCGCCAGCACCAGCGGGTTGTAGAACGCCTGCACCGCGATCGTGAGGTGGTTGCGGTGCAGCCCGAGCAGCATGCTCTGCCCGAGCCCGGGCACGAAGCTGAGCGCATACGCGACGAGCGCGAGGCCGCACCACAGGTTGGGTCCGGACGATCCGCCGAGCAACGCCGGCCACCACCCGAGCGCGCTGAGCACGAGTGACGCGGCGGCCGTCCCGATCGTCGAAAGGATCAGCACCCGCGTTGCCGTGAGCAGTGTTCTCTCGGCGCCGCCGCGGTCGTCGGCGCGCGCATAGGCCGACGTCACGGCCGCGCCGACGCCGAGGTTGTTCAGCGGCACGAGGTTGATCAGCGCCAGGATCACGGCGAAGCTGTCGAACACGGCGACGCCGTAGTGATCGATGATCAGCCGCGTCGTCAGCAGCGTCGCGACCGCGGTCGGCACGAACGACGCGACGCGCGCGACCGCACTGCTGACGACCGGGTTCACGAGAACACTGCTCTCGTCAGCCGGTGCGGCCGGCGGTCGATAGGGCGACGCGGGCGTCCACTCCCAGGACGGCGGCGGCGAACGCCTCGGCGGTGGCCGGCGGCCCGTCCTGCGGCCGCATCGTCCACTCACCGGTCAGCACGCGGCGCAGCGCCGCCCCGAAGGACGGCCCGGTCAGCTCGCAGGCGATGCCGGCGTTCGTCCCGGCCAGCTCCTGCGCCCGCACCAGCGACCCGGCGGTGACGACGGGGACGCCAGCCGCCAGCGCCTTGCCCATGATGCCGCTGGGCCCGTTGTTGGTGAGCGCGATCGCGGCGACATCACTCGCGGCCACGAGCCGGTCGAGGTGCTCGTCCGGGTGGAAGCCGTCGTCGACCAGCACGCGGGCCCGCTGGTCGGGCGACAGGCCGGCCAACCACGCCGCGGCGTCGGGGCGGACGCTGCCGCCCAGCAGCAGGTCGGCATCCACACCGCTGGCCGCGATCGCCTCGAGGACGAACGGGGCGTTCTTGCGGTCGCTGACCACGCCGAAGATGCCGACGATCTTCCGGTCGGCCGGCAGCCCGAGCTCGGCCCGGATCGCGGCCCGGTCGCGCGAGTGCGCCGAGCAGATCGCGGGGTCGCGGGCGCGCTTGACGAGCCACCCGCGGTTGAGGTCCTCGCGGCCGGCGAACCCGGACACCCGGTGCAGCGTGCCAGTCGCCATCGCGGCGAGCGCGAGCACGCCCTTGGTCAAGCGCAGCCGCCAGCCGAAGCGGTCGGTCAGGCGCAGCTTGGCCGGGTAGCGGGTCAGCATGAAGACGACGCGGGGCCGGCGGCGCAGCCCGCGCAGCGCCCGCGGCGCGAGGTACCACCAGCGCTTGAGGGCCTGGTCGGCGTCGAGGAGCACGACGCGGCGGACGTCCTTCGCGCGGCACTGCGCCGCGACCGCGGCGACCAGTTCGGCCGTCGGCGGCAGGATCTCCGTGAACCGCTCGTCCACCTCGAGGGGCAGGTCGGCGAGGAAGTTGGCGAACTCGGCGCGTTCGCGGGCGCCGGTCAGGGTGACGAGGACGAGCTCGTCCCCCTCGGCGGCGGCGAGCCGGCCGACGTTGGCCACGGCCTGATAGCGGTGCCCGTTCGGGTCGGGCTCCACGATCAGCGTGACGGGCATGCGGTCGGTCTCCTGAAAAGGCTTCGGTTCGCCGGCGCGCGGCCGCGCCGTCCCCGCCCCGGCCGGCGGGTGGGCTCAGCTCGTGAGCCCACCATCTACAACGAGGATATGGCCCGTCAGGTACGTGTTGGCCGGGTCGGTGAGGAACAGGACGGCCCGCGCGACGTCGGCCGGCTCGCCCAGCCGCCCGGCCGGCGTGCGGCGCTCGATCTGCCCGAGTTGCTCCTCGTCCAGGCCGTGGCTCATCTCGGTGCGCAGGTACCCGGGGGCGACGCCGTTGACGATGATCCCGCGCGAGCCGAGCTCGCGGGCCAGCGCGCGGGTGAACCCGTCGAGGGCGGCCTTCGTGGCGCTGTACACGGCCAGCCCGCGGTACCCGGAGCGGCCGACGATCGAGGAGATGTTCACGATGTGGCCGCGGCCCCGGGCGAGCATGCGGCGACTGACCAGGCGGGTCACGTAGATCGTGCCCTTGAGGTTCAGGTCGATGACGGTGTCGACGTCGTCGTCCGGCACCATCGCCAGGATGCCGTCGCGGGCCACGCCGGCGTTGTTCACCAGGACGTCCACCCGGCCCCACTTGGCGATGACCGCCTTCACGAACACCTGCGCGTCCTCGGACTTCGCGAGGTCGGCCGGCACGAACAGGAACCGGTCGGCGGTGGCGGGCTCCTTCGCCCAGGCGTCGGTCTGGTCGGTGGGCGTGCGCGAGCAGGTGGCGACCAGCTCGCCGGCGTCGAGGTAAGCCTGCACCAGTCCGGCGCCGAGGCCGCGGCTGCCGCCGGTCACGATCACGACGCGGGGCTCGGTCATGAGCTTCTCCTGACGATCTTGTTGCCGGCCATCGTGACCGAGTCGACGAACTTGACGCTGCGCGGACGGGCGGCGGCGGGCAGGTCGGCGCAGGCGGCCCGGATCGCCGCCTGCAGCTGCGCCTGGTCGGCGTCCGGGGCGGGCACGACCTCGAGCGCGACGATCGCCCCCGTCATCGCGTTCGGGCGGCCGAACACCCGGGCCATGTCGACGCCGGGGACGGCCGCGACCCGCTCCTCGATCGGCAACGGGTGCACCTTCACCCCGCCCACGTTGATGACCTCGGAGCTGCGGCCGCGGAACACGATGCGCTCGTCGACCACCTCGACGAGATCGCCGGTGGGGCGCCACTCATTGGGGTCGACGGGCGGTTCGCCGTAGTAGCCCAACATGCCGGTGCGCGAGCGCACCCACAGCTCGCCGTCGACGATCTTCATCTGCACGTCGGCGTCGTCGCCGCGGCGCAGCACCTCGAGCGACAGCCCGCTTCGGCGATCGCGCACCGAACCGCTCGAGCCGAACTCGCTGGCCGCGTAGACCTGCGAGATGCGGGCGTCCGGGAACGTCGCCTCGATCTCGCCGATCAGCGGGCCGGGGATGGCCTCGCCGCCGAGCGTGATCTGCTGCAGCGGCGGGACGGGGCCGCCGT
>Ga0068855_100012309_pt1 | contig 10336 bp, 8 predicted proteins | sample KBSCornC52_FD_66592 | JGI IMG/M metagenome (GOLD analysis project Ga0068855, IMG submission 66592) | Corn rhizosphere microbial communities from Kellogg Biological Station, Michigan, USA - KBS Corn C5-2 | ecosystem: Host-associated > Plants > Roots > Rhizosphere > Soil ... | reverse complement strand
CGTCAGCGCCAGGATGATGAGCGCGCCGCCCATGGTCGGCGTCCCGCGCTTGGACGCGTGACCGGCTGGACCGTCCTCGCGAATGACCTCGCCCAGCTGGCGCTCGCGCGCGCGCCGGATGAACCAGGGCGCGACCATGAAGGTGATGGTCAGCGCGGTCAGTGTCGCCAGGCCCACCCGGGTGGAGACGTAGCGGAACACGTTCGCCCCCGGCACCCGCTCGCGCAACGCATGGAACAGATGGAACAGCATCGCTTAGACCTTCCGTTCGCCGAGGGGCTCGAAGCTGGCCTGCAGCGCGTCGACGGCCCGCTCCAGCCGCAAGCCCCGCGACGCCTTGACCAGGATCCAGTCGCCGGGCGCGGTCCAGGCGGCGAGCGCGGCCGCCGCCTCTTCGGGCGAGGCGGCCGCCAGAGCCCGGCTCGGGTCCAGCCCGACCGCGCGCGCCTCGTCGATCATGACCTGCGCGAACTGGCCGACGGCGGCCAGCCCGGACAGCTCGAGGCCGGCGGCGTGCCCCAGCGCGCGGTGCGCGGCCTCGGCCCCGGCGCCCAGCTCCAGCATGTCGCCCAGGATCGCGAACCGCCGCGACCCGCCCGCCGCCGCGGCCAGCGCCGACAGCGCCGCCCGCATGGAGCCCGGGTTGGCGTTGTAGCAGTCGTCCAGGATGGTCCGCCCGCCGGCCACCCGCGCCGCCGAGCGGTGCGGAGGCAGGGTCACCGATTCCAGGCCGCGCGCCGCCTCCACCGCGGGCACCCGGGCGGCCCAGGCGGCGGCCAGCGCGGCGGCGGCGTTGCGCGCGTTGTGCGCGCCGCCCAGCGGCAGCCGCGCCACCACCGGCGCGCCGCGCACCGAGAACCGCACCACCGAGCCGTTCGCGCCGTTCGGGATGAAGTCCAGCACCCGCACGTCGGCGCCGCGTTCGCCGAAGGTGATCCGCCGCGCGGGCGCGACCGGCGCCGCCTGCGCCGCCACCAGCGGGTCGCCCACCGGCAGCACCGCGATCCCCTCGGGCCCCAGCGAGGCGAACAGCTCGCCCTTGGCGCGGGCGACCTCTTCGATCGAGCCCAGCGTCTCCAGGTGGGCGGCGGCGACGTTCGTGATGATGCCGATGGCCGGCCGCGCCAGCTCGGCCAGGACGGCGATCTCGCCCCGGGCGCGCATGGCCATCTCCAGCACCCAGGCTGCCTCCTGCCCGGAAGCCGACAGGACGGTCAGCGGCAGCCCGACATCGGTGTTGAAGTTGCCGGGCGTGCGCAGGACGCGGCCCAGCGGCGACAGCGCCGCCGCGCACAGCTCCTTGGTGGTGGTCTTCCCGTTCGAGCCGGTCACGCCCACCACCACGCCGCGAAACTCGGCCCGCACCGCGCGCGCCAGGTCGCCCAGCGCGCGGCGCGGATCGTCGACCGCGATCACCGCCGTGGCCGGCAGCCCGGCGGGCAGCCCGCGCTCGCGGGCCACCACGACCGCCGCCGCGCCGGACGCCGCCGCCTGCGCGGCGAACTCGAACCCGTCCACGCGTTCGCCCGGCAGCGCGAAGAACAGCTGCCCGCTCTGCACCGCGCGGCTGTCCGCCGCGGCGCCCGCGAACGAGCCGTCGCCCGCGCCCGGCTGCAGCAACGTGCCGCGCATGGCGCGCACCGCGAACGCGATCGGCCGTCGCGCGGCGCTCATGCCGGCAGGGCCAGCGCGGCCGCCGCCTCCTCGCGATCGTCGAAGTGAAGCCGGGTCGACCCGACGATCTGGTAGTCCTCGTGCCCCTTGCCGGCGATCAGCAGCACGTCGCCGGCGGCCGCCGCCGCGGCGGCGCGCCGGATGGCGGTCCGGCGATCCACCTCCACGTGGAAACCGCGCGCGCCCGGGGTGAGCGCGGCCGCCGCCAGCTCGGGCGTGCCGGTTCGCCGGAGGCCGTCGACGATCTGCGCGACGATGCTGGCCGGATCCTCGGTGCGCGGATTGTCCGAGGTCACCACCGCCAGGTCGGCGTCCCGGGCCGCGATCTCGCCCATCAACGGACGCTTGCCGCGATCCCGATCGCCGCCGCAGCCGAACACCACGATGACCCGCCCGCCGGCTGCCAGGGGCCGGGCGGCCGCGATGGCACGCTCGAGCGCGTCGGGCGTGTGCGCGTAGTCGACCAGGCACAGGATGCCGCGGCCGTTGGCGACCCGCTCCAGCCGGCCCGGCACGCCAGGCAAGCGGGCGGCCCCCTCGACGATCGCGTTCGGGTCCAGCCCCGCCGCGATCGCCATGCCCACCGACAGCGCCAGGTTGTCCAGGTTGTAGCCGCCCACCAGCGGCGAGGCGATCTCCAGCCTGCCGCCGGGCGTGGCGAACGTCGCCCGCGTCCCCCCGGGCGAGAGCTCCGCCCGCTCGACCACCAGGTCGGCGCCGCGCGCGCCCGCGCCCGGACGGCGCGCGACCGACAGCCGGGCCGCGCCGCGCGCCCGCGCCTGCATGCGCCGCCCGGCCTCGTCGTCGGCGAAGGTCACGGCCACGCCGCGCGCCGGATCCAGCAAGCGCTCGAACAGGATCGCCTTCGCCGCTTCGTACTCCGCCATGGTGCCGTGATAGTCCAGGTGGTCCTGGGTCAGGTTGGTCAACCCCGCAACCCGAAACCGACAGCCGTCCAGCCGCCCCTGTTCCAGGGCGTGCGAGGTCGCTTCTAGCACGACGTCGGTGGTCCCGACCGCCCGCATCTGGCCCAAGAGCTCGTGCAACATCAGCGCGCCCGGCGTGGTCAGGGGCGCCGCCTTCCCCGGCAGCCCCGGCGCGCGATAGGCGATCGTGCCGAACACGCCGGCCGTCCGGCCGGCCGCCTGCAGCATCGCCTCCAGCAGGTAGGTCGTGGTGGTCTTGCCGTTGGTCCCGGTCACGGCCATCAGCGTCAGGGCCTGCGCCGCGCCGAACCGGTTGGCGGCGATCACGCCCAGCGCGCGGCGCGCGTTCGCCACCAGCACCGCGACGCCCGGAAAGTTCGCCGGGGCGTCCCCTTCCGTGACCAGCGCCACCGCGCCCCGCGCCGCCGCGTCCGCCACGAATCGGCGCCCGTCCGCCGCGGCGCCGGGAACGGCCACGAACAGGTCGCCGGCTTCCACGCGGCGCGAATCGTCGCGCACCTCGTTGACGGGCGCGGCCGCGAAGCCGGCGTCGCGATCGCGCGCCGGCCGGACGCCCTCGACCCCGCGCAAGAGCTCGCCCAGAGTCCGTGGCATCTAGTCCGCTCGCCTCCCGAAGGCCACGCGGCAGACCACCCCGCGCGGCGCCGGACCGGGCGCCGGCCGCTGCCGCAGCGCGATCCCGGTCGCCTGTCCCTCGGGGTCGTCGAACGCCAGCTCGACCCCGCTGCGGTGCGCGGCGTGAATCGCCTGCCCCAGGCTCATCCCGGTGAAGTCCGGGACCTGGACGGCGTCGGGCGCTTCACCGCCCCGCCCGCCTTCCGCCCCCGCGACCTCATCCCATTTCTCGGCCAGGGCCGGGTCCTCGCCCAGGCCGTCGTCGTCCAGCGGCAGGTCGGTGGCCGGCGCCTCGTCGGGCGGCGAGCTGGGCGCCTTCGCGGCGGCGGCCTCTTCGTGGTCGGCGTTGCCGTTCGACGCGACGGGCGTCGAGGGCGGCACGTGCAGGTAGCGCATCGCCTGCTCGGCGATCTCCTTGAAGATGGGCGCCGCGACCTGGCCGCCCTGGTGCAGGTGCCCCTGCGGTTCGTCCAGCACCACGATGATCGCCACCCGCGGGTCGTCCGCCGGCACGGCGCCCACGAAGGAGGCGATCCACTTGCTGGCGTCGTAGTGCCCGTTGGCGACCTTCTGGGCGGTGCCGGTCTTGCCGGCCACCGGGTAGCCCTCGATGGCGGCCGCGCGCGCGGTGCCGCCCGGGTCGGTCACGCCGCGCATGATCCCCAGCATGCTGCGCGCAGCCGCCGCCGACATCACCCGCCGGTCGGGCGCCACCGCCGGCGTCTCGACCGTGCCGTCCGGCCCCACCACCCGCGCCACGATGCGCGGCTGGCGGTAGATGCCGCCCCCGGCGATCGCGCTGACGCCCGCGATCATCTGCAGCGGGGTCACCGCGATCCCCTGGCCGAACGAGATGTTGGCGAAGCCGATGTCGCCCCACTTCTCGACCGGGCGGACCACGCCGCTGCGCTCGCCCGGCAGGCCGATGCCGGTCGGCCGCCCGAACCCGAACCGCTGCAGCGCCGCCGCGAACGCGTCCCGCCCCAGCCGGCGCGCGATCTTGGTGGCGCCGATGTTGCTGGAGAACTTGAACACCTCGGCCACCGTCAGCGTGCCGTGCGGGTGGGTGTCGTGGATCGAGTACTTCCCCACCATCATCCGCCCCATCATGCAGTCGAAGGTGGAGTCGGGGCGGACGGCGCCCGCGTCCAGCGCCGCCGCGATGGTGAACGTCTTCATCGTCGAGCCCGGCTCGTAGGTGTCGGTGATGGCGCGGTTGCGCGCCTCCGCCTCGGCCGTCGACTCGTTCGGGTTGAAGGTCGGCACCGACGCCATGGCCAGCACCTCGCCGGTGCGCGGGTCCATCATGATCGAGATGGCGCCCTTGGCGTGGTGCTCGGCGGCGCCGGCCGCCAGCGCGCGCTCGGTGATGAAGGTCAGGTAGCGATCGAGCGTCAGCACCACGTCGCTGCCGGCCGTGCTGGGCGCGTCGACCATCCCGTCGACGGCGATCTCGCGGCCCAGCGCGTCCCGGATCCCCTGCACCGACGACGGCGTGCCGCGAAGCGCCTTGTCCAGCGCCAGCTCGACCCCGTCCAGGCCGCCCCCGTCCGCCCCCGCCCGGCCCATGACCGTCGCCGCCAGCGTGCGGTTCGGATAGAACCGGCGCGGCTCGCGCGTCATCGCCACGCCGGGGAGCTTCATGGCGCGCACCGCCGCCGCCTCTTCGGGCGTGACCCGGCGCTTGATCCAGGCGAAGAACCGCCGCTGCGACAGCTTCTTCTCCAGGTCGGCCCGGTCCATCCCCAGCACCAGCGACAGCCGCCGCGCCGCCTCCCCCGGGTCCGGAAGCTGCCGCGGGTTGCAGTAGATCGAGTCGACGTCGGCGGTCGAGGCCAGGTCGGCGCCGTTGCGGTCCAGGATCCGCCCGCGCCGGGGCGGCAGCTCGATCTCGCGCAGGTACTGCTCTTCGGCCATGGCCCGCAGCCGGTCGGCGTCGCCGACCTGCAGCGTGTAGGCGCGCTTGCCCACGGCCAGGAACAGGCCCACGAACGTGGCCCCGCACAGGGCGATGCGGACCTGGGTCCAGCGGCTGGCGGCGATCACGGCAGCACCACCCCGGGCCGCAGCTTGATGACGTCGGCCGGGGCCGGCGGCCCCATGTGAAGCTGGTCGTGCGCCACGCCGATCACGCGCCCCGGGTCCTTCAGCATGCCGATCTCGATGGTCAGGCTGCGCCGCCGCTCTTCCAGCTCGGTGTTGGCGCGGCGCTCGTGGCCCATGTCGTAGGCCACCTGGATGCCGCGCAGGCGAATCGCGACGTGCGCGAGCGCGCCGGCCGTCACCAGCGCCAGCACGAAGGCCCAGACGCCCACGCCCCGCCGCGCTCCGGTGTCAGGAGTCACCATCATCGCCGCATCACAATCGTTCGGCCGCCCGCAGGCGGGCAGAGCGCGAGCGCGGGTTCCGGGCGCGCTCGGCGTCGGTGGGGACCACCACGTGCTTGGTCAGGATCCGCAGGACGGCCGGGCCGCCGCCGTCACGGCCGGCCAGCGTCCGGAACCGGCGCTTGACGATCCGGTCTTCCAGCGAATGGAAGGCGATCACGCACAGGCGGCCGCCGGGGCGCAGGCAGTCGGCGGCGACCGCCAGGAAGCGATCGATCTCGTCCAGCTCCTCGTTGACGGCGATGCGCAGCGCCTGGAAGGTGCGGGTGGCCGGGTTCTTGCCCGGTTCGTGACGCGGAACCGCGCGCGCGACCACGGCGGCCAGCTTGCCGGTGGTGTCGACCGGCCCGCTCCGGCGCGCCTCGATGATGGCTCGGGCCACCCGCCCGGCGTGCCGCTCTTCACCGAAGTCGTGGATGATGCGCGCCAGCTCGGTCTCGTCGACCCGGCGCAGCAGGTCGGCCGCGCTCTCGCCGCTCTCGGGATCCATCCGCATGTCCAGCGGCCCGTCGTGCCGGAACGAGAACCCGCGTTCGGGGCGGTCCAGCTGCGGCGACGAGACGCCCAGGTCGACCAGAAAGCCGTCCACCGGCACCATCTCCAGCCGCTCCAGCACCTCGCGCGCCTGCGAGAACCGCGCGTGCACCAGGCTGACCCGATCGCCGAACGGCTCCAGCGTCAGCCGCGCCTGAGCCAGCGCGTTCGGGTCGCGGTCGATCCCGATCAGCCGGCCGTCGGGCGCCGAGCGGTCCAGGATCGCCTGCGCATGGCCGGCCATCCCCAGGGTCGCGTCGCAATACCGGCCGCCAGGCCGGGGGGCCAGCCAGGTGAGCGCTTCATCTAATAGGACCGGCGCGTGCGCCGATTGGCGCGACACGTCATCGCGGGCGGACGGCGCCGGCGTCATCGTCGCCCCATTCTTGACCGAGGGACGCCGCTGTCAAGTTTTGCAGCCCCGGATTGCTCGTAATTTCAAATACATAGGGCGCCGGCCGACCGGCCCTGCGGCGCGGGTCCCAGGTGCCCCCCGGCGGGCTCGGGGGCGGGCCCCGGAGCTTCCCGGAAGACCGACCCGCGGGCGCGCAGCGGCTAAGTATGCTTGACGAAAGGGTTCTTGGCCCCTATAGTGCCCCGGTTCGTAACTCGGCGGAGGACCGAACGAGCCATGCAGGAGACGGGGATGGACGCGAAGTTTTTCGAGATCGACACCAAGATGGAGGCGCTCCGGGCCAAGACCGCGAGCTTCCCGGCGAAGATCCTGAAGGACTACCAGGAGCGCCTGGACGTGTCGTGGATCTTCCACGACAACGCGCTGGAGGGCGTGGTCCTTTCATACTCCGAGCTGAAGGCGGCGATCGACCAGCGGATCATCAGCGACGTGACGCTGATTCCCATGTACGAAGAGGTCCGGAACCAGAAGACCGCGGTCGACTTCGTGCGTGAGGCGAGCGTCGCCAAGAAGCCGCCGGCCGTCGACCTGGAGTTGATCCGGAAGCTGTACGCCATCCTGACGCCCGAAGAGGCGGCCAAGGGGTACCCGTACCGCAAGGAGAACCCGCTTCACCGACTCTACTATCACGAGATCGCGGCGCCCGAGAAGATCACCTACAAGATGCGGAAGCTGGGCGAGTGGATGGAGTCGGAGGAGTTCGCGGAGCTCCACCCCATCACGCGTTCGGCCAAGGTGCACTTCCGGCTGCTGTCGGCGTACCCGTGGACCAAGAACTCGGGCAAGGTCGCGCGCCTGTTGATGAACTTCATCCTCATCAAGCACGGTTACCTGCCCGCCGTGATCCATTCGATCGAGCGCCAGCGCTACTACGAGGCGCTGCGGACCGAGAACGAGGCGCTGTTGAACCTGGTCGTCGAATCGCTGGAGAACAGCATCGAGACCACCGCCAAGTTCCTGGACGAGCTGAACGGCCTGCGCGTCAAGCGCGCGTCGTAGCCGCCGGCGGCATCCGCCCGAAGGCAAAAAGAAACGAGCCGGCGGACGATCCGCCGGCTCGTGGGTTCCGCTAAGGGACTGGTCAGGGGCGCGCGCCTCGAGGCGCTGCCCAGCTCGTGGATCGGCGAGAGCCGCGCCGAGATCCGGGTTTGCGTCCGCGTGGGCTCAGGACGCGCTTACCGCAGACAGAAACCTGAGGAGGCGTTAGGGCCGGTCGGTCTCCTTGAATCCGAACCGGCGAAGATGGCGAAGAGACAACAGACCGTTCGTGAAGGTGCGTTTACTCATGCGTTCTTCTCCTCCTTTGTGGGCCAGTCGGTCGCGGACCCTTCCTTGATGCTAGCTTGCGGCAAACTGTTACGCCAGTTGCTGCGCACGAAACGCCGTGAGATGAGATGGCGATGTCGGACAAGTCAGCAGCCAAGTCGCCCAGCGGCGGTCGCGGCGCGCGGTTCGCGGGCGCGATGGATCCCGCGGCCGCCGCCCTGAACGCGTCGGTGCAGTTCGATCGCCGCCTGCTGCGCGACGACGTGCGCGGCAGCCAGGCGCAGGCCCGGATGCTGGCCGCCGTCGGTCTCATCACGACGGCCGACGCGGACGCCATCGTCGGCGGTCTCGAGCGCGTCGCCGAGGAGATCGCCTCCGGCGCGCGGGCGCTCGATCCGGCGCTGGAAGACATCCACATGAACGTCGAGACCCGGCTCATCGAGCTGATCGGCGAGGCCGGGCGGCGGCTGCACACGGCGCGCAGCCGCAACGACCAGGTGGCCACCGATCTGAAGCTGTACGCCCGGCGCGCCGCCGTCGAGATCGTGGCCGGCATCGATCGCGCGCGGCTCGAGCTGTGCCGGCAGGCGCGCCGGCATGCCGAGACGCTGCTTCCCGGCTACACCCATCTGCAGCGCGCGCAGGTCATCACGCTGGGCCATCACCTGCTGGCCTACGCCGAGATGCTGGCGCGCGACCGCGGGCGCTTCGCCGACGCCGAGCGGCGGGCGGCCGAATCGCCGCTGGGGTCGGGGGCACTGGCGGGCACCGGCCTGCCGATCGATCGCGCGCGGACGGCGGCCGAGCTCGGGTTCGCGGGCGGGCCCACCCACAACAGCCTGGACGCGGTCTCGGATCGGGACTTCGCGGCCGAGATCGCCTTCGCGGCCGCGTTGATGGCCGTGCACCTGTCGCGGCTGGGTGAAGAGCTGGTGCTCTGGTCCAGCAGCGAGTTCGGCTTCGTGCGGCTGGGCGAGGGCTACTGCTCGGGCAGCTCGCTGATGCCGCAGAAGCGCAACCCGGACATCGCCGAGCTGCTTCGGGGAAAGGCCGGCCGTGCCATCGGCGACGTGGTGGCCCTGCTGACGGTCAGCAAGGGGCTGACGCTCGCCTACAACAAGGACCTGCAGGAGACCCAGGAGCCGCTGTACGACGCGATCGAGACGGCGCAGATGTCGCTGGCCGTGTTGCCGGGGCTGGTCGCCGCCCTCGAGTTCGACGTCGCGCGGATGGCGGCGGCCGCGGCCGATCCGGCGCTGGGCGCGACCGATCTGGCCGAGGAGCTGGTCCGGCGCGGCATGCCCTTCCGCAGCGCGCACGAGGTGATCGGCCGGCTGGTGCGCCGCGCGGAAGAGCGCCGCGTGACCCTGCGCGAGCTCGGCGCGGAGGATCTGCGCGCCGTCGACCCGACGCTGACCGCCGAGGTGATGCAGGCGCTGGATCCCCACCGGGCCGTCGGGGCGCGGACCCTTCCGGGCGGCCCCGCACCCGACATGGTGCTGGCCGAGGTGGCGCGCCTCGAGGCCGAGCTGCGCGGCCTCGGCTACGAACCGTAACTTCGCTTGGCCTCGCTTGTCGGCTCGGAGGACGTGTTTATTCCGAGACCTGGAAGGGAGGATTTGGAGCGATGGCAAACCTCATCAGGAGAAACCAGACACAAGAACCGGCCCCCACAGGTGGCGCCTGGGATCCGTTCCGCCTCATGCGCGACATGCTGCGGTGGGATCCGTACCGCGAGCTCGACACGGGCTTCGGAGCCGAACACGCGTTCGCGCCGACGTTCGAGGTCGCCGAGACCAAGGACGCTTACGTCTTCCGGGCCGACCTGCCGGGCGTCAAGGACGGGGACCTGGACATCTCGCTGACGGGCAATCGGCTGACGATCTCGGGACGCCGCGAGCAAGAGCGTCACGAGCAGGGTGATACCTTCTACGCCAGCGAGCGCGCCTACGGGTCGTTCACCCGCGCGTTCACCCTGCCCGAGGGGATCGACGGTGACAACGTGAGCGCCGACCTCAAGAACGGCGTGCTCACGCTGAGCGTCCCGAAGAAACCCGAAGTGCAGCCCCGCAAGGTGTCGATCAACGCGAGTGGGGACAAGGGCGGCGGCGAAAAAGCCAAGGCCTGACGATTCGACCGCGGCTCACCAACCGGTGGGCCGCGGTTTTTTTATGCTCAGAAGCGCCCGACCAGGCCCAGGGACGTCGGCGACGCGACCAGCGCCACGGAGCCGTCGGCCTTCGAGGGTCCGGTGAACAACACGACGCCCGCGGCGACGAGCGCCGCGGCGCCGACGCCGGTCGCGACGTAGCCGAGCGTCTTGGTGTTGTAGACGTCGCAGTGCCAGTTCGTGGGACTGGTGTAGATCCGCGTCTCGCAGCGGCCGTCCAGGACCAACCACGTCACGCCGGCGCCCAGGGCACCGACCCCGGCGATGCCGAGGCCCAGCGCGGTCCACCCGCGCCAGTGACTCTCTTCCTCAGCTTGAGGCGGAGCAG
>Ga0068855_100012305_pt1 | contig 10338 bp, 6 predicted proteins | sample KBSCornC52_FD_66592 | JGI IMG/M metagenome (GOLD analysis project Ga0068855, IMG submission 66592) | Corn rhizosphere microbial communities from Kellogg Biological Station, Michigan, USA - KBS Corn C5-2 | ecosystem: Host-associated > Plants > Roots > Rhizosphere > Soil ... | reverse complement strand
TCTTGCCTTTGAAGCCGGCCGGGTTCGGGATGTCGCCGGCAATCGCCGTGGTGGTCAGCGTGGTGGCTATGAAAAGCGCGGAAAACAATTTGAACATTTTGTGCTCCCGAAAGCGCCGTGGCGATTGAAGGGAAGGCATTCCGGCGTATGCGCGAGCATTAGAAGCCGTGCCGGAGAAAGAAGGTCGACCGCTTGGTGCGCCCGTGGAGGAACGCACCAAGCGGTCTGCCGAATCAGCCGCCGAATTTCTTGCTGATCCGGAACATCACTTCACGGCCGCGATTCACGATACCAAAGGAATCGCCGAGCGTTCCCGTGGTTCCCCCGGGCGCGGTACCGGTGAAAGGCACGTCGGAGCTGCGGCTGAAGTAGTAAACATTGGTGAGGTTCTTGCCGATGACGGCAAACTCCCATTTCGCCTTTTCGTCGTTGAGCCGAATGGTCGCATCCAACAGCTGGTACGAATGCTGCTGCGTGTTGGGCTTGTTGGTAGCGTCGGTGACGTAGCTGCTGGAGAACGACAGGTCGGTGCTCAGGCCGATTTTGTAACGATCGGTCAGATTCTGTTCGTAGACAAATCCGAGATTGCCCGACCATGCGGGCGCACGGGCCGCAGTCTGCCCGGCCAGGGACTGCAACGTACCCACCCCGTTGATAATCCCGACGTTACAGCCTTGTGCCTGAGTCTGGCCGCGATAACAGCCCACGCTGAACTGGTCGTAGCGCGTGCGGTTGTAGGCGGCTGCGCCGCGTAACGTGAGGCCTTCCAGTGGTGTGAGATAATTGACGTCGAACTCGCCGCCCTTCTGATTGGCTTTACCGGCATTGGCGATAGTCTGGAACGAGTTGTTGGTGAGGATCGTCACCTGCAGGCCGTAGATGTCGTACTTGTAGGCCGACAGGTTTGTACGCAGACGTCCATCCAGCAATAGCGCTTTGATGCCGCCTTCGAACCCGCGGATGGTCTCCTGCCCGTAGCGGAGGTCGGTAGCGAAGTTGCTCGCGCCCGCATTGAAGCCGCCCGACAGGAAGCCGCGCTTGTAGTCGGCGTAAATGGTTAACGTTTGGGTCGGCCGGTAGGAGACGGTGAATTCCGGCGAGAAGTTATGCCAGCTGTCGTGACGCGGGAATGGATTCGCCACCGCCGCGCCAAACCGCCAGAGCTGCGTCAGGTCTTTGCTCTCCGACGAATAGCGCCCGCCGCCGGTGATTTCGAGCACATCGAAGGGCTTGGCGCTCAATTGCCCGAAGAACGAATAGGCGAAGCCGTCCTGGGCCAGATAGTACTCGTTCGCCAGGGTCGGCGTTGTCGCATTGACCGCCGTGACGGTACCGTTGGCGAGTTTGCTGTCCTGCAAGTTCGAACCGACCATGAAGTTGATGGGCGAGGCGAAGTTGCTGGTGAGGCGGAATTCCTGGCTGGTCTCGAGAACATGATAGCGGCCGGCGCTGGCGAAGATGCGCGCCGGTACCGCTGTGTTGGAGTAGTTCTCCAGCACGTGCGAGCTGACGTCGTAGACGCCGGTGACCGACGTGAGTTTCAGGGCGTCCGTCAGGGAATAGTTCATCTCCAAGCTAGAGAGCCACTGGTTCAGATGCAGGTAGGGGACGCCGTCCCCGAAGCGGGAATTGATGCGGCCGAACAAGGGGCCCAAATCGCCGCGCACGATCGTGCCCCCGGTGTGGCACTGCAGGCCAGGGTCACCTGCTTGCGGTGTTCCCAACGGGCAGTAGATCAATTCGGACGACGACTGGATGCCCGAGTTGACGCCGGAATCGAATGAAACCTTCAGGCGTGCGTTGAAACGCGTACCTGGATCGTACTTGAGGGTGGTTCGGAAAGCGATTTCATGCCCACTCGGCAGGGTCTTGTCGTGCGGCGCGATAGGGCTGGTTGACGGCACGACGTTGTCCAGCCATCCGCCTATATTGGAACCATAAACCGCTACGCGATAACCGAGATCGTCTGTGATCGGCCCGGCGATATAACCATCGCCGCGTACTTCGTCGCCGACAACGTCGTATCCCAGGGAGAGTTTTGATTCGAATTGCGATGTGGGATCGGCAGAGTGGACCGAGATGATGCCGGCGGGGCTGTTCTTGCCGTAAAACAGCGCTTGCGGGCCTTTCAGCACTTCCACCTGAGCCAGATCCATTTCCGACAGGCGGCGCACCGTGGCGCGAGCCACTTCGATGCCGTCGATGTTGAAGGCGACAGCCTGTTCACCGAACGGGTTGGCGTCGGTGCCGCTGAAGCCGCGGATCGCGATGTTGCCGCCGATAATGCCGCCCGCCTCGCCGGTGAGCAGCTGGGGGGTGACGCGGGCCACATCGTCGATGTTGTTGAGCGCGCGGCGCTCAAGTTCCTGACTGCTCACGGCGGTAAGGGTGACGGGAACGGCGATGGAAGTTTCGTCGCGCTTACGGGCAGAGACAATTACTTCCTCGATTTTTACCGGTCCGGCGGCCTGGTTGGCGTCCGCTTGCGCGCGGCAGTCGCCCGCGGCGGATACGCCAACAAGAAATGCCAGAACCGATGCTGCCTTCTTTCCCCCATGCGACATGGCTTCCCCTTCTTTGCAGTCTGACTTGGCGGGCGAAATTGCCCTGCGCGAGACCGTTATGACCCCGCCCGTTGTGAGACCGCCGGAAAAGCCTGTGTCCTGAAGCAACTGGTCGAGTGCTTCAGAAACCGTGTATCGACCTACGACGGGGCGAATCCCCGGCGTCCAAGCCACGTCGTATGGGTATAAAAGCTGTACCCCTGCTTGCTGCGCGAGAGAGACGAGGGCAGGACCGAGCGTTTCCTGCGAAATATGGAAGTCATATTTCGCATCATCGGTTTGACCATTCGCCCCGGCGGCAGAGAAAAATATCGCGGCCGCAAATATGCAGCCCACGATCCATCCTCCCCACCACGTCTTTTGCGCAGTCACGACGTGACCCGGTGATCGGCACACAATTACCTGCCTTCGCACCGGCCTCATTCTGTAAGACCGGCAGGAGGCGCAAACCCTCCATGAGAATTCTGAAGATAACAGTATTTTTTGAGGGGCCTATAGGGCGCTGTCTTGTGCAACGCAAAACGCGGCCTCAGCCGCGCTGGAGCTCACAAGCGGGAGAGTTGGACGTGTTCGCCGTCCAGCCACCGCACATGCACACCGAAATTCTTCTCCAAGGCTTCGAAGATCCGGTCGATCTTGCCAACTTCGAAATATCCCCCGACTTGCAGGTCGTTCAACCGCTGATCGGCAATTTCGATCTTTACGCTGGTGTACCGGCCGATGTCGGCGACGACACGCGACAATGGTTCGCCAGCATAGACCAGCACACCATTTCGCCATGCCAGCTTTCGATTAAGTTCGGCTTCGGACACCAGGGCGAGGTTCTGCACCTTATCGCTGAATACGGCGTTCTGCCCGGCCGCGATGTTGCCGAGCATGTGAGCGTGCGTGGCCGGGTCGTCGCCTACATGATTGATCGTCCCAAGTTCCACGTCACCCTTAGTCACGGTGACTTCAACCTCTTGCGGCAGCAGGCGCACGGCAAATGCGGTGCCCACATCGCGCACGACACCGTTCCCCGCGATGACCAAGAATGGACGTTGCTTATTATGGGCCACTTCAAAATAGGCCTCACCGTGCACCAAGCGTATTTCGCGCCGCGCGTGAGTGAAATCCACGTCAATCCGGCTGTCCGTGTTCAGCAGAATGGTTGAACCGTCCGTCAAAACGATCGACCGCTGCGAACCTATCGCCGTTTCATAGGAAACCGAGGGCTCTGCTTCGTTGTTCCAGAATGCGCGCCCGGCATACCCGGCGGCGACGAGCGCTATTACAGATGCGGCGACCGCCATCAGACGGCGGCGCGAGCGATTGAGGCGCAGCGCCGAGGCGTCGGAGCGCCGCCCCAATTGCGCACTCAAGGGTGGGGGCGAAGCTAATTTCCTGAAAACATCGAAATCCGACCACAGCGTGGAAAGACGCGCCAAGGCGTCCCGGTGCTGACTGCTGCGGGCGATCCAGGCCTCGAAATCGGCCTGTTCCTGGAGTGTAAGTTCACCGGCATCGCGGCGCGCAATCCAGGCCGCTGCCTCGGCTTCGGCGGTGCTGAGGTTAGGAAACGGGACAATCTTGTCGGTGTCAGTCATCGCTCGCGTGTCCCCGGCGCTTATCTTCCGCGCCACCGGCATGTCGCGCCGCGGACAATCCCCGTCCGCCGGTTTCGTAGCCGTGTCGCCGCAAGAAGTCGCTGCAACGTGTCAGTCCGGCCGCGATATGCTTCTCAACCGTGCTCACGGATATTCCCAGGGCCTGGGCGATCTCCTTGTGCGAAAGCCCGTGAACTTTTCGCATAAGGAAAACCCGCGCACATTGTGGTGGCAAAGCCGCCACAGCATCTTCAAGCAACCGCATGCGTTGCCGGGCATCCACCTGATCGTCCGCCGAAGCCTGGCCATCCTGAAGTAAGACATCCGGATCGACGGAATCCTCTAGTGAATCCGTCATGATATTTGCGTGTTTGGCGCGGGCATTGAGGGCCAGGTTCTTAGCCACCCGGAACAAGAATGCCTTGGGGGCATGAACCTCCTGTTCTGCTTCGGCAGCGTAAGCTCTGAGGAAGGTTTCCTGCGCCAGATCCTCCACGTCCTGCTTATGCGGGAAGAATCGGGCCAGGAGGCGCTTGATGGCGCCCTCATTCTCTAGAAACGCCCTCAGAATCAATGACATGGATTTTCAGAGGTTCCTGTTGACCGCGTAACCGAGCCTGCCTTCGCTACAGTGTTCGCCCGGCCAAGTGCCCCTCGCGGATTGCGGTATCGAGATAACGTGGGGCCTTGGCGTCGCCGACAATGCGGAGATCGGGAACGCGATTGCGAAGTTCCTCGTGCAGTCCGCGATTGGCGTGATTAACCGAGACGAACACGGTCACGTCGGCAGGCACATCGATATGGCTGCCGCCGTAGTTCGGTTCGATCCGCGCCATTTTCTTGTCAAAGCCCGTGACCCGGTGGCGTGTGTATAGGTGGAATTTGCCGCCGCGGTTCAATCGCTCCAGGGCCGGTTCCACCAGGGCCGTGAATGCCACAAGATGGGCAAACATCACATGGCGCGTCACGAAATGAACGGTGGCGCCGCGATCGATAAGATATTCGGCGGAGCCAATCGCCTCCCACTGACCGGCGTCGTCGATGACCACGGCGGTCTGACCTTCGTAGGAACGGTTCTCGGCCAGCAGATCCAGGGACGACATGGGTTTCATTGCCTCGAAATTCCGGATCGGCAGACCGGGATGGGACAGCACGACGCCGTCCATGCGCGGATAAGAGCCGGTGGCCAGGATCACGCAGTCGGGCTTCTCGGCCAGAATGTCGTCGGCCTCCGCGTAGGTGCTCAAGCGCACATCCACCCCCAGGTGGTAGATCTCGGCTTCCTGCCATACCGTCAGGTCACGGATGCCGTGCCGGCCGGGGCACTTGGCGGCGACATTGATCATGCCGCCAAGGCTCTTTGACGCCTCGAGCAGAGTCACCTTGTGGCCGCGCATGGCGGCGAGGCGCGCGGCCTCAAGGCCTGCCGGTCCGCCGCCCACCACTACAACTTTTTTGGGTTTATCGGTTTTGGTGACCAGGTCTTCGGAGAGCTCACCTTCATGACCCGCCGCGACGTTGACGGCGCAGGCCATGCTGCCGAGCAGGGCTTCCTGCTGTACGCAACCTTGGTTGCAGCCGATGCAGGGACGCACCCTTTCTGACTCTCCGGCCAGAGTTTTTGTGATGAGGCGTGGATCGGCAATCATCGCGCGCGTAAAGCCGATCATGTCGATGGGGCCGTCCTTAAGGACTTGTTCGGCTTCCTCAAGGGTACGAAAGCGGCCGATCGCGAGCTTTGTCACCTTTGAACGCTGAGCGATCGCTATGCTCGTTGGCAGTTCGTATCCCGCTGGTTCATGCATTCCACCAAAGATCTTGTCGAAGACGTGATAGCTGCCCATGGACAAATTGGTGAAATCAATAAGATTCTCGGCTTGCAGGAGATCAACGAGCTGCTGGTTCTCCGCGACGTTGATGCCGTTGGCCTGAAGGTCGGGCGACAGGCGCACGCCTACGGCCATCTCGGGTTTGACCGCAGCGCGAACGGCGCGCAAAACTTCGATAAGGAATCGGGCGCGGTTCTCGAAGCTCCCGCCGTAGTCATCCTCGCGCTTGTTCGCATTGGGCGACAGGAACTGTTGCGGCAGATAGCCGTGGGATGCATGGACCTCTACGCCCTGCAGACCGACACTTTCACAGAACTTCGCGGATTTGGCGTAGCCATCGATGACTTCGTCAATCATCCATTTGGTCATCGGAATGGAGGGCACTCCCAGGGTGACGCCGGGGATGTCCGATGGCCCCCACGGGGGGTCCATAAAGAGCGGGTTGCCGTCTGCCGCCACTGGGATGTGATTGTGGCCGCCGTGCCATAACTGCTGGAACAGAGTCATGCCGTGCGGCGCAATGGTAGCGACCAGTTTGTCATAGCTTTTACGCAAATTCGGATGCCAAAGCTGCAATCGGGCATGCACGGATGGATGCACGGCGAACACTTCGAGGAACGACAGGCCGACGCCGTCCTGGGCGCGCGCCAGGTGGTAATTGATCAGCCGGTCGGTGGCCGATCCATCGCCGAACCATGTACCGTGAGCGCTTCGGAAAATACGATTCTTGACGGTGACAGGACCAATCTTGACCGGCTCGAATATGCGCGTCAGTTGCATCTCTCTCTCCCCTTCCTGGCGCAATTTCGACACGCCTGCCTCAAACGATAGCAAACCGACGGCGTAGGATGAATGTCGCCGGTATTAAAGCGGGTTCTTGCGCCGTTGCTATCGAATAGGCGGCTTGAGCGCCAGGGCTTTTTCCGAATTCTGGAGCGAACTGGTCTTGTGCGAGAACTTGACGCCGGTGGATGAGCCGATGGCGTCATTGCCTTCTCGCCAGACTTGCCGTGACTGCCGCCGCTGGATACGCCAGCCCTGGGGCGTGCGTATCAGTTCGTCCTCGTACCAGCCTTCGCCTTTCCACGTATCGCCGCCTTCCGCGCCGAAGCGCACCAGTCGCCAATTGGCATAGGTGATGGTGCTGGCGCGATCGCCCTTGATCTCGCAAATCATATTGGTCATGGCGTGCTGCGTGGAGTCGAACACGCGGTGATAGGTTGCGAAGTCATTTTTGAATTTTTCCAGATCGGTCCAGGGGTCACGCTCGCCATGGCGGACATAAAGGTCCTTGGCGGCGAAGATCTGGTCGAATAATTCCCAGCGCAGACTGTCGACCGCAAACCCATAGAGATACATGCGTGACTTGATCGCGGCCTCGTCGTCTTGGGACATGGTGCGGCTCCCTCGGTGTGTGCGCGTGTTATCCCGGAACAACGATGCGAAAGCGCGGCGCTGCCGGTGTTCGGGCGTGATGGGCAGCGCATGTTATACGGGACGCCCCGCGGGTCACATGGCTCGTTATGCAACGCCGTTTCGGTGACGGTGCAATTATGTCTGCTGCAGTGCATCGTGTTGCAAGAGTGCCATCAACCGACCTGATTGCATGACTGGCGCACGCGGACAATTTTACTTGCGGTCGGAGTGAAGACTGCACTGCATCGTCACCTTATATATTACGAGTGGGGGCGTGCCGTGAACTGGCGGTTGAGCTATGCCGCGGAGGAACTGCCCCAGCGGTGATGTGGCAGCTTGATCACGGTCCGCGCCTTTTTAGAAGCCGGCCTGCGCGCATGAATGCATAAGGGGTGGACGCGGTTGGCATTGACTGTCATTTTATGGCATAAAGTGCCAGTTCACCGGCATGGGGGGAGGCCCGGCGAGACGCCGGATCAGTTCGTCCTCAGCAGGCATAGTGAAGAAGTTGAACGGAAGCGGCGGTGACGCTGCGTCACAATCAGGGGGGATCTTGATGAGAATCTCGAAGAAATTTGCGCTTGTCATGTTGGGCACCACGATGCTGGCGGCGCCGGCATTCGCGCAAGCGGTTGCAGAGAACAGTGGACTGGAGAATATCGTCGTCACCGCGCGTAAACGCGCCGAGCCACTGCAGTCGGTTCCGGTCGCGGTTTCGGCCGTAGACTCGAACCGGTTGCAGGAAACGCATGTGACCACTCTGGCCGATCTCTCCCAATTGGTGCCGTCCTTGAATTTGGCGCGCAACGTGACCAACCCCACCTCCATGTTCCCGTTCCTGCGCGGGTTCGGCAGCAAGTCGAGCGATCCGGCATCCGAACCGACGGTCACGATCTCTATTGACGGTGTCGCGCTCGCCCAGGTCATCGGATCGTACCTGCCCAGCTTCGACATGGAGACGATCTCGGTCGAACGCGGTCCGCAGGGCACCCTCGAAGGCCGAAATGCACCAGCCGGCCTCGTCAGCATCCGTACCCGCCGCCCGGGCGACAAGTTCGCGGCATTCGCGCAGTTCGACTACGCCAGTTTCAACGACATCGAGCTTCGTACTTATGTGGACGTGCCGATCGTTCAAGACAAGCTCCTCGCCACCGTGTCCTACTTCCGCCAGACGTCAGATGGCTACGAGCACAATCTGAACGCTGGCGGCAAGACTATGGGCGACATCAATACCAATACCGCCCGCGTCGCCTTCCTGGCCAAGCCTAGCGATAACTTCTCGTGGTATCTCACGGGTTCCTATCTGAGCGATGAAGGCACGGATCCCAGCGTGCGGCCGCAAAATAATTTCACGCCGCTGCGCGTTCCGGGCGCCGCTTACGTGGTGTCGACACCTCCTGTCACCTTGACTTGTACGCGGGCTTACAGCGCGGGTCTGTGCACACCTGGCAATCAACAGGCCTTCGATACCCAGCGTTACACCACCTACGGTCAGGTGCTGCCGCCGCGTCACAGCCACGGCTTCAACGTCACCTCCGAACTGACCGCCGACGCGGGGGCCGTGAATTTCACATCCGTGACCGGCTACCGCATCTTCAACGAGCGTGCCTATCAGGACATCGACGGCACGCCGCTTGACATCCTGACGGCGCACTTCATCGGCGATTATCGCCAAGCGTCTGAAGAATTCCGCGTCGCGTCCAGCAAGGATGGCGGCCTGGATATGGGCGGTCGTCTGAACTGGCTGATCGGGTTCTATTATTCCTGGTTCGACTTCACCCGCTTGAACGCGCAGAAGTCCCTGGGTGGCTTCGCCTATACCTATGAAGATGGCTCGACGAACAGCTTGGCCACCTTCGCCCACGCTGAATACAAGATCACCGACAATATCGACATTTCGGGTGGTATCCGTGAAACGTGGGATCGCAAGACTCACGATGCGTTGTCCACACGTGGCTTCCTCGGCCTCGATCCCACAACGGTGCAACGCCATTCCTGGCAGAACACCTCTTACGACGTGACCTTGGACTACAAGTTCACGCCCGATCAGATGGTCTACCTCCGCTACGCCACGGGTTATCGCGGCGGCGCCTTCACGGGCGTTCCGTCGACGGTGGCGGCGATCGCGACCGTGAACCCGGAAACGGTGAAAGCCTATGAAATCGGCGCCAAGGCCGACTTCTTTGAACACCGCGCGCGTATCAACGTGTCGGGCTTCTGGAACGATTACAGCAACTTGCAACGCGTCATCAGCTCGCCGATCGCTGCGCCGCCGTTCTTCGTCCAGGCCGCGAAGAATATTGCAAGCGCCCGTACCAAGGGTGTGGAAGTGGAAGCTTCGGCCAAGCCCATGCCGGAACTCACCTTGCGGGCGAACGTGGGCTACCTCGATGCCAAGTACACCAGCTTCGTGGCGAACCTCACCGGCAACTTGAACGACGGCGTCACCAACAACATTGGTCTGGCCTTCCCCTATACGTCCAAGTGGACGATGGACCTGGGCCTGACTTACGACGTGCCGCTCGGCGAGCGTGCAGGTGGCGTGTCCGTCACCGCGGACTATGCCTATCGCTCGCACCTCAACTACACCGACCTGAACTATCCCTTTGCGTCGCAAAATGGCTACGGGCTGCTGAACGCTTCTATCGCGTGGCATGACCCGTCTGGCCACTACACGGTCACCCTCTACGGCAAGAACCTCACCAACAAGTTCTATCTGGATGGTGGCGACGCCGTCGGTGGGTTGAACACATACGTTTCCGATGGCCCGCCCCGCCAGCTTGGCGTGTCCGTCGCGGCGAAATTCTAAACCTCGCCGTCTAACGGCTACGACGACCGCTACCCGTGGCGGCCGGATTTCCTCCGGCCGCCACAATTGCGTTCGGGGATAAACGCGCCGCATGGACGGATGCCGGCCGTGCATGTGATGATCCGCCCGCCCTC
>Ga0068855_100012304_pt1 | contig 10338 bp, 11 predicted proteins | sample KBSCornC52_FD_66592 | JGI IMG/M metagenome (GOLD analysis project Ga0068855, IMG submission 66592) | Corn rhizosphere microbial communities from Kellogg Biological Station, Michigan, USA - KBS Corn C5-2 | ecosystem: Host-associated > Plants > Roots > Rhizosphere > Soil ... | reverse complement strand
ATCTCCGTGTGCCGCCGAGACAAACCGGCATCACCTCCGCTTCAACCGCATTCATCTTGAGATGTTTTTCGATCTGAGAGATATTTCTTGGCAGCGGTTCGCAGATGATGAACTTCGTAGGCTTCTTTTCTCCAGACGATATAGAAGCTGCGGCGCGCAACGTGAAGAGGCCGATATTGCCTCCTCCATCGATTACGAGATCCGGACGGAAGTTCCTGTCCAGGCGATAGACATCAGAGACGCAGAGTTCCCGGGTGCTCAAAGAATCGGCATCGAGATCGGAGAGTCGCAGCTTCGTCTGATGAAAACGTTCATAGCATCGATGCCGGACCGTAATCTCGCCGTCGTGTACGAACGGTTTCAAAAGTCGAAGAAAGAAGCCGCGGTATTTTGGCCGTGACGATGTGGCGACGACCAGGATGAGCTTTAGGCTGCTCAATGGAGACCCAATGCCGAGAATGCGCCGGATATTCGGAAAAAACAGAGCAGTCACCCCTCGCAAGCAGATTGTCCGAAAAGAATACCTCATGCGTGTTACACAGGAGGATCCAGGCTGTGACAATATTCAGTTTGATGCGCAAACCAGAGCCGGCGTCAGTTCAGTCGCTCTGGTTTGCCGAATCCCGCGTGAATCGGCCTCCGACCTGCGAATCCATCCTCCGGCTCGTGCCAGTGCGCGATCGAATCCTCACCAAGTTTCCAGCAAAGCATCACGGTCTTCCCATCCATGAGACAGGGAAAATCCAGCAGACCTTCCTCGAGGTCCTGCACAGTCACGCCGATCGCGTCAATTTCGGCGAGTGCGTCGGTCGCCTCCTGGGCGGCCTTGTCGCGTTCCGCACGTCTCCTCGCCGCGACCGCAACATCGACATGCATTCCGCCGGAGAGAAAGATGGTATAGCTCAGCCGCTGCATCTCCTGCTCCAACTGACTGGCGCGAAGCCCCGCTGCCTGCGCTTTTCGCAGCAGGGCCTCCAATACGCGCAGCATGGTCTGCGCTTCGCTCAATGTAAACGTCTTGCCCACATCTCTATTCCTCTCTTATGCGATCTCCAGCATTCGGTCCAGCGCGATGCGCGCCCAATATTTCACATCGTCCTCTACCTTGATGCGATTGACTACGCGTCCTTCGACCAGATTTTCCAGCGCCCAGGCGAGATGCTGCGGCGAGATACGATACATCGTCGTGCAAAGGCATCCGGAATCGTCCAGCGTGATCACCCGTTTGCCCAGCGGAGCAAAGCGCTTCGCCAGCCGATTTACGAGGTGGATCTCCGTGCCGACGGCAAAGCTCGAACCGCTCGGCGCGTCTTCGATGACCTTAATGATGTGTTCCGTCGAACCGACGGCGTCGGCCTTCTGGCAGACCTCCCAGCGGCACTCCGGATGGACGATGACCTGCATTCCGGGGTCTTCGCGGCGCACACGGTCCACGTGCTCCGGCAAAAACCGCTGATGCACCGAACAATGCCCCTTCCACAGGATTACTTTCGCCTGAAGTAGGCGGTCCGGCGTAAGCCCTCCGTTAATTTGATAGGGATCCCAGACCACCATCTCACTCTGAGGAATTCCCATGGCGAAGGCGGTGTTTCGTCCAAGGTGCTGGTCGGGGAGAAACAAAATCTTCTTCGCTCGCGAAAACGCCCATTCAAACGCCCCACGCGCGTTAGAAGAGGTACAGACCAGACCGCCATGCTCTCCGCAAAATGCCTTGATGGCTGCGGCTGAGTTCATATAGGTCAATGGGATCAGGCCACCTGCAGCGGCATCGGTCAGTCCCGCCCGCTCCAGCGAGTCCCAGCAATCCTCTACCTGGCCGATTTCGGCCATATCGGCCATCGAGCAACCTGCGTTCAGGTCCGGCAGAATCACCTGCTGCCATGGTTGGCTGAGCAGGTCCGCCGTTTCGGCCATGAAATGCACACCACAGAACAACATGTACTTCGCATTGCTCTCTGCCGCGGCCTTGCTCAACTTGTAGCTGTCGCCGGTATAGTCGGCAAACTGTATTACCTCGTCCCGCTGATAGTGATGACCCAGCAAAACAACATCGGTGCCCAATGTGGCCCGCGCCGCCGCAATGCGCGCGTCCATCGTATGGTCTGGTTGCGAAAGGTAGTTGTCGAGAGAACACGTATCCGCAACACGCTCTGCCACGGCCACTGCCGTGACGTCTTCCATTAGATCGTTCAATGCACTCCGCCTTCAGTCTCACGAGGTCGTTTGGCGTCGGCTGGCGCCTTCGCCGTCTTTCGCCTCCGAGACGGGGATGTTGAAAGCATGAAATTGCTGAAGTTGCAGCGGATTCGCTATGACGGCATGCTTCAAAACCGTCACCCAATCCACGGGGATGTTGCAACCCTTACCACGTTCTACTGCAGATACGGCCATATTGCCGCTCTTATTTCATTGGACGAAGGACACATGGAAAAGATGCATCTTTCGCCTGCCACAAACGTTCCATCCAGCAGCGCTACACCATTAATTTTACAACAGTGTCAATAGACGCCACCCATTTGTTACCCACTCGCGTAAGCCTTATGATGAGACGTATCTATGCCTAGCTTTCAGGACAGCGCCCTCATCTTCTTTCTCGCCCTGCTCCTCTTCGGCCCGAAGAAGCTACCGGAGCTTGCCCGCCAGCTTGGCAAGCTGATGGCCGAGTTCCGCCGCGCCTCCAACGAATTTCGCATGCAGATGGAAGACGAACTGCGCGTGGCCGAACAGGCCGAGCAGCAGAAAAAGATTGCCGAAATGGAGGCGGCCGCTCCGGTCACTCCTGCAATTACCGATGGAAGCGAGAACACCATCGCTCCCCCCCTGAACGAAGAGCCCCTTGAAGAGCACCCGCACACCTATCCCTTCGGCAATGAAGATGAAACCGACTGGGCCGAACCAGCTGCCGAGCCCGCTGCTGAACCCATTGCCGAGCCGGTTTCGCAGCCCCTCCCCATAGCAACCTCAGGCGACCTCAACCTTATGCCTCCATCCACCGGCCTTCCCGTCGCCAGCTCTTCCGTCTCGCAGGCCTTCGCCTCCATTCCCAAAACCCCGGAGCCTGAATCCGACCGCTCCACAACCGAGGCTCCCCTCCATGGCTGATTTCGTCGATCGCGCTCGCGCTGCGGTCACCGACCGCGCCGAACTTCCCGGCATGAGTCTTATGGAGCATCTTGGCGAGCTCCGTAAACGCCTGCTCCACTCTGTCGGCTATCTCCTCGTCGGCTTCGTCGTCGGCTGGATCTTCCGCGAGCGGCTCTATGGTTTTATCCAGAAGCCTCTCACCGATCTCCATATCGCGCTCAACTTCACCCATCCCACCGATCCCATTAATCTGTACATCAAGACCGCGCTTGTCGGCGGAGCCATTCTGGCATCACCCTTTATCCTTTATCAGGTTTGGCTCTTCATCTCGCCGGGCATGTACGCGAATGAGAAGCGCTACGTCATCCCCTTCATGACCGCTACCATGACCCTCTTCCTGGCTGGCGCCTGGTTCGGTTACCGTTGGATTCTTCCCGGCGCGTTGAAGGTTCTCATCGGCGACTTCGGCCGGGACTTCCACCCCATCATCACCATCGATGAGTACACCGGCTTCTTTCTCGCCATCATCCTTGGCCTGGGCATCACCTTCGAGCTGCCCATTCTCATCTTCTTCCTCTCTCTGTTCGGCATCGTTGATGCCAAGTTCCTGCTTAAACACATCCGCTACGCCATCCTCGTCATCTTTATCATTGCCGCTGTCATCTGCCCTGACCCCAGTCCTGTCACTATGTGCCTCTTCGCCACTCCAATGCTTGGCCTCTACCTCGTTGGCGTCGGCGTCGCCTTCCTCGTTCACCCCTCCCGCCGTAAAGCCAAGGAACTGAAGTCCTGATGAAGCTGCACACCAACCGTAATGAAGTTGCAATTCTGAGCGCGGCGAAGGAAACCCGCATTTTGCTCCTGCTGTTGTGCATTCTTCTGCTCGGCGTTGTCAATGCTCCAGCACAAAAAGCCCCGGCAAAGTTCAACGGACAAGCGGCTTACAACCTGACCCAGCAGTTCCTCAACGTCGCGCCGAAGCGCTGGGTCGGCTCTCCCGGCCACGCCAAAGCAGAGGCTTTCATCAAAGAGCACTTCAAGCCCGAGATCGCCAAGGGAAACTTCGAAGCCGACAGCTTCAGCGCCAACACCCCGGTGGGCCTGCTGGATATGCGCAATTACATCGTCCGCTATCCGGGTAAGAAAGACGGCATTATCGTATTGGCAAGCCATTACGAGACCAACTATCCGCTGCGCGACATCAACTTTGTCGGAGCCAACGACGGCGCTTCCACGACCGCTCTTCTCATTGAAATCGGCAATTATCTACGCGTCCATCCACCCCAGGGTTACAGCGTCTGGCTGGTATTCGACGATGGCGAAGAATCCATCACACCCAACTGGTCCGACTCCGATTCCCTTTACGGCACTCGCCATCTTGCCGCAAAATGGTCGCAGGATGGGACACTTAAGAAGATCAAAGCATTCCTGCTCGCTGACATGATCGCCGACAAGGACCTTAACATCGACTTCGACGAAGAGTCGACCCCCTGGCTGAGGGATATGCTCAAGGTCGCCGCAAAGAATACCGGACACTCCGCTTACATCTACAAAAATACCGTCCCAGGATTACAGGACGACCATATCCCTTTCAAGAAGCGTGGCGTCCCTGTCCTCGACATCATTGATATGGACTACGGACCCCGCTCCATTCTCCATCCGGACGGCTATCACCATACCGCCCTCGATACTATGGACAAGTTAAGCCCTAACTCCCTGCAGATTGCCGGCGACCTCTTTCTCGAAATGATCCGGCTTATCGACCAGCAGCGCTGAGTCCACGTCATTTCTTAAGTTGCAACATGACCCAAATGATGTATCCCGATCACCCATTCTGGGGATGGCAGTCCATCGCCTTCCCTCCTACGCTCAGAAATACTGAGGTCGTATTATGCACGCGCCCACACTTCACTCCACGTTCGAGAACAGCGCCAGTTCCTCATCTCGCAACAGTTCAGTAGTTGATTTCTTCGCTACGGTCCTTTCCGTTGCCCGCAGCATATTCCTTTCCTCGCTGCTCTGGATATCTCTGGCATTTGCCCTCTACGGCGTTTATACCCTGATTCTGAACACTCACTAATCCTCCCGTCCACGTGCATTCCGGGGCCGGCTCGGATAGCATCCTAAGAAACATGCCTGGACACCTGCACGGCACCCCTATCAGTCATTGGATTGGCTTCCATATCTTCCTCTTAGTGCTGCTCGCGCTGGAGTTCTTCTATGGCCGGCGCCGGCGGCCCGCGCCATCTCCTGCCAAAGCCCATCGAACTGCGGTCGTCTCCACGATCCTGTGGATCACCGCCGCTCTCGCATTTGCGCTCTTCGTCCTCTACACCATTGGCAGCGAGTATGCCATTCAGTATCTCGCCGGTTATGCCATCGAAGAGTCGCTCTCGATCGACAATCTCTTCGTTTTTCTTCTGCTCTTCCGCCTCTTCCAGATTCAGCCTCTCAAGCAACCACGAATTCTCTTCTGGGGAGTGCTCGGGGCGATTCTGATGCGGGGCGCCTTTATCGCCGCTGGAATCGGCCTTCTCGACCGCTTCGCCTGGATCAGCTACGTGTTCGCCGGGATCCTCCTGGTCGCGTCCATTCGCCTGGTGCTGCCCTCCTCGGGAGAAGATGAAACCCCGGCATGGATTCGCTGGCTCTCCAAGGTCCACCCCGTCAGCCTCAATCAAGACCATTTCTTTGTCGTTGAAGAGAACCATCGCAGGGCGACCGTTCTCCTGCTCGCTCTGGTAGCCATCGAGCTTGCAGACATTGTCTTTGCCCTGGACTCCATCCCCGCCGTCCTCTCGATCACCCGTCACCCTTTCCTCGCCTATACCTCGAACATCATGGCAGTGATGGGACTTCGCTCGCTCTATTTCCTGCTGGTCCATTTCCTCACTAAACTTCGCTTTCTCCACTACGGTCTGGCTGCAGTTCTCGCCTTTGCCGCTGTCAAGATGCTCGTGGGTCATTGGATCGACATTGGTCCCCTGCTTTCTTTGGGAGTCATCGTCTTAGTCCTCGGCATCACCGTAACGGCATCGCTTCTCAGCAAAGCACCGCCGCAAGAGGATATATAAGGTGTAGCCTGTCTTCGTGAGTAAAGAAGAGACAGCCGAAATTCTCTCAATCGGGGGCCGCGAGGTTCGCGTGACCCACCCGGACAAGCTCTATTTCTCAAAGCAGACGAAGCTTACGAAACTCGATATCGTCCGCTATTATCTGGCAGTCGCGCCGGGCGCTCTCGCCGGTATTCAGGACCGTCCTATTGTTCTCAAGCGCTTTGTGAACGGAGCCGAGGGCGAGCCCTTTTATCAAAAGCGAGCGCCGACCGAACGTCCCGCTTGGCTGAGGACCGTAACCTTGTCCTTCCCTTCGGGCCGGACGGCAGAGGAGCTTGTGATCGATGATGCCGCCGGGCTGGCCTGGATCGTGAATTTGGGGTGCATTGAGCTGCATCCGCACCCTGTACGCTCGGGAGATCTCGAACATCCAGACCAGTTGCGTGTTGACCTCGATCCCGGTCCGGGAGTCGGTTGGGCGGATGTGCGCCGAGTTGCGCTCGAAGTGAAATCGCTGCTAGAAGAGGTGGGCCTTTGCGGATTGCCGAAGACCAGCGGCTCACGGGGAATGCACGTCAATGTGCGGATTGAACCCCGTTGGACGTTCGGTGAGGTTCGCCGCGCCGCCCTCGCGATTGCGCGTGCCGTTGAACGGCGTGTACCTGAGCTGGCCAGCTCGAAATGGTGGAAAGAGGAGCGCCACGGCGTATTTCTCGATTACAACCAGAACGCCAAAGACCGCACAACGGCTTCTGCCTACTCCGTGCGACCGCTCCCCGATGCCCGTGTCTCCGCCCCCCTCCATTGGGACGAGGTCCCTGACTGCGATCCAGCCGATTTCACTGTGCTGACCATGCCGGCCCGTTTCGCCGAGATGGGCGATCCGCATGCAGATGCAGGCAATGCGCCGGGCTCACTCGAAAGATTGCTCGAGCTTGCAGCAACAGATGAGGCTGCGGGTCTGGGCGACGCCCCTTGGCCTCCGCACTTTCGCAAGATGGAGGGAGAAGGATTGCGTGTAGCTCCTTCACGCGCCCGGTCTACCGCCGCAAAATCCACGGCCAAATCCGCAACGAAGAAGCCTCGGACAAAGATGCCACTGCTCGTCATCGCGAACTCTCCCCACGAAGATGCCGCGCTTGCAGGGCTGGAACGATGGAAGAACAGATATCCAAAGATAGCGGAGCTTCTGGCGGAAGATGATGTGCTCGTAGACCGAATGCGCGGCAGGTCTTCTACCTGGACCCGCATCCGCGTAAACCTGCGCCATGTCCCGGAAGAACTTCGGCCACCGCAGGAGACGCCGGATCCGGACGACGATCCAACGCGGAAGCGGACCAAGAGCAGTGCTGCCTAATCGGGAATCAGTGATGGCTGGCGAAGACTTTCGCCAGCTCTTCCGGTGGAACCACTTCGAGCTGAGCATAGGTACAATCGCTGGGTTGCTTATCGAAACGCCACCTTCGAAACTGCGCCATGTGGCGGAACCGGTTGCCCTGCATGTGCTCATAAGCGACTTCGACCACAAGCTCAGGCCGCAACGGCTCCCACGATAGGTCCTTGCCCTGACTCCAGCGGCTTTGCCCGCCGGGCATGCGGCTCTCATTCCCGTTGCCGCCCTCTTTCCAGGGATGGTCGAGGAGTGCATCCCGGCGATAGGGCTCGAGAAATTCCACCAGTTCCTTGCGTTTCTGCTTCGTGAAGCTTGCGCATACACCGACGTGCTGCAGCACGCCCGAGTGATCGAACAAGCCAAGCAGCAATGAGCCGACTGCCGTGCCTTCGCCCTCTTTATGCCAGCGGAAACCCGCAACGACACAATCGCAATCGCGCTCGTGCTTGACCTTGAACATGACGCGTTTGTCCGGCTCGTATTCGCCTGAAACCGGCTTAGCCATTACTCCATCCAAACCAGCGCCTTCGAATCGACTGAACCAGTCGGACGCGACGTTTCTGTCATGAGTCGCGGGTGTAATGTGAATTGGCGGCTTCGCTCCGGACAGCAGCGATTCCAATTTCCCGCGACGTTCCTGAAATGGTCGCTGCTGTAAATCGCGGTCTCCTTCGCAGAGCAGGTCGAAGAACACGATCGAAGCAGGTGTTTGCTTCGCCAGAAGCTTCACGCGCGATGCAGCGGGGTGAATGCGTAGCTGAAGCGCATCGAAGTCCAATGCACCGCTCCTTGCAATGACGATCTCGCCATCAAGTACACAGCGGGCTGGCAATTGCTCCCGCACCGCGTCAAGCAGCTCGGGAAAATAGCGGTTCAGCGACTTGCGGTCACGGCTCTGGAGCAGAATCTCGTCGCCATCGCGAAAGACCAGGACGCGAAATCCATCCCACTTCGGTTCAAAGATCCACGAGTCGCCTGAAGGAATCTTCTCGACTCTTTTGGCAAGCATCGGCAGAACCGGCGGATTGACAGAAAGATCCACGCCTCATTTATATCCCAAGCTCCGGCTGCCGGATATCTCTCTATTCGATGCCCAGCTTTTTCCAAAGCGCATCAACCCGCGCTTTGACTGCAGGCTCCATCGTTAGCATCGGAGGCCACGGTCGGGCAAATCCCTCCGCGGGCCACTTCCGTGTAGCGTCAATGCCCATCTTGCTCCCATAATTTGGCAAACGGCTGGCGTGGTCGAGCGAATCCACAGGGCCGAGCGTGAATTGAATGTCGCGCTCAGGGTCGATATTGTTGGTTGTGCGAAGGACCACCTCCGCTATGTTTTGCACATCGCAATCCTCATCGACGACGATGATGCATTTGGTAAACATCGCCTGCCCCATTGCCCATATGCCGTTCATTACCTTACGGGCGTGACCGGCGTAGGACTTTCGAATCGAGACGATCATCAAATTATGGAAGACGCCCTCGGGCGGAAGATTGACGTCGACGATCTCAGGCAGCGTCATCTGCATCAGCGGAAGAAAGATGCGCTCCACCGCCTTGCCCATCCAGGCATCTTCCATCGGTGGTTTGCCGACGATAGTAGCCGCATATACAGGCTGTTTGCGATGCGTAATCGCCGTGACGTGGAAGACAGGATAGTCGTCCTGCATGGTGTAAAAGCCGGTATGGTCGCCAAATGGTCCTTCGGTGCGCAGTTCTCCCAACTGGACAAAGCCTTCGAGGATGTACTCGGCATGGGCGGGCACCTCAAGATCGACCGTCTCGGCCTTCACCAGTTCCACCGGCTTTTGCCGAAGGAACCCGGCGATCAGATATTCTTCGACCTCCGGAGGTGCAGGCACAATTGCCGAGAAGGTAATTGCAGGATCGGTCCCAATGGCGACCGCAACCTCCATGCGGTCGTTGCGGATCTTCGTCAGGGTCGTCGCATTCAGCGTATCCAGCGAAGGCGCAGATGCCGTACCGCCAGCCGTCAGTGCCATCAGATCGACATTGCCCGCGGGGTCAGGCGTTGTAGCCCGCAGCCTGTCACGCATATGTTCGGCGGCCACCTTCTGCCGCTGCCAGTGCATTCCTGTAGTCTGACCGTCGTACACCTGCATCCGGTACATCCCAACATTGCGCTTGCCCGTTTTGGGATCGCGCGTAATGACACAGGGAAGCGTAATGAAGCGTCCGCCATCCTGAGGCCATGTCTTCAGTACCGGCAGATCGAAGAGGTTAACATCTGCCCCGCGGCAAATCACTTCTTTGCACGGGGCATCCTTTACAGAGATGAGCTTCGGAAAGAAGCTGCCCACCTCAGCCAGCTTCGGCAGCATCTTCAGCTTGTCCATAAAACTGGTCGGGGAAACCGGGTGCAGCAACTCTCGAATCCGGCCCGCGATGTCATCGAGCGAGTTCGTTTCGAGCGCCAGCTTCATCCGGCGTTCGCTGCCGAACTGATTCATCAAGACGCGCGACCGTGGATAACCTTTGACATTCTCAAACAGCAGCGCGGGGCCGCCGGCCTTCGTGGTGCCTCGCCCCAATTTGGCCGCTCGGTCGGCGATCTCGGCCATCTCCAAAACCGGATCGACTTCGGCGGTAATGCGCTTCAGTTCTCCAGCTTTTTCGAGTTGCTTCATCCAGTCGCGAAGATCGTTATAGGCCAATTTCCCTCTCCTGCCGCGGCGCACCGCGGACGAATGTCTATGGTAACGGGTTATAGACAGGATATTCAGTATCTGCAAAGGATTAGAGACCGATCAGCTGCCCTGCTCTATTGCGACCTATCCCAATAGACGC
>Ga0068855_100012303_pt1 | contig 10339 bp, 10 predicted proteins | sample KBSCornC52_FD_66592 | JGI IMG/M metagenome (GOLD analysis project Ga0068855, IMG submission 66592) | Corn rhizosphere microbial communities from Kellogg Biological Station, Michigan, USA - KBS Corn C5-2 | ecosystem: Host-associated > Plants > Roots > Rhizosphere > Soil ... | reverse complement strand
ACAAATGTTTGAGTGGTAATAGTGAGCGCTAGTTCTTCTGGCTGCCCGTTGCGGCGGAAACTGATCATGCTTGTATTATCGCATGTTACGGCGCTGGTGCAACGCTTCGCTATATATTCGCAGTAATTTCTGCCCCACGACCTCGATATCGAACTGCTTAACATAGGCCTTCTGAGCTTCGGCGGCCTGGTAGCGAGCCGAAGCGTCCTCCAGCCAATGTACTAGCGTTTGAGCAAACGACTCGGTATCTAAGGGATTTAGGAGCTGTTCCTGGTTGAGGGGGGCCATAACTGAGCGATAGCCCGGATTATCACCAGCTAACACGACTCCACGAGCAGCAGCCATACCCTCGAGCAAGCTAATACCAAAACTTTCACCACTAATGCTGGGGAAAACTGCCAGATCTGCTTCTGAAAGGAAGGCTGTTTTGTGGGCCTCATCCACGAAGCCCTGAAAGGTAACTATATCGGTCAAATCATGTGAGGTTACAAAGTTCTCTAGCTCACCTCTGAGCGGTCCTTTGCCGCCAATCAGTACCTGAAATTCAGCATTGGTAAGATGATGTTCCCGAATGTAGACCACGGCTTGCAGCAATTTTTTGGCACCTTTTCGGCTCACAAGGCGTCCTAAAAAGACAATAGTTGTGGCTTTGTTCTTAGATGGTTGTTTTGGCTGAAAGCTCACAAGCGAAAAAGGGTTCGGCATCTGCTGAGCGCGGTAACCGTACACGTGTCCAGCGAAGGCGCCGGTGGGTTCGCTATTGGCTAAGATGCAATCAAAACGCTGGCCGGTACGACGATTAAGCACTGCTAGCAGGTGGTTAGCCAGCCGAACCCAGCGATCATACGGCAGTACATGGAAGCTCCCTATCAGCGCAGTGGAAGCCGACAAACGCTGTATCAGCCGACCGGCAAGAAAAGGGCTGTACGGTGTCTGGATGTGAATAATGTCAAAATCATATGCTTTGAGGAGGGCCTGAAGCCGGTCGCGACTTGCTGGCAAGGGGATAGATAAGCTATTACCATTAAAACGTACCTTCCAATTGCGAGTCATGCTATGAATATGTGGCAGATCATCCCGCTGCGTCTCACCGACGATGTAGTGCACCTCATGTCCTTGACCGCTCAACCACCGGCCAACCGTTAAAACATACTGTTGTACCCCGTCAGGGGTGTCCAATGAGTCGTCTAGCACAAGCCCGATGCGAAGGCGCTCATTCGTCTTCATAAGGCTTCACACGATGACTGTGGTGCTTGAGCGTGTATTCATATAGATCGACATATTGGTCAATGATGGCCGGATAGTCGAACTGTTTTACATACTCTTGAGCCCACGCCACCCAGTCAGCTCGCAGTTTATCTTCGGTAAGTAGTAGCTCTAAACGGCGAGCAAATTCAATAGAATCGCGAGGGTTAACCAGGGATAGACTGCCGAGATCGCGCATTACTGAACGATACCCGTGGTTATCGCCGGCAACCGTGACCAGGTTGCAGGCCATTGCTTCCAGCAAAACCAGCCCAAAGCTTTCGCCAAACACTGCTGGCGAACAAAATAAATCGGCGCTATGCAAAAGTTCCAGCTTCACTTCATCTGACACAAATCCCAGAAATGTAACATTTGGCAGCATGCGTGTTTGTGCAAACGTCTCCATCTTTTCACGGTCAGAGCCATCTCCCGCTACTATGAGTTGCACGTTTGGCTGCTCTTGCACTAATAACTCGTACGCTTCCAGTAGGTACTTCAAGCCTTTTCGCCGTTCGATCCTCCCTAAATAGAGAATGGTTTTAAGATCATTCTCGTGGCGCTTCCGACGTGTCACGCGTTGAAAGCGCTTCAGTTCGATGCCGTTGGGAATGATAGTGATTGGTTCGTCGGTCAGGCTACCAACATATTCGGCGGCCGCATCAGAAACGGCGGTAAGCGCATGCAGATATTTTAAGGCAGACTTTGTGTATGGAGTCACCACTTTGGAGATAGTTCGACTCATCATTGTTTCAGGTAATTTGGCGTGAAACGTAGCAATGTTAACTGCCTTAGATCTGGACAATATTTGGCGGCTCAATACTGGTACCCATGGTTCGTGAAAGTGCAAGACGTCGAATTGCTCGGCATCGAGCACACGATCAATTTCTTCTGGATCGACACTTGCCGAGAATTGGGCCGTTGTATGCAGGGGCGACCGAAAATCACCACCATTACCAATAAAAATTACATCATCGTCATCAATAAAACGCTTCTTGCTACGTGGTTGCGGTGTAATGATACGCACGGTGTGGCCGCGCGCTACCAGACCATCTCGTAGATCGCGGACAATTTCCTGTACCGCTCCACCGACAGCGATATTATAGGGACAGACCAGTCCAATCTTCATACTTACCTACAGTATACATTACAGCCGCTTACGCAACTCTTTACGCAGGGTTGGTGGGACCATAATGCTCATATCTTTTTTATCGCCCAGAACGCTCGGGGTATGTGCTTTCGACTTCATTGTTGCTCTTTGGTAGTCATTAAAAACGACCCGCATGTGCTGTTCCACGATGTCATTATCGAAGTAATGGTCATGGCTAGATGCCACATGAAATGATGGTAAATCAACCTGTTTTTGACAATTGTCGAGCTTAAGAAATTCGCTGGTGGTTTGCCAATGTGTGCGGACATCATTGGCTTGCCAGAGTTTTACTTCGAAATCCATCATGGTATCAAACTCTTCTGGATCCATATCTAGAAAACGTCGCTTACCGGCGGGTAATTTAATGTAAATTTGTCGAATGGTGAAGCGGTTAAGCCAACCATACCGAATCAACCATGCAATCGGTCGACGAGACATTTGGCGTGTCCAAAAGGCGTACGATGTGCGCTGTCTGGGCTTAAACAAGAAATCATCCCGATGCATAAATCCGACAATACTCACCACTAAATCGACTTTTTTTGCCAGTTCTGGGTATTTTTGCAGCATCCGGGTAACTACCACAAACCCAAATGAAATCCCGACGACCGTAAAGCGCCGCCGTTTGTAGCGCATTTTGACAAACGCCGCCAAGTAATCGGCGTAATTATCGATTGTTGGTTGTTTGCCGATGGTAAAAAATGGGTCCATGCCCCCAAAGCCGGGCAAATCGGGCATCGTGACAGCACCCACATCGTTAAAGCTCTGAGCTAAACCCCACCACCGTTCCAACAGCGCGTGGTGACCGTAAATAATAAGAATTTCACGCTTATAACGTTTTGGGGCCGGCATTTCCAGCATACGCCCACTCAAGCCATTCACGTCGAGCGGCACAATATAATCAGCAACTTCTTGCAGAGATTTTTCTGTCACAATTACCTGAATTTCCTAGTGAAAAACTATAGCGAAAAATGGTCACGAGCACAAGTCAAGTTGTAGCTGCGTTTCGATGTATAATGAAGTCAATATGACACGCAGAACCCTTGTAGGCATAAGTTTGGTGGCAATGTTAGTCATGGTCCTCTTACTTTTAGTAAAGGAAGCTGCGGCGCCAAGTGCACCTAAGGTTACTGCACCCACGAAGTCGGCACCTCGGACAACGCAACCGAAAGCAACTACGTTTGATAAAACGCAGTTTTCGACCACTGATCCTTCCAGCCCGTGGGTGGTTGTGAATAAGCAGCACCCATTAAGTCCTATCGATTACACTCCGAATGACCTGATGCCTGTCGGCAATGGCCAGCAGATGCGCGCGGAAGCTGCAACAGCCCTTAAAACCATGTTTAGTGACGCACAGGCAGGCGGCTACACGTTGGTCGCCGATAGCGGTTATCGCTCATATAGCACACAGGTGAGCACGTACAATAGCGAAGTGAAGGCTTATGGACAGGCAAAAGCTGATAGCGAAAGTGCCCGTCCCGGTTACAGCGAGCATCAAACAGGCTGGGCGGTTGATATCGGCGCCGATGGCTGCCATGTGGCCGACTGTTTTGGTGATCTGCCAGCCGGACAGTGGGTGCAAGCCAACAGCTATAAATATGGCTTCATTTGGCGCTACACGTCCGACAATACTGATGTAACTGGCTACCGTGCAGAAGCCTGGCATTTCCGCTACATCGGAGCAGCTTTGGCAGCCGAAATGCATAAAGAAGGCATCACTACGTTAGAGCAGTTCTTCAACATCTCTGGTGGCCCGAACTACAACTAGCCAAAACAGATACACTTCGGTATAATTCCAGACTGCAGCTCAAGGGAAACGAGCAGCCCAGAAATGTCCACTGGACATTTCCTGTAGACGCGAGGTAACCGTTATTCTAAACGTGCGAGAAACTCATGCTTGATGAAGTACGGTCGGCGGACCTACCTACCGGAGGGCAGGGCAGACAGGTTTGTCTCATAGGGGTAATAGGGCGTGGCCAAGTGGTAAGGCACCAGGTTTTGGTCCTGGCATTCGGGGGTTCGAATCCCTCCGCCCTAGCCAAATTTTCCATCACACTTTTCGATCGAAGCCTGCAAAGAGTATACTAACCCTATTAAGTAGCGGGGGATTATGCCGAGAATGATGACGCTATGAATAAATTACCGAGAACATTAGTTGCTTTTACCCTTATCACGTTGTTTTACCTCGTCCTTAGCATTGCCTTGCCCCCGAATTCTGCGACCATTCAGAGCTATCATTTATCGGTGACTGAATACAGAGTATTGGCACTGCTGGTAGGCATACCCCTAGTAGCCGTATGGTTTGCTTCGTTTTACGGTTATGCACGCTTGGATGAATATGTGGCGAGTATACAGCGGACACAAGAGGGACGAGCTTTTGCGCTCATCGCACGAGGGTTGCGCTACTTAGCCTGGGGACTTCCAATTATTAGCATAGTCACCACCATTCTAGGCGGCATTGTACACAGCCATAATTCATTTGCTAATACCGCCTTTATCATTGCGCATTACTTACCTGTTATTATTGCTATCGCGGCCTTTTGGCAGGTGGGTAATGGCAGCCGTTTATTGACGGAGATTGCGAAGGTCCGGCCAACTAATAGTGCCACACGGACAATGTTTGCAAGTTTTACATTACTGGGAGTATTTTTTACGTACGTAAGTATCAGGACTGCCCAATCAGCTACTGATCCATATCATTTACCGATGTGGCTTATCTTACTTACGCTCATCGTGCCCTATCTGTATGCTTGGTTCATGGGCTTATTTGCTTCGTACGAGATCGTCTTGTACAGCCAACGGAGCAGAGGGTTCCTGTACAGCCGGTCACTCCGTGACATGGCTACAGGAATTATAGTAACCATCGTAACTTCGGTGTTGTTTCAATACACACAATCGGACACCACCCGGCTGCGACGGATCTCGTTCAGTTGGGTGTTCTTAGGCATATATCTGCTACTAATGTTGTATGCCTCGGGCTTTCTATTAATTGGACACGGTGCGAAACAACTTCAGAAAATGGAAGAAGTGTAAGGCATGGCGGAAGCTTTCTCACTCTATGACCGCATAGTCCGGGTGACACACATTTACCTCGGTCCGGCCGCCGACCGTTTTATTGACAGACAGGTGCTGAACCATCTTGCAAAACCTCCCAAAGAACTGACCGCCAATGACCTGAGTCGTTTAATTGACTGGATCAAAGTTGCTGTGTCATTACTGACAGATGATCAAGAAATTATTGAAGAATACATAGCCCAACTGGATTTGCTCACTAAACGGGCAGAAAAGAAAAGTCGAGGCACCAAGAAGAAATGAGCGATAGCAGTACGAAGGACAGGGGGCAAAAACCATTAATTGAAGGCAGGGTTCCCGCCGCAGAATTACGCGCGCGGTCAGAAGCGCTCTTTATGAGCATAGGTGACGGCGCAATAGCTACTGATGAGTTCGGTAAAATCACAAGAGTTAACGCCGCTGGGCTGAAAATCCTGGGCTTCAAGGAGCATGAACTTATTGGTGAATGGTTCCCCAGTAAAATTGTTGCGGTGGATGAATTTGACCAGCCGCTTAATCTTATTGATCGTCCCATTACGCAGACATTCTTAACTGGCAAGTCTGTATCAAAACGAATGTACTATCGGACAAAAAGTGGCGACGTTAAACCTGTATTCGTCACCACTGCGCCTATTATCCTCAAGAAGCGTCCGATTGGAGCGATCGAAGTATTCCGTGATATTACCGTCGAGAACGAGATCGATCGCATGAAGAGCGAGTTCATATCACTTGCATCCCATCAGCTGCGAACGCCACTCAGTGCTATCAAAACGTACTCACACATGCTTATAGAAGGCTTCATGGGTGAGTTAGAGCCGGCCCAAAAGAAAGCCTTACAAACAGTGGTCATAGCAACCAATAGGATGAACGAACTCATCAGCACACTCCTTAACATCACACGTATTGAAAGTGGCAGCATAAGTGTCGCTCCAAAGCCAACTAACATCCAAAAGGTCGTAGAGGAAATCATTAAGGAGCTAGCCCACACGGCTTCCGCCAAATCAATCACCTTAACATTAGAATCTACCACTAACCAATTATCACTTCGGACCGATGCACTAATCGTGAAGGAAATACTGACGAATCTGGTATCCAACGCTATCAAGTACACACCGGAGGGCGGGAAAGTGAACATCCGTCTGGTGGGCAAAGGTCAGCGGTTAACGGTTAGCATTACCGACACGGGCATTGGCATTCCAGAACATGCACAGGACCAAATATTTACCAAATTCTTCCGCGCGGCCAACGTCGTTCGGCGCGAAACAAGCGGTACCGGGCTTGGTCTGTATCTAGTAAAAGGTTTAGCAGATCAGATCGGTGCCAAAGTTTGGTTTAAGAGTGTCGAAAACCAGGGGAGTACCTTCTACGTATCGCTGCCACGGGACAGCTTCAAAGCCGAACATGTCGTCCGTCCACCGGATGAATAAGCGAAACGATACAGAACGCAGTAAAATATTTTATTCGCACAGCGACATCGTATATGATACATATAAGAGTGTTACATAACCGTGAGAGAGGTAGAAAGTGGCTAAGATACTGATTGTAGAGGACGACACCGACCTCAATGCGGCCTACAAACTAATATTAGAACGTGACAATCACACTGTTAAATCAGCGTTTAATGGTCAAGAAGCCTTGGAAGTGCTTAAGAGCTTTGAACCTGATTTGATTCTGCTTGATTTATTAATGCCGATTATGGGTGGCCTAGAATTCTTGCAAAACTACGAATTACACAAAAAGCACCCGAATGTGAAGGTATTGATATTTACTAATATGGAAAATTCACCCGAGGTCAGCGAAGCCTACAAACTTGGTGCACATCGAGCTATCATTAAGTCCTGGACCGCACCGCAAAACCTCACCAGAGTTATTAATGACGCGCTGGCAGAAAAACGCGGCGTTACAGCGTAAGTTCTAAGTCAGCAATAAATTGATCATTCAGAGCCGCGTTTAGTTTGGCAATATCTACTTTGTAGGGAGAGTGCTTGCCGTACGTTATAACACCTTGACCTTTTAATTTATTGAGTTCAGTAGCTGTGGTTTCACGCGTTAGGCCTGTGAGATTTGCAAAGTCTTGATGGGTTAAGTTCATAGTAATTTCCATGACATTGGGGCCAAGCTGTCGCCCGTGGCTGATGGCTAAGTAGTGCAGAGTGTAAATCAATTTATCGCTCGCTCGAGAATGTTGCAAGGCATTGAGGCGCATTGTTTTACCAACGTCGTCGGCTACGTAATTTTCTAATTCCCAGTATAGTAGTTCTGAATCACCTTTAATGAACTGTACGTAATCCTCGCGCGGGAAGAAATAGAGCTCCACATCTGTCAGGGCTTCATAATAATATATTGCGCTCGGAACTCGGCCGAATACCCACGAGCCAGGGAACATGCTCAGCTCCCCATAAAACGCAATGGGTTTTTCGTCACCCGCAGTGCTCAGGTTATATGCCTTGACTAATCCTTTCTTAATAATGTATGCAGAGCGGGGTGCCTCACCCTGAAATAGTATAATCTCGCCTTTGCGATATGATTTAGTCGAGTATGCCTTCAGGAAGGATTCTAGACGGTTCTGTGGTGTATCGGTAATCATAGATGTGTCTTTAGTGTACCCGTTTCTTCCAACATTGAGAAGTTCAGTCGCAGTATTATTGCTGGTAATCATTCGTACTTACTCAGGCGGCGGCGTTGGGCTGCTTCGTAATCTTGCATGAGGTTATTGATTTTTCGGGATGATAACGCCATTAGTTTGCCCTCCTTACATAGTAATGGCATCTATTGTGGTGCATCGGTGCGGCAGCAGCTGTGAGGTTTATTACAGACTAGTTACTGGCTTGTGGTATTGGTGGCTTTCGGTAATTTATCTGTGCCAACAATAACAATAAAGTCGGCTGTATACGCTGGGTATGGGTTAGTGGTGGTGATTTGGTTGCCATAGAGTTGCTGCAACAGCTGCTTAGTCGCAGGCATTTTGCCGCCAGACAAATCAATAATCGTAGATGTCGCTTGGGTGGTCGTGGCATCACCAATCGCGGTAACGCTCAGGCCTTTGGAACTGAGTGACTGACGGGCCTTACTAGCCACCCCAGAGGTATCGGTACCATTGAGCACTACCACTGTTGCACCTTCACGGCTTACCGCATTATTACTTAACATTTGCTTTATAAATACTTGGATATCACTAAAGTTATCCAGTCCCGCTGCCGGTATAAGCGCCGACTGGCCCCCAAAAGCAGTGTAGTTTGTGAGTAAGTTTTTGCCATGTGCGTCATTCAAACTCAATGACTGAATATTGCCGCCGGGGATATTCTTCGTCAGATCATATGCTCTATGCACTTCACTAAGATTGAAGTTGGTTTTGATATTGTTACCGATGGCATCCATAAGGCTGGACAAGCGGACTGGGTTGGCAATTACACCCGTACTTGTCGCTTTGGAGCGCAACGCCAACAATTCTTGTCGTTGGTGCTGAGTGCGGTCAAAATCACTCTGCGGAAATCCATAGGAACCATATGCATCACCCCTGGCACGTGCCAGGTCAAGCGCCTGTTGACCATTAAGCGTGTGCGTGCCATTGGTGAGTTTTACTAAGGGGCCATGGGTCGTCCAGTCAATACTTGGGTCGTACAGCCCCCGCTTGTCAGGACTTTGAATCGTAAGATCAATCCCACCCACGGCATTTACCATATCCCGAAAGGCGTTATAGTCAACAAGACCGTAGTAATCAAGGTTAATATCAAAGTTTTGTTCAATAACTTTCTGCAGCAGACCCATTCCGCCCGGGAAATAGCCATTTTCATTGAAATGCTCATTTTCTCCGTCAACGTATGTTTCATTAATTTTTGCATGCCCATAGTCCGGGATATCAACCCACATATCGCGGGGTATACTGAGCATGAAGCCGCTATTATCCTTGGTATTGATGCTGAGGATCATGATGGAGTCTGTGAGCTGCGCACCTTGGTGGAGCGGATCATCAGCAGAATTGCCTGCCAGTAGGATATTTACGTGACCGGTATCTTCACCTTTTAGTTTGGTAGTTCCTAAAATGCCCAGCACATTACCATGAAAGACTTTACCCAGATTGTGAAAAAGCTTAAAGCCCAGCCAGACAGTGGGTATGAGTAACAGAATTACAATGATTGCCGCTATTTTCTTTTTGGTAACGCGACTTTTTTTAAGCTTAGTACGTGGTGGTGCTTCGGTATATGGTTGCATTGGATTTGGCAGTTCAAAGGAGCGATTACTCATTGTTGCATTGGTTGAGGGTTTATAACTAGAAAGCGTTACGCCTACACCTGGAAAGGCTTCGGGTGGTTTTTTCATAGCATCAAACCCAATCGTGCGGCTAGCCGGCTTGCGCGGCGCGAAACCATCAATGGAGCTGGCTCGTCGGTTTCTATCTTGCATGACGTTTGTACTATCATACCGTACATTCTGGTTTATAGATACCGTAACGGTTATGCCGAACAATGCTTATATAGTCTATGGACCGTACCTTAAACGAACCTTAGAATCGTAGAGATGCTTCTGTAAGCAACCTTTAAGCAGCTTCGTTTGTAATCCTTAGAAGCGGCGCGTCAGTGCGTTCAAATGAGACAAAAACGTGATCCATGGTACTACACGCCGACCGAAGATGTTATACTGAATTGTAACGGAGAGTATATGAAATTAGTCGTACAAATTCCTTGCTTAAACGAGGAAACGACGTTGTCGGTTGTACTAGAGAGCATACCCAAGCAGATACCTGGTGTCGATGAGCTGGTTATTGTCGTCATTGACGATGGATCAACTGATCGAACCATTGAGGTCGCGAAAGCTCACGGGGTTACAGAATTTGTGCACCATGTTCGTAATCGCGGGCTTGGGCGCAGCTTCCATGACGGTATCGAGCGCGCCCTCGAA
>Ga0068855_100012301_pt1 | contig 10339 bp, 9 predicted proteins | sample KBSCornC52_FD_66592 | JGI IMG/M metagenome (GOLD analysis project Ga0068855, IMG submission 66592) | Corn rhizosphere microbial communities from Kellogg Biological Station, Michigan, USA - KBS Corn C5-2 | ecosystem: Host-associated > Plants > Roots > Rhizosphere > Soil ... | reverse complement strand
CTCGATAATCTGCTCTCCAATGCGATCAAATACAGCCCGCGCGGCGGCACGATCTTCATCCATGCGCGCAGCGACGAAGACCAGGTGATCTTGGACGTCGGGGATACCGGTCCCGGCATTCCCGACGAGGAGCGGACGGCCATCTTCGAGGCCTTCTACTCCGGTCGCGCACCGATTTCCGGACATTTGAAAGGTACGGGTATTGGCCTATCGGTCGTCTCAGAATTCGTGCAAGCGCATGGGGGCACCATCGAGATCGTCGATGGCACCTTCCCGGGAGCGCATTTCCGCATTCGCTTACCGCTCGCCCCCACCCTCGAAGGTGCGGTGGCGTAACTACGGACCGATCGATTGAACCGCCAACCCTGTGAGGCCAATTCGACGCTGACCGGCGCGACGCGTTTGCGCGAGCGGATCAGCCATTGTTCGTTGCATTTGTTTGTAGCATGCGCCCTTGCGACGTTGACCGCGTGCGCCAATTTCGGTCCCCACGAACCTGCTCCCACGAGCCCGCCGATACAGGCTGATTCGAGCGTCGGCACTTATCTTTCCACCATGGATCGACTTGCACTGGGCGACCCAGCTCAGCAGGCCGATGTGTTTTATGATGTGGAACGCAGCTACACGGGTGCTCCAACAACATCCAACACACTGCGATATGCGGTAGCACTCACAACCCCGGGTCACCCTGCCTCTGACATGGTCAAAGGCAAAAAGCTGTTGGAACAGCTGCTCGCCACACCGGAAAGACTCGATCCGAACGAACGTATGCTCGCTGAAGTATTGCTCAAGCACACCGACGCAAGGCTGCAATTACAGGCAGAAAATCGTCGTTTGCTTGCGACAGTCGACGAACGCTCCAAAGCCCAGGCAAACTCCGACCGTCGCGCACAATCGCAAGCCGAAGAGAATGCCCGGTTGCGAAAGGCGTTGGACGAGGCCCGGCAAAAGCTGGATGCGATCAGAGACATTGAGAGATCTATAATTGAACGCAGTCCAACAACTCCTAGGTCGCCATCAGGCACCCGTGAACCCGCCGAAACGCAAAGCCCGCCTGCTGGTCGTTGACGACGATCCAGGTCTATTACGTCTGCTGACGATTCGTCTGCGGGCCGAGAACTACGACGTCGAAGCTGTCGAAAGCGGCCAAGCCGCGCTCGCGGCCTTGGCTCGCGTGCGGCCCGACCTGGTCATTACCGATTTGCGCATGGATCAAATGGACGGCATCGGTCTCTTGAAAGAGATTCAAAGCCGTGCGCCGGGACTTCGAGTCATCATTCTGACCGCGCACGGGACCATTCCGGATGCTGTGCAAGCTACGCAAAGCGGTGCGTTCGCCTTCTTGACCAAGCCGGTCGATAAAATGGAATTGCTCGATCAGGTGCAAAAAGCGCTCAAGGTATCGGGATTTGCCGACACGACGGAAGACTGGCGCGCCGAGATCGTCACACGCAGCAGCATCATGGAAGAACGCCTGTCGCAGGCCCATATGGTTGCCGGCACCGAAGCACGGGTCATGATCACGGGCGAAAGCGGCACTGGCAAAGAATTACTGGCGCGCGCGATCCATAAAGCGAGCCCGCGCCGCAATCGGCCCTTCGTTGCTATCAACTGCAGCGCGATGGCAGAGAATCTGCTCGAAAGCGAATTGTTTGGTCACGTCAAAGGCGCGTTCAGTGGCGCGGTGCGTGAGCATCGCGGCCTGTTCCAGGCCGCCGACGGCGGCACGCTCATGCTCGACGAAATCGGCGATATGCCGATGCGTCTACAGATCAAATTGCTGCGCGTGCTTCAAGAAGCCCAGATTCGCCCGGTCGGCAGCACGGAGCCCATTGCGGTGAATGTGCGCCTCATTTCGGCCACCCATCGCGATCTGAAGCAACTCATCATGGGCGGTCACTTCCGCGAGGATTTGTACTACCGCCTGAATGTCGTGAATATCGAAATGCCGGCGCTCAATAAGCGCCGCGAGGACATTCCGCTCTTAGTCTCGTACTTCCTCGAGCGCATCGCTCGCGAATCCGGACAGCAGCGTCATATCTATGCGCCGGAAGCTGTGGAAGTCCTGGTGAGCGCCGATTGGCCCGGCAACGTACGGCAACTCGAAAACGTGGTTCGCCAAAACGTTGCCCTCGCGACCAGCCCGATCATTTCCGCCGAACTCGTACAAGCAGCGTTGGGCATCGGACCTGCCCGGCTGCCGTCCTTCGACGAAGCCCGTGATGAGTTCACGCGCAACTATCTATCGCAGATCCTGCAAATCACGGGCGGCAACGTCAGCCAAGCGGCGCGCCTCGCAAAGCGCAACCGCACCGACTTTTACAAGCTGCTGTCGCGCCACCAGCTGACGCCTGATGATTTCAAGACGAAGTGAACAAGTAGGAGTTGGGAGTTAGCGGTTAGGAGTTAGTCCAGAAAGATGCAGCGCGATTCCGGACTAACTCCTAACCCCTAACTCCCAACACCTTTCTCCTCTCCTAACCCCTTCATCCAGCAGACTCGAGCGCGTTCCAGCGCTACTATCAGGCCATCGCTCGTCGCTAAAGGGCGAATTTCCGCAGTGGTTCACGCTAAGGACTCGGCAATCCCCCGATAATCGACCCCTAAGGGCATACCCGTAGTGCATGGGTTACGCCCAGGTCCGACCCGTTGATTTGGATGACAAATGACCGAACCGGTCCTCTTTAGACGAAGCTTTTTGATCGCATCACTGACCGCCTTGCAGGCCGTCATTCCGGTAGTGGTTGCGCTCGCCTCGCTTTACATCATCATCCGGACTATCGGCACCATCTTCGACGCTTCCTCAACGGCCTTCGTGGTTGTCGGTGTGCTGTGCTTGGTGCTCGTGCAACCACCCCGCGAAGTCAGCACGCAGCTCATGTCGTCACGGCTGCCCGTAGCGGCAAGCGTGATCGTACGATGGCTCATGTTGCTCGGCGTACTGCTCGCGATTGGGTATATCACGAAATCGCTGGAAACATTTCCGAGACGGGTCTATCTCACATGGGCCGTTGTCACGCCTGCCATCCTCGTAGTGATTGCGCTCGTGATGCAGGAAGTGATGCGGCGCTTCCTGTTGAATGCCTCCGATAACCGCCGAGTGGTGTTCGCAGGCTATAACGACAGCAGCTTGGCGCTTGCACGCCGTGTCGAAACGAATCCAACGCTGTGTCTCAAAGTGCATGGCTTCTTCGACGATCGCAGCGAAGACCGCTTGGGCATGGTCTCCGATACAAAACTCCTCGGTAAACTCACGGAAGTCGCCAAATACGTAAAGGACAACCGCATCGACTTGATCTTCGTTTCGCTGCCGATCCGACATCTGAAACGCGTAATGGATCTGCTGGACGATCTGCGCGATACCACCGCATCGATCTATTACGTTCCCGACATCTTCGTCTTCGATTTGATTCAGGCCCGCTCGGTACAGATCGAAGGCGTGCCCGTCGTCGCGATGTGCGAGACGCCTTTTTACGGCTACAGGGGCGTGACCAAACGACTCCTCGACGTTGCCATCTCCGGAGCCGCCCTACTCTTTCTATCGCCAGTGCTGCTTGCGACCGCCGCCGTGGTCAAACTCTCCTCGCCAGGCCCTGTGATTTTCAGGCAACGACGCTACGGCTTGGATGGTCAGGAAATCATGGTTTACAAGTTCCGGAGCATGAAAGTCACGGAAGACGGCACCGTGATCAAACAAGCTTCGAAGTCGGATCCGCGCATTACTCGCGTGGGCGCATTCATTCGTCGTACTTCTCTGGACGAGCTGCCACAGCTCATCAACGTGCTGCAAGGGCGCATGAGTCTCGTCGGGCCGCGCCCGCACGCAGTGGCGCACAACGAAGAGTACCGCAAGCTGATCAAAGGCTACATGATTCGCCACAAAGTGCTGCCGGGCATTACCGGACTGGCACAAGTCAACGGCTGCCGCGGCGAGACCACGCGACTCGAAGAGATGGAGGCACGGGTCAACTACGATCTCGACTACTTACGCCATTGGACGCCGATGCTGGATATCAAAATCCTGTTCATGACGGCGATGAAGATCTTCAAGGACGATAAGGCGTATTGAGAAGCTTCAATCCAACAGCGGCCAATTGTTATCACGTTCAGTAACGTCGCGCGGCTCTAACGGCCACGTTACTCCCAGCGCCGGATCGCTGAATCGGACACCCTTCTCGAGACCGGGGGCGTAGAACTGATCCGTCATATAAAGAAACTCGGTATTCCCCGTCAGAGACTGATATCCGTGTGCGACACCGCCCGGAATAAACAATGCCTTGCGACTTTGGGTATCGAGCCGCACCGAATACACGGCGCGATACGTCGGTGACTCCCGGCGCATATCGACAATCACGTCGAATACGGCACCTGCTATACAGCGCACCAGCTTCTGCTCTTCAGCAGGTTTCTCTTGATAGTGCAGCCCGCGCACCACGCCCGCGTGATTGGTATGCGCTAAATTGCACTGAGCAATCTGAAACGTAATGCCCTGCGCTGCGAACTCGCGCTGACAGAACGCTCGCGCAAAAGAACCGCGCTCGTCGACGCGCGGTTCTAACTCGACCAAAAAAGCGCCGTCGATCGGAATTTTGGTGAAGATCATGAGTGTTGTTCGAACTCAAATCTCGGGGCGAATCGCCATGAAACGATCGATCTCAGCCACGCTCACTTTGCGCATGTCGTCGCCGGCCTGATATCGACGCGTCCACTTCACGATCCAATCGAGGGTGGTCGGCAAATCCAACTTCGGGCGCCACCCTAGGTGCGCATGGGCCTTGGAAGCATCCAACTTCAGGAACGTGCATTCGGGCGGACCGCGATTTGGATCGCGCTGCCACTCGAAGTCCACGCCCCAGAGGTCGTACATTTTCTCGATGATCCAGCCCACCGTCTTTTCGCTCTTTTCCGGCGGCCCGAAATTCCAGGCGCTCGAAAATTGATGCCGGTCGGCGTAAAGGCGTTCCGCCAACATGAGATATCCATGCAGCGGCTCCAACACATGCTGCCATGGGCGTGTGGCCTGAGGATTGCGAATCAAGGTCGGCTGGCCCTTCAGCAACGAACGCAAGATATCCGGGACTAGGCGATCGAGCGCCCAATCGCCGCCGCCGATGACATTTCCTGCGCGCGCACTCGCGACTGCAGCCACACCTTCGCCATTCGTTTTTGGACTGAAAAAGGAATGTTGGAATGCATTGACGACGAGTTCCGCGCATCCTTTGCTCGCGCTGTAGGGATCATCGCCGCCCAAACGGGAGTTCTCGCGATAACCCCACACCCACTCTTCGTTGTGATAGCACTTGTCGGAAGTGACCATGACGACGGCTCGAACCGACGGCACGTGACGCACGGCTTCGAGCATATGCACGGAACCCAGCACGTTCGTCGAGAACGTCTCGACAGGATGCTCGTACGAATAGCGGACCAGGGATTGAGCCGCCATGTGGATCACGATATCGGGCTTGGCGGCGGCCAAAGCCGTTTGCAATTTCGGCAGATCGGCGACATCGCCCACAACGTGATTGATCAGCGTATCGATGTGTGCCATTTCGAAAAGACTGGGGTCGGTGGGTGGAGGCAGCGCATACCCCGTGACCTTCGCGCCCAGGTGATTGAGCCACATGCACAGCCAACTGCCCTTGAAACCGGTGTGGCCGGTGACGAAGACGTGTTTACCTTTCCAGAATTCAGGGTTGAGCATAGGAGTCACTACAGTTGCGGGCCGAAGCAAACCAAACTTGCAGACTAGGCAAACGGTCGAATGGCGGGTTTAACGGGACGACCTTGCAAATAGTTGCCGATACCCTCATCGAGCGCGCGGCGGTAGATCACGAAAGCCTCGGCAAAGGCTTGAATCGTGCGATCGATATCCGCCTCGCTGTGGGAATAGTTGACCACGAGCGATGTTGCGAGAACGCCGCGGTGAATGAGCTCCTGCATGAGCAGCGTGCGAAACGGTTGCGAACCCTGTCCCTTTTCGTCGCGACTGCCGAAAACCAGACAGCAAGGCTTGCCGATGATCGGAATGTGCTCTCCCACTCCCGCTTGCGACGCCGCCGAACGCAGACCGTTGGCAAGCCGTTCTCCACGCTGCCAGAGTGTTTCTATCACTGGATGTGTTTGATAGAACTTCATAGTGGCCATCGCCGCTGCTAGGCCGTGTGTTTCCGCGCCGTGAGTCGTAGAGAGCAGAAACACTCGCTCTTTATCATGGTTGTCGCCGCCCAAACGCATGAGCTCGCGGCGTCCTGCCAATGCAGAGACTGAAAACCCGTTCGACATGGCTTTACCAAACGTCGCCAAATCGGGTTTGATTCCATACAACGCCTGCGCGCCATTCTTGTGCCAGCGAAAGCCGGTGATCATCTCATCAAGAATGAACACAGCCCCGTGTCTATCGCAGCGTTCGCGCAAGCCTTCGAAGAATCCCGGCACGGGCGCAACATCTTTTTCCGCTTCCAAGACAATGGCGGCGATTTGATTCGGATATCGATCGAACAACGCATCGACACTGGCGAGATCATTGTAGTTGAACTTCACGGTCATGCGGCGCGTGGCTTCGGGAATGCCGCCGGGCATACCGCTCGAACCGATGAACCAATCGTCTACCGAGAAGAATGGATGATTCGCACACACGGCAACCAAATCGCGCCCTGTAAAGGCGCGCGCTAATTTGAGTGCACCGGATGTCGCATCCGAACCGTCCTTGCAGAATTTCACCATCTCCGCGGACGGCACGAGCTCGCGGAACACTTCCGCACACTCCAGCTCTATGAAAGCCGGACGCACGAAGTTCACACCGAACTCGAGCTGGCGACGCGCCGCATCGACGACGGGCGCAAATGCATGGCCCAACGTGACGGCGCGCAACCCGGAGCCGTACTCAATGAATTCGTTGCCGTCGACGTCCCAAACATGGGAGCCGGAGCCACGTACGATATAGGGCGCCATGCCCTCGGGGTACTGATCGTCGCCCTTGGCGTAAGTATGTCCGCCGCCCGGAATCACTTCGTGGAACTGTCGGCGTAACTCGTTGGCTTTCTCGAAGCGCATAACCCTTTTCTCTTGCAAGCTCACGCCGATTCTCGCGCGCCCAGCACTAACTTACGCGAATAGAATGCTTCGGCGAACCCGCTCGGCGCATTGCATTCGATGCCGCGAAGTCGCATGAGTCCGTGAAAAGTGTCGGGCGTGAACCACTGGCGGCTCAACTGAGAGCGGAACACTTTCATCAGCACATCGACTTTGCGTTTCACAGAGCCGGACACGAGTGGCACGAAGACAGAGGGTGAACCGAGCCCGCCGTCGTATTTCGGAATCTCGTATTCCAAGATCATGTGGTTGCGAAACGTGTTCCAGGTGAGCTCGCCGACGATGCGATGGTCCTGATGCAGATCGTCGCGAAAATGCGCGAACACGACATCCGGAACGCTGGAGCGTTTGATTTCCTCGAAGAACTCTTTGATGAGAGGCGCTTCGGAAGGAAAAAAACTCTCGCGAAAATTCTTGACGGCCACGGTCGCATTGCGAGCGCCGCGTAGAAAATGCCGCGCGGCTTGTTGCGCTTCCTTCGCTCGCTCCTTGCCAGAGCTCAATACCACCCAATGGATAACAGCGTCGGGAAATTGCTTTACCAATTCCAACACCGTACCGCCGCAACCGATCTCGATATCGTCGCAGTGTGCGCCGATGAACAAGAAACAAGGGGCCCGGCCTTTTGGCAGATTGAATCCCAGATCGAGCATTACTTGTTCCAGACCATCCAAGGACAATTACCGCGCGCCTCCATGCGGTCGTAGGTAATCTTGTCTTTAAACGTATCCATCTGCTGCCAAAAACCGCTGTAGCGGTTCACGACCAGTTGTCTACGCTCGATCAACCGTTGGAAAGGCTTTTCGACGAGCTCGTCGCCTTCTTCTACGTAATCGAAGATGTCGGGCTTGAAACAGAAAAAGCCGGCATTGATCCAGAATTCGGACTCGGCAAGTTGCCCGAACCCGGTGACCACTCCGCCGTCGTTCGAATGTACGCAGTGAAAGCTCTGCGAAGTTCGTACGGCCATGAAGCTTGCAACCGCATCGCGCTTGCGAAAGTCGGCGATGTGTTGATCGAGCGGCATATCGGTGAGGCCGTCTGCGTAGTTGGCCATGAACATCTCGTCGTCCCTGAGATACTTACGCACGCGCAGTAATCGCTGGCCGATGTTCACATGCAAACCGGTATCGACGAACGTGATCCGCCAATCGTCGATGTCGCGCTTGAGCATTTCGACTCGGCGACCTCCTTCCGACATGATGAAGTCGTTCGACAGGCATTCGTTGTAGTTCAGAAAGAATTCCCGAATCATGTCGCCGCGATAACCGAGACAAAGAATGAAGTCCTTGTGCCCAAAGTGCGCGTAGTAACGCATCAGGTGCCACAAAATGGGACGATAGCCGATACCCACCAGAGGTTTTGGAATCGTGTCCGAATGCTCGCGCAGCCGAGTGCCAAGCCCCCCGCAAAACAATACGACTTTCATACTAAATCCCTGCCAGGTGATGGAATGGTTTTGTCACGGGAACCGTCATGCAGACTTTGCCTGCGCGGACTTTGCGAAATGTCGATCTTGCTCCAAACGCAACCGGTCGCATACGCGACCTGCGGGCAAGACGACATCGGAATAGGCGATCGGCTGATCCTTGGCGATATCGCGCTTGAGAGTGCAGTCGAGGGAAATCGAGATGGGCAGATATTTCTCGCGCTGACAAATTTCGTAGCGTTCCACCAATCCGTAGCACGTAAATCCGCCGACCCCATCGAGCTTCTCGCCCGCCTTGAGGTCGCGCTTCGCATAAGAAATGGTGTCGCACACCGGCGCGCCGCGAGGCGTGATGGTCGGGTCATTGAACAGCACGGCCCGTGCCACAGAATCCGGAATCTGCCAGGGCGGCAAGTGATAGGGCGTATAGAACATGTAGAGCGGCCCCTCTCCCATTTTGAGATAGGCCATGAGTTTGCGTTTTTCAGGGTGATCGTTGTGACAAATCACAAACGCGCCGGTGTGAGGCGCAGCACCCAATGCATACTCGACCTGTCCTTCATGTTCGAAATCGGCCGCCGTAAGCTGTTGCAACATGTCGTTCACATGCGCGCACGGATAGCCGCGCATGCCGCGAACCGCGGGCACGAAACCCGTCGCGTTGCCCATGATGGCGGCTTCCATGGCGAGCTTGGTGCCATCGGCGAACGACGCCAAGACTTTGGGATTTTGGCCGTGCTTTTGTGCAAAGCCGATTTGCGTCTCGGGATTGCGGTAACGATCTAAAAATCCTTTCAGCTGCCCCATCAACACAGGGCGATATCCCATGCTTTCGAGCTGTCGATACAGATTCATGCCGACGCCCGGCTCGTCGCCGTCGGTATAGCTCCAGACCACGCCCGCTCGATCGGCATAGGTCTTTAGGATGGGACCCAAGGACGAATCGACCTCGGCACTGAGCGAAATAACGTGCTTGCCGTGAGTCAGCGCCTCGAAACTCACTTGGGTGGCGAATTCGATGTGGCCGGTCACCTCGATAATTGCGTCGATACCGGCGGCGTGACAGACCGCCAGGGCGTTCTCGGTCACCGCAAACCTATTCTTTGCAATGGCTTGCTCTAGTTCGGCCGCGGAGGTCACACGAGTGAACTCCGTCGCACCCGCTCCACGGTAGGCAGCCTCGGCTTTTGCAATGGTACGGTTGGCGATCGCGACCAACCGCATCCCGTGGGATGCCGTCACGATCTGCAGCGCTATACAGCGCGCCATGTATCCGCCGCCCACCAACGCCACGTTGACCGGCTTACCGCTGTCAGCACGCCTTGCGAGCGCCGTATCCACAATAATCATCGGCAATCACCTTGAAAGCTGAGAGCGTACTCGATCACCTTGGAGGGCAAAAAGAACAGACTGCCGACCCAACTCTAGTCAAATTAGATGCTGTGCCGCAGCCGATCATTGCCAAGTATCAAACATGATCGCTTGAAGCCGAAATTGACCCCACGACCTAGTGCGCAGTTTAGCGAAGCAGCATACCATCGCACTTTGGTGCTGCCGCCGCAGCGCCAAACGCGACATTAAGAGCGGATCGCCTTGACCCCGGATTGCGGGCATTGCGCCTCACGGACGGCAACCGCGTTATTCGCAATGATCTCGAGCTGACGCTGGCGCTCCAACATCGCGGGCGTCGGCGGCAATTTGAACGTCTCATACACGGCGCGCAGCCGATGCAGCCAGTCATGGCGAAGCGCGGCATGATAGACATTCGCGCTTCTGATGCGGGCAACACGTTGCGGATCGCTTTCGAGCTCTTCGAAC
>Ga0068855_100012300_pt1 | contig 10341 bp, 9 predicted proteins | sample KBSCornC52_FD_66592 | JGI IMG/M metagenome (GOLD analysis project Ga0068855, IMG submission 66592) | Corn rhizosphere microbial communities from Kellogg Biological Station, Michigan, USA - KBS Corn C5-2 | ecosystem: Host-associated > Plants > Roots > Rhizosphere > Soil ... | reverse complement strand
GACGGATGCGGCGGCGGCGCAAGTTGTAGCAGAGCGAGTAGCAGCACAACACTTCGCATGGGATCTCAGCGGCAGATGGTGTTCAGGTCGAGCGACGACTTTGGACGCGACGGGAGTGACATGCCCCTGGCCTGCATGGCTCCTTCGAGGCTGTCGGGCTGATCGGGAAGCGAGAGATCGACGGAGCTTTTGTAGAACGGGTCTTTCTCCGCATCCTGGAGCGTGACGAAGGTGAAGCCCTTGTCGGAATAGAGCTTGAGGAGGCGCGGCAACATGCGCGCGTCGAACGCGCCCACATGCATCAGCAGCACGTAAGGAATGTCGTGGCCGAACAGGTCCTTTGCCATGGCGCGGCGGAAATCCGCGTCGGCCGAAGCCGCTTCAAGATAGCTGGATTCAAGCTGGGCGATGGCCGCGGTGTCGTTCTTCGCGACGCAGCGCGCGTAGGGCTCGTTCCACTCGTAGTCGGCGAAGCTCATGGTTACGGTGGCGATCCTGTATCTGTGAGCGGCGAGAAATTTGCGCGCGGCATTGCGTTTTTCCGGCGTGCCGCCTTCGGCCAGAAATGGATAACGCAGCCAGTGCCAGTCGGCTCCAGCGGAGTATTTTTCGAGGACGGGCTCATTCTTCAGCAGGTCGGCCTCCCAGTCGGCGAGCGAGGCGGTGTTGAGGTTCATGTGCGACCAGGTGTGGTTGCCGAGCTGGAGGCCGGCATCACGCCATTGCTTGAGCATGGGTGCGGACGCCGGCTCGCGCTCGAGGCCGGCTCCGTTCACAAAGCCGTAGACCGGCGGCACATGCGCGTCGCTCATCGCCTGGATGATTTTGCGACCGATGTCGACGCGTGTTTCCCCGGCCGGCAGAGGGCCGTGCGTGGGCAGGTCATCCCAGGTGAAGGCGATCTGCGGCGCCTGCGCGGCGGCAGCAAGAGCCATGGCGAAGCTCGCCGCGGCCGCGGCACAAAACAGGATTGCGGCGCGCGTTACGCGAATGAATGGAATGATCCTCGGCATCCTGACCATCCTAAGCGCTTGCCCGCGGGAAAAGCGATCCTGCAAGGGTAACTTCAGAAAGAACCGAGAGCAGACGATGCGGAACGCGCAGGCCACGCGAACCATCGCAGTTAAGAATCATCTGCGCTATATGCGGCGTCACAGGGTGTGCGTAGCATCAATGCGAGCATGGCGAGCATTGCACCATTGCAGGTGACGGAGTATCGCGGGCGGCTTGCACCGTCGCCGACAGGATACCTGCACGTGGGGCATGCGCGCACCTTCTGGGCCGCCTGGACGCGGGCGCGCGATGCCGGCGGCACGCTGGTGATGCGCATGGAGGACCTGGATCCCGACCGGAGCAGGTCGGTGTACGCCGAGGCCGCGTACGAGGATCTGCGCTGGCTGGGGATTCGCTGGCACGAGGGTCCCGACAAGGGCGGACCCTACGCGCCCTATGTGCAGAGCAAGCGCAAGAACGTGTATCTCAGCGTCTGGCGCAAGTTGTACCGAGGCGGATATCTGTTTCCCTGCAAGTGCTCGCGCAAGGACCTTGAAGCCGCGCTGGGTGCGCCTCACGAGGCGAACGTGCGCGGCGTGCGATCGGACGGCAAGGCGGAGCCACTCGATGACGAGCCGCTGTATCCCGGCACCTGCCGCAGCAACCTGGGATATGTGGCGCAGTTGCCGGGGCCCAATTCCGCCGAAGCCGACACGCCCAAGGGAATGAACTGGCGGTTTCGCGTGCCGGATGGAGAAGCCGTCGAATTCGAGGACGAGAACCTGGGGCCGCAGCGCTTTGTGGCAGGCGTGGACTTTGGAGACTTCGCGGTATGGCGCCGCGACGGCGAGCCCACGTACCAATTGGCATGCGTGGCGGACGATGCCGCCATGGGCATCACCGAGGTGGTGCGCGGCGCCGATCTGCTGAAATCGACGGCGCGGCAGATTCTTCTGTATCGCGCGCTGGGTATCGAGCCGCCGCGGTGGTATCACTGCCGGCTGGTGCTGGACCAGCACGGACGGCGCCTGGCCAAGCGGCACGATGCGCTGAGCCTGCGTGCCCTGCGCGCGCAGGGGCTCACTCCGATGAACATTCTGGGCGCAGAGCTGCCGCTGAGCGCGTAAGGGCAGCCTTGGGCTTTCAGCTTACGGCTGAAAACTGAGGGCTGACTTCTGCAGTCTCCCCTTGACAATCTACCTATTGCCGGGAGTATAGGTAGATTGTCTAGGCGAAATAGGTAGATTGCCAAGGGGAGAGACGATGGCGCCGCTGGAAAAGACCGACCTGCTGCAGGGCACGCTCGATTTGCTGATTCTCAAAGTGGTGGCATTGGGGCCGGTGCACGGATACGGCATCGCGCAGCGGATCCGGCAGATTTCGCAGGATGTTCTGCAGGTGCAGCAAGGCTCGCTGTACCCTGCCCTGCACCGGCTGGAGAAGCGCGGCTGGCTGGCCGCCGAGTGGGGAGAAAGCGAGAACGGCCGGCAGGCGAAGTTTTACCGCTTGTCGGCAAAGGGCAGAAAGCAACTCGCCAGCGAAGAGCAGACCTGGAACCGGCTTGCCGGCGCGGTGGGGCTCATTCTGCTGGCGGAACAGTGACAGTTCGCTCGTAGTTGACAGTTCATGGCTATTAGTTCCCTGCCGAAGGTTGCAGTGCACTGCAGGGCCGGGAGAGCGCGGAGGATGCGATGGCATGGTGGAAGCGCGGCGTTCGACGGGATGAGACAGTGGATCGCGAAATCGCGGATCACGTGGCGCGGCTTACCGAGGACTATGTTGCGCAGGGGATGACGGCCGAGGAGGCGCGGCGGCGCGCCGGCGTGGAATTCGGCGGCCGGGAACAGGTGAAGCAGGCGGTGCGCGAGGTGCACCTGTGGCCATTGGGCGAGGCGGTGGTGTTTCAGCTTGAGGCTGTGTTGCGATTTTTGCGCAAGGCGCCGGGGTTCTCACTGGCGGTGATTCTTACGCTGGCGCTGGGCATCGGGGCCAACAGCGCGGTGTTCTCGGCAATCGACACGATCGTGCTTCGGCCGCTGGCATTTCCGCACGGCGATGAACTGGTCCGGATCTACCAGCACGATGCCCACGGGCGCGATGCCAACACATTTGTAGCGCCACAGCGGCTGGAGGACTGGAACCGGCTGACCAGCACCTTTGCGGGAATCACTGGATATTACAAGGACGATCTCTCGGAGCTTTCAGGGCCGCTGCCGGAGAAGGTGACGTTAGGGCTGGTGGCGCCGCGATTTCTGGCGGTGTTGGGCGTGGCGCCGGCGCTGGGCCGCAATTTTGTGCCGGAAGAAGAACACTGGGGCGGGCCAGCCGTGGTGCTGATCAGCCACGCGTTCTGGCTGCGGCGGTTCCACGGAGATGCGAATGTGCTGAGCCGCAAGCTGCGCCTGGGTTCGACGTCGTATGCCATTGCGGGCGTGATGCCGGAGGGATTTTCGTATCCCGATCGCGATGTGGATCTTTGGACGCCGAGCGCGCCGGACGCTCCGTTCGCGCTGCGACGCGATGCGACATGGTTCTCCGTTATTGGGCGCATGAAGCCGGGAATCACGCCCAGCCAGGCTGCGGCGGACCTGGCTACCGTGCAGCAGCAACTCGGGCGGCAGTTTCCCAAGCCCGACGCGGAGCTGACCACGAGCATGGAACCGCTGAAGGCCACGGTCATTGGGGATGTGGGCAAATCGCTGTGGCTGCTGTATGGATCGGTGTCGCTGCTTCTGCTGATTGCGTGCACGAACATTGCGGCGCTGTTGCTGGCGCGCACCGCGGAACGCGAGCAGGAGATCGCCATTCGCTTTTCGCTGGGGGCGTCGCGGAGGGCGATTGCGCTGCAGTTGCTCAGCGAGGTTGTGGGGCTTTCGCTGCTTGGCGGACTGGCGGGCATTGGCGTGGCCGCGGCGGCGATGAAGGGATTTCACCTGCTGGCGGAGCAGTTGCCACGCGCAAGCGAGGTGCATCTGAACTGGACGGTTGCGGGATACTCGCTGGCGTGCGCTGTAGCAACGGCGGTGCTGTGCGGGCTGTATCCCGCGCTGCGAGCGACGCGGTTGGGTCCCGCAAACGGGCTTGCGGCGGGCTCTCGCGGGCAGGTGTCATCGCGCAATCCGATGCAGTGGGTTCTGGTGGGAGTCCAGGTGACCCTGGCGGTGATGCTGCTGACCGGGGCGGGGCTGCTGCTGCGCAGCCTGGACCGCCTTGGCCACGTCGATGCCGGGTTCGATGCGTCGCATGTGCTCACGCTGCAGGTGAGCGGCTCGTGGGGTGAGACCACCAACATGCCCGCCGTGGTGCAGCGCATCGATCGCACGCTGGATGGCCTGCGCACGTTACCGGGGGTTGAGGATGCAGCGACAACGGGTATGCTGCCGGGCGTTCCGGGGAAATACCAGAACGAATTCAAAGTAGACGGGAAGCTCGATCCTGCGAGGAAGGTGCTGGGTGAGAGCCGATGGGTGTCGGCGGGCTATTTCAGCACAATGCACATCCCGGTGCTTGCGGGGCAGCCGTGCAGTAGAGCTTCGACCAATCCGGAAGTGCTGGTCAACCGCGCGTTTGCCAACTTGTATCTGAATGGCACGGCGGGGGTGGGTCATGTCATCGAACCTGCCGTTCATGGCGACTTTGAGGCCACGGGTACGGTACGCGGCATCGTGGGGGACGCGCGCGAGGAGGGCCTGAACGAGCCGCCCGCGCCCACGGTCTACTCCTGTTACAGCGCGCCCAACCCGTTCCCGAATTACCTGATCCGCACCAAAGGGGATCCCATGGCGATGGCCGATGCGATCCGCAAACGGATTCACGCCCTGGAACCGGCGCGCAGCGTATTTGCGGTGATGCCGCTCGAGCAGCACCTGAGCGACGCGTTTACGGAAGACCGCGTGAGGACCATGCTGCTGACGGTGTTTGCCCTCTGCGCGGTGGGCCTGGCATGCATTGGGCTCTACGGCACGCTGAGCTACCTGGTGCGGGTGCGGCAGCGCGAGGTGGGTGTGCGCCTGGCCCTGGGAGCGATGCGGAGACAGATCGTCGGCCGCTTTCTGCTGCAGGGATTACGGGTGGTGGCGATGGGGAGCGCCGCCGGTATTGTGGCGGCAGCGGGCATGAGCCGATTGCTGCGCGGCATGCTGTTTGGCGTGAGCGCGCTCGATCCTGTCACGTATGCCAGCGTGGTCGGCGTCATCCTGGCTGTAGCGGCAATCGCGTGCTGTGTTCCTGCCGTGCGAGCCGCATTTGTGGAGCCGGTGAAGGTGCTGAGGGAAGAGTGAACTAAGCAGCGTACAGGGAACAGAAGAGGCCTGCTTGCTCTCAAAGCGACTGGTCTCTGTTCGCTGTTGCCGCCTCTACACTGCCGGCGGGTTGCGGTCGGGGAAGTTGCGCTGCCACCAGTAGGGATAGGCCGGGGTAACGGCGCTGGCCTCGTCGAGCTTGCTCATCTGTTCCGCGGTGAGGTTCCAGCCAACAGCGCCCAGGTTCTGCTTGAGTTGTTCTTCGTTGCGCGCGCCCAGGATGACGGACGAGACGGTGGGGCGCTGCAGGAGCCAGTTGAGCGCGATCTGCGGGACGGTTTTGCCGGTCTCCGCTGCGACCTGGTCTAGGGCGTCGACGACTTTGTAGAGATACTCGTCTGAGACCGGCGGCCCGGCGGCGGCGGTTTTCGGCAGGCGGCTCTGGGCCGGCGCGGGCTGTCCGCGGCGAATCTTTCCGGTGAGTCGTCCCCAGCCGAGCGGGCTCCAGATGAGTGCGCCGATGCGCTCTTCGATGGCGAGGGGCATCAGTTCCCACTCGTAGTCGCGGCCCACCAGCGAGTAGTAGACCTGGTGCACGGAGAAGCGCGGCCATCCATGGCGATCGGCCGACGCAAGCGACTTCATGAGCTGCCAGCCGGTGAAATTGGAGCAGGCGCTGTAGCGGATTTTGCCTTCGCGAATGAAGGTGTCGAGCGTCTGCTGGACTTCATCAATGGGGGTGAGGGCATCGAAGCCGTGCAGGTGGTAGAGGTCGATGTAGTCGGTGCCTAGGCGGCGCAGCGAATCTTCGAGCGCCCGGCGCAGGTGCAGGCGCGAAGAGCCGGATTCGTTGGGGCCGGAGCCGGTGGGGAAGAAGGCCTTGGTGGAGATGAGGACGCGATCGCGGCGGCCTTTGAGCGCCGCGCCGAGGACTTCTTCGCTGCGGCCATCGGAGTAGCCGTTGGCGGTGTCAAAGAGATTGATGCCGGCGTCGATGCACAGGTCAAGGAGGCGGCGAGCTTCGTCGACTTCTGTGCTGCCCCATGCGGAGAAGAACTCGTTGGTGCCGCCGAAGGTGGCGGCGCCGAAGCTGAGGGCGGAGACTTTGAGGCCGGAGCCGGGCAGGATGCGGTAGTCCATGGGCGTTGGATGCGCTCGTTTCGGGGTGGATGCAGAGGTTGGCGCGAGATGATGTGGGCTCCGGCAGCTCTGCCACTCTGAAATTGGTCGGAGTGTGGGTTCAGCGCAACGCGCGATTGTAAGACTCGGCGGCCAGGGCGCTCCAGATGATGCAGATGGGCCAGGTGATGAGCACTGAAAATCCTGCAGTCAGAAAGATCAGAACGAAGGAAATGAACATCATCGCCAGCGCACCGGGAATGGTGCTGTAGAGCATGCCGAGAGGCCCAAAGAAGATTGCCAGGATGATGGCGGCGCCGACGCTCTTGGGCGGACGCACGACGATGTAGGCAGGGATGACGGGGACCGCTTGCGGAGGCGGGGCGTTCCAGGCTGCGGGCGCCGGCGGCAGCACCTGGGCAATCGTCGCTCCGCAACTATTGCAGAAGTTCGCGGCGTCCGGGTTTTGCATGCCGCATTGGGAACAGAAGGCCATGGAACGTGCTCCGCGGGTTTTGGGAAAGTGTATCGCAGGGGCGGGTGCGGGACCAGGCGAGGTTCTCCGGGGCGTTTGTGGCGCATACCGTGATTTGGACGTCCGCTGGTCGCTGCGGCGCAAACTGCTGATGAGAGCGCGATCCGGGAAGAATTGGTAGTATCTCTGCGTATGGAACTTGCTATTCGAATCCGGATCGAGGAGTTGCCAGAAGGCGTGTTTCTTGCTACATCTGACGATTTGAGCGGCCTGGTGGCGCAAGGGCGCACGGTCGCAGAAGCTCTCGACATCGCCCGTGACGTGGCCCGCAAGCTCATCGAAGCACGCCGCGGGCGCGAGGGCGTTCCTCCATTACCGACCACAGCCGATTGCAGCGAATACACGATCGTGGTCGCGGCCTAGTGGGCCGGCTCTGGGATTCCGCTATCGCGAGATCGTCCGCAGGCTGAAGCGAAGTGGATTCGAATTTGATCGGCAGGCTGCGGGTAGCCACGAAATCTGGTTCAACGCGAAAACAAACCGATACACCACAGTTCCTAACCATCCCGGTGACATGCCCGAAGGAACGCTGCGAGCTATCCTGCGACAGGCCGAAATTGATCCGGAAGTATTCCTGAACCTGTGATCTCCTGCTCCCGCCCAGCAGCCCCGAGCAGACGCTATGAAAAAGACTCGCAGTAAAACCGATTGGGATCGCGTGCTGGCGTTCAAGGAAGGCGATCGCATTCCTTACGAACGGGCCGACGGGCCTTACGATCCGAACGATGCCGAGGCGACGCGCGCATTCTTTGAACGAGCGGCTTTGATCCGTGGCGGCAAAGTGGTGCGACGCGGCAAGCGCGGGCCGCAGAAGGCCCCGACGAAGAAACTGGTGTCGCTGCGGTTGTCGCCGGAAGTGGTGGAACACATCAAAGCAGGCGGCCCGGGGTGGCAGACGCGAATCGATGAGACGCTGGTGAAGGCGATTAAGAAGAGGGCGTAGCAGCACGCCGCTTTTCATCATCGGCCCAGAGCCATGCGGCGATGGCTTCCTCAATGTTGGCGAGAGCTTCAGCCTCGGTCCGGCACTGGCTGAAGCAGCCGGGGAGTTCGGGGACCTCGGCGACAATCCAGCCGGATTCGTCGGGCGTCAGAACAACGTTAAACATCTTGCGAGAACTCCTCGCACTCTCAGCCGCCAGGGCGGTGTAATCAATCTACTGCACTTTACTGATCGAGTGCACTTCTCAGAAAGCGACATGAAATCGGGTTCTTTCCCACCGTTTAGACTTAGATAGATGGCCACATTGAAAGCGGTGCGCGGGACGCGGGATCTTTTGCCTTCGGAGACGGTGTTGTGGAACCGGATCGAGGAGACGGCGCGGCGCGTGTTTGCGCGGTACAACTTCGGAGAGATTCGCACGCCTGTCTTCGAGGATACGGCGCTGTTTGCGCGCGGTGTGGGCGAAGAGACCGACATCGTTTCGAAGGAGATGTACACGTGGGAGGACCGGGCGCGTGCGGCGAGCGAGAAGACGCAGAGCCTGACGCTGCGTCCCGAGAACACGGCAGGCGTGGTGCGCGCGTATATCGAGCACAAGCTGGGTGAGACGGGGCAGTTGCAGAAGCTCTATTACATCGGGCCGCAGTTCCGGCGGGAGAGGCCGCAAAAGGGCCGTTACCGGCAGTTTTCGCAGATCGGCGCGGAGGTGATCGGGCCGCCGTCGGCCGGCAGTGAATCGCCGCTGCGCGACGCCGAAGTGCTGGAGATGCTGGCCACACTGCTGGATGAGCTGGGCATTACGGGGTGGACGCTGCATTTGAATTCGGTGGGATCGGCGGCGGACAGGGCGCGCTACAACGAAGTGCTAAGGGCCGCGCTGGAGCCGGTTGCGCCTAAGATGTGCGTGGATTGCCAGCGCCGGGCGGTGACCAATCCGCTGCGCGTGCTGGACTGCAAGGTTCCTGAAGATCAGCCGATTATCGAGGCGCTGCCCAAGATTGACGAAGTGCTGGACGAGGGCTCGAAGCAGCATTTTGCCGCGGTGCTGGCGGCGCTGGATGCGGCGGGCGTGCCGTATGAGCGAAATCTGCGGCTGGTGCGGGGGCTGGACTACTACACGCGGACGACATTTGAGTTTACGCACGGAGGCCTGGGGGCGCAGAACGCGCTGCTGGGCGGCGGGCGATATGACGGGCTCAGCGAGGCGATCGGCGGCCCGAAGGCTCCGGGGATCGGCTTCGCCATGGGTGAGGATCGGCTGGTGCTGACGCTGCAGGCGATCGAAGAGCCGAAAGCGGAAAAGGCGGAAGCCTACATTGCGCCGCTGGGCGAATCGATGAACGCGGCGGCGCTGGCGCTGGCGCGGGAACTGCGGCGCGCCGGGCTGACGGTGGAACTGGGAGATGGCAGCTTCCGGCTGAAGAAGAGCTTTGAAGCCGCGGACAAAACGGCGAAGAGAATCGTCATCCTGGGAGAGGACGAGCTTGCTTCCGGTATCCTGACTGTGAAGGATTTTGCCACAGGCGAGCAGAAGAAGGTTCCCCGGGCGGAGCTAAAGTCGGCTCTCAGTTCATAGTTCATCGCTCGCGGTCGTCAGTCATCGGTTGTCAATCTTCAGTTGCCGGCGGCCTCGGCGGATCGTCGTTTGATCCTCACCGCCGATGCCGACTGGCAGATCTCTTGTAAGGAATTTCATGCTTGATTTTTTAGGTAATCTGGAACGGACGCACATGTGCGGCGATCTGCGCGCGGCAGATGCCGGCAAACCTGTGGTGGTGATGGGCTGGGTGAACCGGCGCCGCGACCATGGCAATCTCATCTTTCTTGACCTGCGCGACCGGAGCGGCATTTGCCAGGTGGTGCTGGACAAGGAACTGACGCCCGACGGGCATCTCAAGGGAGAAGCGGTGCGGCCCGAATATGTCGTTGCCGCGGTGGGCAAGGTGCGGCTGCGGGATGCCGACGCGATCAATCCCAAGATGGTGACCGGCGAGATCGAGATCGAGGCGACAGAGCTGCGCGTGCTCAATGACACGCGGCTGGCGCCCTTCTCCCCGGCCGACGAGGCCATCCAGAACGAAGAGGTGCGGCTCAAGTATCGTTACGTGGACCTGCGCCGGCAGGAGATGCAGCGCAACTTCTGGCTGCGCCACCAGATCACGCTGGCCATTCGCGAGAGCCTGAGCAACGAGGGATTCGTCGAGATAGAGACCCCCATCCTGTGCAAGTCCACGCCCGAGGGTGCGCGCGATTTCCTGGTGCCCAGCCGCGTGCATGGTGGCGAGTTCTATGCGCTGCCGCAGTCGCCGCAGATCTTCAAGCAGATCCTGATGATCAGCGGGTTCGATCGCTACTTCCAGATTGCGCGCTGCTTCCGCGACGAGGACCTGAGGGCCGATCGCCAGCTTGAGTTCACCCAGGTGGATCTGGAGATGAGCTTCCCGCGGCAGGAGCACGTGTTCGCGGTGGTGGAGAAGTTTCTCTCGGCAGGGTTTGCGGCTGCGGGGGTA
>Ga0068855_100012298_pt1 | contig 10342 bp, 9 predicted proteins | sample KBSCornC52_FD_66592 | JGI IMG/M metagenome (GOLD analysis project Ga0068855, IMG submission 66592) | Corn rhizosphere microbial communities from Kellogg Biological Station, Michigan, USA - KBS Corn C5-2 | ecosystem: Host-associated > Plants > Roots > Rhizosphere > Soil ... | reverse complement strand
GTTTCGGCTCTCGCCGGCGTGCGGTGCTCGCGCTCGCAGTTGGGATTCGAAGACATATCGAGCACGGGCATCACAGGCGCTTTTCCAGTGAATGCAACCTTTCCCGTAATTGTTCCGGCGGTGGCCGGGTCCACATGCGCCACGGGAAGAGCCGATTCCGCTTTCGACGAGGGTTCAGGGGCGCTGCCGCAGGCCGCGAGAACCATGAGCGCGAGCAGCGCAGGGATGTATTTCAAAATTCGATTTTCCCACACGCGGGCGGAGGCCTCGCGCAGCGCGCGTGCGACATGGGGCCCGCAACGCCACACTACTGAACAGATGATGCAACTGAACCCGGCTGGCGAATTCGCGGCGACTGGTTCACCACCGATATGTTCTAACCTTGACTTCGTCTGACGCAGACCCGCCCGGACACGTCCGCCTCAATCCGCAATCGCTGCCCTCCGGACATAAATACTTTCCGGCGAATCGTGCTGGCGCACATCCGCGTATGGGCGACTACACATCCAAGCCGGGTGGCCGGCGGCTGGACGCGACTTATGGGGAGTTATCCAGGCTGGTTACGAACCACAGTTTGATCGCAGCGCGGGGAGTCCCACTAACTTTGGGGGATTTAAGTCAGTTTCGGCGCCTCGGAAAATCACCAGCGCGCTATCCAGGCGCACGCGATCCGGGCCATTCAACGTCAGCCGTGAGCTCAATACGCTGGTGGAGCGCAATGTCCGCCGGGGCCCCGTTGAGATCTGGTACGCCTTCGACAAAACGTTCGTGGCGACTGAGTCCAGCGATCGCAGACCGTTCAGCGCCTTACTGGCCCGTTATGGCCGCAGCGACGGCATCGCAATCAAGCAGATACCATCGCGGCTTTGCCAGCGCCGATTATGCTTCGTCGCCATGGACGAAACTGAACGAGCGAATCCTGCGAAAGCCGGCGCCAGGGTCTAATTCTTCGATGGCGCGTAGCCTCCCCACACATACTCGAGAGCTTCCGGCAAGGTCTGCTGCTTCACGGCGCGATCGCCGTGCCCGGCGTTCTGCGTGAACACGAATTGATAATGATAGCCTTTGGCGGCGAGTTCTCGCGCCATGAATTCATTGGCGACTACGTGATCGTTCCGCATCGGGTCCGGAGTATAAAGGTCGCGATCGCCCACCTCCATCCACAGCCGGATCGGCTTGCGTGGATTTTTAGGGATCAGGTTCTCGTGAAACTCCCAGGCGCCATGCGGCGTTTTCGGATTTGGCGGCCACTGCGAGTTCACATAGCTGCCGGAATAGGTGAGGACCCGATGGTACAGCTCGGGATGATACCAGGCCATTATCAATGCGCAGGAACCGCCGGAACTGTTTCCCATAGTCGCGCGGCCCTCGGGATCTTTCGTCAATTTCACGTTGTATTGTTTTTCGACCAGCGGCAGAACTTCCTTCTCGACGAATTCGGCGTAGCGACCGGACATGGTGTCGTATTCCAGGCCGCGCTCGCTGCCCGCCGCATCGCCGCCGCCGTTACCTATGGAAACGGCGATCATCACCGGAATCTTTTTCTCCGCTATCAGGTTGTCGAGTACGGTGAACAGCAGTCGGTCGGGGCCGTCGGCTCCTACGATGAACGGTGCATCGGCGCCGGGAACATATTGTTTAGGGACATACACCGCAACGCGGCGGGTATAGGCAGCAGGATGACTGGTGACGTTGGCGGGATCGAGCGGGTCGGGGGCGCCAGGGCTCTTCAACTCGCGGGCGATTCCGGGATAAAATTTGCTGTCGGCCGATTCCATGCTGAAGTTGTAGACGGTTCCCTGCGGCACGCCTTCGTGCACCGTCGACTCCGGCGCTGGTTTGTGGGTAGGGCCGAGGATGAAATTGCCATCCACCGTTGCCGGAGCATTTTCGCCGTCCGGCAGTTCTTTCGACATAACATAACCGGGCGTGTGCGAATCGCGCGTCGGCGGAGTAGGGCGGGTCGGCCGCGCGGCGGGAGTCTGGGCCCTTGCCCAACTTAAGCTGATCGCGAGGAGGAACATGACAGTTGAAGGACGGAACATGAAGCACTCCTTTTCTGAGGTATTAGTTTTATCATGACGGAGACGCGTTCCTGCGAGGTTCAGACCGCGATGATTCATGAGCGGCGATGACCATGGGGACTTGGTTATTTACCTTCAGTTGGGGGAGATCGATTGGTCCACTGACCGATGCCACTCTCTCCGAATCGCAGAGTCGGATCGACATTCAAGTAGGTGGCCCCTCGGCCGGCGGCTTCAGCCCGGCGCGGGTTCGGCGTCCCGAACGTCACGCCAGGACCATTAGCTCACGGATAGCATCATTGGAAATACTCCATCTCGATGGGAAATGCCCAACCCGCCGCCTTCACCGGCGGCGAGTCAGCCGGACCCGCATCGCGGGTGCGACGGGGCGGGCCGCAGGCAGACAGAAACGGCGTCGATCGATCCGACTAACTGTTGTGACGAATTTGCGCTGTTGGATGCTGAACCCGTCCATCCACCGGCTTTCGCCGGGTCTCGGCACGTACCGCTTTGGCCTGTGCTTCGGTTTTTGCGCCGTGCGGACCGGCCTTTCGCATTCCTTCAGTTGCAGAAAGGCGTCGCCGGCGCGCGCCTGCAGCGTGCCATCTAGGCGCGCTTCGACACGGACCGCTGCGCGCGGAATCTGCCAATGCCGGCCCGCCCACGCGACCGTGTAATCGTTCTGCACCTGGCGCGTTTCCACATGGCTCAGAATGCTTGCCAGACACAGCCAATCCCCAATCGGCCGGTGCGCGTCGATCGCGCTCTCCGCTTCGACGGTGAAACGCTCATTCCACTCGGGAAGGAAGACCTCGTCCAGATACCGATTCGCCTCTTCGATAGCCGCCGCCCCGACCACTCTCAAACCCTTCACCAGCCGATCCTGCAGGGTGGAAAACGAGCGCTCGATTCGGCCTTTTGCCTGGGGTGAGTGCGCCGCAATCCACTCGATTCCCATCTCGCGCAAGGCCCGTCCCAGTTGGGTTTCATTCTTCGGCCCCGGCTCTTCGCTCTGCCAGCGCGGCGCAAGCGTGGGCTGAAATAGACTGGCTTTGTCGGTGTAGACTGCCTGCGGCCGACCATAACGTTCTACATAGCTCCAGAGCACGCGCATGTGATGGTCGGTCGAATCGGCCGAGACGAAACGCGCAAACAGCGTGCTCATCGCGTCATCGATCAAGGCCACGAGGTACATCTTGTCGGGGCCGCGATTTTCCAGCCATGCATGAACGCTGGTGTCCCATTGCGCCAGTTCGCCCCGGCAGCTGCGGCGCGGACGCCACATGTGTACCTCCCGCAACTTGCGCGGCTTCGCCTGCCACAGGCCGGCGCGCATCATCAGCTTGCGTACCGATTCCCGGCTGATGCGATGCCCGCCTCCTTCGCCAGGTATACGGCGGCCGGCGCCAATTTCTCTCGACCGGCACAGCCGGGGCAGTCTCCCTGACCGCTTTCCGATCAGCTCTTTGCGGGCGACGTAAAGAAGTCCGCCACCCACCGTATCCAACTTGGCCCGAAGAAGATCGAGCTTAGCCGGCTTGCGCTCGGTACCGGCACGCGTGGCTCGGGTGGCAGTTCGGACCAGACCCGAAAACTCGGTTACCCAAGTTTCCCTCCCGCCCTGCCGGCGGTAGAAGGATTCGCCGATCTCTTCCGCGCCGGCTACGATCAGGGCATCAATTTCTGGGATTCGGCCGACCAGCACGGCAGCCACACTTACATTCGCGAGGCCCTGAAGAGCGTGCCTCGTGAAAAGGCGGTCATCCTCTCGAACACGAATTCGACGAGCGCGGCTTCGGTGAAGGCCGATATCGACCGTTTTCGCCGGGAGCTCGGCGTCGATTACATCGATATTCTGTTTTTGCACAAAATAAAGCCGGCCGACTGGAACGTGCGGATGAAGGGCCCGATTGAGGTGGTCTCCGAAGCAGTGGATCGCGGCATCATCCGCTCGCACGGCGGCGAAAGAGCCGTGGGTCGAAATTGAGTTCGCGCGCGGGATGAAGATTCTCGGCCAGGGCGACCTGCGATCGAAAGCGACCCAGTGCCTGCAGTTTGCGCTGGCGCAGAACTGTATCGATTGCATGGCGATCGGGAGCGAGAGCCGAACCGAAATGGAAGATCTGTTGCGCAAGATCCCGGCCGCGAGCGTGCGCGGCTAAGCGGAGCCCGCTTACCGTCCCGTTTTCACGATGTGAATCGGCCCGTTGCTGGTGCTCAGGGTCAGTATCGGGCCGCCATTGCCAATCGAGCCATCCACGCGATTCTTCGAAATCTGCCCGTGCATGAAAACGTCGAAATCGCTTGAAATCGAGCTGTTCGACGTGGAGGCGTCGATTCGCGCCGACGTATCCTCCGGCAGGTGAAGCGAGATGCCGGCGTTGTTCGTTCTCGCGCGCACGTCCGCATGTGGGCGTTCCCGCATTGTGAGATCGACCGGGCCGTTCGACGTTTGCAGTTTGACCGGAGCGGAAGGCGAGTGATCCAGCCGGATGTTGATGCCGCCGTTGCTGGTTTGGGCATCGATATTGCCGCCGATCTCGTCGCCGCTGATTCTACCGTTCGAGGTATGCAGCACTGCATCGCCGCGCAAATCCGCGATGTCGATGGGGCCGTTCGAGGTCTGAGCGTCGACGCTGCCTTTCAGGTTCTGTACCCGAATAGAGCCGTTCGATGTCTTCAGATGGGCGTCGCCGGCCAATTGGAAGACTCGAAGCGGCCCGTTTGAGGTCACAGCCCGCCCGATCTCGGCATCGCGCGGGGCGCGTATCCTGAAGCGCGCGCCCATCGATCCGTGCAGGTCCGAAGGATGCTCCGCCCGAATGCTGACTGCGCTCGGCGAGGGCGAGATGTTAATCCGGATCGCGTCGCGGAGCTGTTCCGTGGCTCCATACTTCGTCCCCTCGACGTCGACTTTGTTCTGGTCCCAACCCTCGATCTCGATGCTCCCGTTGAAGCTCTCGATATCAAGCCGTGCGCCGGAATTCACATCGTAGGAGTAGTGGAAATCCGACTTGAACCGGTCACCGGGGCCGATGTTTTCGAAATCGCAGCCTGCGAGCGCGAGGGCGGCTGCAATGGCGAAAGCAATCCTGATCATCAAATGTTTCTCCCTGAACCACTTATACGCTCGAGGTGGCCCCGGAGTTCGCGGATTTCGCCCGCTGACGACCGGCCGGAAAACGAGCCTGTTTTTCGCTAACTTTGTGCCGAATCGCGCGATTGCTTATATAAATCCGAATGGAAGACATTGAGCTGATCCGGGAATGCAGCCTGAGCGAACCTGCGCAGCCGTCTGCGGAAGCCGAACAGCCAGGCCATCAGGCTTGAAATCGTGGAGGTGATGACCACAAACGAGACCCTGTTCTTTCGCGACCCGGCCGCAGTTGAAGCTCTCCGCGCGCCATTCTGCCGGAGCTTGTCGAGAAGCGCCGGGAATCGAGAAAGCTGCTCCTGTGTTCGGCCGCTGCTCCACAGGCCAGGAAGCGTACAGCCTCGCCATGCTTCTGCTGGAGATGGGACTCACGGGTTGGGATCTCCGCATCAGCGCGACCGACTTGAACCGCAAGGTTCCCGAGCGGGCCGCGGAGGGCCAGTTCCTGCAGCTCGAAGTCAGTCGCGGGCTTCCCGAACGGTACGTGCAAAAGTACTTCAGGCGCTCTGGCGCGGCATGGCGGATATCCGATCACGTGCGCAAAATGATTTCTTTCGAACAGTTCGCTCTTCGCGGCTCACCTGCGCGACTCGCCGCCTTCGATGCTGTCCTCTGCCGAAAGTGCTGATTTATTTCGATCTCGGCGCCAGAATACGCGTTGTCGGTCAGATCCGCCGCGCATTGCGAGATGATGGATTCCGATGCCTGGCTGCGCCGAAAACCTGTCAAACGTGAGCGCCGAATTTTGAAAAGCGCGTCTTCGGTCCCGCGCTCTTCTATCAGGTATTCTCTGCTGCAAACCTTTCCTCCCTGACGACCTCCGCCGAGGATCGCCCGGGGTTGCGTAAGCTGGCTGGCTGACCCTCGGCGGACTTCGAGCCGCGCCCATCTCTTAAACTGGAACTACCGTGACCATCTGCTACGTGGACGCGTTTTCAGGCGTCGCCGGCGATATGCTCGTCGGCGCGCTGGCCGACGCCGGGGCCGACCGCGAGGGAATTACGCGCGTGCTTCGGGCCCTTGCCCCTTCTGCGACGATTGAGTGGGATCGCGTCAAACGCCGGGGCATGGCGGCTGAGAAATTCCGCGTGCGTGCGGAAGAGCCGCAGAAGCACCGGCATCTGAGCGGCATTCTGAAGATCATCGACGCCGCCGATATTCCGGCGAAGGTGAAAACAAACGCCGCCCGCGTTTTCCAGAGACTGGGAGAAGCCGAGGCCCTTGCTCACGGCATTCCTATCGAAAAGGTTCATTTTCACGAAGTCGGCGCGATCGATTCCATCTGCGACATTGTGGGAGCGTGTCTCGCGTTCGAGCAGCTCGGTGTGGACCGCATCTATTGCTCGCCCGTGAATGTAGGCAGCGGGACCGTGAACACCGAACATGGTGTTTTGCCGGTTCCGGCCCCGGCTACCGCGCGGCTTCTTGAAAACAAGCCGGTGTATGCGCGTGGTCCGGCGCTCGAACTCACAACGCCTACTGGGGCGGCAATCCTTTCGACTCTCGCCGAAGATTTTGGCTTCATGCCGGCAATGAAAGTTCGCGCCACTGGTTACGGCGCCGGCGACCGCGATTTTCCCGAACACGCGAATGTAGTGCGGGTCATGATCGGCGAAGCGTCCGACGCTCGCGAGACGACGACCGTTTCGGTGATCGAAGCCAATATCGATGACGCCTCGCCTCAGGTGATCGCGTATGCCGCGGAAAAACTGCTCGAAGCGGGCGCGCTCGATGCGCTTCTGCTGCCGGCGCAAATGAAAAAGGGCCGCCCCGGCGTGATTTTGCAGGTGATCGCGGCGCCGGAAAAGCGGGAGGAAATGGTGGCGCTTTTGTTCCGCGAAACAACAACCCTCGGGGTACGCTTTTATAGCGCGGAACGCCGTGTCCAGACGCGGGAATGGCGGGAGGTGACGACGCCTCACGGCAATGTCCGGGTGAAAATCGGCGAAAACGGATTCGCCCCCGAATATGACGACGCGCGTCGAATCGCCACCGAATCCGGCGTCCCCCTGAAAGACATCCTCGCGGAAGCGACCAGCGAATATCTGAAAAACCGAAAATGAAATATTACCTGACGACGCCGCTGTATTACGTGAACGCAGCGCCGCACATCGGGCACACCTATACGACGCTTGCGGCCGACACCATAAAACGCCTGCGCCGCATGCAGGGCTACGATGCGGTCCTCACGACAGGAACAGATGAACATGGCCAGAAGGTGGAGCGCTCGGCCCAGGCGACCGGCAGAACGCCCGAAGAATTCACCGCCATCGTGTCGAACGAATTCCGCACGCAATGGGACGCGTTCGGCGTTCAATACGACCACTTTATTCGTACAACGGACCGGAAGCATCACGAGACCGTGCGCTGGCTGTTCGAGCGCTGCCTGAAAAACGGCTACGTATATAAAGGCAGCTACACCGGCCAATATTGTGTGTCCGACGAATACTACGTTAATGAGGCAAAACCCGGCGATCCGTGCCCGATTTGCGGCCGCATCACCGAAACCGTTACTGAAGAGAACTACTTCTTCAAGCTTTCCGCATTCGGCGACCGCCTGCTGAAGCTCTACAACGACGATCCGGACTTCATCCAGCCTGAGGCTCGCCGCAACGAGGTGCTCGCGTTCGTGCGCGGCGGGCTGCAGGATCTCTCGATCAGCCGCACCAGCCTGAAATGGGGCATTCCGCTAGAAGGCAAACACGTCGCTTACGTCTGGTTTGATGCGCTGATCGGTTACATGAGCGCCGTGAAGGGCACGGACCTCTGGCCCGCCGACCTGCACCTCATCGGCAAGGAGATCCTCCGCTTCCACGCCGTTTTCTGGCCGGCGTTCCTGATGGCGGCCGATCTGCCTCTGCCGAAGCGCATCTACGCCCACGGCTGGCTGCTGTTTGAGAACGACAAGATGAGCAAATCGCGCGGCAACATGCTGCGCGCCGAGCCGATCCGGCGCGTGATGGGCCTTGAAGCCCTCCGCTATTTTCTTTTCCGGGAAATCGTGTTTGGGCAGGACGGCAGCTTCAGTTATGACGCGCTGATCGGGCGATACAACTCAGAGTTGGCGAACGGCATTGGCAACCTCGCGAGCCGCACGCTGACGATGATCAGGCAGTACCGCGATGGCGTGATTCCGGAAGCGTCCACCGCGCTCGAGTCACCGCACTCTCTGGCGGAAGCGGCCCGCACCGCCATCGATCAGGCCACGCGCGCTTTCGATGCCTTTGAATTTTCCCGCGGCCTGGACGCGATCTGGGCGATGCTCTCAGCTGCCGACAAATTTATCGTCGAGCAGGCCCCATGGAAGCTGGCTCGCGGAACGGATCCGGCCGATGCCGCAAAACTCAACGATGCCCTCTATGCCTCGGCCGAGACGTTGCGTATCGCCGTCGCGCTCCTCCATCCGATTCTGCCGGAATCCACGGCGAAAATTTGGGAACAACTCGGCATGCCGGAGCCTCTGGAACATCTGAAGCTCGAAAAGGTCGCATGGGGCGAGTTAAAGCCCGGGCAGAGCGTGGGTCAGGTGGCTCCCGTATTCCCGCGCGTGGATGCGAAAACTGCGATCGAGCAGATGCGCGTGCTCGAAGAGCAGGAATCCGCGCGCCAGGCGAAGCTGCTTGGCAAGGAAGTCGCGCCCGCGGAATCCGAGCCGAAAGGCGCGGTTCCACCGCCCTCGCCGAAAATCGAAATCGACGACTTCGTGAAAGTGGACCTCCGCGTCGGCAAAGTGCTCTCGGCCGAGCGTGTCAAAGGCTCGGACAAGCTGCTTCACCTCAAGGTGGACATCGCCGAGCCGGAGCCGCGAACCATCGTTGCCGGAATTGCGCTGGCGTACGAGCCGGAGAAAATGATCGGCCGCAAGGTGGTGATCGTCGCGAATCTCCAGCCGCGGAAGCTGCGGGGCATCGAGTCGAACGGCATGATTGTGGCGGCTTCCCTGGAAGGCGGCCCGCCGGTGCTTGCCGGATTTCTCGAGGATGTCCCGGTCGGCGCGCGTCTCAAATGACGCTAACCGATTCGCATTGCCATCTCGACGATAAGAAATTTGCGCAGGATCTCGACGCCGTGCTCGACCGCGCCGCGGCGGCCGGCGTTAGTCGCATGCTCACCATCGGGACCGGCGACGGCCCACCCGAGATCGACCGCGGGGTCCGGCTGGCGGAAAAACATGACCAGTTGATTGCTTCAATCGGCGTCCATCCCCACGATGCCGCCAAATGCGAACCGCGCACCTTCGACGATCTTCGCGCGCTCGGGTCTCACCCCAAGGTAGTAGCGTTCGGTGAGATCGGCCTCGATTATCATTACGAGTTTTCGCCGCGCGAAGCTCAGCGCGAAGTGTTCGCCACCCAGTTGAAGCTCGCGGCCGAGCTCGCGCTTCCGATCGTTATTCATACCCGTGAGGCCTGGTCGGACACGATGAGCCTCTTGCGGGAGCACTGGCGCGGCCCCGGCATCATGCACTGTTTCACCGGCGACCGCGCGCAGGCCGAAGAAGCGCTCGAACTCGGCTTCCATCTTGCCTTCGGCGGCGTGATCACTTTTCGAACCGCCGAAACCGTTCGCGAAGCCGCGTCGATCGTTCCCGATGACCAGCTTCTCATCGAAACCGACGCCCCTTATCTCGCTCCCATTCCCTGGCGCGGCAAGCGCAATGAGCCCGCCCTGATGGTGGAAACAGCCAAAACGCTGGCCGCCGTTCGCAACAGCACGCCCGATCGAATCGCCGAGATCACCTCGCGCAATTTCGAGCGACTGTGTTTGCCGCCACGGAATGTGAACCGTTACACTGAGGTTTCCGATGGAGATTGATCGCGCGGGCCATGCGCTGACTGCGAGGGAGATATTCGACCTCGTGCGCGGAGATTTGGAGCTGGTCGAAAAGGCGATCGATATTGAATCGATCGCGTCCGTCGATACGGTGACCACTATCGGACGTTATCTCCACCAGAGCGGCGGCAAAAGGCTCCGCCCTGCGCTGCTTCTGCTTTGCGCACGTTTTGCCGGCGGCGGCGGAAAAACCGCAGTCCACCTTGGAGCCGTCGTGGAGATGATCCACGCCGCAACACTCGTTCATGACGACGTAATAGACGTAGCCCGCACTCGGCGCGGGCGCCCCTCCGCCAACGTGCAATGGGGCAACCACACCTGTGTGCTCGCT
>Ga0068855_100012290_pt1 | contig 10344 bp, 9 predicted proteins | sample KBSCornC52_FD_66592 | JGI IMG/M metagenome (GOLD analysis project Ga0068855, IMG submission 66592) | Corn rhizosphere microbial communities from Kellogg Biological Station, Michigan, USA - KBS Corn C5-2 | ecosystem: Host-associated > Plants > Roots > Rhizosphere > Soil ... | reverse complement strand
ACCGGCTTCGACGCCAATCCGGTGCTGGGCTGGAACCTCTACCAGGCCGATTTCCTCACCATCGCCCGCGTGCGCGACGCCATCAACACCCGCTATCCCGGCACGGCCCGGATCGAAGATGGCGCCAGCCTCGCCCTCGTCCTGCCGGTGGAGACCGATACGCGCGCCTCGATGATGGCTGCGATCGAGATGCTCAACATCGTGCCCGCGGAAACGCCCGCCAAGGTCATCGTCAACAGCCGCACCGGCACGGTGGTCATCAACTCCGCCGTCCGCCTCGCGCCCGCCGCGATCAGCCACGGCAAGCTCGTCCTCAAGGTCGAGGAAAAGCTCAACGTCAGCCAGCCCAATTCCTTCGGCCGCGGCCAGACCACGGTGACGCCGGAAAGCAAGGTCAGCGGCGAGGAAGAGGGCAGCCACCTGATCTACACCCGCGGCGGCGCCTCGCTCGCTAAGGTGGTCGATGCGCTGAACCTGCTCGGCGTGGGCCCCTCGGACCTCGTCGAGATTCTCCAGGCCTTGAAGCAGGCCGGCGCCCTGCGCGCCGAGATGGAGGTCCTGTGAGCACCGTCGCCCCCACCGCGGCCCTCGCTGGCCTCGCCACTGGCTCGCAGGCGCCTTCGGACCGCGCGCAGCTCAAGCAGGCCGCGAAGCAGTTCGAGGCGATCTTCGTGCGCCAGATGCTGAGCGCCGCCCGCGCGGCCAAGCTCGGCGGCGAGAACGACCTGTTCGGCGGCCAGGCGATGGAAACCTTCAACGGCATGCAGGACGAACGCTTCGCGCAGATCGCGGCGGATAGCGGCGCGTTCGGCCTCGCCAAGTCGATCGAGACGCAGCTTGCGGCGCAGCTTCACCTGTCCGCCGGCGCGGCTGCGGCTCCCGCCGGAAAGGCCAGGTAAGCCATGGCTTCGGACCTCCTCTCGATCGGCCGCTCCGGCGCCCAGGCTGCCCGGATCGCGCTCGACGTCACCGCGCAGAACATCGCCAATGCCTCGACCGACGGCTACGTCCGCCGCTCGGCAAAGCTGGCTGAGGTCTCGTCCTCGGGGGGGATCGGCACGATCGGCGACGTCTCGCTGTCCGGCGTCCGGCTCGACAGCGTGGTCCGCAATGCCGACCTGTTCCGCCAGGCCGAGGTCCGCCGCACCGGGGCCGACGCGGCGCGCGCCGATGCCGAGGTCGCGGGCCTTGAAAACGTCCAGGCCGCGGTCGAGCAGTCCAACGTCTACAATTCGATGGTCGGCTTCGAAGGCTCGCTCCAGCAGCTGGTCGGCGATCCCACCTCCTCCTCGCTGCGCGCCAACGTGATCGAGAGCGCGCGGACCATGGTCGGCACCTTCAACATTGCCGCCTCGGCTCTCGACGCCGTCGGCACCGGCCTGCGCTTCGAGGCGACTGACGCGATCACGCAGGTCAACACGCTCTCGGGCGAACTGGCCCGGGTCAACCTGCGCCTCGCCCGCGCGGCCGACGCCTCGAGCGACCAGACCGCCCTGCTCGACCAGCGCGACAGCCTGCTCCAGCAGCTCTCGGCCTTCACCGACGTGTCCACCACGATCAATTCCGACAGCACGGTCGAACTCCGCATCGGCGGCGCCTCGGGGCCGCTGATGGTCCAGGGCGGTTCGGCCGGCACGCTCGGCATGACCACCGCCAGCGATGGGACGATCACCTTCGCTGTCTCCGGCGTGACCGCCAGCCCGGTCGCCGCGTCGCTCACCGGCGGTTCGCTCGCCGGCAAGGCCCAGGCGCTGACCAAGCTCGCCGCGGTCCACGCCCAGCTCGATACCCTCGCCCAGTCGATGGCCGACACGGTCAATGCCGCGCAAGGCACCGGGATCACCCCGGCCAATGCCGCCGGTCAGCCCCTGTTCGGCGGCGGCCCGCCGATCACCGCCGCCAACATGACCCTCGCCCTGACCGACGGCGCGGGGATCGCCACGGCTCCCGCCGGCGCCGGGGCCAACAGCCGCGATGCGGGCAACCTCAATGCCCTGCGCACCGCGCTGAGCTCGGCCGACACGGTCGGCGGGATGGATGCGCTGCTGTTCGACATTTCCGGGACCGTGCAGGGCCGCAGCGTGACCCGCGATGCACTGCGCACCATCGCCAACGGCGCCAAGGTTTCGCTCCAGGCCCAGGCCGGCGTCGATCTCGACCAGGAAGCGGTCAACCTCGTCCGCTTCCAGCAGGCCTTCCAGGCTTCGGGCAAGGTCATGCAGACCGCCAAGGACATCTTCGACACCCTGCTCGCCATCCGCTGAGGACCATAGGATCCACCCGTCATGACCACGATCAGCACCAGCACCAGCGCCTTCTACGAGCGGTCCAGCATGGACATCGCCGACCTGCGCGCGCGCGCCGAAGGCATGCAGGCTGATCTCTCGCGCGGGCAGCGGATCGCCCGCTCGTCCGACGATCCGGTCGGCGCCTCGCGCCTGCGCCAGCTGCAGCGGGCCGATTCGATGTCGCAGATCGACGTGACCAATGCGGCCAAGGCGACCACCAACCTCCAGCTGACCGATACCGCGCTCGGCTCCTTCGCCGACTACGTCACCCGTATCCAGGAGCTGACCACCCAGGCCGCCAACGGCACGATGACCGATGCCGAGCGCGCCGGGATCGGCGCGGAAATCGCCCAGATCCGCGGCAACATGATCCAGCTCGCCAATTCGCGCGATGTCGAGGGCGGAGCCCTGTTCGGCGGCCAGTCGGCCGGCGACGCCTACGCGGTCGCCGCCAATGGCACGGCCACCTACACTGGCACCAGCGCGGCCGGCGACCTGCCGCTGGGCGATGGGCAGAACGTCACCCGCGGGCTCACCGGCCCCGAGTTCCTGACCTTCCCGGCGGGCGGCGCCTCGCCCGACCTGCTTACCGCGCTCAAGACCCTGTCCGACGCGCTCCAGGCCGGCGGCGCGGCGGCCCAGCAGGCGGCCAAGGACGGGCTTGCTTCGCTGAGCCAGGGCATGGACCAGATCACCACCGCCCAGACCGTGGTCGGCACCCGCATGGCCTGGGTCGAACTGACTACCGAGCGGCGCACCAATCTCACCGAAATGCGCGCCAGCGAGGAGACCGACGTCGGCGGGACCGACATCGCCTCGACCGTCGCCAAGCTCCAGGAAACGATGACCGTGCTCGAAGCCAGCCAGGCGAGCTTCACCAAGCTCGCCTCGCTCTCGCTGTTCAGCCTGCTGAACTGAAGTCCTGCACGCCCGTCACCGCACCAACAGGAATTGAATAGCAATGTACGCTGGTATCGGCATCGTCGTCCTCCTCGTCATGGTCTTCGGGGGATTCACCATAACCGGCGGCGCGCTCGGCCCGGTGATGGAGGCCATCCCGCACGAGATGCTGATCATCGGCGGCGCGGCGATCGGCGCGACGATCACCGGCAACTCGCTGCATGAGCTCAAGCTGATCGGCGGCTCCTTCGCCAAGATCTTCAAGGGGCCCAAGCACACCAAGCAGGATCACATCGACGCGATCATCCTGACCTCGCGGCTGATGAAGCTGCTGCGCTCGGAAGGCCCGGTCGCTCTCGAAGGCCACGTCGCGGACCCGAAGAGTTCGACCATCTTCGCCGAATTCCCGCGCCTGCTCGCCAACCACGCGCTGTGCGACCTGATCTGCGACACTCTCACCCTGATCGTCGTCTCCTCCGGCACGCTGGAAGTCCACGCGGTCGAAGAGGTGATGGACAACGCGATGAAGACCCATTTCCACGAGATGCACGAGCCGCAGCACGCGCTGCAGACCCTCGCCGACGCGCTCCCCGCGCTCGGCATCGTCGCCGCCGTGCTCGGCGTGGTGAAGACCATGGGTTCGATCGACAAGCCGCCGGCGATCCTCGGCGGGATGATCGGCTCGGCGCTGGTTGGCACCTTCATGGGCGTGCTGCTGGCCTATGGCATGGTCGCGCCGCTGGCGGGCCGGCTCAAGCAGATCATCGATCAGGACGAGCAGATCTTCCACGCGGTCAAGCAGGTGATCATCGCGAGCCTGCACGGCTGGCCCCAGCCGCTGGTCGTCGAAAGCGCGCGGTCGGGCCTGGGCCATGCCTTCCGCCCGGGCCTGTCGGAACTCCTCGACGCGCTGCGGGGCCGCTGAGCCATGGCTGCCCCCGCCAAGCGCGGCAAGAACGAGCCGCCGCCGCCGATCATCGTCAAGAAGATCACGGTCGTTGCCGGCGGCCACCACGGCGGCGCCTGGAAGGTCGCCTATGCCGACTTCGTGACTGCGATGATGGCCTTCTTCCTGCTGATGTGGCTGCTCGGCGCGACCACCGAGAAGCAGCGCAAGGGCATCGCCGACTATTTCACGCCGACCCTCGTCAAGATGAAGGAGGGCAGCGCGGGCTCGAACGGCCTGCTCGGCGGCTCGTCGATCACCGATGCCGACAACTACCCCAACCGCGCCGGCCAGACCGGCACGAAGGCCATGACCATCCCGCGCGACACCACCGGTGGCCCCAAGGAGGGCGCCGGAAAGATCAAGCGGATGCAGGAGGCGCTCCAGAAGAAGCTGGACAAATCGGACGCCATGCGCCGCCTCGCCAAGCAGGTGAAGATGGTCGACACCACCGAAGGCGTGCGGATCGACCTCGTCGACGACGCGCAGTTCGCGATGTTCCGCCTCGGCACCACGGTGCTGACGCCGGAGGCAGCCGAATTGCTGATGGCGATCGGCCAGACCATCGCGCCCGAGGCCGGGACGGTCACCATCCGCGGCCACACCGATGCCGTGCCCTATCGGCCGGGCGAGCTCGCCAACAACTGGTCGCTCTCGGCCGGCCGCGCGGAAGCGACGCGCCAGGCGCTGATGAAGAACGGCATCCGCGAGGACCGCTTCCGCCGGATCGAGGGCGTGGCCGACCGCGAGCTGCTGATCCCCGCGCAGCCGCACGACCCGCGCAACCGCCGGATTTCGATCGTCGTCGCTCCGTCCTGAGGCAGCTCAGAGACCGAGCGCCGCGATCCCGGCGAGGGCGCACTTCTCATCGTTGTCGCTGAGGTCGCCGGTCACGCCGACGGCGCCGACCACCCGGCCCTCGCGCTCGATCAGCACGCCGCCTGCCGCAGGCACGATGCCGGCCGGATTGAGCCCGGCAGCGGCATTGATGAAGGTCGGCCGGTCGATCGCCATTTCGCCGATCACCCGCGAGGACACGCCCAGCGCCAGGGCGCCCGAGGCCTTGGCGATGGCGATCTGCGGGCGCAGGTTCGAGGACTTGTCCTCGCGCGCGAAGGCGATCAGGTGCCCGCCGGCATCGAGCACGGCGACGCTGAGCGGCTTCAGCCCCAAGGCGCGACCTTCCTTTAGCGTTGCCGCAACAACGGCTTGTGCCTGCTCGAGTGAGATCTCAGCCATGTTCGATTACTCCTGATTGATCGATGAAAGCGCCGCCGGCTTCGGCCCGCCGGTCGCCCAGTCGAGCAGCTCGACGGTGTGAACCACGGGGGCGCCGGCAAAGCGGGCAATCTGGGTAGCGCAGCCGATGTTGCCTGTGGCGATCACGTCAGCAGCAAGGGCATCGATCGCGCGGCCTTTGCGCTCGCCGAGCTGGTCGGCGATGTCCGGCTGGAGGATGTTGTAGGTGCCAGCGGAGCCGCAGCACAGGTGGGCTTCGGTGGGCACCTTGACCGTGTAACCGGCGGCCGACAGCAGGCGCTTGGGTGCCTCGGTCACCTTTTGACCGTGCTGGAGCGAACAGGCGGGGTGATAGGCGACGGTGAGGCCCCGCGGGGTGGCGGGGGGGAGTTCGATCCGGGCGAGGTACTCGGTGACGTCCATGGCCAAGGCGCTGACTTTCGCGGCCTTTTCGGCATAGGCCGGATCGCCGCGCAGCATGAAGCCATAGTCCTTGATGGTCGTGCCGCAGCCCGAGGCGGTGACGATGATCGCGTCGAGACCTGCTCCTTCGATCTCGGCGGTCCAGGCATCGACGTTGCGGCGGGCGGCGTTCAGGGCATCGCTTTCCCAGCCCATGTGGTGGACCAGCGCGCCGCAGCAACCCTCTCCCGCGGCGAAGATTACCTCATGCCCGCAACGGTTTAGCAGGCGCACAGCCGCGGCGCGGAATTCGGGGCGGAGGACGGGTTCGGCGCAGCCTTGCAGGAGGGCGACCCTGCCCTTGGGTGCGGGGAGGCGGGTGGATTGCGCGGGGACCGGGTCGGGCGTTGTTGGGGGAGCCAATTCCAGCATTGCGGACAAGGGCTTAAGGGGCGGGACGGTGCGGAGGAGCCCACGGAAGGGGCGGGCGAGTGGGGCGAAGAGGAGGGCCAGGCGGAAGCGTTCGGGGTGGGGCAGGACGGCGGCGAGCAGGCGGCGGTAGAGGCGCTGGGCCAAGGGTCGGCGATAGTTTTCAGTGATATAGGCGCGGGCGTGGTCGACCAGGTGCATGTAGTTCACGCCTGAGGGGCAGGTGGTCATGCAGGAGAGGCAGGAGAGGCAGCGGTCGACGTGCCTGACCACTTCGGCAGTAGGAGTGCGTTGATTTTCCAGCATTTCCTTCATCAGGTAAATGCGGCCGCGGGGGGAATCGAGTTCGTCGCCGAGGAGGACGTAGGTCGGGCAGGTGGCGGTGCAGAAGCCGCAGTGGACGCACTTGCGGATCACCGCTTCGGACGACTGCATCGCCGGATCGGCGAGTGATTCAGGCGGAAAACTGGTCTGCATCAGTATCTTCCGTGAACCGTCCGGTGGCGAAGACGCCCGCCGGATCGAAGGCGCGGCGCACCCGCTGCTCGAGATTTGCAACGGCACTGCAACGGGGGTGCAAGGCTGCCACGCGCGCCCGCATCTCAGGAGCGGCGGCTACCAAAGCAGCCTCGCCGCCGAGCCGGGCGGCTTGCTGGCGGACTAGGTCGTCGGAGCGGTCGAGCGCGACCCAGACCTGGCCGCCGCCCCAGTCCATCGCCCACTGCGCGCCGTGGGGTTCGAGGGCCCCGACCAGCTCGGCGGCGTGGCGGGGTGGGAGGTGGACTCGCCAGCGGGTCTCACCCGCGAGGCCGCTGCCGGTCATGGCCTGGTGCCAGAGCGGGGCAGCCTCTTCCTCGGTTAGCTGCTCGAGCGTGCAGTGGGCAGCCATCAGGCCCGGGAGGGCGGCGCAGCGGGCGGTGACCGAGGGGGCAAAGCCAGCGAGGCGGAGGAGGACTTCGCCGGTCTGGAGGTGGGCGGCGGCGGAGACTTCGGCGTTGCAGCCCAGCGCACAGGCCATGGCGGCGTGCGCGGCGGCGGGGGCGAGGCCGCGGGCGAGCATGGTGACGGTCTGGCGGGGGCGCGGGAGGACCTTGAGGGTGAGTTCGGTCATGGCGCCGAGGCGGCCCCAGGAGCCGGCCATGAGCTTGGGCAGGTCGTAGCCGGTGACGTTCTTCACCACCTTGGCACCGGCGACGAAGACTTCGCCGCGGCCCGAGACGACGGTGACGCCGAGCAGGTGGTCGCGAGCGGAGCCGGCGGTGACGCGGCGCGAGCCGGCTACACCGGCGGCGATGGTGCCGCCGATCGTGGCGCCCTCCCCGCCCCAGGGTTCGAAGGCGAGCATCTGCCCTTCGCCGGCGACCAGCGCCCGGACTTCGTCCAGCGGCGTGCCGGGGCGTAGGGTCAGGACCAGCTCGGCGGGGTCGTAGTCTACCACGCCGCTGATCTGGCGGAGCGAGAGGACCTCGGCTTCGCGCGGGGCGCCGAAGCTGCCGCGGGTGCCGCCGCCCTGGAGTTCGAGCTTGCGGCCGCTCGCCACGGCATCGGCAACGATCTGGCGCAGGTCCTGCGCGTCCCTGGGTTCCAGCATCAGAACCTCGGCAGGTCCGGGTGCGGCAGGGCGCCGTGATGGACGTGCATGCGGCCGAGTTCGGCGCAGCGATGCAGCGTCGGGAAGACCTTGCCCGGGTTGAGCAGGAGGTCGGGATCGAAGGCGCATTTGACGCGCTGCTGCTGGCGCAGGTCTTCCTCGCCGAACATCTCGGGCATGAGATCGCGCTTCTCGATGCCGACGCCGTGTTCGCCGGTGAGCACCCCGCCGACTTCGACGCAGAGGCGCAGGATGTCGGCGCCGAAGGCTTCGGCCCGGTCGAGTTCGCCGGGCTTGTTGGCATCGTAGAGGATCAGCGGGTGGAGGTTGCCGTCGCCGGCATGGAACACGTTGGCGACACCGAGGCCGTATTGGGCGGAGAGCTCCTCCATCCGGCGCAGGACTTCGGGGAGGCGGCGGCGGGGGATGGTGCCGTCCATGCAGTAGTAATCCGGCGAGATGCGGCCGACGGCGGGGAAGGCCGCCTTGCGTCCGGCCCAGAAGGCCATGCGCTCGCTCTCGTCCTGCGAGACGCGGGTGGTCACCGCGCCGTTGGCACCGGCGATGCGGGCGATTTCCTCGATCAGGTGGTCACACTCGGCGGCGGGGCCGTCGACCTCGACGATCAGCAGGGCGCCGACGTCGAGCGGATAGCCGACCTGGACGAAGGCTTCGGCGGCATGGATCGCGGGCTTGTCCATCATTTCCATGCCGGCGGGGATGATCCCCTCGGCGATCACCTGGGCAACGCAGGCGCCAGCCTGTTCGGCATCGGGGAAGCCGACCAGCACGGCGCGGGCGGTTTCCGGCTTGGGCAGGATGCGGACGGTGACTTCGGTGACCACGCCGAGCAGGCCTTCCGAGCCGACGACCACGCCGAGCAGGTCGAGCCCCGCGGGATCGAGATGGCGCCCGCCCAGCCGGACGACTTCGCCGTCCATCAGCACCAGTTCGACGCCGAGCACGTTGTTGGTGGTGAGGCCGTATTTGAGGCAATGCACCCCGCCCGAGTTCTCCGCGACGTTGCCGCCGATCGAGCAGGCGATCTGGCTGGAGGGATCAGGCGCATAGTAGAACCCGCGCGCCTCGACGGCCTGGGTGATGGCGAGGTTGGTCACCCCCGGCTGGACCACGGCGACGCGGTCCTCATAGTCGATCTCCAGCACGCGCTTGAACTTGCCCATGCCGAGCAGGACCGCATCGGCCAGCGGCAGCGCCCCGCCCGAGAGCGAGGTGCCCGAGCCGCGGGGCACGACCTTCACGCCTTCGGCATGGCACCAGCTGAGGATGGCGGAGACCTGCTCGACCGTTTCGGGCAGGACCACCAGCATCGGCGGCTGGCGATAGGCGGTCAGCGCGTCGGACTCCCACGGACGCAGCGCATCAGGATCGTCGATCACCCCCTCGCCGGGAACGATCGCGCGCATGGCCGCCACGATGCGATCCCGCTTGGCGAGAGTTTCGGCGCAGGGCTCCGGCATCGTTATCGACATCTCGGCACCCTCTCCATCGGCCTTTGTGGCGGGCTTCAGCCCCCGGCCTTCACCCGCTGGCGGAAGGCGTGCAGCAGCGGTTCGGTATAGCCGCTGGGCTGCGCCACGCCTTCGAATATCAAGGCGCGCGCCGCCTGGAAGGCAAGGCTTTTCTCCGGGGCGGGAGCCATCGGCCGGTAGAGCGGATCACCGGCGTTCTGCGCATCGACCTTGGCTGCCATGCGCAGCAGGGCGGCATCGACCTCTTCCGCCGTGACCACGCCGTGGAGCAGCCAGTTGGCGATGTGCTGGCTGGAGATGCGCAGGGTGGCGCGGTCTTCCATCAGGCCGACGTCGTTGATGTCGGGCACCTTGGAGCAGCCGACGCCCTGATCGACCCAGCGGACCACGTAGCCGAGGATGCCTTGGGCGTTGTTGTCGATCTCCTCGCGGATCTCCTCGGCCGACCAGTTGCGGCCGGCGGCGACGGGGATGGTCAGCAGGGCATCGAGCGAGGCGATGCCTTCGGCGCGGCGCTCCTGCTGGCGGGCGAAGACATCGACCTGGTGGTAATGCGTCGCGTGGAGGGTGGCGGCGGTGGGCGACGGGACCCAGGCGGTGTTGGCGCCGGTCTTGGGGTGGCCGATCTTCTGGACCAGCATATCGGCCATGCGATCGGGCATGGCCCACATACCCTTGCCGATCTGCGCCTTGCCGGAGAGACCACAGGCGAGGCCGATCTGGACATTGCGATCCTCGTAAGAGGTGATCCACGGCGTGGTCTTCATGTCGCCCTTGCGGAGCATCGGGCCGGCCTGCATCGAGGTGTGCATCTCGTCGCCGGTGCGATCGAGGAAGCCTGTGTTGATGAACATGATCCGGTCCTTCACCGCGTGGATCGTGGCGGCGAGGTTGGCGCTGGTGCGGCGCTCTTCGTCCATCACGCCGATCTTCAGCGTGTGGCGTTCGAGGCCGAGCATGTCCTCGACGGCATCGAACAGGTCGTTAGCGAAGGCGGCTTCCTCGGGCCCGTGCATCTTGGGCTTGACGATATAGACCGAGCCGGAGCGGCTGTTG